>WBZO01000302.1_pt1 | contig 115108 bp, 97 predicted proteins | sample 5204261 | NCBI WGS metagenome assembly WBZO01 (sample SAMN12412400, study PRJNA552823) | activated sludge metagenome | isolation source: activated sludge from anammox sidestream of wastewater treatment plant... | place: USA: North Carolina | collected 2017-09 | reverse complement strand
TCTGGACCGCGCGCCCGCCCCGGCCAGAAACGCTCACTTACCGACGACGAGGCCGCCTGACCTCGGTAACCCGATTTATGGCGCGACGGAGAGGGCTTGGGTAACAGTTACTTTTGGCGCGACAGGGCGGCGGCGCCGGCCACTTCGCTTACCGCCGGCGCCCGTCGCCCAGGCGTGCCTCACGCCCTCCCCGCAGGCGCGCGAGGTTCTCGCGGTGCTCGAACAGGACGAGCGCGCTCGCCGCGCACGCGCCGATCCACACCGGCCATGGCGCGCCGTCGACAATCGTGAGCACGGGGATCAGCACCGCCCCGGCGATGGAGGCGAGCGAAACGTAGCGCGTGCGCCAGAGGATGACGAGGAACGCGGCGGCCGCGCCGAGCAGCATCACCGGGGAGAGCACGGCGAACACGCCGGCGCCCGTGGCCACACCCTTCCCGCCCTCGAACCCGAGCCACATCGGGTAGACGTGCCCGATGATGGCTGCCAGGCCGGCCACCACGGCGACCCCGGCGGCGTGTTCGGCGCCGGGAGCGCCGCTGGCCGCCACGAGCCTGGCGCCCACCCACGCGGCGGTGGCCCCCTTGCCCGCATCGAGCGCCAGCGCTGCCAGGCCCGGTCCCCATCCCGCCCGGCGCAGCACGTTGGCGGCTCCGACGTTTCCACTGCCCACCCGGCGCAGGTCCTCTCCGGTGGCTGCCCTGGCCAGCAGGTAGGCGAAGGGAATCGACCCCAGCAGGTACCCGGCGAGCGCCGCGAGTCCGAACGTCACGATCATCCCGTGCTCCCCAACACCAGGCGTGCCAGCTCATCGTAGTCCGGCCCCCGCGGCGACAGCACGCTGCGCATCAGCGAGACGTGGTTCACGGGCGAGGCCACGGCGGCCCAGCGCGTTGCGGTCATCTCGCGGGCGAGGATCCGGACCTCGCGCCGGAGTGCCTCGCGCACGCGCGCCAGCGTCAGGTGCGGCGTGAACGGCCTCGGGTCATCGGGCGGGATCCCGGCCGGCAGGCGCCGGTCCACGAGGGCCTTCAGGTGCCGGAGCGGCTCGAGGCCCGACACCACGGGCAGCATCAGCACCCGCGGCGTCCCACCGGGCGGCAGCCAAGAGGCGGATCCGAATTCCACGCTGAAGGTGCCTGCCTCCAGGATGCCGTGGCAGGCCGCGACGATCTGCCCGGCGAGCGCCTCGGAGACCTCTCCGAGAAAGCGCACCGTCAGGTGAAGCTGATCCGCGCGAACCCAGCGCAGGCCGCGCGCTGCGGCGGGATGTCGCCCGTCGACGTGGCGCCGGACGTCCGTGGCGCGCCGCCGCACCTCGTCGTTCACGTCGATGGCGAGAAAGAGACGCATGGAGGCTTGAGGCTTGAGGCTTGCGGCCGGGGCAACTCGCTTCGCTGTTCACCGGGCGCTCGAACCCGAGCGAAGGGGGACTCGCGGCCCCGAGCCCCACGCCCCAAGCCTCACGCCTCGTTGATCGCCCGCCGGATGCCGTCGATCGCGGCGCTGGCCGCCAGCGCCTTGACCATGGTGCGTCCACCCGGAAACACCGCGGTGCGGACGTGACGGCGATCGTCAGGGCCGAGGATGGCGATGGCCACGGTGCCGACGGGCTTCGCGGCGCTCCCGCCGCCCGGCCCGGCGATGCCGGTGACGCCCACGCCGATCTCGACCCCGGCCAGCCGCCGCACGCCATCGGCCATGGCCAGGGCGACCGGCTCGCTCACCGCGCCATGTTCGTCGATCAGCGGCGCGGGCACCCCCAGCAGATCCACCTTCGCCGCGTTGCTGTAGGCGACCACCGCGCGCTCCACGTAGTCGGAGCTTCCCGGGACGTCGGTCAGGCGCGAGGTGACGAGGCCGCCCGTGCACGACTCGGCGAGCGCGACGCGCAGCCCGCGCCGGCGCAACGCCTCACCCACCGTCTCCTCGAGCCGCTCGCCCCCCGTGCCGAACGCGTCGTTGCCGAAGCGCGCCACGACATCGGCCACGGCCGAATCCAGCGACGGGACCTCGCGCTGGCCAGGCCGCGCGTGCGCGACCAGTTGCAGTTCGATCAGGCCGTCGGCCGCGAGGATCGTGGCGGTGACCGGCGGCTGCGACTCGCGCCACCGGCCGTAGAGCGGCTGCAGCCACTGTTCGGCGTGCGACTCGCTGTGCCCGGCAATGCGCACGGTCCGGCGGACGAGGCGCTCGCCCTCGGCGCGTTCACCGAGACGGCCGGCGACGAGCCGATCGAACATCGGGCACATCTCGCGCGGCGGACCGGGCAACAGCACGACCACGCGGTCACCGGCCTCCACCCACTGGCCAGGGGCGGTGCCGTTGGTGTTCTCGATCAGCGCCGCGCCGTCGAGGACAAGCGCCTGGCGACGGTTGAGGTCCGGCATCGCCAGGCCCCGCCGGGCGAAGCGCTCGCGGATGGCCTCGATGGTGCGCTTGTCCTCGTGCATCGTCCGGCCGAGCACGCGCGCGATGGCGTCGCGGGTGAGATCGTCGTCGGTGGGCCCGAGCCCGCCGGTGATCACGACGAGATCCGCGCGCTCGATCGCCCGACCGAGGATGGCCGAGAGATCGTCGAGGTCGTCGCCGACGATCGCCTTGGCGCGCACCTCGATGCCCAGGTCATCGAGCCGGGCCGTGATGTACAGCGAGTTGGTGTCGCTGCGACCGGGCGTGAGCATCTCGCTGCCGACGGCGACGATCTCCGCCCGTCGCAGCCGGCGCAGGGCCGTCATGCCACGACCATCCACGCGGGAAACGCCCAGCACGCCACGCGCACCACCAGATGCGCGTAGACCGCGGCCATCGCGTCGTCGGCCATCACGCCGAGGCCGCCCGGCAGCTGCTCGAACCGGCGCGCGGGCCAGGGTTTCACGATGTCGGCCACACGGAAGACGAGAAACCCGGCGAGCGCGCCCGTCACCGACACCGGGAGGAACGCGAGGGTGACGAGCATCCCCATCACCTCGTCGACGACAACGGGTCCGGGATCCGGGCGTCCGAAATGGTGTTCGGCGACGCCAGCGGCCCAGGTGCCCGCGGCGAACGACACCACGATGGCGGCGGCCTCGATCCAGCCACCTCCGGCCATCCTGACGAGCACGAACACGAGGAGGCCGGCCACCGAGCCGGCGGTGCCGGGCGCCACCGGGACGTACCCGCAGTAACCGGCGGTGGCGATCGCGATCGCGAGTGACTTCATGGATCTCACATCCGGAGGACACGCGTGCCGGAGAGGCGATCGTGCAGCGCCCGGCGATCGCGGCCGACGAGTGCCGGCAGGTAGCCCAGCCCCAGCGTGACGAGTGACAGCGGCGCCAGCGCGGTGCGCAGCGCGGCCTGCGTCATCGTCACGCGCGACGATGCGGCGCCCGCCACGCGGATGCGCGAGAGCATCTTGCCGAGCGTCTGGCCCGACGCGCCTGTCAGGAGGACGACGTAGCCCGCATCGAGCATCGCGCAGAAGGCCAACAGCGGCATCAGCGGCAGTTCTCCCAGGCGGCTCCACGGGTAGCGGACGATCGACAGCGTGAACTGCACGACGGCCGCGTCGATGGCGGCCAGCAGCAGCAGGTCCACGGCGAGCGCGCCCAGCCGCGCGCCCGCCGGCGCCGCCTCGGGCACGCCGGGGACTGCTGCGCGTGGCACCGCCTCCGGTTCGGGCTCCGTGGCCGCCAGCGTCGGCTCAGGTCCGCTGTCCACGCTTTCCAGCAGATCGGGCGACGATCGGGAACTCCGCGGTCTCGGACGGGCGGACGGAGTGGCGACGGGCGGCGGCGCGATCGCCGGCGGCGTGGGCGCCTGCGGCTCTCTGGCACGGGCCGGGCGCGGCAGCCTTGACGGATCCGGCGTGGCGCGCCGCACGGCGAGCGGCGCGCGCGGCGGCGCCGGTGTCGAGATCAGCGGCGTGTCGTCGAGGCCGGGGATCGGCTCGTGGAACAGCGGCAGGTCGAGGCCGGCGCCGCGCTGCGCGCGCGCGGCCTCACCCGTGGCGGCACCCTCCTCGCGCAGCGACAGTTCAGGCAGCGGGCCATCGACCGCCGCCGAGTCACGCAACGGGCCGTCCATGCGAGTCGCGGTTTCGCCGGCCGGCGGGAACGCGTACCCGCAGTTGCGGCAGCGGTCGGCGGCGTCGAAGCTGAGGTAGCCGCACTTGGAGCACTTCATCGAGCCGGCCCCGCCGTGACCGGCGCGGCGGCACCGGCCAGCAGCACGCGCTGGATCTCGGCCAGCAGGCGATCGGCGTCCGCCCGGCGCGGATCGTCCAGACGGATGCCCTCGAGCGCCACCGCCGCCTCGTGCAGGTGCCCCCTCGCATACAGGCCACGGGCTCGATCGAGCGTGAGATCGGAGGCGCGCGGCACTGGCAGGGCCGGCTCGGCGGGAGCGCTCGCCATCGGCCTCGCCGGCGCGCGCTCGACGGTGGCCCACCGCACCACCTGCGGCCACGCCGCCGCCACGGCCAGCGCCGCCAGGCCCAGGCCGATCAGCGGCCACAGGGCGCGCTGCGCCGCGCGCGAGGCGACGGCCGCGGGCCTGGGGGCGACGGCCGCCGCGGCAACCGCGCCGCCGGGAACCGGCGCCGCCCCGACGTGGAGGCGCTCCAGCCGGTCGCGCAGGGTGAGGGCCTGTGCGTCCTGGATCCCGCTGCCAACCGCCTCGTCCAGCAGCGCGCGGGCGCGCGCCAACTCACCGGCGTCGAAGGCCTCGAGCGCCGCGTGCAGCAGGAGGTCGCCCTGGCGCTGGTGCTCGGCCAGCACCTTGCGGGCCCGTTCGATGTAGGCACGCGCCCGCGCGTGCCCGCGGTCCAGGAACAGGACGCGCGTCCAGGCATGGATCGCGCGCTCGTACTCGCCGGCGAAATACCGGTCGAGCCCGGCGACCAGCAGCGACTCGATGGTCGCGTCCCGATCGGCGGGCTGTTCTGCGGCGGCGGCTGAGATCGGACGCAGGGTGTCGGGCATGCGGGCCAGCAGGACCGGATTATACAGGCTCGAGGTCCGCCCCGAGGCGGCCCGCGCGAGCGGGATCGCACGGCGCGAGCCCGCCGGCGGCGCGGCTTCCCGGACTTGTGATAGAACGTCGCCCCATGGCTGTCATCGAATGCGTACCGAACATCAGCGAAGGACGCCGCCCCGAGATCGTGACGCGCTGCGTCGACGCGTGCCGGGTGGCTGGCGTCACCGTGCTCGACCACTCGTCGGACGCCGCGCACAACCGATCCGTGATCACGCTCGCCGGCGACGGACCGGCCCTGAAGGCGGCCATCCTCGGCCTCTACGCCGCCGCGCTGCCCGAGATCGATCTGCGGCATCACTCCGGCGAGCACCCGCGCATGGGCGCGGTCGACGTGGTGCCGTTCATCCCGATCGAAGGCGCGACCATGGCCGACTGCGTGGCGCTCTCCAGGGAGGTCGCCGCCGAGGTCGCCGCGCGGTTCGGCGTGCCCGTGTTCCTCTACGAAGAAGCCGCCTCGTCTCCCGCGCGGCGCAACCTCGAGGACATCCGGCGTGGCGAGTTCGAGGGCCTGGGCGCGAAGATGGCGCAGGCGGCCTGGACGCCCGACTTCGGCCCCGCCGTGCCGCACGTCTCCGCCGGCGGCTCGGTGATCGGCGCGCGCATGCCGCTGGTCGCCTACAACGTGAACCTGGCCACCGATCGGCTCGACGTGGCGAAGAAGATCGCCGCCGCCGTGCGGCACAGCAGCGGCGGCTACCGCTTCGTGAAGGCGATGGGCATCGACCTCGGCGACCGCCGCATCGTCCAGGTGTCGATGAACCTGACGAACTTCGAGAAGACGCCGATCTTCCGCGTGTTCGACACGATCGTGCGCGAGGCGGAACGCTACGGCGTGGCGGTGCTCGAGAGCGAGATCGTGGGGCTGGTGCCCGCCTCGGCGCTCTTCGGCACGGCGGCGCACTACCTGAGGCTGGAGGGGTTCTCGAGCGACCAGGTGCTCGAGAGCAGGCTGCGGAAGGCGTGAGGGCCGCCGGCGCTACTCGTCCTCGCCCCGGCGTCCGGGTGCGAGGCCGTAGGCCTTCATCTTGCGATACAGGTTGCTGCGCTCCACGCCGAGCGCGTCGGCGGTCCGCGACATGTTCCCGCGCTGCGCGGCCAGCACGCGCAGGATGTAGTCCTTCTCGAAGCGCTCGCGCGCGACCAGCAGCGGCAGCACCGGGTCGGAGACCACCGATGGCGGCTCCGGGGAGACGGGCACGCCCGGCAGGTTCAGGTGTCGGGGCTCGATGGTGTCGCCGGGCACCATGATCATCAGCCGCTCGAGCACGTTGCGCAGCTCGCGCACGTTGCCGGGCCACGAGTAGTCGGACAACAGCGTCATCGCCGCCGGCGACACCCGCTTGGCGCGGCGCCCGTATTCCCGCGCCAGCTGCTGCAGGAAGTGTTCGGCCAGCAGCGGGATGTCCTCGGCGCGCTCCCGCAGCGCGGGCACGACGATCGGGATCACGTTCAGGCGAAAGTACAGGTCCTCGCGAAACCGTCCCGCGCGGATCTCGGCCGGCAGATCCTTGTTGGTAGCGGCGATGACGCGGACGTCGACGCGGATCGTCGTGGTGCCACCCACGCGATCCACCACCTGTTCCTGCAGCACGCGCAGCACCTTGGCCTGCGTCTTCAGGCTCATGTCGGCGATCTCGTCGAGGAACAGCGTGCCGCCGCCGGCCACCTCGAACTTGCCCCGCCGATCGGCGACCGCGCCGGTGAAGGCGCCGCGTACGTGGCCGAACAGCTCGCTCTCGATCAGTTCCTCGGGAATGGCCGCGCAGTTCACCTCGACGAAGGGCCCGGCGCGACGGCGGCTCAGGGCGTGCACGCTGCGTGCCGCCAGTTCCTTGCCGGTGCCGTTCTCGCCGAAGATCAGCACCCGTCCGTTGGTGGGCGCCGCCATCGCGATCTGCTCGCGGAGCTGGCGCATCGGCCGGCTCTCGCCCACCATCGTGAACTGGCGATCCACGTGCGCGCGCAGCGCGCGGTTCTCGGCCTCGAGGTGCCGCTGCCGCAGCGCGTTGCGGACGGCGAGCAGGATCTTGTCGATCGAGAGCGGCTTCTCGACGAAGTCGAAGGCGCCCATCTTGATGGCGCGCACCGCCGACTCGATGTTGCCGTGGCCGGAGATGATCACCACCGAGGCGTCCACGCTGCGCTCGCGCAGCCGCTCGAGGGTGGCCAGCCCGTCGAGCCCCGGCAGCCAGACGTCGAGCAGGATCAGGTCGAACGCCTCGCGCTGCACGCGCTCGAGGCACGCCTCGCCGCTGCCGACCGCGTCCACCGTGAACCCCTCGTCGCGAAGCACGGCCCCGAGCGAGGCGCGCACGCCGGCCTCGTCGTCAACGATCAGGATGGAGGCGGTGGACATGGACAGGGCTTGGGGCTTGGGGCTTGGGGCTTGGGGCTTGGGGCTTGGGGCTTGGGGCTTGGGGCCTGGGGCTTGGGGCTTGGGGCCGGGTCAACTCACTTCGCTCATCATTGGTCGCTTGCCACGCAGAGGGCCTCAGCCTGGGGCCGGCCCACTGGCAACCGGCAGATCCTGACGAGCGCCCGGTGGTGTGCGAAGGGTGTTGACCACGCCCCAAGCCCCGGGCCACAAGCCGCAAGCCACCTAGACCGGCAGCTCGATCGTCATCCGGGTGCCGCGCGGCGCGTTGGGGACCGCTTCGATGCTGCCGCCATGCTCCACGACGATCCGCCGGACGATGGCGAGGCCGAGGCCGCTGCCGCGCTGCTTGGTTGAATAATACGGGAGAAAGAGCCGCGCGCGCTCGTCGTCGGGCACCCCGGGCCCGTTGTCGGCCACCACGAGCCGCACCACGCCGCCGCTCTCGTCGTGCAGGGTCGTGATGGTGATCAGCCCCCGGCCGCCTCCGGGCGGCGGGGCGCTGGTGATCGCCTCTACGGCGTTGTCCACGAGGTTGATGATCACACGGCGGAACTGCTCCACGTCCACCCGCACGCGCGGCAGGTCCCGCGCGAACGCCTCCACCACGTCGATGCTGGCGAACAGCCCGCGATAGAGACCGAGCGCATCGCGCAGCAGGTCGTGGAGATCCACCAGCGTGGTCCGCGGCGCCGGCATCCGCGCGAACTGCGAGAACTCGTCCACCAGTTGCTTGAGCGACTCCACTTCCTGGACGATCGTCGCCGAGCACTCGCGCACCAGCGAGCGTGCCGGCTCGGGGGACTGCGCGAAGTGCCGTCGCAGGCGTTCGGCGCTGAGCTGGATCGGCGTGAGGGGGTTCTTCACTTCGTGGGCCAGGCGCCGCGCGACCTCCCGCCACGCCGCCACCTTCTGCGCCCGGATCAGCGGCGTGACATCGTCGAGCACCACCACCGCGCCCTCGCTGGCGCCCTCTCGCGTGAGCGGCGTGCTGGCCACCGCCAGATGCCGCTCGTGGCCGCCAATGGTCAGCGCCACCTCCTGGCCGGTGTGATCGCCCTGCCGCGCGCGCACGGCGCGATCCACCACCGGCGCCAGCGGCGCGAGATCCTCCCGGGCGAGCACCCCCGGGAGCAACTGCCCCACGGCCGACGCGTCGAGGTCCAGCAGACGCATCGCCGCGCCGTTCACGGTGGTGACCGTCCCACCCGCGTCGAGCGAGATCACGCCCGTGGCGATGCGCTCGAGGATCGTCTCGATGTAGCGGCGCCGCTCCTCCAGCTCGAGGTTCTTCGCCTCGAGGTCGAGCCGCGATCGCTCGAGCCGGCGCTGGCTGGCGGCCAGATCGCCGGCCATCGCGTTGAACGCCTCGACGAGGGCGCCGAACTCGTCGCGCGTCTCGGGCTGGATCCGGTGGTCGAGGTGGCCGGCCGCGATCTGGCGCGCGCCGTCGGCCAGCAGTTGCACCGGCCGCGTGATGCGCTTGGCCACGTACAGGCCCATCCAGGTTGCCGAGATGAGGATGAGCAGCGTCATCATCAGGAAGAACGACAGGTAGACGCCTTCCAGCGGCCCGCGCAGCACCCGCACCTGCTGGTAGCTCTCGTAGGCGTTGGCGATGCGGCGCGAGTTGCGCGCGAGGTCACCCGAGAGGAACGTGGAGACGACCACCACGCCCTCGATCGGCCCGCCGGGGCGGCGAACCGGCAGCGCGGCGCGCACCAGCTCGCCGCCGCCGCTGACCGCCTCGGGCTGCGACGGCGTGAGGCCGCCCGTCGCGACCTGCTGCGCCAGCCGGTCGGCCCCGGCCCGCGCGTAGACGGGCGGCAGCGAGGCCGACGCGACGTCCACCAACGGCACCGCCGTGATCACCCCACCGATGGCGGTCACCCTGTAGATCTCCACGAGATCGACGCCGCGCATCACGACCTCGGGTGTCACGGTGTTGCGGATGGCGCCGAGATCGCGGCCCTGCAGGTCGGCGTTCGACAACACGGCCGCCAGTTGCGCGGCCTGCACGTTGACCAGCGCCTGCCGCTCCTGGTAGTAGTCGGCCGCCACGTCGCGCGCCGACGACAGCACGTCGTCCACGGGCGCGCTGAACCACCGGTTCGCGCTGTTGCGGATCAGCTCGCTGCCGACGAACAGCACGAGCAGCGCCGGGATCAGCGTCATGCCGAGGAGTACCAGGACCAGCTTCGAGCGGAAGCGCGCGAACGGCAGGCCTCGCCGGCGTTCGACGATCAGCTTGATCAGGTTGCGCGCGAGGACGAACAGCAGGCCGACGAGGATGCCGCCGTCGGCCACCACGAGCGCGTAGAGCACCACCTCGCTGAGGAAATCGGGCGCGAACTCGGCCGAGCGGCTGGCCACGGCAATCATCGCCGCGAGCGAGGCCAGCAGCAGGCCGATCCACAGGAGAATCAGCGCCGGGTTGTCGCGGAAGGGACGCCGGCCCGGCGGCCGGCGAACGGGCCGCGCGGCGCCGGCGTCGTCTGGCAACGGCAGGGCCATGGATGGCGTCGCCTGAGGCGGCCCGGTGTCAGCCCCGCGGCCGCCGCGTCACGACTCCCTCGTGTTGAGCAGTTCCTCGAGTTCGGTCATGAACTCGCCGATGTCGCGGAAGTGACGGTAGACCGAGGCGAAGCGCACGTAGGCCACCTTGTCGAGCCGTTTGAGTTCGGTCATCACGGCCTCGCCCACCTCGCCCGTCGACATCTCCCGCTCGGCGCGCTCCTGCAGCGCCGTCTCGATCCGATCGGCCACCGCCTCGAGCGACGCCACGCTCACCGGGCGCTTCTCACACGCCTTGAGCATGCCCGCGATCACCTTCTGGCGGTCGAAGCGCTCGCGGCTGCCGTCCTTCTTCACCACCATGTAGGGGATCTCGTCGATCCGCTCGTAGCTGGTGAAGCGCCGCCCGCACTCCAGGCACTCGCGCCGGCGCCGGATGACCTCCCCCTCGCGGCTCTCGCGCGAGTCGACCACCTTGTCGCCGAGATGCCCGCAATAGGGGCACTTCACAGCACAGGCCCCCGGTCGGCCACGCCATCGCGCGCCGCCACGATGTCCGGGGCAGGCAACGCCGCGCCGGAGACACGCGCGCCGCCGGCCGATTCGTCATCGTCGGTGTGCCGGGCCATCTCCTTCAACCTCCCGAGGCTGAGGCCGTCCTGGGCCATGAAGAACAGTCCGAGCGCCGCCACCGGCAGGAACGACACGGCGTGGAGCACGATCGCGGCGCCCACCGCGCGCTCGTTGGCGACCCCGTAGAACACGGTCACGCCGAGCCGGAACGCGTAGTGAAAGCCCCCCACGGCACCCGGTGTCGGCACCGCCACCCCCACGGTGAGCAGCGCGACGATCAGGAATGCGCCGCTGAGGGGGATCGTAATATGAAAGGCCCGGGCGACCAGCCAGATGGAGGCCGCGATCGACAGCCAGAGAGGCAGCGACAGGGCGAGGGCCCTGCCCACCAGGGCGGGACGACGCATGACGGCCAGCCCCTGCGCGAACAGGCGCGCAGCCTTCGACAACGTCACCCCCAGACGCTCGGGCAGCGCGCGCGTCAGGCGCCCGGTCAGCCGGCCAAGGCGCTCGGGATGGCCGGCGAGCACCGCGAAGATCAGCAGCACCACCACGGCGACGATGGCGCTGGCGATGCCTGTCGCCTCGACGGCGGCAAACAGGCGGGGATCGGCCGCGAGAGTCGTTGCATCGGCCGACAGGACGAACACCCCGAAGAGCAGCACGACGGTCGCCAGGTCGAGGAAGCGCTCGAGGATAATCGTGGCGAACACGGCCGTGGCGCTGATGCCCTCGCGGCGCGCCAGCAGATACGGCCGCAGGAACTCGCCCGCCCGCGCGGGCAGGAGGGCGTTGGCGGCGAAACCGATGATGGTGGCCCGCAGCGCGGGCATCAGGCGGACCCGCCCCACCGGTTGCAGCAGCGCCTGCCAGCGGCGCGCGCGCAGCAGGTAGGTGAGCGCCTGGAAGGCCACGCCCGCCAGCAGCAGCCACGGGCTGGCCGAGCGAACCTCGTGCCAGACCTCGACCAGGTTGGCGTTGCGGAGGAACAGGGCCACCAGGGCGATGGTGGCCGCCAGCACGACGAGCGAGCGCAGGTGGGTGCGCATACGGCCAGGCGCAGTATATAGGGCTTGGGGCCTGTGGCGTGGGGCTTGGGGCCTGTGGCGTGGGGCGTGGGGCTTGGGGCCTGGAGGCGCAAGCCGCAAGGCGTGGGGCGTGGGGCTTGGGGCCTGGAGGCGCAAGCCGCAAGGCGTAAGGTGTGAGCCGTAAGGCATCCATGGGCAAACGCGAACTGATCCTCGTCGTCGCCTTCCTCGTTCTGGGGGGACTCGTCTACCAGCTGACCGCGCCACGCGGGGCCGAGCCCGCCTCGGGACGATCGTGGGCCGACGCCCTGCGGGCCCTGCGGGGCGAGGTCTTCGGCTCGCGAGCGCGCCTGACCGTCGAGCGCAACATCAGGGCCAGCGTCGACACCGGCGTCACGACGCTGGATCTCGGCGAGCTGTCGGGCCAGATCGCGGTCGTCGGCGAGGATCGCGACGACATCGAGGCCACCGTCCGGGTTTCGCTGCTCGGCGAGAACGAAGCAGAGATCTCGACCGCCGCTGCCCGGCTCGTGGTGACGAGCCAGGTCACCGGCGACACCCTGCGGCTCGCCCTGTCGCATCCTGACGCCTGGCGCCTGGGCCGCGGGCGCATCTCCGGGGAGGTGACCATGCGGGCGCCAGCGCGCCTGCGGGTGAAGCTGGCCGGACGCGGCACCGTGAACGTGACGCGGATGGCGGGCGCGGCGATCGAGCTCACCCGGGGTTCGGCCACGCTCACCACCCTCTCGGGTCCTGTCTCCGGGGAACTGCGCGATGCCAGCCTCGACGTGAACGGCGCGGCGGGCGTCGACGTCGAGACCCGCCGCGTCTCGGTGCGGCTCTCGGATGTGGCCGGCCCCGTGACGATCGAGGCCGTCGACGGCGGAGTGCGCGCGGCGCACCTGCCGGGTCCGGTGACGCTCGACGTCCGCCGCGTGATGGTGGATCTCGACGGAATCATCGGCCCGGTGAAGATCACCGCCGTGGACGGTCAGACGGAGCTGCGAGGGCTGTCGGGCCCGCTCACCGTCGACGCCGAGCGGATGTCGCTGCTCGCCGCGATGGCGGGCGCGGCTGAGGTCACGGCTGAGGTGAGCGAGGCGCCGTTCGAGTTCACGCTGCCGCCGGCCGGCGTCGCGCTGGACGTCGAGGCCCTCGACGGCGCCATCGACGCCCCGACAGCTCTGGGCGCGGTCGAGAAGGACGGCACCACACAGCGCCTGAAGGCGACGGTGAAGGGCGGCGGCGTACCGGTGCGCCTGCGCGGCACGCGCACGACGGTGGTGGTGAGGACGCCGTAGGGCTTGAGGCTTGAGGCTTGGGGCTTGGGGCTTGGGGCTTGGGCCCGGCCCCAAGCCTCAAGCCCCCAAAAAAGGACCGGCTCCCGAAGGAGCCGGCCGGCGCCGTTCCACGAGAGACTCCGGCCGGTCGCCGCCGCGCACGCGACGACGACCGGCCGCTCCCCCCTCCCCTAGAACGAATACTTCAGGCTGACCTGTGCGTATCGCCGTCCCCAGCTGCCCGTGCTGGGCTGACCGAAGGTGAGGCTGTTCATGTTGTTCTGCGGGATGCCGGTGTTGTCCTGGTTCAGCAGGTTGAACACGTCGATGCGGAGCGTGACACGCCCGTACCCCACGCCGAAGCGCTTGAACAGGGCGAGGTTGGTGTTCCACCAGGGCATGGCGCGCAAGCCGTTGCGCGGCGCGTTGCCGTTGCCCAGCGAGTTCTGGAGCGGCAGCCCGTTGGCGCCCAGCGGCACCACGAAGTAGCCGTTGTTGGTGAACGAACGGTGATCGTCGGCCCAGCCGATGGTGCCGGAAGGATTCACGTTCGGGCGGTCGCCGGCAGCGCTGCCGTCACCGTTGGTGTCGACGCCGGAGATCACCGTGAACGGCCGGCCCGACTGGCCGGAGGTGACGCCCGACACCTGCCAGCCGCCGATGATCGCGCCCAGCACGCCGTCCTTCGGACCCGGGATCTCCCAGAGGTAGTTCACCGTCAGGCGGTGCGGCCGGTCGTAGACCGAGCGGCCCCACTCCGCCTCGTAGTTAAACTGGTCCTGGGCGCGCTGGCTGGCGGCATCGGTGCCGCTCTCGCCGAGCGACGCGTCGTTGTTGCTGTACCAGCGGCTGTAGGTGTAGGACCCGCCGAACTGCAGCCCGTTGGCGAAGCGGCGGTTGGCCGAGACGTAGACCGCGTTGTAGTCGGAGCGGGCCTCGACGTCGTTGCCGCCCGGGCCGACGTAGGCCGGGATCGTGACGCGCGAGCCGAACTGCGGAATCATGCGGCGCGCCTGGAAGCCCGGGATCGACGCCGGGTTGAGCGTGGCGCGTACGGTGGCGGCCTGGGCGTCGGTCAGGATGGCCGGGTTCATCTCCACCTGGTTGATGCCCTTGTAGCCGCGGCTGCCCGAGTAGCCCACCTCGAACACGTAGAGCCCCACCTGCCGCTGCATCGACAGGCTGTAGAAGCGGCTGTCGGGGTTCTCGGTGTCCTGCGCCGAGTTCACCCACGTGTTCAGCGCGTTGAAGACGGGGCTGGCGCCGCCCGACACGATGTTCGGATACAGGTCGGCCACGTTGGCCTGCGTCAGCGTCGCGATGCGCGGGTAGTTGCTGGCGTTGACCGTCAGCAGGTTGTAGAACAGCACGTCGTACCCGAGGCCGAACCCGCCCCGGAACACGGTGAGGCCGTCACCGAGCAGCCGGTTCTGCGAGCGCGGGCTCCAGGCGAAGCCGACGCGCGGCGCCCAGTTGTTGGTGTCCTTCTTCACCGCCCCCGGCACCAGCGCCGCCAGGCTCTCGGCGTCGGTCGCCCCGAACATGCCGAGCGGCACCGTCGACAACTCGTAGCGCAGCCCGAGGTTGACGGTGAGGTCGGGCGTGATGCGGAAGTCGTCCTGCACGTACCACGCGTTCTGCCACTGGTCGGTCTCGAAGCTCGCCACCTGCAGCGCCTGCGTGTAGGAGGCCGCGAAGTTGTTGATGAAGGCCTCGAGGTTGTTGAAGGTGAAGGCGCCCTTCGAGTTGAACGCCGACCCGTTGTCCACCTTGTTGTAGCGGATGTCGGTGCCGAACTTCAGCGTGTGACGGCCGCGCGTCCAGGTGAGCATGTCGGAGAACTGGAACGTGTCGGTGATGCGGTACTGCGGGAAGTTCGTCGCGCCGCCCACGCTAAAGAGGCCGCTGATGGTGGCCGTCGGGCTCTTCGGGTCGTTCTCCGGGAAGTCGAGGTCGCGGCGCACCCACGAGAACCGGAATTCGTTGAGCACGGTCGGCGAGAAGATCCGCGTGTAGCTCGACGCCAGGTTGGTGTCCTTCAGTGCCTGCGAGCCGCAGAACAGCGACCCGAACGCGCAGTTGCTGATCTGATCGATGTCCTCGCGGTCGTTGAGGGTGTAGCGCAGCGTCAGGGTGTCACTGGCCGAGAAGCGGTAGTCGCCGCGTGCCTGATAGGTCTTGTAGGTGCTCGGCTGCGTGATGTTGATGTTGGTCTGCGCCGTCTCGATCGGCACGCCGTTCACCGAGGTGTTCAGGAAGTTCCGGAACGTCGGGTTCTTGCTGTAGACGTCCTGCAGGAAGCCGAGGCGCTGCAGCACCGCCGACCGGCTGGCCGCGCTCTGGCCATCGCGCAGCGGCGCGCCCTGCAGGGCGGCGAAGCCGGCGGGCGTCGGGATGCGGACGGTGCCGCCGGGCGAGGCCCCCGGCCGGATGCCGTCCCACTGGTAGAGCCCGAAGAAGAACAGCTTGTCGCGCACGATCGGCCCGCCGAAGTCGAGGCCGGCCTGGTGCCGGTTGAAGCGCGCCGGCTCCTTGAGCCCGCTCGCCTTCTCCACGTTGGTGAGCGAGTAGGTCTCGCTGCTGGTGTAGTAGTCCCAGCCGTCGCCGCGGAACTGGTTGGTACCCGACTTGGTGATCACGTTGATCTGGCCGCCGCTGTTGCGGCCGAACTCCACCGAGTACGGGTTGGTCAGCACCTGGAACTCGGCCACGCCCTCCGGCACCATCTGCGAGGTCGAGATGGTCACCGAGATGTCGTTGTTGTCCGAGCCGTCGATCATGTAGTTGTTGTTGCGCGGGCGCTGTCCGTTCACCGCGTAGGTGCCCTGGCCGACGCTGCTGCTCACGTTGGGCGCCGTCAGCACCAGGTCGTTGAGATTGCGCCCGCCAGCGAGCGGCAGATCCTCGATCTGGCGCGCGTTGACGGTCTGGCCGATCGTCGCGTTGGTCTTGTTCAGCGTCGCCGTGATGTTCTCGGCCGTGACGGTGATGTCCTCGCCGATGGCCGCCGGTCTGAGCGTGACGTCGACGGTGACCTCGCTGGCCGCCACCACGTCGATGTCCTTCGCCTCGACGGTGGCGAATCCCGACAACTCGGTCGTCACCGTGTACCGCCCCGGCTCGAGAGCGCCCATCCGGTAGAACCCGACGCCGTCGGTCACCGCCGTCCGCAGCGCATTGGTGGCCACGTGAACGACCGTGACGGTGGCGCCAGGGATGACGGCCCCGGACTGATCGCGTACGGTGCCCGAGATCGCGCCGCGCGTCACCTGCGCGCCGGCGATCGCGGCCACCGCCAGCACCGCCAGCCCGAAGGCCAGCAGCTTGGTGGCGAGTCGCGTAGACTGCATTCCCCTTCTCCTCGACATGAATACCGACATGAGCCGATCGGCCGCGCCTGGCTCGTGCCGGCGCCGCCCGTGCCCCGAAACAGGCACACCCGGAGAACAGGGCTGCAAGTCCCGAACCAGATACGCCAGGTCCGCGACCCGCGCGTTCCTCGCATCCTGCACGTGGCAATTCGAACTGATCACGATCGATGCTGTCACGACCGCCAGCGGCGGGGACGAGGAATTGGAGGAGATAATCCAACATCTTGGACCCTCCGCGCGGTGCGGCGCGCTCGATCGCGACACCGGGACACACCGCCCGTCCCGCAATCGGCGGGAGGATGCCGCGCGGCGCGCCACGGCGCGCTCGAACCCGCGTCGCGCCAGGCCACCTCACCCGATGAGCTGCCGTCGCCCCATGCTATGCTCGCCCACCGGTCCGGAGGATCCCGCATGACGTCGGCGCCCGTGCTCGCAACGCGACTGGACCTGCCGCTGGTGCGGCGCGGCAAGGTCCGCGACGTGTACGCGGACGGGCCCGATCGGCTGCTGATCGTGGCGACGGATCGCATCTCGGCCTTCGATTGCGTACTCGGCTCGGGCATCCCCGACAAGGGCCGCATCCTCACCCGGATGTCGGCGTTCTGGTTCGACCGGCTGCGCGAGGTGATCCCCAACCACCTGTTGTCGATGGACCCGGCGGACTTCCCCGCCGAGGTGCGCGCCCACGCCAGCGAGCTGGAGGGGCGCGCCATGCTCGTGCGGCGCACCGATCCGCTGCCGGTCGAGTGCGTCGCGCGCGGCTATCTCGCCGGCTCGGGCTGGAAGGACTACCAGCGCACCGGGACGATCTGCGGGCATGGGCTGCCGCCGGGCCTGCTCGAGGGCTCGCGTCTGCCCGCGCCGCTGTTCACGCCCGCCACCAAGGCCGAGAGCGGCCACGACGAGAACATCAGCGAGGCCCAGGCCGCCGCCATCGTGGGCGCCGGGATCTCGGCCACGCTGCGCGAGGCGACGCTCGCGCTCTACCAACGCGGCGCCGCCCACGCCGAAGGCGCCGGCATCATCGTCGCCGACACGAAGTTCGAGTTCGGCGTGCTCGACGCGCCAGGCCCTTCGACCGACACGGCGCACCGGCGATCGGACCCGACGGGACGCCTTCTGCTGATCGACGAGGCGCTCACGCCGGACTCCTCGCGCTTCTGGCCGTCCGACGCGTGGCGGCCCGGTGGCCCGCAGCCCAGCTTCGACAAGCAGTTCGTGCGCGACTACCTCGAGACGATCCGGTGGACCAAGCAACCGCCGGCGCCGGCGCTTCCCGATGACGTGGTGGCGCGCACGCGCGACAAGTATCTCGAGGCCTACTCCCGACTCACCGGGCAGGCGTGGAGATGAGTGCCGCGGCACTGCGCGACCTGCTCGAAGCGCTGGTCGACGCGCTGGTGAGCAAGGGTGTGCCGTACGACACGGCGCGGCAGGCCTTCGAGAAGCGCTTCATCGAACGCGCCCTCGAGGAGGCCGGCGGCAGCGTCGGCGGCGCCGCCCGCGCCATGGGCATCCATCGCAACACCGTGACGCGCAAGATGGCGGAATACAAGATACGGGCTTGAGGCTTGGGGCTTGGGGCCAAGCACTCTCCCCCCCTTGACTGCCGGCTCCACCGCTGTATAATTGGCAGTCGCTGCGTCCGAGTGCCAACCCGTCCGGGGGCCGCGCGCCGGCCGCGACGCGAGTATGCCGTGAACGGCTGTCACACCAATTTCCCAACCCATCCGGTGGAGTGGAACCCATGAACGTTCGACCGCTACACGACCGCATCATCGTCCAGCGCCTCGAGGAAGGCGAGCAGAAGGTCGGGGGCATCATCATCCCCGACAGCGCCAAGGAGAAGCCCCAGCAGGGCAAGGTCATCGCCGTCGGCAAGGGCAAGATCAAGGACGACGGGAAGGTGCTGCCCCTCGACGTGAAGGAAGGCGACACCATCCTGTTCGGCAAGTACTCCGGCCAGGAGATCAAGCTCGATGGCGAGGAGTACCTGATCATGCGCGAGGACGAGGTCCTCGCCGTCCTCACCACCTAGGCGACAACGACCGACAGTCATCCGCGCGCCCGCCACGGGCGCGCGTTCGAGGAGTCATCAATGGCAAAGCAGATCATCTACGGCGAGGAGTCGCGGCAGGCGATGCTTCGCGGGGTCAACCAGCTCGCCGACGCCGTCAAGGTCACGCTCGGCCCCAAGGGCCGTAACGTCGTGCTCGACAAGAAGTTCGGCTCGCCCACCATCACCAAGGACGGCGTCACCGTCGCCAAGGAGATCGAGCTCAAGGATCCGCTCGAGAACATGGGCGCCCAGATGGTGCGTGAGGTCGCGAGCAAGACGAGCGACATCGCCGGTGACGGTACCACCACCGCCACCGTGCTCGCGCAGGCCATCTACCGCGAGGGGAGCAAGAACGTCGTCGCCGGCGCCAACCCGATGGACCTCAAGCGCGGCATCGAACAGGCCGTGGCCGCGGTCACCGACGAACTCCACAAGCTCTCGAAGCCGGTCACCGGCCACATGATCGCGCAGGTGGGCACCGTCTCGGCCAACAGCGACGCGACCATCGGCAAGATCATCGCCGAGGCGATGGAGAAGGTCGGCAAGGACGGCGTGATCACGGTCGAGGAGGCCAAGACGCTCGAGACCAGCCTCGAGGTCGTCGAGGGCATGCAGTTCGACCGCGGCTACCTCTCGCCCTACTTCGTCACCGACGCCGAGCGCATGGAAGTGGCGCTCGAGAACCCGGTGATCCTCATCCACGAGAAGAAGATCAGCTCGATGAAGGACCTGCTGCCGGTGCTCGAGCAGGTGGCCCGCATGGGCAAGCCGCTGCTGATCATCGCCGAGGACGTCGAGGGCGAGGCGCTGGCGACGCTGGTCGTCAACAAGCTGCGCGGCACGCTGCAGGCCGCCGCCGTGAAGGCCCCCGGGTTCGGCGACCGCCGCAAGGCCATGCTCGAGGACATCGCCACGCTGACCGGCGGCCGCGCCATCACCGAGGACCTCGGCATCAAGCTCGAGAACATCAAGGTCGACGACCTCGGCAAGGCCAAGAAGGTCACCATCGACAAGGACAACACGACGATCGTCGAGGGCGCCGGCAGCTCGAAGGACATCGAGGGCCGCGTCAAGCAGATCCGCGCGCAGATCGAGGAGACCACCTCCGACTACGACCGCGAGAAGCTGCAGGAGCGGCTCGCGAAGCTCGTCGGCGGCGTCGCGGTGATCAAGGTCGGCGCGGCCACCGAGACCGAGATGAAGGAGAAGAAGGCGCGCGTCGAGGACGCGATGCACGCCACGAAGGCCGCCGTCGAGGAGGGCATCGTGGCCGGCGGCGGCGTCGCGCTGCTGCGCGCCGTCAAGGCGCTCGACAAGGAGAAGGGCGCCAACCACGACCGGCAGGTCGGCATCAACATCGTCCGGCGCGCCATCGAGGAGCCGATGCGCTGGATCGCCCAGAACGCCGGCAACGAGGGCTCGATCGTCGTCCAGAAGGTCAAGGACCTGAAGGGCGACGAGGGCTACAACGCCGCCAGCGACACCTACGAGGATCTGGTCAAGGCCGGCGTCATCGACCCGACGAAGGTGGTCCGCACGGCACTGCAGAACGCCGCGTCGATCTCCTCGCTGCTGCTCACCACCGAGGCGATGGTCTCCGAGATCCCGGAGAAGAAGGAAGCCGCGGCGCCGGTCCCGGGCGGCGGCATGGGCGGGATGTACTGACCGGCTGAGGGCTGGACACGCCAGCCCGCAGATCGGTGCCAGTTGCGGCCCGGCAGGAGCGCGCTCCTGCCGGGCCGCGGTCTTTCCCGGCCGCCCGCAATCCCCGGCTCACCGGCGGCGGCTTGCGCTGCCACACCAGATCCGCCAGCATAGGCCGCGAAGTCGGAGGCTCCATGACCCCTTCGTTCCGCCGCTGGCTCGCCGTGGCCCTCGTCCTCGGCGCCGCGTCCGCTGCCGCAGTTGTCTTCATCAATCGAACTCCGGCCGTGGCCGCCACGCTCATCCTTCGCAACGGCCGCATCGTCACGCTCGACGACGGGCACCCGGACGTGCAGGCGATCGCCGCGCGAGGCGATCGCATCCTCGCGATCGGATCCGAGGAGCAGATCGCGCGCTTCAAGGGCCCTGACACCGAGGTCATCGACCTCGCAGGCCAGCTCGCCGTGCCGGGCCTGATCGAAGGCCACGGCCACTTCCTCGGGGTCGGCCAGGCGGCCATGCAGCTCAACCTGCGAAACGCGCGCACATGGGACGACGTCGTCGCCATGGTTGACACCGCCGTCCGGCAGGCCAGGCCGGGCGAGTGGATCCTCGGGCGCGGCTGGCACCAGGAGAAGTGGGCCGTACCGCCGTCGCCCGCCGTCGAGGGCTTCCCCACCCACGCGTCGATCAGTGCGGTCTCTCCCGACAACCCCGTCTACCTGGTGCACGCCAGCGGCCATGCGGCCTTCGCAAACGCGAAAGCCATGGAGCTGGCCGGCGTGACGGCGCGAACGGCCAACCCGCCCGGCGGGGAGATCCTGAAGGACACCTCGGGTGAGCCGGCCGGCATCTTTCGCGAGACGGCGTCCGGACTGATCGCGCGCGCGCTGGGCGAGGCCCGTCAGAAGATGACGCCAGCCGAGATCGAGGCCGAGAGGCGGCGCATGATCGCACTGGCCTCGGCCGAGGCGCTGAGCAAGGGCATCACCACCTTCCACGATGCCGGCGTGCCGTTTGCCGACGCGGCGCTGTACCGCGCGGTGGTCGACGAGGGGCAACTGCCCATCCGGCTCTGGGTGATGATCCGCGAGGGCGTCGACGCGCTGGCGGCCGGGCTGGCGCCGGCACGCCTGGTCGATCACGGCGATCACCGGCTCACGGTGCGCGCGATCAAGGTGTCGATGGACGGCGCGCTCGGGTCGCGCGGCGCCTGGCTGCTCGAGCCCTACACCGACATGCCGGCGAGCTCGGGGCTCAACACCACGCCCGTCGAACAGGTGCGGGCAATCGCCGAGCTGGCCCTGGCCAACGATTATCAGCTCTGCGTCCACGCGATCGGCGACCGCGCCAACCGAGAGACGCTCGACATCTTCGAGCAGGCGTTCGCATCGCGACCCGGCGGCGGCCGGGCGCTGCGCTGGCGCGTGGAGCACGCCCAGCACCTGCACCCGGACGACATCCCGCGCTTCGCACGTCTCGGCGTCGTCGCCGCGATGCAGGGCATCCACTGCACGTCGGACGCGCTCTACGTGCTCGCACGCCTCGGCGCGAAGCGGGCCGAAGAAGGGGCCTACCTCTGGCAGACGCTCGTGAAGTCGGGCGCCGTCGTCACCAACGGCACCGACGCGCCCGTGGAGGACGTCGACCCGCTCGCCAGCTACTACGCCACGGTGAGCCGCAAGCTCGCCGATGGCACGCGCTTCTACCCCGATCAGCGGCTCGGCCGGATCGAGGCGCTGCGCACCTACACGATCAACGCGGCCTATTCGGGCTTCGAGGATGGGATCAAGGGCACGCTGTCGCCCGGCAAGCTGGCCGACGTGACGGTGATCGACCACGACATCCTGACGATGCCCGAAGACGACATCCCCGCGGCGCGCGTGGCGATGACGATCGTGGGCGGGAAGGTGGCGTACCGGCGGTAGCAACCCGCGCGCGCAGGTTCGCTCGTACTGAGGATCGAGCAACCCGCGCGCGACCGGAATTCGGACGGAGCCTTGCGGCCGGCGCCGCGAGGCGGGACGCCGGCAGAATCCGCGAAGTGGGACTCGAGGCCCCAGGCCCCAGGCCCCAAGCCCCAAGCCTTATCTCAGCGTGAACCCCATCTCGATGCCCACCAGCACGGGCACGGGAACGCCCTGCTTGGTGCCCGGTACGAACCGCCACTGCCTGGCGGCCTTGATCGCCTCCGCATCCAGCCCGAACACACTGTCGAGCGACCGCACGACGTCGCAGGATCCCACCTCGCCCGTGGGCAGAACGACGCAGTCGAGCCAGACGGTGCCCTGGATCTTGGCCCGCAGCGCATCGGGCGTGTACTGCGGCTTCACCTCGCGGAGGATGCGGGGGGTCGTGACGCCACTTCCCGGCCGATAGGCGCCGCCGCCGGTGCCGCCACCGCTGCCCGGGCCCAGGCCCGAGCCGGTGCCGGGGCCGATGCCGGTTCCCCGGCCCGTGCCCGCTCCGCCGCCAGAGCCGCTGCCCTGTGACGTGCTGCCGGGATCCGGGATGCCCTGCAGCGTGCCGATGATCGTCTCGGTGCCCTGGGCCATCGCCAGCGCGGGGATGGTGAGTTCCAGCGGCGGCATCTCGTGCCGATCGGGAGTCGGAGGCTTGACCTGCTCGAGGTTGACGGGCTTGCTCACCGGCACCGTCGTGCGGTCGCGCCCCGGCATCTGCATCTGGCGCGGCGGCTCGAGTGACTGGTTGCCGCCACCGCCGCCGCCGCCGCCCGGGCCTTCCTGGGGGATCCACACGATGTCGTACGAGAGGCGATCGCCGCGATCCTGAATCGGATACGTCACGGCCGGCATCGAGGTGATGACCACCAGGGCCAGGATGGTCCCCACGACGTGGGCCGCCAGTGAGACGCCGACGGCGCCGCTCATGCGCCCGCGCGACGGATCGAGCAGGAATTGCACCTCGGGCGCCTCCCTGAGGTGCATGGCGACGTGGCCGGAGCGGTCCTCAGGGCCGGTGGGCGTGTCGCCCGTGGTGCGTGGAGAGCGTGCGTGCATCGATCCGGTGAGCTGGCGCGCTGGCTCTCTCATTGTCGCCCAGCAGTATGCCGGGGACAACCCCGGCGAGCCCGCGCGCGGCGTCCCCTGCGTGTTTGGACGCGGCGGCGCCGGATCCGGTCCGGCCCATCTCCCTATCGAGGTACCCGCGCGGCAGGCGACACCCACGGCAGGCTGGTGCCGCCGCGGCAGGCCACCTGGTCAGACGCGGCCGACCCAGGCGCCGATGGCGGCATTGGCACCGCCGTAGGAATGAAACACGGCGAGTGCGTCGGCGGCGCGCGGCTCGCTGCGAATGGCGACCAGCACGCCCCCGCGCTCGACGAGCGTCTCGAAGATCTGGCCGTCGTGTGCCTGGAAGCCGGCTCGGCCGATGGCTCCGGAGAGGCCGGCCCTGTCGAGGTGCCGGGCCGGGCCATCGAGCGCCTCAATCAGCGGGCCGCCCGCCAGCACGTCGCCCAGCCGTGGCAGCGTCCGCGACTCGACGACCCTCCCGAGGGTGGCGGCTGCCCAGTCGCCCACCCCCTCGGCAGGCCTGGCCAGCAGGCTGAAGGCCTCGGCGACGAAGCCGCGCTGCCGCAGCGCGTCCACGCCCTTGCCGGCCCACGCCAGATCCTTGAACACGGCCACCGTGAAGAGGCCGCCCGCCACCCGTCCCGTCTCGACAACCGCCATGCGTCACTCCGGCCTCAGTCCCACGAGGCACGTTCCAGCTCGTCGGGCGCCGTCGGTGCCAGCGCGCGCTCGATGAGATCGACATCCACCGACACCGCGTGCACGCCGAGCAGCACCGCCCCCTGCTCCACCAGTCCCTGCCAGCGGATGGCCTGCCCTTCGTCGATGCCCATCCCGCGCAGCACCGCCGGAAGACCTCCCGCCGCGTGCCCCGCCACCTCGCCCAGCTCGGCCGCCAGCGGCCCCGACGCCAGCACCGGCCCGACGCCAGGCAGGACCACGGCGATCGCCGCGAGCAGGTGGGCCCCGAGTTCGCCCAGCCGTGCCGCCCGGCGTGAGTCCTCCAGATCGGCCCCGGGCGTGGCGTGGTAGGCGTGAGCGAGCGCCGCCTCGTCCTCGTGGCCGCGCGCGACCACCGACAGCTCTTCGCGCGCGACGCCGGCCGCGTGCAGCGCCTCGGCCGCCCGCGCGGCCCCGGGCCGCGACGTGAAGAGCGCGAGCACCAACGGGTGTGCCATGGCGCCTACTGTAAACTTCGGCGGCGTGGGGCTTCAAGCATGACCTTCCCGGCGCCGGTCGACGTCGCGATCGTCGGCGGCGGGCCCGCCGGGGCGTGGACCGCCTTCCGCCTGGCCCGCGCCGGCGCCCGCGTGGTCGTGTTCGACGGCACGCACCCGCGCGAGAAGCCCTGCGGAGGCGGCGTCACGGGGCGCGCGCTCGCGCTGGTTCGCGAGGCCCTGCCCGCCAGCGGCCTCGCCGGCCAGCCCATCGCGTCGGCGACCTTCATCGACCCGGCAGTGCGTCCGGCCACGGTCCCCCTCGCTGGCGGCGATGCCCGCGCGTCGCTCATGGTGATCGATCGGCGTTCGTTCGACGCCGGCCTGCTCGAGGCGGCCGTGCGCGCCGGCGCCGAGCACGTGCCAGAGCGTGTTGGCGAGGTCGAGGTGCGCGAAGACGCCGTCCGGCTCCGGGCCGGCCGGCATCGGTGGACGCCGCGCTTCGTGGTGGGCGCCGACGGCGCAAACAGCCTCGTGCGCCGGCGCACGGGCCGCGCGTTCCCGCTCGCGCAGATCTCGGTCGCCACGGGCCTCTACGCGCACGGCGTGACCTCGAGCGACATCGTGGTCGAGTTCGTGGCCGATCCCCAGGGCTACATCTGGTCGTTCCCGCGCCGAGATCACCTGGCCATCGGCATCTGCGCGCAGGCCGGCGACGCGCCGGTGGCGCGACTCAACGAGCGCATCCGAACCTGGGTGAGCGGGTTCGCGCCCGCGCGGGGGGCCCGCCTCGAACCTTACGCCTGGCCCATCCCCTCGCTGACGGCCGAGGCCTGGGACACCGAGCATCCGGCGGGCGACCGTTGGGCGCTGGTGGGCGACGCGGCCGGACTCGTGGATCCGGTCACGCGCGAAGGCATCTTCTTCGCGCTCCGGTCGGCCGAGATGCTCGCCTCGGCGCTCGGCGACGGCCTGGCCACCGCGGGAACGCGCTACGTCGCGCACCTCGGCCGCGAAATCGTTCCCGAACTGCGGCGCGCGGCGCGCCTGAAGCGGGCGTTCTTCCGCAGCGGTTTCACCCGGCTGATGGTCGAGGCCCTCTCCAGCAGCCCGCCGGTCGCCCGGGTGATGGCCGACCTCGTCGCCGGGTGCCAGCCGTACGCAACCCTGAAGCGCCGCCTGCTGCGCACCTTCGAGGTGCGGCTCGCGTGGCGGTTGCTGATGCTGGAGATGCGGGGACGGTAGGGGCGTTGCGCGCTGCGCCTTGGGCGTTGCGCCTACTCGAAATACCCCGGGCGGGCGCGCACGCGGACGTCGTGTCCCGGCGCCTCCAGCGTAATCCGGCGCCAGGCGTCCCCGCGGCCGGCGGAAGCGCCGGGCTGGTAGCCGATCAGGTACTGGTGCCGGAGCTCCCGTGCGACGTCGGAGAAGGCGCGTTCGGCTTCGGCGGCGCGACGGATCCAGAACGCCCGGCCGCCGGTGAACGCGGCCAGTTGCGCCATCAGCGACGAGTGCTCCGGCCCCAGCACCACCGGATAGACGATGACGTCACCGCGACGCACCCTGGCGACCACGTCGGCCGCCCCCGCGGCGCTGCCGCGGTCGTGCCCGTCGGTGAAGACGATCAAGGCCCTGCGGCCGCGTCCCGCGGCGATGCGCGCGAACGCGTCCAGGATGGCATCGTGCAGCTTCGTCGATCCCCACGGCGCAATCGCGGCGACAGCCGCCTGCTGCGCCTCGCGATCGCGCGAGAGCGGCGCCAGCGTCTCCACCTCGCTCGAGACGCCGACGATCATCGCCTCGTCGGCCGGCCGCAGTGCGTCGAGAAAGTGCCGTGCGGCCAGTCGCGCCCGTTCGAGCGGCGCGCCCGCCATGCTCCAGCTGTGGTCGATCGCCAGCGCCACCGACAACGGGAAGTCGCCGGCGGCGAAGGTCTCGATGTCGCGGCGCTCCCCGTCTTCGCGCACGACGAAGGCGTCGCGGCCGAGATCGATCACCGGACGCCCCGCGCCGTCGGTCACCGTCGCGTAGACCTCGACCAGCGTGACCGACGCGCGGAACTGCGCGGGCGCCGCGATGCGGCTCCACGAGGCGATGGTGATGGCCGCCATGGCCAGGACCGTGGCGCGCGGCATCGTCACGAGGCACCGCCGCCGGGACGATCCGCGAAGACTCCAGCAGACCGGCCGTTCGGGTTCGCGCGCGAGGACGGGCCGGGTCGCGTCCCGCGCCGGCGCGAAGGTGCTAGAATCCGGCTGGTCAAAGGGAGTCGCCTGATGTACTCGTTGCTGGGCCCGATCGGCTTGCCGGAACTCGTCCTGATCGTCTTCATCATCATCCTGATCTTCGGGGCGAACCGGTTGCCTGACATCGGCCGCGGCATCGGCCGGGGCATCCGCAACTTCCGTGACGCGTCGAAGAACGACGACCACCAGGATCCATAGCGCCGTCGTCCTGCCGGCGCGTGGAACGCCTCCTCAGATCACCACGCGCTTCTCTCCTGCCCGTCGGGTCACGCGTTCCCGATCCAGGTACTCCAGCAGCGGGATCGCATACTTCCGGGTCATCCCGTAGCGTTGCTTGAAGGCCGCGACATCGAGCGCCGCGCCCTCGGGGGTGCCCTTCAGGGCGTGCACCTCGGCCTTGAGACGTTCGAGCGCCGAGGCGTGGAACACGAGCGCATCGATCTTCACCAGCACCTTCTGCCGCAGGAGCAGCGCCAGGCTGCGCTCGGCGGCGTCGCGCGTGGCGCCAGCTTCGATGCCCAGCGACACGGCGTCGGGCGGCAGCAGTCCCGCCCGCTGGAGGCCATCGGCGATGGCCTGGCTCGCGCGAAGCTCGGCCTCGGATAGCGCGGGCCGCACGCCCGGCAGCGCCAGCCGCTCGCGTCCCGAGAGCCTCCGCCGGCTGACGAGGTCGTCGACGACCGTCTCGAACACCGCCGGATCGGCGCGCGCGAAGACGCGGGTGCGGGCTTCCTCGCGCGGCAGCCCATCCGACAGCGGCTGCTGCCGGTGGTGCTCGGCGACGGCCTCGAGCAATGCGGCGCCGAGGACGTCGAGCGCAGCCGCCGAGGCGACGAGCGTTCCCGTGCGGCGCGCCTCACCGTGTTGGACCAGGGCGTCGAGCGCCGCGGACGCGGCGGCCGACGCAAGCCCCGCGCGATGCACCAGGCCGGCGACCGACAGCCCAAGCCCGGCGCGCTCCGCGAGCAGTTGCCGGAGGAAGGCCCCGGGATCGCCGGCGGCAATCGCGGCGAACCGCTTCCGGCCGGCGGGCGTGCGGATGGCGCCACGCGGCGGAGCGGGATCCAGCACCACGCCACCCGCAATCGTCAACGGCGGCGAGTAGGCGCGCAGGATGAAGTGGTCGCCGCGCGTGACCACCGCGGGCGCCTCGAGTCGCACGCGCACGTCGGCGCGAGCGCCCGGCGGAACCTCGGCGGCCGCCGGGTCGCCGGCGGTCGCCGTCGCGCTCCGTGTCACCCCCGACAAGGCCACCCGTCCGAGCAGCTCGCTCGTGCCGAAGTGGAACCGGACCCGCGCGCCGTGCTTCAGCGGCCGGGCCGATTCCAGCACGTCGATCGACGCATCGAGGATCCGCGTGGGCACGAAGGCCCCGGGCGCGGCCAGCGTCGCGCCCCGCGCAATCTCGGCCGCGTCGATCCCCGAGAGGTTGACCGCCAGGCGCTGCGACGCCTCGGCCGACACGAGCGCGACGCCGTGCCCCTGCAGCCCTCGCACCTTCACCGTGCGTCCGCCCGGCAGCAGCACCAGCTCATCGTCCACGCCGATGTGGCCGCCGGTGAGCGTGCCGGTGACGACCGTGCCGAAGCCGCGGGCCGAGAAGACGCGATCGACCGGCAGGCGCGTGACGCCGCCCGCACGGCGCGGGGGCAACCGGCGTGCGATGTCCGTCAGCGCGGCGCGCACCTCGTCGAGCCCCTGGCCCGTCAGCGACGAGGCCGCGATGATGGGCGCGCGCTCGAGGAACGTGCCGGCCACCAGGTCGCGCACCTCGAGCGACACGAGTTCGATCGTGTCGCGGTCCACGAGGTCGGTCTTCGTGAGCACGACGATCCCCTCTCGCAGCGCGAGCAGCCGGCAGATGTCGAAGTGCTCGCGCGTCTGCGGCATGACCGACTCCTCGGCCGACACGACGAGCATCACCGCATCGATGCCGGTGACGCCCGCCAGCATGTTCTTGACGAACCGTTCGTGGCCGGGCACATCGACCAACGCGAGATCCATTCCGTCCACCGAGGTGTGCGCGAAGCCGAGGTCGATGGTGATGCCCCGGGCCTTCTCCTCCTTCAGCCGATCGGGATCGGAGTTGGTGAGCGCCCGCACGAGCGCGCTCTTCCCGTGATCGATGTGGCCGGCCGTGCCGATGACGAGGTGGGGCATGGGGTGACTATAGGCTTGGGGCTTGGGGCTTGGGGCTTGGGGCCTGGGGCCTGGGGCCTGGGGCGGTCGGAGATGGGCCGGGCATGCCCGGTTCCTACCCCTTCCTGCCCTTCGGCTTCATCGCGGCGCGCTCGCGCTTGCCGGGCCGGCTCGAGCTCGACTTCTTCGCCCGCCCGCCCGCGGCCTTCGACGACGCCTTGTGGCCGCGCGTGTCGGGCCGCCGCGCAGCCTTCGGGGCGTGAGGCACCGTCTCCTCACGCCCGCCGCTGCGCCGGCGCCCCAGGCGCTGCAGTACGTCTTCCAGGGCGAGCTCCACCTGGCGCCGCTCGAAGTCGACGCGCGCCACCCGCACGCTCACGCGATCTCCCAGCCGGTAGCGCCGTCCGGTGTTCTCGCCGATCAGCACATGCGCCCGTTCGGCGAACCGGTAGTAATCATCGGTCATCGTCGAGACGTGCACCATCCCCTCGACGAAGTGATCGGCCAGCGTCACGAACAGCCCGAAGGCCGCCACGCCCGTCACGTAGCCGTCGAAGGTCTCGCCCACCTTGCCGCTCATGAAGCGGACCTTCTTCCACTGGAGGAGTTCGCGCTCGGCCTCGTCGGCCCGGCGTTCGCGCTCGGAGGCGATTCGCGCCCAGTCTCGCAGCACGCCGGTGCGCTGCTCTCGCGCATCTTCGTCCAGCGCCCGGGGGCGCTGCCGCTCCGCGCGCAGCGCGCGGTGCACCAGCAGGTCGGGATAGCGTCTGATGGGCGACGTGAAGTGGGTGTAGCAACCGGCGGCCAGTCCGAAGTGCCCGAGATTGACCACGTCATAGCGGGCCTTCTGCATCGTCCGCAGAATCAGGAACGCGATGGGTCGCTCTTCGGGTGCGCCGGCGATGCGCTCGACGAGCCGTTGGAAGTGCCTCGGGCGCACGGCGTCGGGCTCGGCGCCAAGGCTGTAGCCGAGTGTGCCGATGAACGACTCCAGTTCGGCGACCTTCAGTGGATCGGGCCGCTCGTGCACGCGGTAGACGGCGGGCCACCCGCGCGCCTCGAGGTGCGCCGCCACCGTCTCGTTGGCCAGCAGCATGAACTCCTCGACGAGCCGGTGGGCCACGTTGCGCTCCGACGCGACGATGTCGGACACGAGCCCGGCGGCGTCGAGCACGATCTCGGGCTCGGGGAGATCGAAGTCCACCGCGCCACGGCGATGCCGGCGTGCGTGGAGCGCCTCGTAGAGTTCGTGCATCAGATCGAGGGCGGGCACCAGCGCCGCGTGGCTGGTCCGCGTCGCCTCGTCGCGGCCGGCGAGAATGGCGTTCACCTCCGTGTAGGTGAGGCGTGCGCTGCTGTTGATCACGCCGTCGTGCAGTTCGTAGCGCACCACCTCGCCGCGTGCGTCCACCTCCATCAGGCACGACTGCACCAGCCGGTCGACGTGCGGGCGCAGGCTGCACAGTCCGGTCGCCAGATCTTCCGGGAACATGTGCACGGCGCGGTCGGGAAAGTAGACCGAGGTGCCTCGCTCGCGCGCCTCCCGATCCAGCGCGCTCTCCTCGGCGACGTAGTGCGCCACGTCGGCGATGTGGACCCCGAGCCGGCAATGGCCATTCGGCAGCCGCTCGATCGACACCGCATCGTCGAAGTCGCGGGCGTGCTCGCCGTCGATCGTGACGACGATGCGATCGCGGAAGTCGATGCGCCCGGCCAGGTCCCGCGGCCGCACCTCTCTGCCGAGCCGTCGGGCCTCGGCGAGCGCCGCGTCGCCGTGCGCGTCGGGGATGTCGTGCTTCCGCAGGATGATCCGGACATCGACGCCCGGCGTGTCGAGGCTGCCGAGCACTTCGACCACCCGGCCGACCGGACCGCGGGCGGCAGTCGGCCAGCGTGTGATCTCCACCACGACCATCTCGCCCGGGGCGGCCCCGTGCTGATCGCCTGCCGGCACAACGATGTCCATGGTGAGGCGGCGGTCGAAGGGGACCACGAAGCGCAGGCCGCTGGCGTCTGCGTCGAAGCGTCCGACGACCGTGCGCTGCGCGCGCTCGATGACGCGGAGGATCCGGCCCGCCGGCCGGCCGCCGGCACCCTCGCGCTCCACGCGCGCCAGGACGCGGTCGCCGTGCATCGCCTCGTTCAGGTCGGGGCCGGCCACGTAGATGTCGCTGGTCCGGCCGGGCGTGACGCGCTCGGGTTCCACGAACCCGTAGCCGGCCGACGACATCGACAGCCTCCCCGTCACGACGTCCATGTGCTCGGCCAGGCCGTAGTGTCCGAAGCGCGTCTCGACCAGGTCGCCCTGCGCCACCAGTTGTCGCAACTGGCGGCGGAACGCCGCGCGGTGGTCGCGCGGGACGCGCAGCAGACGAGCCAGTTCGTCGGACGTTGCCGGATGGTTCACATGCGTGCGGATGCGGGCCAGCAGCGTAGCAGGCATGCTGAAGTGTAGCGTCCCGGAGCCGGAAGAAATTGGGGTCGGGTGTATTTTCCGGGAGGCACAGCGGAAAATACACCCGACCCCAATTTCTCCAATTTCTTCGACCCCGATTTCCGCGACCAGCGGAAATTACACCCGACCCCGATTTCCCGGTGGAGGCGAAGACGACGGTGCCGAAATGAGCACCACCAGATCCCCGACGTTGGTCCCCGTCGGCCCGGTGACGACGAGATCGCCGAGTTGTTGAAGACAGGTGCAGGAGTCGTTCTCGGCCAGCGCGCCATCGATCGACAGGCCGAGACTTGCGGCGCGCGCGAGCGTCGCCTCATCCACGAGCCCGCCGGCGGCATCCGTCGGCCCGTCGATGCCGTCAGTAGCCAGGCTGAGCAGTACGGCGGGATGATCCAGCACAGCGAGGGCGCCGGCCGCCGCCAGCGCGAACTCCTGGTTGCGGCCGCCGCGACCGCCGCCTGTCACAGTGACGGTCGTCTCGCCGGAGGCGATGACGCACGCCGGCCGTGCGCCCCGCATGTCGGAGACGCGCCGGAGAGCGCCCGCCACGAAGCGCGCCGCCGTCTCGCGCGCCTCACCGACGAGCGGCGCGTCGACGACCTCCACGGCGAAGCCACGCCGCCTGGCCTCGGCCGCCGCGCCGCGCATCGCCTCGCGTCGCCCGCCGATGACGCGCGCGACGACCTGCTGCATGTCGCGGTCGCCTGGTTTCGGCGTCTCGCGGAGTTCGCCGCGCGCGCCCGCCTCGAGCCGCCGCGTCACGCGCGCGGGCAGGCTGTCGCGCAGCCCGCGCACCGCGACGACACGGCACGCGTCGGCGAACGTCGAGCCATCGGCCACGCCCGGCCCCGATCCGATGATCGACAGGTCGTCCTCGTGATCACCGATCACGTCCGACAGCGCAAGCGTCAGGCAGCGCCCGCGCGCGGCGCGCGCCAGCCAGCCGCCCTTCACCGCCGACAGATGCTTCCGTACCGTGTTGATCGCGGCGATGTCGGCGCCGCTGCCGAGCAGGACGCGCGTGACCGCCGCCTTGTCGTCGAGCGACACGCCGCGGGCGGGCGCGGCCATCAACGCCGACGCGCCGCCCGAGACGAGCAGCACCAGCGCTTCGTCCTCGCCGACCCGCGCCGCCACGTCGAGCGCGGCCCTCGCCGCGGCCTGGCTGCCCGCCGAGGGAAATGGATGACCGCCGATCACGACGCGCGCCGGCGCGGCCACGGTCATCGGGCGCGATGCCGGCGCGATGACCAGCGCGTCGCGAACACGCGGCACCCGCACCGACGCCGCGGTCCACATGGCAACCGACGCCTTGCCGGCCGCGATCACGCTGAGCTGGCCGGCACGTTCGATCCACGCGCGGATCTCACGATCGGCCAGAGCGGTGGCGACGCGTTCGGCCGGATCGGCCGCCCGGACACCGGCGCGTCCGATGGCCAGTGCCGCCTCGCGCAGCGACGAGGTCACCGGCCGGGACACCGGTTCAATGGACTTGACGGGGATCGCTCCACGTGGCGAGGCGCGCGAGCACGTCGAATCGCTTCAGGAGTTCGCTCACCACGCACTCGGCGTCGTGACGGCAGCACACCTGATCGAGCGACGAGAGCACGTCGAGCAGCACGCGCTCGATTTCGCTGATCGCGCCCTCGGAGAAGTACTCGCGCTGCACCTCGAGGCACTGGTGCAGCTTCAGGAACTCCTCGCGATAGAACTCGATCACCGACGCCGGCGATCCCTGTGACGCGGAGGCGGCGGGCCGGCGGGGCGGGGCCAGTGGAATGAACGCTTTCGGTCGGTGCATGAGGCAGACGAACGACGCTTCAGCCAGTCTAGAACGGCGTTTCCGCGGGTGTCAATCGAGCCTGAAGGCTTGCCTGCCGGATCACCGGCGCGGCCAGCGCCGATCCGCACACGTTCACGACGTCAGGGAACGCGACGCGCTGCGCCAGGCCAGCGCCGCCGCCGCGCCGCCCACCAGCGCCGCGGCCGCCACCAGCGCGAGGCCGTGCGCGACGGGCAGCGCGAGCACCGACGGCGCGCCGAGCGTGGCCGACAGCATGGCGGCCGCGCGCACGCGGACGGCGCCGGTCGCCAGAGCGAGCGCCGTGACGCCGATCGCCGCGCCAACCGCACCCTGCAGGGCGCCCTCCACGAGGAACGGCCCCCGGATGGCGACCAGCGGCGCGCCCACCAGATAGAGTATCTCCACCTCGTCCCGCCGGGCCACGTAGGCGAGCCGCACCACGCTGAACACGGCGAGGGCGCCCGCCAGGCCGAGCATCGCGGCCACGCCGGCGCCGAGCAGGCGCGCGATGCGCGTCACGGCAGCGGCCCGTTCGATCAGGTCGCGGTCGTAGCGGACCTGGTCCACGCCAGGCACCTCGCGGAGCCGAGCCAGCACCGGCTCCACCGGGATGCCGCCGGCGCGACCGTCCTTCAGCAGCACGTCGAAGGAGGCGGGCAGCGCGAGTCCTTCGCCGAGCAACGGCGCCAGATCGGGAAATGCGGCCCGCAGGCGGTCACCCGCGGCCTCGGCCGACACGAAGGTGAAGGACTCCACCTGCGGCAGGCCGCGCAGCACCCGCTCGACGTCGGCCCGCACCGGCGGGGTCGCATCCAGCGTGAGGAACACCGAGACGTCCGGCCCCTCCGTGAGCCGGCCGAGCACGCGATCGGCCACGCGCAGCGCGACCAGCAGCAGGCCGGTCACCAGCACCGCCGCCGCAATCACCAGCAGCGCGAGCCCGGCCGACCGCCAGTCGCGGCGCAGCCCCGCGAACGCCTCACGAAGAGCATAGCGCGCGGCGCTCATCGCGGCGCGTCCTCCACGGGCGCGGAACCGGCCGGCGCGGCGGGCGTCCCGGCGAGCCGGCCGTGGGTGAGCACGATGGCGGGGTGGCCGACGTCGCGAATCAGCTGGCGATCGTGCGTGGCCACGACCACGGTCGTCCCGCGCGAGTTCATGTCGCGGAACAGTTGCATGACGTCGCGTGCGAGTTCGGGATCGAGGTTGCCGGTCGGCTCGTCGGCCAGCACCACGTGCGGCTCGTTGACCAGCGCGCGCGCGATGGCGACGCGCTGCTGCTCGCCGCCCGACAACTCCTGCGGGAAGGCGTCCAGACGGTGCTGCAGGCCGACGCCGTACAGCACCTGCAGCGCGCGGCGACGCTGGGCCGTGGGCGTGGCGCCCAGCGCCCGCAGCACCATCGCCACGTTCTCCATGACCGTGCGTCGCCCCACGAGCTTGAAGTCCTGGAACACGAACCCGACGGTCCGCCGGTACTCCTGCACCTCGCGCGCGGAGAGCCGGGCGAGGTCGCGGCCGCCGACGAGAATCTGGCCGTCATCGGGGACGTCCTGCCGCAACAGCAGCCGCAGCAGCGTGCTCTTGCCCGCGCCGCTCGGGCCGGTGAGGAAGACGAACTCGCCCTTGCCGACGCGCAGCGACACGTCGCGCAGCGCGTAGACGCCGCGCGTGTAGACCTTCGCGAGGTGAATCGCCTCGATCACGCCTCGGGCGCGTCCAGCGCGCGCCGCAGCAGCGTGTTGACCAGCTTCGGGTTGGCCCTGCCGCCACTGGCCTTCATGACCTGGCCCACGAGGAACCCGAGCACCTGCGTCCGCCCCGCGCGGTACTGGGCCGCCGTCTCCGCCTGCCCGGCCAGCACCTGCGCCACCGCGGCGCGCAGCGCCGCCTCATCGTCGACGGCCGCCAGCCCTTCGGCCGCGACGATGTCGCCGGCCGTCCGCCCGCTGGCGTACATCTTCTCGAACACCGACTTGGCGACCGGCGTCGTGATGCGCCCGTCGAGCACGAGCGTGATGAGCTCGGCCAGGCGCTCGGCGGCCACCGGCTGCGTCGCGATCGAGTGTCCGCGCTCGTTCATCAGCCGCGCCAGTTCCCCCATGATCCAGTTGCTGGCGGCCTTGGCGTGGCCGGAGATGCCGGCAACGGCCTCGAAGTAGGCGGAGAGCGCCGCGTCCTGCGTGAGCCAGGCGGCGTCGTAGGCGGGCAGCCCGTACTGGTCGAGGAACCGCTGGCGGCGCGCCTCGGGCAGTTCAGGCAGCGCCGTCCGCCGGGCTTCGATCCACGCCGGGACGAGATCCAGCGGCGCGAGGTCCGGCTCAGGGAAGTATCGGTAGTCGTGCGCGTCCTCCTTCGAGCGCATGCTCACGGTGCGCCCGCCGGCCACGTCCCACAACCGCGTCTCCTGCACGACGCGCCCGCCCCGGTCCAGCACGTCGGCCTGCCGCGCGATCTCGTACTCGAGCGCCTTCTGGAGGAAGCGGAAAGAGTTGAGGTTCTTCACCTCGGCCTTGGTGCCGAACGCGGGCTGTCCCACGGGCCGCACCGAGACGTTGGCGTCGCACCGCAGGCTGCCCTCCTCCATGTTGCCGTCGTTGACGCCGATGGCGGTGAGGATGGCGCGCAGGCGCGTGAAGAACTCCGCGGCGTCCTCGGGGCTGCGCAGGTCGGGCTCGGTGACGATCTCGATCAGCGGCACGCCGCTGCGGTTGAGATCCACGTGGGTGTAGCGAGCGGAATCCGGCAGCCCCTCGTGCAGCGACTTGCCCGCGTCCTCTTCCATGTGGACGCGCGTGATGCCCACCGCTACGGTGCGGCCGTCGGCGTGCCACGTCACGCGGCCGCCGGTCGCCAGCGGCTGGTCGTACTGGGAGATCTGGTAGCCCTTGGGCAGGTCGGGATAGAAGTAGTTCTTCCGCGCGAAGATCGAACGCGCCTGCACCGTGCAGCCCAGCGCCAGCGCCGCCTGGACGGCCAGTTCCACGGCGTGCGCGTTGAGCACCGGCAGCGCGCCCGGCAGGCCGAGGCACACCGGGCACACCTGTGTGTTGGGCGGTGCCCCGAAGGCGGTGGAGCACCCGCAGAAGATCTTCGTGGCGGTGAGCAGCTGGGCGTGGATCTCCAGCCCGATGACCGGCTCGAATGTCATGGAGGTCACGAGGCGAAACCGGACCCGATGCTATCACCGGGCCCGGAGTCGCGTGAAGCGCCGGCGCCGGCGGTGGCCGCGGCCGCCGGACGGGCGGGCGGCGTATCAGCCGCGCGGGCCCGCCGCCAGCACCTCGGGGGACACCGCATCGGCGAAGGCCGAGAAGTTCCTGACGAACATCGCCGCGAGCTTCCTCGCCTGCGCGTCGTAGGCCGTGCCGTCACTCCAGGTGCCGCGCGGATCGAGCACCGCGGGCGCCACGCCCGGGCACTCCACCGGCACCTCGACGTTGAACACGGGATCGGTGCGATAGGCCACGCCGTCGAGCGCGCCCGAGAGCGCGGCCGCGATCATCGCGCGGGTCTCGGCGATCTTCATGCGCGAGCCGACGCCGTAGGGCCCGCCGGTCCACCCCGTGTTCACCAGCCACACGTTCGACTTGTGCTGCGCGATGCGCTCGCCGAGCAGTTTCGCGTAGACGTTCGGGTGCATCGGCAGGAACGGCGCGCCGAAACAGGTGCTGAAGGTCGCCTTCGGCTCGGTGACGCCCTTCTCGGTGCCGGCCACCTTCGCGGTGTAGCCCGACAGGAAGTGATACATCGCGCCCTCGGGCGTGAGCCTGGCGATCGGCGGGAGCACCCCGAAGGCGTCGGCCGTCAGCATGACGATGTTCTTCGGGTGCGTGCCGGTGCCCGACGGCACGGCGTTGTTGATGAACGAGAGCGGGTAGGCGCCGCGCGTGTTCTCGGTGTAGGTGAAGTCGTCGAGGTTCAGGCGGCGTGTGGCGGCATCGATCGACACGTTCTCCAGCACCGTGCCGAAGCGGCGCGTGGTGGCGAAGATCTGCGGTTCGGCCTCGGCCGACAGGCGGATCATCTTCGCGTAGCAGCCCCCCTCGAAGTTGAACACGCCCTGCTCGCTCCACCCGTGCTCGTCGTCGCCGATGAGCCCGCGATCCGGGTCGCTCGACAGCGTCGTCTTGCCGGTGCCCGACAGCCCGAAGAACAGCGCGACGTCGCCGGCGCGGCCGACGTTGGCCGAACAGTGCATCGGCATCACGTTGCGCAGCGGCAGCAGGTAGTTCATCACCGTGAAGATCGACTTCTTGATCTCGCCCGCGTAGCTCGTCCCGCCGATCAGCACCAGGCCCCTGGCGAAGTTCAGGACGATGAACACCTCGGAGTTCGTGCCGTGCTGCTCGGGATCGGCGTGGAACCGCGGGCAGTCGATGACGGTGAACTGCGGGCGATGCTGCAGCCGCCGCGACGCGTCGCGCTCGATGATGAAGAGGTGGCGGGCGAACAGGTTGTGCCACGCGTTCTCGGTGACGACCCGAATCGGCAGACGGTAGTCGGGATCCGCCCCGGCGTAGCAGTCCTGCACGAACAGTTCCTTGCCCTGCATGTAGTGCAGGAACTGCCGGTGCAGCCGCTCGAAGTGCTCCTCGGACAACGGCCGGTTCACGTTGCCCCACCAGATGTGGTGGGCGCTCGACGGCTCGTTCACCACCATCTTGTCGTTGGGAGAACGGCCCGTGTGATGCCCGGTTCGGCAGACCAGAGGGCCGTTGTGCGCGATGAGCCCCTCGCGCCGCCGGATGGCCTCCTCGTACAGCGACGCGGTCGACAGGTTCCAGTAGACACGCGAGACGTTGACGATCCCGTGTGCGTCGAGTCCGATCAGAGGCCTGGCTTCAGTGGACATCGGGACTCCTGCGGAAGATGGGTTGGGAAAGACCGGCGGAGCGGGGCACACGGCCTGCCCTGCATCGCCACGCGGAATGCTAGACGCCGGGATCGGTCAAGTCAACCGCGGGCGGCGGGTGCGGCCGTGTCGTCGCACGCCGCGCCGGCGTCAGGCTGGCGCGGCCGTCGTGCGATGATCCCGCCGAGATCCAGCCGCTCCAGCTTCCGATAGAGCGCGCGCCGGCTGAGGCCCAGCGCGCGTGCGGCCGCCTTCTTGTTGCCGCCCAGCCGATCGAGGGCCCGCAGGATGTGCTCGCGCTCGACGCGCGAGAGCGGCAGGCTGTCATCCCCCTCCTCGACCGCCTCGGGCGAATCGGGCGCCGGCAGGGCTGCCATCACCTGGTCGGCGCCGACCAGTTCGCCGACGGCGAGACGCATCGCGCGCTCCAGCGTCGCGCGCAGTTCCGGCAGGTTCCCGCGCCACGGGGCGTCGAGCAGCAGCAGTTCGGCGGCCGGGGTCCACCCTCGCACGTTGCGTCCCATCCGTGCGGCCGCGTCGCGGAGGAAGACCGCCGAAAGGCCCGGGATGTCCTCCCGGCGCTGTCGCAGCGCCGGCAACTGGAACTCAACGCGCGACAACGCCTCCCGCAGCGCCGGCATCACGTGTCGGTCGCCGGTGCCCGCGCCGCGACACCCGGACACGCCGGCGAAGACCACCACGTCGGGCACGCCCGGCGAGGATCCGCGCCGGATCAGATCCAGGATGCGCCGCTGGACCTCCACCGATTGATGACCGGGCTCCGCGACGTAGAGTCCTCCCCGGACGAGGTCTCGCAGCGCGGCAGGATCGGAGTCTCCCGGGCCGGCTCCCGGCGCGATCGTGATGAACGGGCAGGCGCTGTGGGGCCCGAGCGAGTGCAGCAACGCGGCGAACCGCCGCCGGCCACTGCCGGGCTCGCCGGCGATCGTGGCCGTCCGCAGCGAGGCGGCGGCCCGTCTCGCCCGCTCGAAGAGCAGTTGCATGGCCGGCCCCCGGCCCACCATGCCGGCACAGCCGAATTGCTCGCAGGCCGCCAGTTCGGCCTCGAACGCCCTGCGGCGACGAGCCAGGTAGGCCATCACCAGTTCCAGCGCGCGCGACAGGCCGGCCGTCTCGAGCGGCAGGCCCATCGTCGCGCACACGTCGACGGCCAGCAGCGGCTGCCACGCATCGTGCGCCGGCTCACACGTCGCCACCAGCAGGCCGCACGCGGCGGGCAACTCGCGCCGGAAGCCGAGGATCTCCGCGCCGGCCTCCGGATCGCCCTTGACCGCCACCGCCACGGCCTGCTCCTCGCGCGCACGGCGGAGCAGGTCGGCCCGCGCGCAACGCAGCGGCCGCAGGCCGTGCCGGGCGGCGACCCGCTGCGTCAGGTCGGCGTCAATCGCCTCGTCGTCGATGATCACCAGGACGCCGCACTCGGGCATCTCACTGCTCCCGCCGGGCCGGAGACTGGACCCGGACGAGTCCCCGGCGAGCGCCGGCGCTCGTTGGTGAGGCAATCGGCACGCGTGGCCGCATCTTGACGAGGGCCGTGGAGCGGCAGCGGCCCGAGACCGATACGGACGGCATGCGACGGCCGCGGTCCTGCCTCAGCCACACGCCGCGATGGCTGGCGGCCGTCCTCGTGCTGTCGGCGGGGTGCGCGGCGGCGCCGGGGCGCCACGCGCCGCCGGCCGTGGCACCGCCGGCCGTGCGGACCGCGCCGGGCGGTCGCGCCGCGATGCCGGCGGCGGTGCGCGTGCGGACGACAGCCGGCCTGCGCACGCTCGCCCTCGAGGATTACGTCGCGGGCGTGGTCGCCGGTGAACTGGCCGTCGGGGCCCTGCCCCGCGAGGTGGCCGGCCCGATGCTCACGCTCCAGGCCATCGTCGCGCGCACCTGGGCGGTGGCACATGCGGGACGGCACCGCAGCGAGGGGTTCGACTTCTGTACGTCCACCCATTGCCAGGTGATGCGCGAGGCCGGCGCGATCCTGCCGGCCAACCGCGGTCTCATCGCACGCGCCGTCGGCGACTCGACCGGCCAGGTGCTGCTCTTCGACGGCCGGCCCATCGACGCGGTGTTCCACGCCGACTGCGGCGGGGCCACCAGTGCGGCCGAGACCGTCTGGGGCGGAACGGGTTATCCCTACCTCCGTCCGGTCGAGGATCGCGCCTGCGCGCTGGCCCGGACCTCGGCCTGGTCCCACCGGGTGGGCTCAGAGGCGTTGCGCGACGCGCTGAACCAGACGGCCGGCACCGCCGTCGGGCGCCGGCTCGATGGCGTGAGGCCGCTGGATCGTGACGGGAGCGGACGAATCGCGCTCGTGGCGCTCGACGGTGAGCGCAGCCCGCTGGTTCGGGGCGAGGAACTGCGCGCGGCGCTCGCACGCCGCTTCGGCGCGTACGCCATCCGCAGCACCCGCTTCACCGTGCGGCGCGAGGGCCGCGTCTTCGTCTTCACCGGGCGGGGCTTCGGCCACGGCGTGGGATTGTGTCAACGCGGGGCGCTCGCCCGGTTGCAGGCTGGCGAAACCTGGACGTCAGTCCTGGCGGCCTACTACCCCGGCACCCAGTTGACGCCGCCGCAGCCGGCGGACCCTCCCGCCGCCCGCGCACCACGGTGAGACGGCGCGATCCGGCCGCGGATGCCCTCGCGAGGGCCGATCAGAACCAGTCGGTGAGCTGCGCGAAGCGCTCGAGCACCAGCAGCCGGGGGTGGGTGGCGTCGGGCAGCGCGTCGAGTTCGAGCACCCAGGTCGCCGGATGCGGCACGAACACCACGCCCAGGCCGGCGGCCAGCGCGGGCGTCACGTCCGAGCGGGGGCTGTTGCCGATCATCCACGACGCACGGCCCGTGACGCCATGCCGGATCAGCGCCTCGCGGTACGCCTCGGGGTGCTTCTCCTTCACGACGTCGACGGCGTGAAACCAGCCCGCCAGCCCCGAGCGGGCCACCTTGTCCCGCTGATCCGCCTCGTCTCCCTTCGTGAAGAGCACGAGGCGATGACGCCGGGCCAGCGCCTCCAGCGTCGGCTCGACCCCGTCGATCACCTCCATGTCGTGGCGCCGGAGCGCGTCGCATCGCGCGTCGATGTGCGGGATGATCGCGGCAGCCGCATCGTCGCCGGCGAGCCGGCGGCACGCCTCGCGCAACGACTGGTTGAAGTTGGCGACGCCGTAGCCGTGCGTCTTCGTCCGGACGCGCTCGATCCCGAGCAGCGTGGCCCGCGCCGTGGCGCCATCCACGCCGCTGGCTTCGAGCAGGGAGCAGTAGTCGCGGATCACCGCCTCGAAGTGGATGTTGTTCTCCCAGAGCGTGTCGTCGGCGTCGATGAACAGCGTGAGGCCCGACGCCCTACCGTGGAGGCGCCCGCCGGCCTCCGGCCCCGGGCGTGGGCTGCGGGGTCCGGAGGGCTGCGGGAGCTTCCCGTTGAGCGGCCGCCTGGCCGCGAGATCACGTGCCGCTGGCATGGGGGTGCTATTGTATGTGCAGCGCCTTCCGCGATGAGTAAACGCCGGCCGCCGGCTGGCGTAGAGAGCCGATGAGACCGCCCGACGCTCCGCCGTCAGCCGACGCGCAGACCATTGACGAGCTTGCGCTCGACGTGCAGCTCGCCGCCGCGCGCGGCGACCGCGAGGCGGCGGCCGCCGCCTTCGAGCCGATCGTCGTCCGGCTGCAGCGGCGGGCGTCACGCCTGGCTTACTGGTACCTGCGGCACGCCGACGAGGCCGACGAGGTCGTTCAGGAGACGTTTCTCAAGGCCTTCGAGCGCATCGCGCAGTATCGGCCCGAGATGTCGTTCGAGGCCTGGTTCCTGCGATCGCTCGTCAACGGCTGCCTCGATCGGGCGAAGGCGGCGCGCCGGCGCGGGCGCTGGATGGTGCCGGCCATTGGTGCCGACGCGCTCGCCGATCGAACGGCGAGTCGCGAGCCGTCTCCCGAGCGGCAGGTGCTCGATGGCGAACGGCAGACCGCGCTGGCCGAGGCCATTCGGCAGTTGCCCGAGCGGCAGCGGGCGGTGGTGCTGCTGAGCCAGATCGACGAGCGGTCCCATGCGGAGATCGGTGCCTTGATCGGCGTGAACGAGTCGACGGTTCGCGTTCACCTCTTCCGCGCGCTGCGACGTCTGCGCGCGGTGCTCGGCACGTCTCCGCCGGTGCGCGCCCCACAGGCGCGCGGTGGGTAACGAGACGATGCGACACCTGTCCGATCAGCACCCGGGCCCCGCCGACCTGATCGCGTGGGCCAGCGGCCGGGCCCTCGACGAGGTGGCCACGCACGTGGCGAACTGCCAGCGGTGCCAGCACGCGGCCCGGGACTGGCACATCGTCGGACTGCGTGCGGGAGAGGCGCTGCGCGAGGAGGCCGACGAGGTGTTCACGGCCGGGCGCCTCGCCCAGCAGCGCGCCAGCATCTTCCGGCGCCTGCGCCAGGGCGGTCCGGCGCGCGTGCTGCCGTTTCCCGCCCGGCCGGCCGCGCTCGCCGGTCGTTCCGGCCTGTTCAGGACCGAAGCGCGCCGGTGGATCGCGGCGGCTGCCGTGGTCGGACTCGTCGTGGGCACACTGGCCGGCAGGTTCCTGCTCGATCCTCGTCCCCGCACGCCGGCTCATGCGGCAGCCGGCGTCGCGCCGCGCGCCCTGACGCCACCGGCCGCGCCGCGGTTCCCGACGGCCACGACCTCATCCGACGAGGCCTTCCTCGTGGAACTCGATGCCGCCGTGTTCTCGTCGAGCCCGCGCGCCCTGCGCGCAATCGACGCGCTCACGCCAGACACGGAGCGCTGAGGCCTGGCAGTCCCGGCAGCCGCGCCCCGGATTCCATCGAACAACACGGTGGCGGCCCCGCCGCCGCCCGGCGCGCGCTGCCTTCGCGCCCGCTTCGCGGGTCGAGCCGCCGGCGCAAGGCCTGTTAGGATCGTCCTGTGCCTCCCCTGATCTTCCGCAAGGGCCTCGACATGAAGGCCGCCGTCGCCGGTGCGCTCGCCGAGGACTACCACAGCACGCTGGTCGACCGCATCAAGCAGGACGACTACACCTACACCGCTCCGGGCCTCGTGCTGCACCTGGCCCGTGAGTTCGGGTTCTGCTACGGCGTGGACCGCGCCGTCGACTACGCCTACCAGGCGCGGCAGCGCTTCGCGGGCCGCCGCGTGTTCCTGACGGGCGAGATCATCCACAACCCGCACGTCAACGCGAAGCTGCGCACCTCGGGCATCCGGTTCCTCTCCGACGCCAGCGAGTCGGTGGAGGCCCTCACGCCGGACGACGTGGTGATCCTGCCGGCGTTCGGCGTCAGCGTGGGCGACCTGGAGCGGTTCGTCTCCATCGGCTGCACGCTGGTGGACACGACGTGCGGCTCCGTGCTCAACGTCTGGAAGAACGTGACGCGTTACGCGCGGGACGGCTTCACCGCGGTGATCCACGGCAAGGTCCACCACGAGGAGACGCGCGCGACGGCCTCGCAGGCGCTCACCTGCCCGGGCGGGCGCTACCTGGTGGTGCTCGACCGGGACGAAGCGGCGCTGGCCTGCGATCACATCCGGCACGGCGGAGACCCGGCGGCCTTCCTGCACCGGTTCGGCCAGGCCGTGTCCGAGGGCTTCGATCCCGATCGCGACCTCCAGCGCATCGGCCTCGCCAACCAGACGACGATGCTGATGAGCGAGTCGCTCGAGATCGGCGAGATGTTCAGGGCGGCGATGCGCGACCGCTACGGCGAGGCGGCGCTGCCGGATCGGTACCGTGCCTTCGACACCATCTGCAGCGCGACGCAGGAGCGGCAGGACGCCGTCATCGCACTGCTCGATCAGCACGAGCTCGACGTGATGATCGTGGTCGGGGGCTACAACAGCAGCAACACCTGCAACCTCGCGAACATCTGCGCCGAGCGGGTCGCGACGTATCACATCGCCGAGCCGGCCTGTCTCGTGTCGGCCGGCGAAATCCGGTATCGCCCCGTGGTTCCGCATGGCGTGCCGCGGCAGAAGGTGAGCGAGGCCCGGGCGGCCGGCTGGCTGCCGTCGCGGCGGCCGGTGCGCGTGGGCCTGACGGCCGGCGCCTCGACGCCGAACAACATCATCGGCGAGGTGGTGAGGCGGATGGCGGGCTTCCTCGCCGAGCCATGACGCCGCGGCCGGTCCCGGCGGCGATCACCCCATCGGTTCGACCACCGGACCACGTCCCCGGTCGAAGATCACCCCCGCGGTAAACGCCGGCGTCCTGGCGGTCGTAAGTGCCTCCGTGACCTTTCTTGTACGGCGCCGGGTGCTGGTGCGCCTCGCCCTGGTGGTCGCCAGCGCGATCGCGGTGGCCCTGTCGGCCTCCGCCGACGAACGTTCGAAATGGTGGGTGTCGCGTGAGTCCCGGGCGGAGCTGGGCATTTCCGACACCCAGTCTGCCCAGCTGGAGGCGGTCTTCCAGTCGCTGCTCCCGCGTCTTCGCGCCGAGAAGCAGGCACTGGATCGCGAGGATGCCGAGCTGACGCGCCTGATGGCCGAGAGCACCGACGAGGCCGCACTGGGCGCCGCGATCGACCGCGTGGAGGCAGCCCGCAGCGCGGTGAACAAGACGCGCACCTGGATGCTGGTGCGCATGAACCGGGTGCTCACTCCCGAACAGCGTGCCCTCCTGCAGGCCATGCACGACCGGCACCAGCGTGAGCGCGGCGCCCGGGGCGGGGGACCCCGGCCATGACCGTGCGGTTGCCCGCGTGCGCGGCGGGCGCGGCCGCAACCTACCCCCTGGAGGCTATCTCGTGATCGTGTTCCGGGCGCGGCTCCCGCGTCTCCTCGTGTTGTGCGCGCTCGCGCCGTCGGCCGTGGCGGCCCAGACGGTATCCGATGCGCGCGTCCAGGAACTGCTCGGGCAGGTGATGGCCCAGGCGCAGGCGGCGTCCCAGCCGGCGGCGGCGCAGTCCCCGACCCCGTCCGCCGTCGATCTGCGGCTCGACGAGGCCGTCCAGCGTGCGCTCGACCGGAACCTCGACATCGCGGTCGAGCGCCTCGGCCCCGAGGCGCTCGACTACTCCCTCGCGGCGCTGCACGCCAGCTACCGGCCGACGTTCTTCTCGTCGGTGGTCAACAGCAGCACGGTGCAGCTGCCCACCAGCCAGCTCGTGGGCGGCGCGCGCGTGCAGAACGACGCCGGCACCTACAACGTGGGCTACGCGCAGCAGATGCCGTGGCTGGGCGGCAACTTCAGCGTGCTGTGGAACAACCGCGCGCAGGAATCGACCAACGCCTTCAACACGTTCAACCCGCAGTACAACTCGACGGTCACGGCCCAGTACGTCCAGCCGCTGCTGCGGAACCTGCGCGTCGACTCGACGCGGCAGCAGTTGCGCGTCACGCGGATCAACCGGGAGGTCTCCGAGATCCAGCTGCGCGCCACGATCACCAACACGCTGGCCTCGGTGCGCAACGCCTACTACGACCTGGTCTACACGGTCGGGGCGGTGCGCGTGGCGCGGCAGGCGCTCGCGCTGGCCGAGGACCTCGTCGCCGACAACAAGGTGCGCGTCGAGGTGGGGGCGCTCGCGCCGATCGACGTCGTGCAGGCGCAGGCCGAGGCGGCCATGCGGCTGCAGGCCCTCGTGCAGGCCGAAGCCAGCAACCGCTCGGCCGAGCTCGCCCTGAAGCGGTTGATCGTCTCGGGCACCGACGATGCGCTCTGGAGTCAGCCGATCAACCCGGTGGACGTGCCCGACCTGGCGATCTCCAACGAGGTCGACATCGCCGGAGCGGTGCGGCGGGCGCTGGAGGTGCGGTCCGACCTGGAGCGCGCGCGCAAGACGCTCGAGAGCAACAACGCCACCGTGCAACTGCTCGCCGACCAGAAGCTGCCGGCCGTCGATCTGGTGGCCACCTACGGCCTGCAGGGGATTGGCGGCACGCAGTTCATCCGCACGGGCGGACTGGGTGGGCAGGTCACCGACACGATTCCCGGAACCTACAGCGACGCCCTCAGGCGCATCGGCCGCCGCGACTACCCCTCGTGGAACGTCCAGTTCCAGGTGAACTACCCGCTGGGCGGCGGCGCGGCCGGCGCGCAGCACGCGCGCGCGCAGGTGCAGGCGCGGCAGGCCCAGGCCCAGATCCGCGCCATCGAGCTGCAGGTGGCCACCGAGGTCGCCACCGTCGGACTGCTCGTGCAGAGCAACGCCAAGCGGGTGGAAGCGGCCCGGGCCGCGCGGGAACTGGCCGCGCGCCAGCTCGAGGCCGAGCAGAGCAAGTTCGAGGTGGGCATGTCGACGAACTTCTTCGTGGTGCAGGCCCAGCGCGATCTCGCCACCGCACAGATCACCGAACTGCGTGCCCTGCTCGACTACTACAAGTCGCGGAACGACTTCGAGCGCGCGCAGCAGACCTCGATCTCGGGCGCCGGGATCACCGTGGTCACCGGCGGCCTCGCGTCCTCACCGACCAACGCCACGCGCAGCGGGGCGACCGGTGGCTAGCGCCGGCGGCCGGCGGCGCGCCGTCACGACTGCAGTGGGCATCGGGGCTGCGCGGTGCACGCCCCGGGGGTGGATTTCGGCCGGCGCCCACGCGCGCCGGCACGTCGGCTGGCTTCCTTATGCGTAGAGTCCTCATCATCGTCGTCGTCCTGCTGGCCGCTGGTGCCGGCTACCTCGCCTACACCCGCAGCAGCGGATCGGCGGCTCCCTCCAGTGCTCAGGGACGCGGGCCCGGCGGAGGGCCGGGCGGCGGGCCCGGTGGCGGCATGATGGGCGGCGGACGTCCGCCGATGACCGTGGAGCTGGCCACGGTCTCGCGCGCGCCCGTCGCCGATCAGATCACGGTCGTCGGCAACCTGGTCGGCGCCGCCACCGTCGAGGTGGTCTCGAAGGTGAGCGGCCGCCTCGAGTCGGTGAACGTCCGCATCGGCGACCGCGTGTCGCAGGGCACGCTGCTCGCCAAGGTCGAGGATCGTGAGGTCCGGGAGCAGGTGAAGCAGGCCGAGGCGAGCCATGATGTGGCGCAGGCCACCATCCGCCAGCGCGAGGCGGACCTCACGCTGGCGCGGTCGAACCTCGACCGGTCGCGGAGTCTGTTCGAGCGGCAGTTGCTGCCGCGGCAGACCCTCGACGACCTGGAGGCCCGCTACCAGGCCGCCGTGGCGCAGCTCGACCTCTCGCGCGCCCAGTTCCAGCAGACCAGCGCGCGCCTCGAGGAGTTGCGCATCACGCTGGGCAACACGCGCATCCTCTCGCCGGTCGACGGCTTCGTCGGCCGGCGCAACGTCGATCCGGGCGCCTACGTGTCGCCCAACGTCCCGGTAGCGTCGGTGGTCGACATCCGCTTCGTGCGGCTGGTCGCGCCGCTTGTCGAGCGCGACATGCGCCGGGTCCTGACGGGCAACGCGGCCCAGGTGGACGTGGACGCGTTTCCGGGCGAGACCTTCAACGGCCGTGTCGCACGTGTGGCGCCGGTGCTGGATCCCGCCACGCGCACGGCGACGATGGAGATCGAGGTGCCCAACCCCGACTTCCGCCTGAAGCCCGGGATGTACGCCCGGGTGCGCCTCACGATCGAAGAGCGGGCCAACGCACTGGTGGTTCCGCGCAACTCGCTGGTGGACGTGGAGGGCAAGCGCGGCGTGTTCGTGCCCGACGCCGCCGGCCGTCAGGCCCAGTTCCGCGAGGTGCAGGTGGGCCTGCAGGACGATCAGCGCGCCGAGATCACGTCGGGGCTGCGCGAGGCGGAGAAGGTCGTGACGACCGGCGCCGCGGCGCTGCGTGACGGCGACGCCATCGTGCTGGCCGGACAGACCGGACCCGGTGGGCCTGGAGGCGGCCAGCCGGAAGGCGGCGCCCCGCGTGCCGGCGGGCGTCCGGGCGCGCAGGGTGGCGGCGCGACGGCCGCGGCGCCGGCGACGGGCCTGGCCACGAGATGATCCGGCGGCGGCCTGCCAGAGTGCCACACGGCGGGCCGCACGGGAACCAGCGACCACGAGACGACTCTTCACCCCCAACCATCACACCATGAGCATCCCGCGCACCGCGATTCATCGTCCCGTCACGATGTTCATGATCAGCGCCGTGATCGTGCTGCTCGGCGCGATCTCGCTGATCAAGCTTCCCGTCGACCTGATGCCGGACGTGAACTTCCCGAGCCTCACGGTGCGGGTCAGCTACCCCGGCGTCGGCCCGCGTGAGATCGAGGAGACGATCACGCGGCCCATCGAGCAGGCGATGGCGGCCGTCGCCGGCCTCGAGCAGATCAACTCCACGTCGTCGGAGGGCTCGAGCCGCGTCTCGCTGAACTTCGCCTACGGCACCAACCTCAACGTGGCGGCCGACGACGTGCGCAGCCGCCTCGACCGCGTCCGGGGCCGGCTGCCCGACGACGTCGATCCGCCCGTCCTGTTCAGGTTCGATGCGACCCAGTTCCCCATCGTGTGGATCGGCGTCGAGGGTGACATGACCGAGGTCCAGCTCCGCGAGGTCGCCGAGAACGACCTGGCGCGGCGTCTGGAGCGGGTGCCGGGCGTCGCCTCGGTGGACGTCAGCGGCGGCCGCCGCCGCCAGATCCGGGTCGAGCTGTCGAAGGAGAAGATCACGGCCCTCGACCTCTCGGTGGATCGCGTGGTGAGCCTGCTGCGCACCGAGAACCAGAACATCCCCCTCGGCGAGATCGACGAGGGCGACATGACGTTCCTGCTGCGCAGCCCGGGACAGTTCACCAACCTCGACGACATTCGCGGTCTCGTGGTGGTCACCAGGGGCGGCGTGCCCGTGTACCTGCGCGACATCGCCGAGGTGCGCGACGGCACCGACGACGTGCGCAACGTGGTCCGGGTGAACGGCAAGCCGGGCGTCCGGATGCAGGTCCAGAAGCAATCGGGCGAGAACACGGTGGCGGTGGCGGCGGCGGTGCGCCAGGAGATCGATCGCATCAACCGCGAGATGCGGAACGTCAAGCTCACGGTCACCAACGACAGCTCGGTCTACATCCAGCAGTCGATCGGCAGCGTGCGCGAAGCGGTGATGCTGGGGTCGATCCTCGTCATCATCATCATCTTCGCCTTCCTGCGGAGCTGGCGCTCCACCCTGATCATCTGCACGTCGATCCCGATCTCGATCATCGGCACCTTCGCCCTGCTCTATTTCGCCGGCTTCACGCTGAACACGATGACCTTCGGCGGCCTGGCGCTGGGCGTCGGCATGATCGTCGACGCCTCGATCGTCGTGCTCGAGAACACGCAGCGCCACCTGGAGATGGGCAAGAGCCGCATCCAGGCGGCCATCGACGGCAGCGAGGAGATCTGGTCGGCCATCCTGGCCTCGACGCTCACGCACGTGGCGGTGTTCGTGCCGCTGTTCTTCCTGGCGGGCGTCTCCAGCGTCCTCTTCAAGCAGCTGTCGGTCGTCGTCATCTTCTCGCTGTCGATGTCGCTGTTCGTCGCCGTCACGCTCGTGCCGGTGCTCTGCTCGCGGCTGATGAACCTGCCGGTGCCGGCCGACCAGCGCAAGGGCGTCACCGGCGCCCTCTACACCTTCAGCGAGAACGCCCTGGATCGGCTCGACGACTTCTACCGGCGGCTGCTCGAGCGCGCACTGCGCCATCGTCCGACGGTCATTACCGCCGGCGTCGGCCTCTTCCTGCTGGCCGGTCTGCTGCTCCCGCAACTGAAGTACGAGATGCTGCCGCAGGTCGACGAAGGCGAGGTGACGGTCGACGCGGAGCTGGCGGTGGGCACCCGCATCGAGCGGACGCGCGACGTGCTGCTCCGCCTCGAGGACATGGTCCGCCAGAACGTGCCCGAGGCGGTCACGATCATCACGAGCGGCGGTGGCGGCGGCATGGGCGGGCCGGGCGGCGGGTCGACCCACCGCGGCAGCATCAGCGTCCGCCTCACGCCGCGCTCCGAGCGGCAGCGATCCAACGACCAGATCGCGCAGGCGTTGCGCCGGCAGCTCTCGGGCCTGCCCGGCGTGACGATTCGGGCCCGTCCCTCGGGCGGCAACTGGGTGCTCAGCCGCGTGCTGGGCGGTGGCAGCGACAGCCGCCTTGCCCTCGAGATCCGCGGCGACGACCTGGCCGATTCGCGCCGGCTCGCGCTGGAGGCCGCCGACCTGATGCGCTCGGTCCCGGGCATCGCCGACGTGCGCCTCGGCCGCGAGGAAGGGCGGCCCGAGCTCGCCATCCGCGTCGACCGCGACAAGGCCGCCGCGCTGGGCCTCACCGTCAGCGGCGTCGCCAACACGCTGCGCACGAACGTCGCGGGCACGCAGGCCGCGCTCTTCCGCGAGCGCGGGCTCGAGTACCCGATCATCGTGCGGCTCCGCGAGGAGGACCGCAGCCGGGTCGCGGACATCGACACGCTGCTCGTCAGCACGCCCACCGGCCAGGTCGTGCAGGCCAAGAACCTCATGCTGGTGGAACCCGAGGCGGGACCGGTCCAGATCGAGCGCAAGAACCAGGAGCGCATCTCGCGCGTGAACGCCGAGATCGAGACCACCCTGAGCCAGGCCGTGGCCGGCGTGCAGGCGCGCCTCAACGAGCTGCACATCCCGCGCGACTTCACGGTGGGCTTCGGCGCCGAGGTCGAGGAGCAGGGCAAGGCGTTCCGCCAGCTGCAGCTCCTGCTGATCCTCGCCATCGTCCTCGTCTACGCGGTGATGGCGTCGCAGTACGAGTCGTTCCGCGACCCGTTCATCATCATGTTCTCGATCCCGCTGGCCGCCATCGGCGTCGTCGGCGGCCTGCTCGTCACCAACACCGCCTTCAGCCTGCAGGCCTACATCGGCGTCATCATGCTGGCCGGCATCGTCGTCAGCAACGCCATCCTGCTGGTGGACTACACCAACACGCTGCGCCACCGCGACGCGTTCGGCGTGCGCGAGGCGGTGGTCACCGCCGGCCGCACGCGGCTCCGGCCCATTCTCATGACCACGCTGACCACCGTGCTCGGGCTCGTGCCGATGGGCCTGGGCCTGGGCGAGGGCGCCGAACTGCAGGCGCCGCTGGCGCGCGTGGTCATCTTCGGACTCTCGGCCTCCACCGTCATCACGCTGGTGTTCGTGCCAGTCGTCTACACGTTGTTCGAGGAGGGCCTGGCAGGCCTGCGGAAGCCCGCGCGCCTGCCGGCCGCCGCGGAGGAGCCGGTCAAGTAGCGGGCGCCCGGCGCGCCCGTCCAGCGCCCGCGGGCATCGCGCCCGCGGGCTGGCCCTCAACCAGAAGGAGGACCTCCCATGAACCGATTCCTCTCCCGCTTCGACGAAACCGGCTACACCCTCCTGCGCTTCGTCGCAGGCTTCCTGTTCTGCTTCCACGGCATGCAGAAGATCCTCGGCATGCACGGCGGCACCGTGCAACCGATGTTCACGATGATGTGGACCGCCGGGATCATCGAGCTCACGGCGGGCACGCTGGTCGCCCTGGGCCTGCTGACCACGCCGCTCGCGCTGCTGGCGAGCGGCCAGATGGCGGTGGCCTATTTCATGGCGCACCAGCCCGCCGGCCTGTGGCCCATCCAGAACCGCGGCGAGCTCGCCGCGCTCTACGCGTTCGTGTTCCTCTACGTGGCGATGAAGGGATCGGGGCGCTTCAGCGTCGACGCCCTGATCGGCCGGGCCCGCTAGCAGTCCGTGGTGGAAGTGCCGCGTCGCACCGAGACGGGCGCGGCGCCCGGCTGGCCAGGCGCGACGACCGAGAATACGGCCAGTATTTGAGGGAGGAGCAACGCCGCCCGCCGGGATGCCCCGCCCGTCGAATGCAGCGCCACTTTCGCCACGGGCTGCCAGTCAGGCCGGCGGCGGCAGCCGCTCGAGCAGTTGCGTGATGGTGAGCTGCGTGACGGGATCGCGCAGGTCCGGCGCCACGCTCGCCAGCGGCGCCAGCACGAACGCGCGCTCCCGGAACCGGGGATGCGGCACGACGAGATCGGCCTCGTTCACCACCTCGTCACCGCAGAGCACGAGATCGAGGTCGAGCGTCCGTGGCGCGTTGCGGTACGGACGCTCGCGCCCCCGCTCCCGCTCGATGGCCAGCAGGATCCCGAGCAGCTCGCGCGCGGGCCGGTCCGACTCGCCCACGGCCACCGCATTGAGATAGGGCGACTGGATGCCGGCCGCGTCCACCGGCGCGGTTTCGATCGGCGCCGACACCACGAGGCGGGCGAGCAGGTCGCCGAGCCGGCCGACGGCGTATTCGAGATGGAGTTCCCGCGGGCCGAGGTTGCTGCCCAGCGCGACGACGACCCGACGCGCTACTCGACCCACCGCGTGGAGAGCACGCCGCCGCCGGTGCTGGCGCCCGGCATCCGGCGTCCCAGCACGTCCTGACGGCCCTCGATCATCTGGGCGAAGAACCGCGCCTGCTCGACGGCCTCGTTGAGGATGACGTTCGCCATGATGCGGTGGCGCACGTTGGTCATCGCCCCGACGCGCGGCGCCCACCGCTCGTGGAACGCGCGCATCAGGCGCACGTCGTCCTCGATGATGGCCTGCTGGCGCGCCTCGCCCCGGCCTTCCGGCACCGGCAGTTCGGGCCAGTCGCCGGGCACCGGGGCCCCGAGATCCTCGAGCACCTGGCGCAGCCAGGAGATCTGCGTGTCCTCGCGCCCGATGATGTACTGGTAGGTGTTGTTGAACTCGTAGGAGGACACGAAGCGCGCACCCGCGACGTGGCGATCGCGCGAGGCGTTCTTGTCTCGATACAGGTCCTGCAGCAGGCGAACGAGCTCGGCGGCGGTCACGACTGTTGCTTTTCCTTGCAGCGGATGCAGACGCGGGTCCACGGGATCGCGTTCAGCCGGGCGTCGGCGATGTGCTCGCCGCAGTCGCGGCAGATGCCGTAGGTGCCCTTCTCCATGCGATCCAGGGCTTCCTCGATCGCCTGCAGGATCTTCGCGTCGGTCTGGCGCAGCTTCAGCTGGATGTGCACCTCGTTGGTGCCGGTGGCCTGGTCCGCCAGGTCGCCCTGCCGGGTGTTGCTCTCCATGGTCGTCTGCAGGGGCTTGATCCCCCCGCCGGCGAGGATTTCGGAGCGCTTCCGTGTGAGTGCGTCGCGATAGGTGGAGACGTCCATCGTTTCGGTTGAACTCCCTGGCAACGATCGGGCCTCGCGGGCCGACCCGCATCTTACCACTTCAGCCGCACGACCGGTTCACTCGGCCCGCAGGATGGCCAGCGGCCGCCGGCGCAGCACGTCGACGCTCGCCGCCACGCCGATCACGCCGACCAGCAGCGCGGTCGTCACCAGCCCGGCCGCCGCCACGCCGGGCGTGGGCGACCACGGCACGTCGAGCACGTAGCGGCACAGCCCCCAGGAGAGCCCCAGCGACGTGACGGCGCCGACGGTGCCCGCCAGCGAGCCCAGGGCGCCGTACTCGATCGCGAGCATCGCCGTGAGCGTGCGGGTGCTCGCGCCCAGCGTCTTGAACACGGCCGATTCGTGCAGGCGCTGGAACTTGGTCATCGCCACGGATCCCATCAGGATCAGCACCCCGGCGAACAGCGCGATCAGGCCGACGATCGACACGGCCAGCGTCACGTTGCCCGCGACGCCCTCCACCGTGCGCGCCACCTCGCGCACGTCGATCGCCGACACGTTGGGGAACGCCGCCACCAGATCGCGCTGCAGCCGCGCGCGGTCGGCCGGCGAATCCGGGCCGCGGGCGGCCGCGATGAAGGTCTTCGGCGCGGCGTCGAAGACGCCCGGCCGGAAGACGAACATGAAGCCGCCGCTGCGCGCATCGGCCCACTCCACCTGGCGCACGCTGGCGACGCGCGCCTCCACGGCGCGCCCCAGCACGTCGAACCGCATCGTGTCCCCGACGCCGATCCCGAAGCGCTGCGAGATGCCCTTCTCGATCGACACCTCGGGCGTGGGCGAGGGCGAGTCCCAGAAGGCGCCGGCCACGAGGCGCTCGTTGGCCTCCAGGTGATCGCGATACGTGACGACGTACTCCCGGGCGAGACTGCCCTGCCCCCGCACCTCGTCGAAGCCGTCGAGGTTCAGCGTCCGGCCCCGCACCCCGGTGACGCGCGCGCGCAGCACCGGCAGCAGCTTCGCGGGAAACGACGGATGAGCCCGCGCGAGGAACTGCCGGACCCCGGCTTCCTGATCCGGCTGGATGTCGACCAGGAAGAGGTCGGGGCCGTCGCGGCGGAGATCGATCCGGAAGGCGTGCAGGAGGTTGGCCTGCAGCGATCGGACGCCGATGATGAAGAAGGCCCCCAGCCCCACCGCGAGCAGGATGGTCCGCGTCTGGTTGCCCGGTCGCGACACGCTGATCACCGCGTGACGCAGGGGGAACCATCCCGTCATGCGAAGCGGCGCCACCACGCGCACCAGCAGTGCCCCGACCAGGTGCAGCACCAGCGCCACGGCGACGAACGCGGCGCACACGAGCGCGCCGGCGCGCCACGACGCGGCCTGCCAGCTCGCCACGCCGACCAGCGCGACGCTCACCAGCAGCGCGGCGGCCACCTGCACCCAGTCGATGCGCCGCCACCAGCGCCCGCCGGGCTGCGTCACGCTGCTCTGCCGCGCCGCCTCGTCACGCAACAGCAGGAGCGGCCGCGCATGCCGGATCTCGAGCAGCGGCACCAGCGAGAACAGCAGCGACACGAGCACGCCTACGGCGACACCCTGCAGCGAGGCCGACCACGTGAGCCCGGGCGTCACGGCGCCGAAGCCGCTCAGCAGGCCGGCGGGCAGCGCCGCGAGGGCGAGCACGGCCACGCCCAGGCCCAGGAGGCTGCCGAGGGCCGCCAGCGCGACCACCTGCGCGAGATATACCGCCAGCACCTGGGCGGTGGAGGCGCCCAGGCACTTCATGACGGCGATGGCCCGCAGCTTCTGCCGGACGAACACGCGCGTCACGCTCCACACGCCGATGCCGCCCAGGATGACGATGATGAAGCCGACCAGGCTGAGGTAGTTCTCCGCCCGCGCCAGGTCGTCGTTCATCCGATCCTCGGCGCCGCGGTAGGAGTGCGCGTTGATGAACTGCTGCCTGAAGTCGTCGCGCAGTGCCTGCACGAGCGGATCGATCCGCGCGTCGGGAACCTTCACCAGCAGGGCGTAGCGTGCGCGGCTGCCGAACTGCAGCAGTCCGGTGCGGGCCATGTCGGCGAAGTCCACCAGCACCCGCGGGCCGAAGCTGAAGAAGCCGAGCCGGCGACCGGGTTCCGACAGCACGACGCCGCGGATGGTGAAGACCAGGTCGCCGAGCACGATCCCGTCGCCCACCCGCAGGTCGAGCTGCGCGAGCAACTCGGGACGCACGAGCGCGCCCTGCCCTTTCAGCAGGTCGTGTGTGTAGGGCACGCCACCTTCGAGCTCCACGCGTCCGTAGTACGGGTAGCCGGCCTCGACGCCCTGCAGTTCGACGGTGCGCGCGACGGCCTTTCGCTCGTCGGCCGGCCGCGCCATCGTCGCCGTCTCGATCGTCTCGGCCACGCCGACGGCCCCGGCCTCGCGCAGCCGCTGGTCGATGCGCGCGCGGGCCTGCGGGTCCCACGGCCGGTTGGTCGACACCACGACATCGGCCGCGGTGAGCGTACGCGCCTCGGCCACCAGCGCGCCACGCACCGACTGGATCACCGAGCGCAGCGCGACGATGGCCCCGACGCCGACGGCGACGCAGAGGAAGAAGAAGAGCAGGCGCCGCCAGGAGGCCCTGGCCTCACGGCCGACCATGCGCAGGACGAACGTCATCGGCCCCTCAGACCGGCGCGGGCGCTGTCGCGACGGCTTCCCGGCGTTCGACCACGTGACCGTCCCGCAGGCGGACCTGCGCGTCGGCCATCGCCGCCAGATCGCGATCGTGAGTGACCAGCACCAGCGTCGTCGCCCGCCTGCGGTTCACGTCGAACAGCAGTTCGATGACGTGCTGGCCGTTCTGGCTGTCGAGGTTGCCCGTGGGCTCGTCGGCCAGCAGCAGCCTCGGATCGTTGGCCAGTGCGCGCGCCAGCGCCACACGCTGCTGTTCGCCTCCGGAGAGTTGCGAGGGATAGTGGTGTCCGCGGTCGGCGAGGCCCACCTCGTCGAGCAGTGTCTTCGCGCGCGGCCCGGGATGCCGTACCCCGGCCAGTTCCATCGGCACCAGCACGTTCTCGTAGGCCGTGAGCGAGGCGATCAGGTGGAAGAACTGGAAGACGAACCCGATCTTCGCGCCGCGCAGCCGCGCCAGCGCGTCCTCCCCGAGACTCGTGATCTCGATGTCGTCGATGACGATGCGGCCCGAGGTCGGCGCGTCGAGGCCGGCCATCAGCCCGAGCAGTGTCGACTTGCCGCTGCCCGAGGGCCCGACGATCGCCAGCGACTGGCCGTCCGGGATGCGCAGGTCGATGGGGTGGAGGATGGTGAGCGGCCGTCCGCCGCTCGACACCGTCTTGGAGACACCGTGGAGTTCAATCATGAGGAACCGGTCGCCAGCATCGGCCGCAGGGCATTCCAGACGAGCGCGGCGACGCGGGCCGCGCCCTCGCGGTTGGGATGGATGCCGTCGGCCTGGTTGAGCGCGGCCACGCCCGCGACACCATCCAGCAGGAACGGCAGGAACGTCACGGCCTGCTCGCGGGCCACCTCACGGTAGGCCTGCCGGAACTGCGCCGTGTAGAGCGGGCCGAGATTGGGCGGCGCCTCCATGCCACACAGCAGCACACGTGCCCCACGGGCGCGCGCGCGCTCGATGATCGCCGTGAGGTTGTCCTTCATCTGCCCGGCCCCCAGGCCACGCAGCCCGTCGTTGGCGCCCAGCGCCAGCACGAGCACGCGCACGTCGCCCTCCAGCGCCCAGTCGAGGCGGCGCAACCCGCCGGCCGACGTGTCGCCGGACACCCCCATGTTCACCACGTCGTAGCCGAGCCCTTCGGCGTCGACCCGGGCCTGGAGCAGGGCTGGGAATGCCTCATCGCTGCTCGGCAGGCCGTAACCCGCGGTCAGGCTGTCGCCAAGCACCACGATCCGCGGCCGCGCCGCCATCGGGGTCGAAGCCGCCACGGCGGGAGAAGGCGCCGCGCCCTGATCTCGCGGCGGACGATCACACGCGGCCGTGAAGCCGCCGGCCAGCGCGACCAGGGCCAGGGTCACGATCACGAACCGCAGGGACAGGAAAGACGAACGGGGCATCGGAAATCGTTGGCGAGGTGGCCGCGACACCGGCCGGGGTTGCGGCGCCAGCGAGGAGACGCGTGGCAGGCCGTTCTGGTTCGCGCACCTTCCATGGTAGACGATGGCGCTCCGCAGGGGATGGCCCAACGGCGTCAGTTCGCTTCGAGGGCGGCCATCTGGGCGTCGAGCGCCGCGATCGACTGACGCAGCATCTCGCGGTGCGCCTCGTGGCGCGCGCGGGCGAGATCGGCGACCGCGCGCGCCCGCGCAAGCTCGAGCGTACGGCGGCGGCCCTCCCGTTCGGGATCCCGGGACCCGTGCGAATCGGCGGGCGGGATCCGGCGTTCGCGCTCCATCTGCTGCTCCTCCACCGCCTTGCTCTCCCACCCTCGTGCCACGGCCGAGCCTCCTCTCCGGAAGACGCCTGCTTCCTGCTGCGATCGTACCGCAACAGCCTGTCGGGAGGTGCCGCTTCGGCCGTGGGGCCTGCGCGGCGGTCGCCTCGCGTGTCGCGGCTCCGCGCGGGTTGTCAACCGCACGCGACGCTGGCGCTCTCATCGACGCCTCATGAGGCTCCTGCTAGAAGAGAGGGCCATGAGCCTCGCCGCCGTGTTGTGTGCCGCGGCCCTGGCCGGTCCCCTGCCGGCGCCGCCTCCCGTCCCGATTCCCTCGTCGGCCTGCTCGGAGACGGCACCGCCAGACGATCCTTCCTCGTTGTCGCTCGAGCAGGCGATCCTCCGCGCCCGCGAGCGCTGGCCGGCGCTGGCTGCCGCGCGCGAGCGCGCCAGGGTCCGCGCCGCCAGCGAAGGCGCGGCCGCGCGCTGGCTCAACCCGTCGCTCGAGATCAGCCGTGAGAACTGGCGGCCCGGCGGACGCGCCCCGGACCATCCCGCGCTCGACTCCTTCGTCCTGCTCACCCAGCCGGTCGAGATCGCGGGGCAGCGTGGCGCACGCCGGCGCGTGGCGGCCGCCGAATCGCAACTGGCCGCGATCGCTTCGGCCGGCAGCGAGCGCGATCTGGTGGTGGCGGTGAGCCAGACGTTTCTCGAGGCCGTACGCGCCCGCGACGTCCTGCGGGTGCTGGAGGCACAGCGCGACGGCATCGCCGAGATGGTCGCCCTGCTCGAACGACGCGTGGCCGAGGGCGTGGCGGCCGAGGCCGACCTGCGCAAGGTGGAAGCCGACCTCGGACGCGCCGCGATCGAGGCCACGCGCGCCGGCGCCGATCTGTTCGAGGCCCTGGCGCGACTCGGCGTCTTCCTCGGCGAGGATCCGCCTCCCGCCGCGGCGTCGCTCCTGCTGCCACCGCCCGCCGCGCCGCCCGGCGGCCTCGACGTCGAGGCCGCCATCGCGCGCCGGGCCGACGTGCAGGCGGCGCGGGCGCGCGTGGCCGCGGCCGCCGCGGCCGACGACCTGGAGCGCCGGCGCCGCTGGCCCGACCTGCTCGTGACGGCCGGCTACAAGCGCACGGCCGGGATCGACACGGGCGTGGTCGGTGTGGCGGTGCCCGTGCCGCTCTTCGATCGCAACGACCGCGCCCGCGCGCTGGCGGCCGGCGAACAGCGTGCCGCCGAACTCGAGGCGCGACAGGTGGAGTCGGCGGCCCGGGCCGAACTGGCCTCTGCCCGCGTGCGGGCCGAGGCGATGGACGCGTTGGCCGGCCGTCTCGAACACGAACTGCTGCTGCCGGCGGAGGTGGCCCGCCGTGCCGCTCGCACCTCGTTCCGCGAGGGCGCGGGCGACGTCCTCCGCTACCTCGATGCCGAGCGCGTGCACGCCGACGCCGCGCGCGAGGCCATTGCCGTTCGCGTGGAAGCAGCCCTGGCTGCCGTCCGCGCCCGCGTCGCCGCTGGCGAGGTCTGGCCGTGAGCATCCGAACCCGAGAGCACCAGGATCCGGTGAGTCAACCCCGGGCGGCCGGCGGCCGCGCCGCGGCGTCGCCGCGAACACTGTGGATCGCGGCCGCGCTGGCGGCGGCTGGCGTTGGCTGGTGGCTGTGGCCGTCGGGCCCGGCGCCTGCGGCACGCGCGCCCGCGGCGGCCGAGGCCGCCGATGCCCCGGTGACGCTCACCGAGGACGCGCGCCGCGAGGTTGGCCTGCAGGTCGAGGCCGCGACGATGGCGCAGCGCCCCGACACGCTGGGCGCCAACGCCGTGCTCGTGCTCGACGAGCGCCGCACGGCGCGCATCGGTTCCACCGTGGAGGGCCTCGTCGTCGACACCTTCAGCGAGGTGGGCGATCGCGTGCGGGCCGGCCAGGTGCTCGCGCACCTGCACAGCCACGTCGTCCACGACGCGTGGGCCGAGTACCGCAAGGCCGTCGCGGAGCGGCGCCGGGCCGAGGCCGAACTCGCCTTCGCCGCCGATGGCGCCGGACGCGCCGCGCGGTTGATCGCCGACAAGGCCATCTCCGCGCAGGAGCACGAGCGCGCCGTCGCCAACCGCACCCTCGCCGCCGAGCAGCTCGAGATTGCCCGCACCGAGGTGCGCCGGACCGAGGAAGCGCTCGAGCACCTCGGCATCACCAGCGGCGAAGACCCCACGGGCGAGTCGGGCGAGCAGATCCCGGCGCGTGCGCCGTTTGCGGGCGTGGTCCTCGAACGTCTCGTCACGAAGGGCACGGCGGTGACGCCCGGGACGACCATGTTCGTGGTGAGCGACCTGTCCTCGCTCTGGGCCCACGCCGAGATCGACGAGACCGCGCTGGCGCGCGTCGCCATCAACCGGCCCGTCCACCTGCGGGTGCCGGCCTACCCGGGTGAGACGTTCGAGGGCCGGGTGAGCCTCATCGGCGACACGGTGAACCCGAAGACGCGGCGCGTGATCGTGCGGGCGATCGTGCCGAACCCGTCCGGGCGCCTCAAGCCCGAGATGTACGCCTCGGTGGAAATCGACACCGGCGACCCGCGCGACGTGGTGGTGGTGCCCGGATCGGCCGTGCACGAACTCGACGGCCGGCAGGTGGTGTTCGTCGAGGAGGCGCCGGGCCGTTTCCGGCCGCACACCGTGACGCTGGGCCGCGAGCAGGCCGGCGGCGTGGAGGTGCGCAGCGGGCTGCGGGCGGGCGAACGCGTGGCCACGGCCGGCAGCTTCCTCCTGAAGTCGGCCATCGTCAACCGCACGGCGCCGCCCGAGGCCGACTGACATGGGCGCCATCGAACGCGTCGTCGCCGCGGCCCTCCGCCAGCGCCTGTTCGTGCTGTTGTGCGTCGTGGCGCTGATCGGCACCGGCATCGCGGCCTACCGCGACCTGCCGGTCGAGGCCTTTCCCGACCTGACCAACAACCAGGTGGTGGTGGTGACCACATCGCCCGGGCTCGCGGCGCCCGAGGTGGAACAGCGCATCACCTACGCGATCGAGACCGCGCTGATGGGCACGCCGGGAGCCGAGCAGGTGCGCTCGATCTCGAAGTTCGGACTGTCGATCGTGACGGTGGTCTTCGCCGACTCGGTCCCGGTCTACTTCGCCCGCCAGCTCGTCTCGGAACGGCTGGCCGACGTGCGCGGGCGCCTGCCGATGGGAGCCGAGCCGTCGCTGGGGCCCGTCGCCACGGCGTTCGGCGAGATCTACCAGTACCTGGTCGAGGGCGAGGCGGTCGATCCGATGACCGCCAAGACGGTGCACGACTGGGAGGTGCGTAACCGCCTGCGCTCGGTCCCCGGCGTGAGCGAGGTGAACTCCTGGGGCGGGCTCACGCAGCAGTACCACGTGATCGTCGATCCGCCGCGCCTCGAAAAATACGGCCTGTCGCTCGGCGAGGTCGTCTCGGCGCTGGCGCGCAACAACGCGTCGTTCAGCGGCGGCTTCATCGAGCACCGCTCCGAGCGCGTCACGGTGCGCGGCGTGGGCCTCGCCGCCGGCGCCGGCGACCTCGCGTCGGTGGTGCTCGCCTCGGTCGAGGGCGTGCCGATCACGGTGGCCGATGTCGGCCGCGTGGAGATTGGTGCCATGCCGCGGCAGGGCGCCGTCACGCGCGACGGCAAGGGCGAGAGCATCGCCGGCATGGTGATCATGCTGCAGGGCGAGAACGGCCGCGACGTCGCCAACCGCGTGAAGCTCCGCGTCGAGGAGATCCAGAAGACGCTGCCCGCGGGCCTGCGCATCGTGCCCTTCTACGACCAGACCGAGGTGATCGACCGCACCGCCTACACCGTGCGCAAGAACCTGATCGAGGGCTCGCTGCTCGTGGTCGGCGTGCTGCTGCTGTTCCTGCGCGACCTGCGCGCCGCGCTGATCGTCGCCGCCGTGATCCCCGTGTCGATGCTGACCGGCTTCATCGGCATGCGGATCTTCGGCGTGTCGGCCAACCTCATGTCGCTCGGCGCGATCGACTTCGGGCTGGTCGTCGACGGCGCGGTCGTGATGATGGAGAGCTTCGTGCGGCGGCGCGCCGAGGTGGCGCCGGCCATCGAGGGCGCATCGCCGGCCATCGTCGAGGACACGCGGCGGCGGCTGTTCTCGGCGGCCGCCACCGAGGTGGCCCGGCCCATCCTCTTCGGCGTGCTGATCATCATCGCCGTCTACCTGCCCATCTTCACCCTGGAGGGCCTCGAGGGGAAGATGTTCCGCCCCATGGCGATCACCGTCTGCTCGGCGCTGGTGGGCGCGCTGGTCCTGGCCCTCACCGCGGTGCCGGTGGTCTCCTCGTGGCTGCTGCCGCTGGCCGGCGCGCACCACGACGGCGCCTGGTTCACGCGCCTGCGACGCGGCTACGTCGCCCACCTCGAGAACGCGATGAACCATCGGCGCCGCACCCTGGCGATCGCGGCGGTCGTGGTGATGACGGCCGTGGCGTCGGTGCCGTTTCTCGGCACCGAGTTCATGCCCCGGCTCGACGAGGGCGCCATCCTGATCGAGACCCGCAAGCTGCCGTCGGTGTCGCTGGAGGAATCGGTGGCCATCTCCACGCGAATCGAAGCCATCGTGGCGCGGTTTCCCGAGGTGAAGCAGGTGGTGACCAAGCTGGGGCGGCCCGACCTCGCCACGGAGGCGATGGGCATCTACCAGGGCGACGTGTACGTCATCCTCCACCCGATCGACCAGTGGACGACGGGCCGGGACACGCAGGGCCTCATCGTGGCGATCGACGAGGCGCTGGCGGCGGTCCCGGGCGTCCTGGTGAATTTCACCCAGCCGATGGCGATGCGGCTCGACGAAGTGGTGTCGGGTGTGAAGGCCGACGTCGCCGTGAAGGTGTTCGGCCCCGACGCCGCCGCGCTCGAGCGAATCGCCGAGCAGGTGCGCACGCGGATCGAAGGGGTGGCCGGCGTCGCCGACCTCCAGGTGGAGGTGCTCTCCGGCGCCTCGCAAATCGAGATCGTCATCGACCGGACCGCCGCGGCGCGCTACGGGCTGAACGTCGCCGACGTGCAGGAACTGGTCGAGGCCGCCATCGGCGGCACGCTGGCCACCGAGGTGCTCGACGGCGCCAGGCGGTTCGGCGTGATCGTGCGGCTGCCCGACGAGCAGCACATCGATCTGGAGGCGATCGCCGCGCTCACGCTCACCGCGCCGGGCGGCGAGAAGGTGCCCGTCTCACGCATCGCGCAGGTGCGCCAGACGCTTGCGCCCGAGACCATCTCGCACGAGAACGGCGAACGCCGGATCGTCGTGCAGGCCAACGTCCGCGGCCGCGACGTCGGCAGCTTCGTCGCCGCCGCCAGGGCCCGGCTGGCCGACCTGTCGCTGCCCGCCGGCTACTACCTCACCTGGGGCGGACAGTTCGAGAACCAGCAGCGCGCGATGCAGCGGCTCGTCCTGGTGATCCCCCTGTCGCTGGCGATCATCTTCCTGCTGCTGTTCGTCACCTTCAGGCTGGTGCGGCAGGCCCTGCTCGTGATCCTCAACGTGCCGTTCGCGCTGGTGGGCGGCGTGGCGGCGCTCTGGGTCCGCGGCCTCACCCTGACGCTGTCGGCCTCCATCGGCTTCATCGCGCTGTTTGGCGTCGCGGTGCTGAACGGGGTGGTCATGATCGCCGCCATCAACGGGCTGCGCGGCGAGGGCCGCACGCTGCGCGGCGCGATCCTGGAGGGCGCCGGCACCAGGCTGAAGCCGGTCATGATGACCGCGACCGTGGCGGCGCTCGGCTTCGTGCCGATGGCGCTCTCCCACGGCGCCGGCGCCGAGGTGCAGCGCCCGCTCGCCACGGTCGTGATCGGCGGCGTCATGACGGCGATGCTCCTGACGCTGATCGTCGTCCCGGTGGTGTACGAGATGATCGAGACGCACGCGGCGCGCCAGCGCGGCTGACGGCACGCCCGCGGCCGGAACCGGATAGGGAGCAGGGCATGCGGGTGCTGGTGGTCGAAGACGACCCGGCGATCGGACGGTTCCTGGTGAAGGGCCTCCGCGAGGAACAGCATCTCGTCGAGTGGATCGAGGACGGCGCGGCGGCCGAGGCCCGGGCGGCCGTCGAGCAGTTCGACGTCATCCTGCTCGACCTGATGCTGCCGGGCCTCGACGGCTTCGACGTGTGCCGGCGCCTGCGCGCCCAGGGCGTGGACACGCCCATCCTCGTCATCACGGCGCGCGACGCGGTGGCCGATCGGGTGGCGGGACTCGATGCCGGCGCCGACGACTACCTCGTGAAGCCCTTCGCCTTCGACGAGCTGCTGGCACGGTTGCGCGCGCTCACGCGCCGCGGCCGGACGCGCCACCTCAGCGCGATCCTCGCCTGCGGCGCACTCGAGGTGCACCAGCAGGCCCACCTCGCCTACGCCCACGGCCAGGTGCTCGACCTCACGGCCACCGAATACCGCCTGCTCGAGTTCCTGGTCCGGCGCGCCGGCGCCATCGTCACGCGCGACCAGCTGGCCGAGCACGTCTGGGGCGGCAGCCATGACTACGGCTCCAACGTCACCGACGTCTACATCGGGTACCTGCGGCGCAAGCTGGCGGCGGCCGGCCTCGACGGTATGATCCACACCGTCCGCGGACTCGGCTACCTGCTGAAGACGCCGGCGGCGCCATGATCGGGTTCCAGTCGCTGTCGCTGCGCTCCCGCCTCACCCTGCAGTGGACCGCCGGCTTCGGCGTCCTGCTGGCGCTCGCCAGCCTGGTGATGTTCGCCGCGACGCGATCGTTCCAGCGCGCCGATCTCGACGCCCAGGTGCGCACGCTGGCGGCCACCGAAATCGCCTCGGCCACCGACGACGGCCGCGGCGTCCACCTGCACGACTTCCCGTTCGGCCAGGTCCCGGAGCCGCCCTACGCCGAGAAGTTCGCACAGGTGGTGGGCCCGGGCGACGACGTGGCGCAGTCGACGGCGAACCTCGAGGGCGCGGCATCGCTGCTGGACGCAGCCATGCTGGCCCGGGCGCGCCTGGGCCCCACGCCGGTGGACTCGGTCTTCTGGCGGGGCCGCGAGATCCGGATGATGGCGAGCCCCGTCCAATACGAGGGCGCGTCGTTCGTCATCAGCGTCGGCCTCTCCACCGAGGCGATGCACCGCACGATGACACGAGTGGCCTGGCTGCTGGCGGGCCTGTGGGTCGTCGGCCTGGGCCTCACGGCGGCGCTTGGCTTCTCGCTCGCCTCCCGCGCGCTCGCGCCCATCGACCACATCACACGGCGTGCCGCCAGCATCGCACACGGCAACTTCGACACCCGGCTCGATCCCCCGGCCCACGAGGACGAAGTGGGGCGCATGACGGCGCTGCTCAACGAGATGCTCGACCGCCTCAACGAGGCCATCGAGGCCAACCGGCGCTTTGCCGCCGACGCATCACATGAACTGCGCTCCCCGCTCACGGCCATCGCCGGGGAGGTCGACGTCGCGCTCAAGCGCGATCGCACGCCGGACGAGTACCGCGAGACGCTCGGCCTGGTCCGCGACCAGTTGCGCCAGATGACCGAGCTCACCGAGAACCTGATGGTCCTCGTCCGCACGCAGGAGCGTGCGAGCGAGCGCCTGCTCCACGAGGTGCCCGTGCGCTCCCTGGTGGAGTCGGCCCTGGCGCGCCTGCGTCACGCGGCCGCCGCCCGCCGCATCGCCTGCGTCACCTCCGGCTGCATGGACGCTGTGATCTACGGCGACGGCCGGCTCTACGCGCGCGTGTTCGACAACCTGCTGCGCAACGCCCTGCAGTACAACCGCGACGGCGGCAGCATCAGCGTCGACGTCGCCTGCGTCGAGGCCGATACCGGCGCCTGGGCCACCGACCGCATCGTCACGCGCGTGACCAACACCGGCCCGGCCATACCCAGGGAGGACTGGGAACGCATCTTCGAGCGCTTCCGCCGCCTCGACGCGTCGCGGTCGCGCCGCACCGGCGGCATGGGACTGGGCCTGGCGATCTGCCGCGGCATCGTGAGGCTCTACGACGGGTCGATCCGCGTGACGGCGTCCGGCGAGCGCGGCACGACGCTGGAGATCGTGCTGCCCGGCCGTCGCGGCCTGCCGGTGGGGACCACCGCGCCTCCCCGTGCCGAATCGCCAGGTCAGCCCGAGGCCACCGTATGATTGACGCTCCGCCCGCACGCGCGGCGGACACGGGAGGACCACGATGCGCGCGATTCGAGTGGAAGCCTTCGGCGGCCCTGAACAACTGACGCTCGCCGACGTTCCAGTGCCCGGACCAGGCCCCGGACAGGTGCGCGTGCGCCTGCACGCGGCCGGCGTGAACCCGATCGACACCTACATCCGCGCGGGGACCTACGCCCGCACGCCGCCGCTGCCCTTCACGCCCGGCACCGACGGCGCCGGCGTGATCGATGCCGTCGGCGGCGACGTGCGCGGACTGACGCCTGGCGACCGCGTCTACGTCGCGGCGCTGCTCACCCCGCACACGGGCACCTACGCCGAGCACGTCGTGTGCGACGCCACCGCCGTGTTCCCGTTGCCGGCGCCGGTGACCTTCGCGGCGGGCGCCGCGGTTGGGGTGCCCTGCATCACGGCGTATCGTGCCCTCTTCCAGTGTGCCGGCCTGAAACCGGGCGAACGCGTGCTGATCCACGGGGCGAGCGGAGGGGTGGGCACGGCCGCGGTGCAGATGGCCCGCGCCCACGGCGCGCGCGTGGCCGGCACGGCAGGCACCGAAGCCGGCCTCGAACTGGTGCGGAGCGAGGGCGCACACCTGGCGGCCGACCACACGGCGCCGGGATACCTCGACCAGCTCGCGGCCTTCGCCGGCGGGTTCGACGTCGTCGTGGAGATGCTGGCGAACGTGAACCTCGAGCGCGATCTGCACCTGCTCGCGATGCGCGGCCGCGTCGTGGTGGTGGGCAACCGCGGCACGCTGGAGTTCAACCCGCGGTCGGCCATGGCCAGGGAGGCGACGATCATCGGGACGACGCTGTGGAACGCCGCCCCCGAAGAACTCGCGTCGGCGCACGCCTGGGTGGGCGCCGCGCTCGAGGGCGGCGTCCTGCGGCCCGTGGTCGGCCGCGAACTCCCGCTGGCGGACGCGGCCCAGGCCCACGCGCAGGTGATGGCGCCGGGAGCGCACGGCAAGATCGTGCTGGTGTCGTAAGGATCTTCCGGTGGAGCGGGCGCCAGCCATCACGAACCTTCCGCGGCGGCCGCTCGTCCTCGCGACGGGCGCGCTCGCCGCAGTGCTGTTCGTCCTCCCGCTGTTGACGGGCACGCCGCTGCTCGACCCCGACGAGGGGCTGCACGCCGCCATCGCGCAGGAGATGGTCGATCGCGGCGACTGGATCACCCCGCGGCTGCTCGGCGAGCCGTTCCTCGACAAGCCCATCCTGTTCTTCTGGGCCCTGGCGGCCTCCATCGCGGCGTTCCCGGACGGGGAGTTCGCGGTGAAGCTGCCGGGGCTGGCCTTCGGCGCGCTCGGCGCACTGGCGACGGCCCTGATCGCGGCGCGCTGGTTCGGGCGCCGCGCGGGGCTGCTCGGCTTCCTCGCCTACGCCACCCTGCTGCTGCCCATGGCGCTCACCCAGGGCGCGGTGCACGACGTGGCGCTGGTGCCGTGGACGGCGTTGGCCATGCTGGCGCTGTGGGACGCGTCGGCCGCGCGCACGCCGGCCGGCGCCGCCCGGTACGGCGCGCTGGCGGGACTCTGGCTGGGCCTCGCGACGCTGACGAAGGCGCTGACCGGCGTCGTGCTGGTCGGCCTGCCGTTCTTCGTGTGGACGCTGCTCTCGAGGCGGCTCACGCTGCGCCTGATGGCGGCCGGCGCGCTGTCGCTGGCCGTGGCGGGCCTCGTCGCATGGCCGTGGTACTCGGCGATGGAGGCCGCCAACCCGGGCTACCTGCACTACTACTTCGTCGAGCGGCACCTGATGGGCTACGCCACCTCGACGCAACTGCACGGGTCGCGGGCCTGGTGGTACTACCTGCCGGTGCTCGTCGGCGGCGGGCTGCCATGGCTGCCCTACGCGCTGGCGACGCTGCGCCCGCTGGTGCGCGATCGTGCGCCCGCGCTGCTGCTGGCCTGGACGTGGCTCGTCGTCGACGTCCTGTTCCTGAGCCTCGCCGGATCGAAGCTGCTCACCTACCTGCTGCCGGCGTTTCCCGCGGTGGCGCTGCTTGCCGCCGCGGCCTGGGATCGCGCCCTGCGCGAGGATGCCGTGGAGGCTGGCGGCGCGCGAGGGCCCGCCTGGCGCGCGCTGCACCTGCTGGCGTTGCTGCCGCTGGCGGCGATCCTGCCGGGCGCGGCGGCCATCGTGGCGCGCGAGGCCGGAATCGCCATGGGGTTCATCGCCTGGACAGCCATGGCCGTCGCGAGCCTGGGGTGGCTGGCCGCGACCGTCGTGGGCCTGACGCGCGGCCGCGCCCAGGCCCTGACGGCCATCGCCACGAGCTGGATGGTGACGGCCCTGGTGGCCCTGCTGATCCTGCTGCCGGCGATCGCGCCGGCGTTCTCCGCGCGCGCGCTCGCCCGGCACTACAACCAGGCGGGCCGGCTGCCCGCGCAGCTGTGGTTCTACGCGCAGCGCGTGGGATCGTTCATCTACTACCTCGATCCGCCGCTGCGCGCCAGCCTGACCCGCACGCGCGTGCGCGAACTGCGCCCCGACGAGGTGCTGGGGATGCGCCAGGCGCCGCCCGACGTCGACATCATCGTCTCCGCCGCGGACATGCCCAAGCTCGATCGACGGCTGCGGCTGTCGGCGCAGCCGTCGGTGCCGGCCGGACAGCACCGGATCTTCGAGGCGGCGACGTTCGTTGCGGCCGTGCGCGCGGCCACCGGCGAGCGATGACGGCGCCGTCCGGCGATCACGGTTGCAACGTCAGCGTGTGCACGGCGGGGCCGGGCAGCAGCGGCACCGGATCGCCGTTCACCCACGCGGGGTGCATGTCGCGATAGTGCGGCGACAGCGGGTGCCCGCTCTGTCCGCCGGGCATGTGGAAGTAGCCGCCGGCCTCGCGGCCGGGCGACACCGCCATCCGCTGCGACGCCCCGAAATCCTGCACCTGCACGCGGGGCATGTTCGAGTCGCCGGGCAGCGGCATGGCGGCCAGGTCGAGCCACCCTCCGAGCCACGGGATCGCGCGCGACAGCGGGTGTCGGATCGGCACGGCGTTGAACCGCCCCCAGGTGTGCGCGGCCAGCGAGCCGCTCGCCTCGATCGCGCGCGCCGCCGTGCGGTCTGAGGCCTCCAGCAGCAGGGCATCCCAGGAGGCGTATTCCGGCGACAGCAGGTGCGTGGGACGCGTGGAAACCAGCGCCCACAACGCGCCCTCGCCGCCGCGCGCGGCAGCGGCCGGGATCGAGGGATCCGCCTCGCGTACCGCCGCGAACAGCGGCGCGAACGCGAGCTCGCCCGCCTGCAGGCGGAACTCGCGCACCAGGCGATAGGCGGCCGACGCGGGATCGGCGCGTCCCGTCCACGTGTCGCGAACGACGCGCAGCAACTCCTGGCGGGTGCCGGAACCCGTCACCGCACCGGGCGAGAGCGTGTCCAGCAGCAGCGTCCGCCAGCGATCCAGGAACAGCGCCCGATCGTCGAGTTGCACGCGCAGCATGTCGCGCGGCGTGGCGCGATCGATCGCCGCGAGCGCGTCGTGAATCTGGCGCATCCGCGCGCCGGGGTCGTAGCCGCCGTCACCGAGCAGGGCGAGCGCCGCGCCCTCGACGAGCCGGTTGTTGGCCGTCGAGATGCGGCCAGAGGCCGGCGCGATCAGCCGCGGGTACTCGTCGGCAGCGACCCATCCGTCCCAGCCTCGCGATCCATCGGCCCATGACGAGCTGAGCCGGCCATCGAACCCGATGCGTCGCGGGATGCGGCCGGCGATGCTCCAGCCGATGCGGCCGTCACGCGCAGCCACCACCAGGTTCTGCGCCGGCATGCCGATCGTCGCGCCGATCGTCAACGCCACCTCGATCGTGGCGGCACGCTCCATCGCAGCGGCGCTCAGGGTGAGGCCGCCCGGCCTGAGTGCCACCCACGCGATGGCGTGCAGGCGCCCGCGCGCATCGGGCTCGCCGACCGGGCCCCAGAGGGTCTCGCGCACCTCGATGCGCTCGGATGCGGCGTGCGCCACACGCACCTCCTCGACGCGCGTGGCGAAGGCGCGCCAGCCATCGGGCGTGCGGTAGCGCGTGGGATCGGCGGGATCGATTTCCAGCCGCACCAGGTCGGTCCAGTCGGCGGTGGTGTTGGTGAAGCCCCACGCGATGTCGCCATTGGTGCCCACGACCAGCGACGGCACGCCCGGCAGCGTCGCACCCACCACGCGGCGGCCGCCCCCGTCGCGCCATGCCATCGACGCCTGGTACCAGGTGAGCGGCACGGACAACCCCAGGTGCATGTCGTTGGCGAGCAGGGCACCGCCGTCGGCGGTGAGCGTCCCCGCCACTGCCCAGTTGTTGCTGCCGGGGAACACGTCGGCGGCGGGATCGAGAAGTGCGGCGGTCGGCCATCCGGGCCACGCATCGCCGGGCCGATCCCGTGAACCGCCCGACATGGCCAGCGCCGGGGCCGCGCCTCCCGGTTGCCTCGCGCGCGCCGCCCCGGGGCGTGTGCGCACGTCCATCACATCGGGACCCGGCACCGTCAGGCCGCGGCCGGGTTCGCCGGCGAGCGGTGTCGCCCACTCGCTCTCGGTTGTCGTCAGGAACCCGGCCATCTCCGGCGGCAGCAACTCGTGGACGAGCGACACGCGCCGCTCGCGCACGCCGAAGGCGTCCTGCAACTGGAGGTACATCGCGCCGAGCACGAGCGCACAGTCCTCGACCAGCCACGGCTCCGGTGCGGCTCGCAGCAGCAGGTATTCGAACGGCCGGGCGCGCAGCGCCGACAGCCCCGCGTTGACGCCTGTCGTGTAGGCCATGAGCAGCGCGCGGTCGCCTGGCGCCGCGGCGGCGACCGCCTCGCGCGCGCGGCCGCTCAGGCCCAGCACGCGGGTCTGCCGGTCGAGCCGCAGCGCCGAGGCGCCCACCAGCGCGGAGAGCTCTCCGGCGGAGCGGCGCCGCGCGAGGTCCATCTGGAAGAAGCGATCCTGGGCGTGGACGAAACCGAGCGCTGCGGCGACGTCTTCCCGCGTGGCGCCCTCGATGGCGGGCACGCCCCGCGCGTCGCGCGCAATGGTGACTGGCGCCGAGAGACCCTCGATGCTCCGCGTGCCGTCGAGTTGCGGAAGACTGAGCCCGAGCGCGATCCGCGCCGCCACGAGTCCGGCACCGGCCAGCAGCGCCACGATCAGCAGACACCAGCCGGACGCCCTCAGGATCCGCCGCGCCCATGGTGGTCGCCGCGGGGCGGGAACGAGGAGGTCGGCGTCTGCCATCGGGGTCTCCGGGGGCGCGATGCTACCACGCGCGCCCGCGCCAGACCGGCCGCGCCTCACGCGCCGGGCGCCGGCCGGCTCGCCGGCTTCGGCACCAGTTGCAGCCACGGCACCATTCGGCGGAGGATCGTCGGGCGGCCGATCCCGGCCGAAGGAGTCTTCCTCATGCGACGAGCCCTTCCTCTCGTCTTCTGCCTGTTCGCGTTCAGCATGCTCATGCCGGATCCCGCAGCGGCCCAGCCGCATCCCTTCACCGCCGGCGACCTCATCGCCATGGACCGGCTCTCGGAACCGGTCGTGTCGCCCGACGGCACGACCATCGTCTTCACGCAGAGTTCGCTTGATCTCGACGCCAACCGGCGCCGCAGCGACCTCTGGCTCGTGAAGACCGACGGCAGCGGCCTGCGCCAGCTCACCACCGATCCCGCGAGCGACAGCAGCCCGGTGTGGCATCCGGACGGTACGGCTGTGTTCTTCTCATCATCGCGATCGGGATCATCGCAGGTCTGGCGACTGGATCTCGCCAGCGGCGCCCAGACACAGGTGACATCGCTGCCGCTCGACGTGAACGCGTTCGCGCTCTCGCCTGACGGCACGCGGCTGATCGTGGCCCTCGACGTGTTCGTCGACTGCGCCACGCTCGAGTGCACGAAGCAGCGGCTCGAGGAGAAGGCGAAGTCGAAGGCGACCGGCCAGCTCTACGACCGCCTGTTCGTGCGGCACTGGGATACGTGGAGTGACGGGCGGCGCTCGCACCTGTTCGTGCTGCCGCTTGCCGGCGGGACGCCGGTCGACGTGACGAAGGGCATGGACGGTGACACGCCAGGCAAGCCCTTCGGGGGCGCCGACGAGTTCGCCTTCACGCCCGACGGCCGCGGGGTCGTGTTTTCCATGCGCGTGGCCGGCCGCGAGGAACCGTGGTCGACGAACTTCGACCTCTACGCCGTGCCCGCCGACGGCAGCGCGGCACCGCGCAACCTGACGGCAGCCAACAAGGCGTGGGACACCGGGCCCTCCTTCTCGCCCGACGGCCGGACGCTCGCCTACCGCGCGATGTCACGGCCCGGCTACGAAGCCGACCGCTTCCACATCGTCCTGCGCGGCTGGCCCGACGGCCCCGAACGCGTCCTCGCCGAGCGGTGGGATCGCTCGCCGAACGAGCTGGTGTGGTCCAGGGACGGCCGGACGATCTACACGACGGCGGACGACCTCGGGCAGAAGTCGCTGTTTGCCATCGACACGGCCAGCGGCGAGGTGCGGACGCTGGTGAAGGACGGCCACATCGGCGCCCCGGCCGTGGCCGGCAACCGGATCGTCTTCCTGCTCGATCAGCTGAAGGCGCCGGCCGAGCTCTACGGCGTGGCGGCCGACGGTTCCGGCCTGAAGGCGATCACGGCGGTCAACGCGCCGCGGTTGGCGCAGGTGAAGCTGGGCGACGCCGAGCAGTTCACCTTCAAGGGCGCGGGCGAGGACACGGTCTACGGATGGCTGGTGAAGCCGGTCGATTTCGATCCGGCGAGGAAGTACCCGATCGCGTTCCTCATCCACGGCGGGCCGCAAGGCTCCTTCAGCAACAACTTCCACTACCGGTGGAACCCGCAGATCTACGCCGCGGCCGGCTACGCGGCGGTGATGATCGACTTCCACGGGTCGGTCGGCTACGGCCAGGCGTTCACCGACGCGATCAACGGCGACTGGGGCGGCAAACCGCTCGTCGACCTGCAGAAGGGACTCGAGGCGGCCATCGCGAAGTACCCGTTCCTCGATGGGGCCAACGCCTGCGCGCTCGGCGCCTCGTACGGCGGGTTCATGATCAACTGGATCGCCGGCAACTGGCCCGATCGGTTCCGGTGCCTCGTCAACCACGACGGCAACCTGGACGAGCGCTTCGCCTACTACGCCACCGAGGAGTTGTGGTTCCCCGAGTGGGAACACGGCGGCACGCCGTGGGAGAACCCCGCGGGCTATGCGAAACACAATCCCATCGATCACGTCGGGAAGTGGAGGACACCGATGCTCGTCATCCACGGCGGACGCGACTACCGTGTCGTCTACTCCGAGGGCGTCGCGACCTTCACGGCGCTGCAGCGGCGGGGCATCCCGAGCCGGTTCCTGTTCTTCCCCGACGAGAACCACTGGGTGCTGAAGCCGGCCAACAGCCTGCTGTGGCACGACACGGTGCTGGCCTGGCTGGCGGAGTGGACGAAGAAGTAGGCCTGCGGGTCGGAGGTTGGGGCTCGAGGTTCGCGACTCCGGGAAGGTGAGGCGGCCGGCGCGGCCGGCCGTCCCCGGTCGAGGCGACGGTCCTTACTTCGCCTTGAGCACGTCGCGGATTTCGGCCAGCAGCTTCTCGGTCGGCGTGGGCTCGGGCGGGGCGGCCGGCGCGGCGGCCTGTTCGCGGCGCAGCGTGTTCATGCCCTTGATGACGGCGAACAGCGCGAAGGCGACGATGAGGAACGAGACGATCGTGTTGAGGAAGGCGCCGTAGTTGATGGTCACCGCCTTGGCGGCCTTCGCGAGCGCCGGCGTGGCGTACGGCCCGGCGGGATCGCCGTCCTGCAGCACGAGCATCAGGCTCGAGAAGTCGATGCCGCCCAGCAGCAGCCCGATCGGCGGCATGAGCACGTCGTTGACCAGCGAGGTGACGATCGTGCCGAAGGCCGCGCCGATGATCACGCCGACGGCCAGATCGACGACGCTGCCCTTCATCGCGAACTCACGGAATTCCTTGAACATCCAGTCCTCCTCATGCCGGTCCCGCTCCGGGGCGGCGCACGTACTTTCTCACACTCCCGGGCCTGCCGTGCCGCCGGCACGCCGGCACGCGCCGGGATCGATTGCCGGGCGCACGCGTCCAGGCGCCCCGCGATCTCCTCTGGCGAGTTGAACAGGCATGGCGTGGATCTGGCTGGTGCTGGCGGCGGTGTTCGAGATGGGATGGGCCGTCGGGCTCAAGCTCAGTGAAGGCTTCACCCGCCTGTGGCCGAGCGTCTGGACGGTCGTCAGCCTGGCGTTCAGCATGCTGCTGCTCGGGCTGGCGGCGCGGTCGTTGCCCATCGGGACGGCCTACGCCGTGTGGACCGGCATCGGCGCGGCCGGCACCGCCGCGATCGGCATGCTGTGGCTCGGCGAGCCGGTCACGGCGGCCCGCGTGGCGTGCCTCGGGCTGATCGTGGCGGGCGTGGCGGGGCTCAAGGCCGTGGGATGAGCGGCGCCGGGAGCGGGATGAGTCCGTCCCGGACGCCGTCTCCCCTGCCGGCGCCGGGCGCCGGGCAGTCACGCCCGTGTCAGTTGATGCCGAGTTCCTTCAGCAGGTCCGCCGCCCCTTCCACCTGATCGAGCATCCACAGCAGGTAGCGCACGTCGACGCTCACGTTGCGGGCGATGTCGGGGTTGTAGCCGAAGTCGTTCGCCACGTTCTCCCACACCCGGTCGAAGTTCACGCCCACCAGGCGCCCCCTGCCGTCGATGACCGGGCTGCCCGAGTTGCCGCCGGTGGTGTCGCAGGTCGCCAGGAAGTCGACGGGGACCTGGCCGCCCAGCGCGGCGACGCCCCAGCGGCCCGTGCGGCCGGCAGCGAATGCCTCCCGCACTTTGACCGGCACGTCGAATGGCTCCTGGCCGGTGTGCTTCTCCATCACGCCGGCCAGCGTGGTCTGCGGGCTGGCCGTCAGCGCCTCGCGGGGAACGTATCCCTGGACGCGGCCGAAGGTGACGCGCAGCGAGCTGTTGGCATCGGGCGCCACCGGCCGGCCCGCTTCGGCGATGACGGCGCGCCGCCACGCGGGCCGCAGCCGCAGGGTGGCGCCGGCGGCCACGTCGCGGCGCTCCTTGAGCGACAGCCGCTCGGCGTCGAGCGCGAAGCCGAGGTCCAGCAGGGGATCCTTCCGGGCGCGGAGCGCGTCGGGCGTCTCGTCGAACATCGCGCTCCGGGCCGCGAGGTCGAACACCTTCGACTCGGCGTAGAGCGCATCGACGCGGCGCGAGATGCCCGCTTCGTCCAGCCCGGCAAACGCCCGATCGACGGCCTCGATGCGCTGCGCTGCCGGCAGCGCGAGCGCCCGCTTCAGCCACGAGCGCAGCAGCGCCTTGTCGGCGTCCTCGAGGTAGCGCTGCTGGTCGCGCGCGAGTTGGTCGCGCAGGCGGGGCAGGTCGCGCTCCATGTAGCCCGGCTCGCGTTCGAGGTCCGGCTTCGCGCCCTCGGTTGCGCGGCGGGCGAGCTGCACCGGCCAGCGCAGCGCACGCGGTCCGCGCGCCAGCAGGTCCAGCAGGAAGTCGTGGTCCCAGGTCCTGAGCCGCTCGTCGTTGAGCCTGACCAGTCCCGTGTAGGCCTCGAGCGCCTCGGCCCCGCCGGGTGCCGTCGCGGCCCACGCCTTCACGCGCGCATCGGCCGCGCGCTGCTTCTCGACGATGTGCCCGCGGCGCAGGCCGGCGATCTGGCCGTCGGCGTTCTTGCGCGTGTTCTCCAGGCCGCGCAGCTCGTCCTCCACCGCGATGGCCGCCTCGGGCGATTTCCGGCCGGCCGCCTCGAGGATCGCGATCCACCCGGCGTTCAGGTCGCTGACGGCCGGGAACCAGCGCTGCTCGCGCTCGGCCATCTCGTCGCCGATCCAGGCGCGGTAGGAGCGGCCCGGGTAGCCGAGCACGGCGACCGCGTCGCCCGGCTTCACGCCCTCGGCCGAGACGGGGAACCAGTACCTGGGCCGGTAGGGCTCGCCGTTGACGTAGGCGCGCAGCAGCGAGAAGTCGCCCGAGTGGCGGGGCCAGCTCCAGTTGTCGACCTCGCCGCCGTAGTTGCCCACCTGCTCGGGCGGCGCGTACACCAGCCGCACGTCACGGATCTCCTCGAACTCGGTGAGCGTGAAGAAGAGCCCGCCGTCGAAGGCTGCGAACTGGCAGCGCGTGCCGGGCGTCTTCTCGCACTCGGCGACGATGGCCTTCTCGGCTGCCTCGACGGCCTTGAAGCGCGCCAGGTCGGTGGCGTCGCGGGGTACGGCGGCGAGCACCCGTGCGGTGACGTCGCGGAAGGCGCGCGGCACCTGCACGCGGTAGGTCTTCGACGCCTTCTCCTCGGCGCGGGTGCGCGCGAGGAATCCGTCGCGGCCGATGTTCTGCTGCGGCGTCGAATGCTCCTGCAGGACGCCGACCACGCAGTGGTGGCTGGTGATGAGCAGCCCTTCCGGGGAGATGAAGCTGCCCGAGCAGCCTGGCAGTTGCACCGCGTTGGCCAGCAGCCCGCCGCCGGCCTGCTCGTTCCACAGGCGGTCGAGCGGCAGATCGAAGCCCTGGGCCTTCACCCAGGCCGCTCCCTGCTGCAGCACCTGCTGTGGGGTCCACTTGCCTTCCTCGGCGTGCGCGGCGGGTGCGGCGGCCAGCGCGAGGGCGCACAGCGTGACGGAAATGAATCGCATCGGTCCTCCGGCGATGAATCCGCGGGGGATTGTCGCACTACCCGTGCGCGGGCGCGAGCCGGGGCCGGTTTCGTGTGGTGCCAGGGTTCGTGTTCGCCTGGCGCAGGATGTTCGGTTGGCGCTCACGCTTCGCCGGCCCTCTGCCAGCTTCGCGCGGCGAGTGCCGGCCGCGCCGCTCGGAAAACTGATCCACCTGAGAACCTGGCGGCTGGCGTGTGGGGCTGGGGGGCCCTGGGGTCCGTGAAATGAGACCCGACCCCACCGAACGATCCCACCGAAAAATAGACCCGACCCAATATCTTGGTGCCGGAGCCGGGAATCGAACCCGGACGGGAGGGTGCTCCCGGAGGATTTTAAGTCGTTCCGAGGGCGCTTTCGGGATCACGCGAAATCATTCGACAACTCGCGCAAACGCCTTGTCTGACTGGCGTTTCGGTCGATCGCGCACCGCGACAACGAGTGCCAGTGAACCCCACAGAAACCCACTTGACGGGATCAGATCGGGATCAGATCAGGCTCAGTCCGATCCTACGGTGCATGTTGCCCGCTCAGCATTCCGCCTGGACGTCGAATTCGATCAGTTCCTTCTTCGAATTCCGTTTCCGCAGCGGCACGATGGTCGCACGAGCCGCCCCGGCCTTCAGCAGCATGTCACGGTAGATCAGTTCGGTCGGAACGACCACATCGTAGAACTTCGAATTGCCGACGATGTAGTGCATGTGTGCACCGGAACGAACGATCCGCAGAACGCTCTGCAAATGCAGCCAAATGTCCTCAAAGTACTTGCCGACGTACCGAGACAACACGTCGCCGGAGGTTGCGTCAGCCGTCCGAATGCGCTCCAACATGCCAGGGAAATAGTCCGGAAAGAACGTCTCAGACGATTTCTGCCACGAGGCCACTCGGCTCGTTGCAACACCCCACGTTCCGCCGATCGCCTGCCAATCCAGTTCGCCGGCTTCCCGCTTGTCTTCGAGGAACCCCAGCCAATACATGTAGGGCCGCAACTCTCGGATGTAGGACATCCGATTGGGATACGGGGGCGAGGTAATCAGCAGGTCCGCGCCTTCATCGAATGCAGCCGGAAGCCTGCGCGAATCCGCGTGCACCACTCGACCCACAGTGCGGGGATTCCGTCGTGCCCCTGCCAGCACCAGGTCCAGATCGCGACGGAACTGCGCCCCGCACTTGTCTCGCCAATCCGAATCGAACAGTCCCGACTGCGGCGTGTGGGCCGACTTGAAGGACATCGACTGGTGGTTAAATGCCGCGTTAGACAAGTTCATCATCGAACGACAGAACGCCACGCGCAGCAGATCTCGCGCTCGCGCGGATCTGCACCGCACGCTCTGGACTGCGTACGAAAGCCGACAGAGGAAACCCAAGTCGTCCGAATTCCACCAGCGTTCGATGTTCGACAGCGGGGGCAACGGCGCGGATGCAGAGGATTCGTCCAACGCTATAGCCAGGGCCTGTCGTCCGGCGCTTTCAGCTTCGACTGGCTCATCTTCGCTAAAGATCGCCAGCTTCAGGTTGCCGAACCAGACCAAGAAGGGATTGATGTCGAACGAAACAGCATCGTGACCGCGCTCGGTCGCACACAGCGTCGTGGTGGCAGTGCCCGAAAATGGATCGACGACTCGTTCCGCATCCGGCTGGTGTGCCAAGATGTCGTCCACGACACGAACCGAATACGCCGGGGTCAGTCGCAGCCACCCGTGTCTGCCCAACGCTGCGTTGTGCTTGAACGTCAGCTCGGCACGTTGCCGTTTGGCGTGGGGGTCTGGACTGGCTTCGATGTTTGTCGCACGCACGCGGTTTCACTCCGTTCGAAGTAGGGCCTCGAGCACTGCGTCAACTTCCTTCCGAAGGCTGGTACTGTTTCGCTGAAAGAACGCGGCCAAGTCGTAGCCGATCACTTCCTTGGCGAAGGCATATGTCGACACGCGACTGGACGCAGTACCCACTTGACCGCGCAGCAGGACCCACTTCGCCGCCTTGTACCGAGCTGCGACGTCGGAATCGATCTGACCGGACAGCAGAACGACGGCCGGCAAGTACGCTTGGCTATAGGCGGTCGCTGCGTTTGCCAGGTCTGCGTTCTGTCTCTTTGAATCCTTGCTCTTGTACCCCTGCCGGACCTCAAAGACGATGCCCTGTAGGGCCTTTGCGATCGCTGGAGCAGTTTGCAAGTTCTTCGCCGCGTCATCCATCCAGGCGCGGATCGCTTTCCGCTTCTTCGAGTCCTTGACGGAATCCAAGGGAATTCTCGCGTCCAGCGAGAGCTTGCGCTGCTTCGTGCCTGCTCCCGGAACACCGTAGGACCACGCAGTATCTGCAACGCTCAAGCGCAGTTCATCTTGCAGGATTTTCCGGAAAAGGCGTTCGCAGCCAATCCCGATCTGGCGGTAGATGCTCGTCATTCCACCCGCCGCTTTGTGCGCCGCGTACATCAGGGGATTGTCCAGCCCGAACCAAGAATAGAACGGGTCGCTGCCGTAGACAGCGCGGAAGTCCTCCAATGTCAAACCGGCACCGGGGCCTTGGCCGAGCTTGGGCTTGTAGCTCGCGCAGACTCGAATCGGGGTCACGAGGATGTTGACGTATAGCGACTCGCGGTCGTCGGGCATTGCAGCTCGGGCCATCATGGAGGGAAGCGCACAGTCTGAAGTGGCGACTGGCCCGAACCCTCGTGCCTGCGACCGCCGCCCCTTCACCGAAGTTTCGCCAAGTATAGACACAATTGGACGGCCAAGGAAGCACGTTTGGCACGCGAGACTCGACCACGCGAAGGACAGGACTCTAACCACACGACGTGATGGGGCGATCCTTCCGCGCCGCGCTCGTTGCGGGCCTTCCGGGATTCGCATCAACTCGCAGTTCACCGCAGCGGCCGCAGTCCTCGGTAAACTACCGCAGTGCCACCGGATCCAATCAGGTCGCAGCAGAGCGACCGTTTGTTCGACCGTGGAAATCCGATCCGCGAACTGCTCCTGACGTGGCAGGTTCGGCAGATGCGGGGGGCCGTGTTTGTCCCTCCCCCTGCCGATGACGGCCGCGACGATCCCGAGTGGTCGTGGAAGTACGAACAGCGGTACGGCGCGCCGAAGCTCGATCAGCGCGAAGAGGTGCTTCGGATCGCGTTGGATGTCCTGTCGCACGGTGGCAGGAAGGATCTCGGGCCGATCGTCGCGGCGCTGCATCGAATCAAGGCCGAGGCGTTCGAGGCCGCGAGGGACGGATTGACGATCGACCTTCAGCGTGAACACCTCAAGGAAGCCGACATGATCCGCCGCAATCTCACGGAGTGGCTCCCGCGTGCCATTCGTCTGCACGAACGGTTGAATCCAGACGACCTGCCGGCGGGGCGCCGGCTCCGACAGATGTACGAGGAGATGCTGAGGGCGCTCACGTTCGATGAACGCATGACGGATCAGGAGCGGGCGCTACGCGATTGGGTGTTCGACCCGAGTCTCCTGGAGAAGGTGCCCCTTCGCCGCGCGAAACAGACGAACCCGGACGCTCAGCTCGTGAAGTATGCACACGAACTCCTTTCCGACGCCGGAGTGCCCCGCGAACAGCACAGGGATCTGCTCTGGGCCATCGGCCTCATGGACGAGAACGGCATCCCCGGAATTCGGTAGACCTCGCCTGCCACTGCCCAATCTTTCTCGCAGATAGATACCCCCCATTCCACCGTTCGCCGGCCGCGCGTACAACGTCAGGCATGGCCAATCGCTGCCAGACGCACGAACAACCGCGGCGACGACTGATCAACCTGCGTGACGTCGCGGCCGAGCTTGACGTGTCCTTCAGGACCGTTGATCGACTCATTCGCGCAGGGTCCTTGCCGTTCGTACGCCTTCCCTCCGGAAGGCGGCGCGTCGATCAGGAAGATCTCGACCGCCTGATCGAAGACTGGAAGGCGGAGAGCCGCTAGAGAGAGGGCGCAGCGATGCCGGTCGATTCCGGCTTCGCGACGGTTGCGAGAGCCAAGAACACGCTGCACGGGCGATAGGCGCCCGAGAAGAGGAACGCCCCGCGGCGGTGACGCGCGCGCGGGGCGGCGGTGACGCGATGGCGCGAAGGGGGCGCCAATCGTGAAAAGCGTACCACAACCAACGCCGCCGCCGTGTGTCGGTCGCGGAGTCGATCCCGACTCCGGACAGACGGTCCCGGCCGTGACCTGCGCCATGTGTCCATATCTCCAGCGGTGCTGGCTTCTGCGGACGATGCACGGCGTTGAGGATATCCGGCGTCTCCTGAACCCACAGGACCGATCGAGCCGCGCCTACCACGACGGCACATCGCCGCGCAGGCGGTGGCGATGACGCATCCCATACAGGTGCCCGAAGCTGGCGTCACCCTCGACGACTTCTTCGCCTACATGCCGGGCGGGGGCTTCATCTTCACGCCCACCCGCGACCTCTGGCCGGCCTCGAACGTTAATGCGCGCGTGCCGGCGGTGCCCAACCCATCGGGCGGGACACCGATCCTGCCGTCGGTGTGGCTTGCCCAGCACCGGCCCGTCGAGCAGATGACGTGGACGCCCGCCGAACCGATGCTCGTCCGCGACCGCCTCATCTCCGAAGGCGGCTGGATTCCCCGTCCCGGCTGTACGACGTTCAACCTGTACCGCCCGCCCGTGATCTCGCCCGAGGGGCGTGCCGATGCCGCGGAGCCGTGGCTCGATCATGTCTACCGGCTCTACCCTGACCACGCCGCCCACTTGATCGCGTGGCTCGCTCACCGCGTCCAGAAGCCGGGCGAAAAGGTGAATCATGCGCTCGTCCTTGGCGGCGTGCAGGGCGTCGGCAAGGACACCCTCCTCGAACCTGTGAAGCACGCGGTGGGCGCCTGGAACTTCGTGGAGGTGTCACCGACTCACTTGCTCGGACGCTTCAACGGGTTCGTCAAGTCGGTGATTCTGCGCGTCAGCGAAGCGCGGGACCTCGGCGACATCGACCGCTACAGCTTCTATGAACACCTGAAGCTCTACACCGCCGCTCCCCCAGATGTCCTGCGGGTGGACGAAAAGAACCTGCGCGAGTACGCCGTCTTCAACGTAACCGGCGTCGTGATCACTACGAACCACAAGACGGACGGTTTGTACCTGCCGGCCGATGACCGCAGGCACTACGTCGCGTGGACCGAGATCACGCGCGATGCCTTCCCGGCCGGCTACTGGACGCTGCTGTATCGCTGGTACCGCAACGGTGGACTTCACCACGTCGCCGCCTATCTCCGCACGCTGGACCTCTCCAGCTTCGACCCGAAGGCTCCGCCCCCGAAGACCGCCGCGTTCTGGGACATCGTGGACGCCAACCGGGCGCCCGAAGATGCCGAACTCGCCGACGCCCTCGACCGGCTCGGCAACCCGCCGGCCGTCACCCTCGCCGACCTCGCCGAGCCGCCGACGCCAGGGGCCTTCGGTGAATGGCTACGCGACCGTCGCAACGCCCGCCAGATTCCCCACCGGCTCGAAGCCGCAGGTTATGTTCCGGTCCGCAACGACGCCGCCAAGGACGGCTTGTGGAAAGTCGCGGACCGCCGGCAGGTGGTCTACGCCCGGCAAGACCTGTCGCTGAGAGATCGACTCACGGCGGTTCGGAACTTGGGCGATCGATGAGGTCGGTGAAGTCATCGATCCCGGTACCCCGTTCCGTTTCACGTGTACGCGCGCCGGCGGGCTTCGTGGTTCCAGTGCAGTAGCGGAGGCCCGTGGGAATGGAGATGGCGAATCACCGACTTCACCGACTCCACTGATCCAGATCGGCCCGCCTTCTCGCCTCGCCGTTCTTGCCTTCAGGGACAATCTTTTCCGCAGAGAAATACCCCCCATTCCAATCGAGGCACAGCGCCGTCGATCATGTCGATCGACGTAACGAAGTTCAGCATTCGGTGCGTTGATGCTGCTGCGAAACATCACTACGAAGACCGGCATCTCGACGCACAGGACTACCCATCTTTTGCACGCGAGTACGCGCCCATAAAGATTGGCGTTTCTTGACGTTCTGAGCCCGACTGAGCCCGCGGATTCCTTCGACATTTCGAGCGCTTTTCATGAGCCCGATCGACGTTCAACAGCAGCCAGAAACAGCCGTTCGTGAGAACGGTTCCGCGCACGGTGCCGTTGCGGTCGAACGCCTGACGGACCTGCGGCCAGACGAGAAGAACGCGAACGCCGGCACCGAACGTGGCCGCGCGCTGGTCGAAGAATCGCTCCGCAGGTACGGCGCGGGCCGATCGATCTTGGTCGATCGCAACGGCCGCATCATCGCCGGGAACACGACGCATGAGGCCGCCATCGACATCGGTCTGACGGACGCCGTCATTGTGAAGACGGACGGCACCAAGCTGGTCGTCGTGATGCGCGAAGACCTCGACCTCGACAGCCCCGCCGGGCGGGCCCTCGCCGTTGCCGACAACAGGAGCTCGGAGGTCGGCCTGCGTTGGGAGTCCGGCATCCTGGCGGAACTGGCAGCCGACGGGGCGATCGACCTGTCGATGATGTTCTCGCCTGTCGAACTCGCGGACCTGCTCGGCAGCGATGCACCAACGCCACGCTTCCAGCCACAGCAGCCCGAGCGTCGTCTCGATGAACTCGCGGCCAACACCACCTGCCCCGCCTGCGGCCATAGCTGGCATCAGGAGGCGCGATGAGCCTGCGTCTCGACTTCTGCTCGCGCGACGCGGCGCTGTGGAGCGTGAAGGCGCACCACTACAGCCGGAGTTTGCCTGCCGGCCGGTTGGTCTGCATTGGCGCGTGGGAAGACGGCGCGTTCATCGGCTGCCTCGTGTTCGGTCGCGGTGCATCGTCGGAAATCGCGAGCCCGTTTCAATTGCGGCAGAGCGAAGTTGTTGAACTCTGCCGCATTGCTCTATCCGCGCATCAAGCGCCCGTGTCCCGCATTCTGTCGATTGCAATCAGACTCTTGCGGAAGCAGTCGCCGAATCTCAGAGCAATCGTCAGCTACAGCGATCCAGAGCACGGGCACGATGGGCGCGGCGTATATGCAGCGGCGGGTTGGATGTTCATCGGCTGCACGAACCGCGAGAGCCTGATTCGGCTCAACGGCCGGCTGCTCCATCCGCGGACCGTCGCGAGTCGCTACCGCACGCGCTCGATTGACTGGCTGCGCGCGCACGTCGCCGCCGACGCCGCGCACGTCCGCACGCAGGCGAAGTTCAGGTACGTGCTTCCTTTAGACGCCGCCATGCGCGCCTACCTTGCGCCACGCGTGCGGCCCTACCCGAAGCGCGAGCAAAGTGCTGAGAGCGGCACGCCGGATTCCCTCCGGAAGGGGCGTATCAATTCGACCTGCTCGCTCCATCTCCAGGAAGCGCGATGACGATGGCGACGACGGAGACGACGGCGACCGTCACCACCGACACCGACGTGGCGACCGAGGCATTCGCTGCCGACGACCCAGTGGTGTGCAAGGCACGGATGCCCGGCGATCGGATCTGCGGCGCGGGGCCGCATCCCTCGAATCCCGACATGTGCGCCGGCGGGCATTTCCTGCCGCTGAACGGCGCCGCGCGGACGCACGGCGAGCGCGGCAACATTGGCCGGATTCCGACGGAACTGCGCCAGAGCGCCGATGAATTTCAGGCGCAGGTTGTCGCCGACCTTGGCGGGCTCGACACCCTAACGGCGATCGAGCGCGGGTACGTGGCCAAGCTCGTTGACACCGAGATCCGGATTCGGCTGCACATGCGGGAGATTCACCGCCGCGGCGGGCCGGTGGTGCCGCAGAACGGGAAGCCGTGGCCGTCCGACGAGCGGCTCGACAGCTTGACGTACTTGTGGGACCGGCTGGCCATGCGGCTTGGCCTCAGTCGGCGGGAGCGTCCCGTGCTGACGTTGCACGAGTACCTCGCACAAGCGCGGGCAGCTTCACCGGAGGAACATGCATGATGCTCGCGAGGTTGTTCGGCACGAAGGCGACGCTCACCGCCCTGGAGCACGACTTGTTGGATTCGATCCGCGAATCCGCGATTCCAAATCCGAATGTGCTGCGGGAACGGCTGGCCACGCTCAATCGACAGATCGACGCGGCGGAAGCGGAGTGGGAGAACTTGGATCGCCGCGGTGATGCCGGATCGTTCCTTCACCTCCAGCCGATCGCCGAACGGTTGCACGCGTTGCGCGCCGAGGCGGCGTCCCTGCCGGCTGCCCTCGCCGCGGCGCAGCAGCGACGCGACGCCTTCCTTGCGTTGAACCGGCTATTCGACGCCACCGCCGCGGACGTATCGGCGCGTATGGCCATCTTGCTCGAACGCCCGCCAGCGGATGCGCGCGAGCATGACGTGCAGCTTGAGGTACTCGATCAGGCCACGCGCCTGCTCGGGCATCTGGCCACGCGGCTGAACATCGTCAGCAACGCTCCGCAGTTCCGTCGCGTGGATGACGCGCTGAAGCTCCTGCGCGAAGAGTATGAACGGCGGATTCACGCGTGCGATCTCCTGCGCGCGCCGGGAATGCGCCGAAAGCTGGTGCTGCCGGAGACGATGAGCGCGTTGCTTGATGTCATGGAGAACCGAGAAAGGAAGACCGCATGACGCCAAATCTGAGTCGCGTCGTCTTGTCGCTGCCGTCGCTGGTGTCGCTGGCGACGACCGATGGCACCGACGGTGCGTCGCGTTCGTGGATTCAACTGGCCCGAACCGGATCGTTCCAGTCATCCCGCTACGGGCAGTTCGAGATCACGACCGACGACTTGCAGATGATGGCGAAGAACTTCCGAGCTGCGACGACACCGATCGACTACGACCACTTGAGCAATGACCCGCAGCGGCCGGGCGATGGGATCGCGGCCGGCTGGTTGCAGCGTGTGGAATTGCGCGACCGTGGCAACACGCTGTGGGGCCTCGTCGATTGGACGCCTGACGCAGCGAAACACATTGCGGATGGCGAGTATCGCTTCATCAGCCCGAGTTTCATGAAGGATGCCCGCGACGCCTTCGGGAACGAACTCGGCACGAAGCTCATTGCTGCCGCGTTGACCAACATGCCGTTTCTGCCGGAAATGGCGGCCGTGACGTTGGGCGACGAGGAGGTGTTCGGCGCCTTCGCGTTGAGTCTGCCCGCCGAGACGAAAGCGGCGCTCCACTTAGCCGAAGTCGGGCAACGGTTGACGTTCATCGAGAACGAAGAGGCGACCCCGGAACTGAGCGCACAGGACCGCGCGCAGGTGTTCGTGGTGATGGCCATCGGCGGCGGCACCGGAGACGACGCGTTCGTGAAGCTCAAGACCGCCGAGGGTGGACAGCCCTTCGGATGGTATCCCGTGAAGGTTCTGGCGCCGGCTCCGGCGCCCGGACGTACGACGGAGGAGAAGACCAACATGCAGACCGAAGCGAACCTCGAACAGTTGGCGGCGCAGTTCTCGACCCGCGTCGAGGAGCATTACAAGAACACCGGCGACTGGGCGAAGGCGTTCGACCTCGCGCAGCGCGAAGATAGCGTCGGTGCGGAAGCCTACCGGCTCGCTGGCGGGGGTGGTCAGCGCGTCGAGGTGATGCCGGCGCCCACGGCGATCAACCTGTCGGCCAAGCCGGGCGAGACGCTCAACGACGTGGCGCAACGCTACGCGAACGAGCACGGCGTGTTGCTGAAGAAGGCGGTTCACGAAGTCAGCAAGGCGCGCCCGGATCTGGCAGCGGCCCATCTGGCGGCTCGCGGCTGAGATTGCGCCGATGTTGTCGTCGTTCCCTGCGGCATGGTCGGAGCAGCTTCGGCACGCGCGAAAGCTGCGCGCTGCATCAGAGTTGATCGACCGTTGGGCGCCGGCCGGCCCAGAGAAGACAGACATTCTCATTCGCGTCGGCCGGCTGGTGGCCAACCTTGAGCGCCTCGACACCGAAGCGGTGTGCCGGAGGTGCGGGCGAACGTTCAGCTTCAGCGCCGCATGGTTCCACCTGCACGGATTCGAGATGCCGCGTCATTGCACCTCGTGCCGACGTTCGCGGAGACGCGAGCGGCGTTGGGCGGGCGTACCGAACATCATCCCTCGCGAAGACCGCTGACCGTGGACACGAGGCCGACCGTTCCAGCGTCGGGACGCGGCGAAGTCGCCGCCCTTGAAGCAGCCATCGTCCGGATTGCCGCGCGCATCGTACGCGAATCGTCGTGGCCGGGCACGTTGCCCGCCGACGATCGGCACCTGATCGGCGAAGTCTTGCGCGTGGCCGCGCTCCTGTGGGTGCGACCGCTACCCGGCGTGCATTGAGGAACCGAGCGTGCATCCGCTGGAAAACGCCCGCCGCCTGATCGAGCAGTACGCGCCGATGTGTGGCGCACGCGACGAGGCCCTGCGGGCGATTGACGACATGCTGCCCTACTGCGACGCCGACTTGCGCGTCTGTTCCGAGTGCGGTGTCGAGTTCTTCCTGACGCAGCCCGCCCGCGAGTTCTTCCTGTCTCGCAATATGAACCTGCCGCACCGCTGCAAATGGTGCCGGCAGCGACGTAAGGCAGCGGGCCGGTGACGATCATCGACGCCCTCGCCGACCGACACCTGCTCGGCGCGCTCTCCGTCTTCAAGGACCTCACGACGTGGCGCGCCTGGCTGGTCTTCCTGCGGGCGGCCTACGGGTTGCCCCTTCATGCCGACGACCGCGCTATCTTCCGGCGCCACACCGGCCGCACCGCGTACGGTCCGCCGCCGGGGGGCTGGCCCGAGGTCGCCTGCGTCGTCGGCCGCCAGTCAGGCAAGACGCGCATCGCGGCCACGGTCGCCGCATTCGAGGCGGCGACGGCAGCACAGGAAGCAGACGGGACCGAGCTGTACGCATTGCTCGTCGCGCAGGACCAGCGCAGCAGCGTGCGGACCGTCTTTCGGTACGCGCGGGCGCCGTTCGATCGCGTGCCGATGCTGGCGCAGGTCGTCGCGAACACCACGTCCGACACCTTGGCGCTGGCGAACGCCTGCACGCTGGCCGCCTATCCGGCGCGCCCGGCAGCGGTGCGTGGACTGCGCGCGCGTGTCGTCGTACTCGATGAACTCGCGTTCTATCGCTCCAGCGACAACACGCCGAACGATGCGGAAATGCTGCGCGCCGTGCGGCCGTGCCTCGCGACGACAGGCGGGAAGCTCTTCATCCTGTCGTCGCCGTACGCGCAGAGCGGCGCGCTGTACGACCTGCACCGCAAGCACTTCGGCCGGAGCGACAGCAGCGTGCTCGTGTGGCAGGCGTCGGCGCCCGACATGAACCCGACGCTGAGTCGGGATTACCTCGCGCGCATGGCGCAGGATGATCCGGAGGCGTACCGCTCGGAGGTGTTGGGCGAGTTTCGGGCGGGCGTCTCGACGTTCCTCGACCCGGACATCATCGCCGCCAGCGTCGAAACGGGTGTGCGCGAACGCGCGCCGATGCCGGGGATCGCGTACGTCGCGTTCGATGATCCCGCCTCGGGCTCCGGCGCTGATGCGTGGACAAAAGCGATTGCGCATCGCGAGCGCGATCGCGTCGTGCTCGATGTCCTGCGCACCTGGACGCCGTCCTTCAACCCGTCGGGCGTCATCGCCGAGTCGGCGGCGCTCTCGAAAGCCTACGGGTTGCACGCGACGACGGGCGATCGGTACGCGCCTGGCTTCGTGCTGGAAGGCTTCCGCGCACACGGCATCACGTACGCCCCAAGCGTGCAGGACCGCAGCACACTGTATCTCGAGTTGTTGCCGTTGCTGAACGCGGGCCGTGTGGGGCTGCTCGACGTGCCCGACCTGCTGCGCGAACTGCGCGGCCTCGAACGTCGGCGCGGCACCGCTGGACGCGACCGTGTCGATCATGCGCCCGGTCAGCATGACGACCGCGCGAATGCCGCCGCCGGCGCGCTGGTGCTGGCCGCCGGCCGGGATTCGGCGGCGGCTGCCGCGGTCGCTCGCTGGGCACTCGGTGCCGGTGCCGACGAACGTCCGACTTGGCCGGCCGGCCTTGTCATGGCCTCGGATAGCTGTCCGCGACCCTGACGGGAACCGGCCCCAGACGGCTGTAGGGCGACGACCGGATGGCGGCGACCTGCACGCCGACGCGGCCCGCAAAGACGCCCCTACGGCCGGGGAACACGATCTGGGCCGGCGTCCTGAGGACCGCGACCGAGACGGCAGTCGGGACCGGCAGACAGCAGCGCCGAACAGGCCGAAACCGGCGGAAAACGCCTGAAATACGCCGGGCGAACTCTTACCCTCCTCCTCCCCCAGCGGGAGGTGGAGACGATGACGACAAAGGAACCAATCGACGCGCTGGTCATTCGGCATCTGCGCAGGCATCAACCGATTCGGATCGTGTGTGCATGGTGCCGGGCCGTGTTGGTGGACGTACCCGAAGACGAGCGCGGGACCAGTCACGGCATGTGTCGCGACTGTGAAGAGGCGTGGTGGCTCCAGCGCCGCGACCCACGGAGGTAGCGATGGAGCGCAGGACCGAGCGAACGAAGGCACCGAAGAGGAAGGGGCGCCGCCCGTCGCGGCAGCAGCGCATCGCCCGCGAGCGCGAGATTCTCGCTCGTTGGGACGTTCAGAACCGGCCGGCGCTACTGGCCGCTCGTGCTGAACGAGCGGCGCGTCGGAAGCGTGCACGGGGAGGACGCCAATCATGAGCACTAGACGCAACGTCGGCGAGATCATCAAGCGCGGGCGGATCTACTACATCCGCTACTATGACGTGAAAGGCCGTCGTCGGCTTGAGACGACGAAGTCCACGGACAGGAACGAGGCCGAGAAGCAACTCCGGAAGCGACTCAGCGCGAAGGATGCGGGCGTGTCGCCGGATGCTGCTGTGGGCAAGCTGACGCTCAAGGAAGCGACCGACGACCTGATCAACGACTACAAGGTGAACGGCCGTCGTTCGCTGCCCGAGGTGCAACGCAAGATCGAGTTGCATCTGCTGCCCTACTTCGGCGAGCGACGACGCATGACTTCGATCACGACCGCCGACATGCGGGCCTTCATCGCAGAGCGCCAGCGCGAGGAGAAGAGCGACAAAGGCACAATTACGAAGCGGGCCGCGTCGAACGCAGAAATCAATCGCGAACTCGCCGCGCTGCGTCGCGCATTTCGACTGGCGGTACGTGCTGGCCGACTAGTCCAATGCCCACACGTGCCGATGCTGCAGGAGCGCAACACGCGGCGCGGGTTCCTTGAGGCTGATCAGATCGCCGCTATCTGTACGGCCCTGCCGGAGGAGATTCGCCCGATCGTGAAGTTCGCCTACGCGACCGGCTGGCGGACGGCAAGCGAAGTGCTGCCGCTCGAATGGCGCAACATCGACTGGGGCGGGCGCTGCGTGCGACTGGACGCGCACACGACGAAGAACGGTGAGGCACGGTCGTTCCCGTTCACCACCGACATCGAAACGATCCTCAAGGGCCAGCTTGCCGAGCACGAACGCCTGAAGACGGCCGGTACGATCTGCCCGTTCGTGTTCCAGCGCAACGGCGAACGGATCATGACGTTCCGCACGGCATGGAAGAACGCCTGCAAGGCCGCGGGCTGTCCCGGCAAGCTGATTCACGACATGCGACGATCGGCTGTGCGGACCTTCGAGCGGGCGGGCGTGCCGCGGTCGGTCGCCATGTCGATCGTCGGGCACAAGACGGAGTCGATCTACCGGCGCTACGCCATCGTGGACGAAGCGATGCAGCGGGAGGCTGCGGCTCGTCTCGACGCGTGGGTGCAGTCGTCACCGCCGGCTCGATCGGCCGTGGTCGAACCGATGCGGAGAGCGCGCCGGTAGGAGAGCAAGGGGGCTTGGGGGCGAGAAGATCCCCCGAAGCCCCTTGCTCGGGTCACTGCGGCAGCTTCGCGCGATTGGTCTTGATCCACTTTTCGATCTGGCCCGCAGCATCTACCGCCGCCCCGGCCCAAGTGGTGTAGATCACGCTTGGCCCTTCGGCGTAACGCCCCTCAATCTCAGTCGAGTAATCGCCCACCGAGAGTTTCACGCGGACGACCTTCGCTTTGTAGCGATTCTGTTCCAGTTGACCAAGGGCACTGCGTTCGAGCTTCGCGTCGGCCGAAGCCTGTTCAGCACGCCCCAGCACCTCGATGATGACGACCGCTTCTGCGGGCGTATCGACGACGCGAAGTGTCTTCTTCTTCGAGCCCAGGATCTTCTTCAAGTCGTTCGCGGTATCGATCCGATCCTTTTGAGCCTGATCCTCAAACTGAGCGGTCTGGACGACGACGGCCACGGATACCGGTGCTTGTGCGCGTGCGACAACTGGGTGCATCAGAGCAGCCGCAACGAGAGTCACCGAACAGACTGCGCCCTTCCGAAGCGCGCCCCGCCCTAACAGCTTGTTCATTGGCATTCTCCTCGCTCGACAATATCGGCAGTCGGCGCGGGGAGGATTAGAGGCGTTGTGTCCGATCGGGCGTGGTCTGAAAGGATGCAATCGAGAAGCATTCCGCCGTGCCCAGGAAGGCCCGGCAGCCCGCCAAGCACCCGGCGCTTCGGCGTTTGGGGAACCGCATCAGGCAGATTCGGGAGAGCCAAGGTGTCTCTCAGGAAGCACTCGCCGACGCCGCAATGATCGGCCGCAGCTACATGAGTGGCATCGAGCGCGGGGTCCGGAACTGTTCCACGCTGCACCTGCTCCGAGTGGCGCGGGCGCTTCACGTCCCGGTAGGGGACCTGTTCAAGTAGTCGTCGTCTTGGGTAGTGGCCGGGCTGGGAATCGAACCCAGACGGTCTTTCGACCAGCGAATTTTAAGTCCGCAGCGTCTACCAGTTCCGCCACCCGGCCACATGGTCGTGCGATCCCGTCTCTGGCGGCGAACGGGATCATTTACGGGATCAGTTCAGGGATCAGCGCGATCCTGCGTCTCGCCCGCGTTCCTGTAAGTCTTGATCAGATATAGCGTTGCCCGTTCCCGCCAGTGCAGCCGATCGGCAGAGGCCAACGATTTTAAGTCCCCTGCGTCTGCCAGTTCCGCCACTCCGGCCGGTCGCGCAGGCGCTCATTCTGGCACGAAGCGGATCGCCCGGCGGCGGGCCTGCCGGCCGGACACCGAAAATAGACCCGACCCCATTTTCTGGATCACTGCACGGTCAGGGCCGCCAGGAACCGCTCCACCGCGTACACCGTGATCTGGCCGCACGGCCCGCTCAGGGTGAAGTCGCAACCATGCGTTGCCCACGGCAGTTCGACCAGCAGGTGCGGGCGGCGTTGCTCGGCGAGCCGCGCCGCCAGCCGGCGGCTCTGCTCCACCCAGACCACTTCGTCCTTCCGGCCGTGCACGAGCAGCGTGGGCGGCGTCGACGCCGAAACGCGCTCGTAGGCGGAAGAGGCGACGTAGGCGCCGGGCACGGCGTCGGGCGGACCGCCCAGGAAGGCCTCGATCGCGGCCGAACCATCGTAGACGCGCGGGTTGCCGCGATGCTCCCACCCGAAGCGGAGGTCGGCAGGACCGTAGAGCGACACCACACCGCGCACCGCGTTCACCGGCGCCGTGTAGGCGGTGAGCAGCGCCAGGTGCCCACCCGCCGACCGGCCGATCAGGACCACGCCGTCGACGTCGGCGCCCCACGTCCGCGCGCGGCCCCGCAGGAACTCGATCGCGGCGCGCAGGTCGTCGACCGCGGCCGGAAACCGGTGTTCGGGCGCAAGCCGGTACTCGGGCGCCGCTACGACGAACCCATGCCCCGCCAGGTAGCGCGCGAGGTCGGGCTGGTCGCCGGGCTGGCCGGAGGTCCATCCGCCGCCGTGCACCATGACGATGATGGGAACCGGCGGCGCGTCGGGCGACCGCCCCGGCGCGTAGAGATCGAGCGACAGCGTGCGTTCACCCCGGCGCACGAACCCCAGCCGCTGGGCCGTCACGGCGGGCGCCGCCACGCCGCCGAACAGGTCCATGGCATCCAGGGGCCGGACGCGTCCTGTGGCGTCGGCCTCGTTCGACGGCCGCGTGACGCGGGCGCCGAAAGCCGCCGCCAGCCGCGCGGGCACCTGCTGCGCGACCGGAAACGCGCGAACGACCGGGCTGAGCAGGCACGCCGCCGAGAGCACACCCGCCGCCGCGGCGAGCCGGCCCGACCAGTTGCGATGCCAACCGGGCCACAGCAACACCAGCGCAATCGGCGCCAGCCAGTGGCCGAACTCGATGAGGCCCACCGACAGCAGCCACATGCGGTAGGTCTGCGCCGGCACGACGACCGTGAGACCGGCCGCCAGCAGCACGGCCGCGGTGACCACGCGCAGCACCGCCAGCGCGCGCGGCAGGATCGGCCGTGCTGCCAGCGGCATGCTCAGTGGATCACGGTGCCGGCCGGAGCGCCGCCGAGCGCGCCGACGATCAGCGCCTCCAGCGTCGCCGCCGGCACGTCGAAGGGCCCCGCCACCACCGAAGCGCTGTGGATCTCCAGCGCGATGACGACACCCGTCTGATAGGGGCTGACGATCCAGTTCATGCCCCGCAGGAGCACCGGCGCCCCGGCGCCGTCCGGCTGCAGCACGCGCGAGACCGCCTGCAGCAGGCGCTCGAGCACGCGCTCCATGTCGGCGACGCTCCACTGGCCCGGCTCGCCGGGGTGATCCAACGTCTCGGTGTAGACGTGAGGGTCGCCGCGCAGCATGATTTCCACTGGGATGGTCACGGGATGTCTCTCTCCGATCTTGCCGCCGGCGCCGCCGGGCGCCGCGGGTTCGCTCACCGACCCAGCAGCCTCTCGAGGTCGTCGGGTGCGGTCACGGGCCGGTCGCAGGTGAAGCCGCGACACACGTAGGCCGCGCTCCTGCCGGCGACCTCCGACATCGGCGCCACCCACGGCAGCAGCGCCGCGAGCGCCGCCTGCCCCGCGCCCGGCTCCACCGGCACGACCAGCGCAAACGGCAGATACCTCGACGCGACGATGCGGCGGAGCGCGGTGGTGTCGGGGCGATCGGCCGGCCCGACGAGGACGATCTGCGTGAGGCCGGCGTGGTACGTCGCCAGCGCAGCCATCGTGAGCGGGATGGCGCGCGTCGCGCCCGCCAGTCGCCCGCCATGGCGGCCAAGGGCGCGCTCTGCCATCGCCGGCCACGGCGAATCGGGCACCAGGTGCGAGAGCGCCAGCAGGTTCAGCAGTCCCACGGACGTGGCCGAGGGCTCCGCGCCGTCGTAGTCGTCCTTCAGCCTGAGCAGCACATGGGGATCGCCTCCGGTGGTGGCGAACCACCCGCCCTCGCGCTCGTCCCAGAAGAGCGCGTCCTGGCGATGCTGCAGATCGGTAGCCCAGCGCAGCCACTGCGCGTCGCCCGTCGCCTGGAACAGCTCGAGCAGGCCCCAGACCAGCGATGCGTAGTCCTCGGCGTAGCCGTCGATGGCGGCGTCGCCGCCGCGCCAGCTGCGCCGGAGCGTGCCGCGATCGCCGTCCCACAACCGCGCGCGTGCGAACCGCGCGGCACGCTCGGCCGCCTGCAGCGCCCATCCGCACGACAGATCGCCATCGCCCAGGTCCCGGCCCTCGAGCACGCGGGCCGCCCGAGCGAAGGCCGCGATCGCCAGCCCGTTCCACGACGCGATCACCTTGTCGTCGAGGTGGGGCCGCGGGCGCGCCGCCCGCGCCTCGAACATGCGCGTGCGCGCCGCGTTGATCGCCTGCAGCACGTCGGCCTCGGCGCGGCCGGTGGCCGCGCACAGATCCTCGATCGACGCTGCCGTGTAGAGCAGGTTCCTCCCGCTCAACTCACCGTGGGGATCGTGCGGGGCGTTGCCGCCCGGTTCCACACCGAAGCGTTGCGCGATCAGGGGGGCGTCGGGGCCGAGCAGGGCGTCGAGTTCCGCCGCCGTCCAGAGGTAGAACGCGCCCTCGGTGCGCGCGGCCGCCGGGTCGCCGGCCTGTTCCGGCGGCACCGAGTCGGCATCCTCCGCCGAGTAGAACCCTCCCTCGGGATGCGCGAGATCGCGCCGGACGTACTCCAGCGTGTCGGCCGCCGCCCAGCGCCAGAAGTCCTCGCCCGTGGCCTGCGCCGTCTCGAGCAGCGCCAGGACGATCTGGGCCTGGTCGTAGAGCATCTTCTCGAAGTGCGGCACGCGCCACTCGCGGTCCACCGAGTAGCGGTGGAACCCGCCGCCGACGTGGTCGCGCATACCGCCGAGCGCCATCGCGCGCAGCGTGCCGGCGACCATCGCCAGCAGCCCCGGATCGCCCGTCCAGGCGAAGGCGCGCAGGAGGAAGAGCAGTTCCGAGGGCCGCGGGAACTTCGGTGCCGTGCCGAAGCCGCCGCAGCGCTCGTCGTAGGTCGCGGCGAACTGGCGGGCGCCCTCCTCGATGGCGACGGCGGGCGACGGCGCGGCGCCGCCCTCCCCACCGGCGGCCGTGGCCTCGCGCAGCCGCTCCATGATGGTGGCCGCCGCCTCCTCCACCCGATCGCGCTGCTCGCGCCAGGTGCGCGCGATGTTGTGCAGCACGTCGATGAAGCCGGGCCGCCCCCAGCGTGCGACCGGCGGGAAGTAGGTGCCCCCGAAGAAGGGCTTCAACCCGGGCGTGAGCCAGACGCTCATCGGCCAGCCGCCCTGCCCCGTGGTGGCCTGCACGAAGGCCATGTAGACGCGGTCGACGTCGGGACGCTCCTCGCGATCGACCTTCACGGAGACGAACCCCTCGTTGAGCGCGCGGGCGATGTCGGCGTTCTCGAACGACTCGTGCGCCATCACGTGACACCAGTGGCACGTGGAGTAGCCGATCGAGAGGAAGATGGGCTTGTCCTCAGCGGCGGCGCGCGCGAAGGCCTCCTCGCCCCACGGGTACCAGTCGACGGGGTTCTCCGCGTGCTGCAGCAGGTAGGGGCTGCGCTCGGCGGCGAGGCGGTTGGGCATGGGCGCCCAGCATATCAGACGGCCCCGGGCCGCCGGGGCCAGCCGCTACGTGCGCTCCTCGACCACCTCGTCGACCCACCGCAGCGCGTCCAGCGCCGCGTGCAGGCCGAGCGAGGGCATCGCCAGCGCGGCAATCTGCCTCAGCGCCGCGGGATCGGCGCCCGCCTCCAGCGCCTTGCGCGCGTGCGCGTGCACGCCGCGCCACGACCCCCGCCCCACCGACAGCGCCACCTTCAGCAGGGCCAGCGTCACGGGATCGATCGGTCCGGCCGCGGCCGCCGCCCGCGACATCGTCTCGTAAGCCGCCACGGCCTCCGGCGCCACCTCGCGCAGCCGCGAGTACGCGCCCGGCCGCGAGCCGTCATCCCGGCCGGCCCCTCGTCCGCCAGCCCCTCCCTGGTGCCTGCTCATCCTCACCCTCCGGGCGCCACGGTCCTCCGCCGGCACGCGTCCATGACCGGCGTCATGGCGGCCGCCGGCGCGATTCGAGTACCCTCTTGGCCGTTTGTCGCGCCTGCCGGCCCCCGGGCCACCGCAGGTCCCGAGGACCTCATGACTTCCCTGCCCGCCATCGCCCTGGGAACGACCCTGGGGCTCGCTGCCGGCATCGGCAGCTACACGTTCATCTACGCCAGGGGCGCATCTTACCTGACCGACGATCCGGCCGCGTGCGCGAACTGCCACGTGATGCAGGAACAGTACGACGGCTGGCAGCGGTCGAGCCACCGCGCCGTGGCCGTCTGCAACGACTGCCACACGCCGGACGGCTTTGCGGCGAAGTACGCGACGAAGGCACTCAACGGCTTCTGGCACTCCTTCGCCTTCACGACCGGGCGCTACCCGGAGCCCATCCAGATCACCGGGCGCAACCATCGCGTGGCGCAGGCGTCGTGCGCGAAGTGCCACGCCGACATCATCGCGTCGATGAACGACGCCGCCCACACCACACGCGACGCCGCCGACTGCGCGCGGTGTCACGGTTCGGTGGGACATCCAATCGACTAGGAATCCTGACTGCCGGGAGCGGCGGTCCGGACGTCGGGTGTCACCAGGCACCGGCCCGGCCGCCCCTCACCCACGCCACGCTTCGCGGAGCCCTTCCATGCCGGACACGCAGCCATCCTCCTCCTTCAGGCGCGGTCGCCTGATCGTCCTCACGGCCACCGTCACCGCGGCCGCCGCCATCGGCCTCACCGCGCTGCTCGTGAACATCTTCGAGCGCAAGCAGGAGGCCAGGCAGCCCTTCTTCCGGGTCGTCGAGCTCGACGACGAGACCGAGGATCCGGCGATCTGGGGGAAGAACTTCCCGCAGCAGTACGACCGCTACCAGCGCACGGTGGACCAGGTGCGGACGCGCTTCGGCGGCAGCGAGGCGGTGCCGCGCACACCGAGCGAGGCCGATCCGCGCTCGCTCGTCGCGCAGTCGCGCCTCGACGAGGATCCGCGGCTGCGCATCATGTGGGCGGGCTACGCCTTCGCCACCGACTTCCGCGAGGAACGCGGGCACGCCTACATGCTCGACGACCAGACCTTCACCGAACGCCAGGTGGTGACGCAGCAGCCGGGCACGTGCATGCACTGCCACGGGTCGGTCTACGTGCCCTACCGGAAGCTCGGCGGCGGCGACCTGATCGCGGGCTTCGAGAAGATGAACCAGATGCCCTACGCCGAGGCGCGCACGCTCGTGAACCACCCCGTGGCGTGCATCGACTGCCACGATCCGCAGACGATGCAGCTGCGCGTGACGCGGCCGGGCTTCCTCGAGGGCATCCGCGCCTACAAGGCCTCGCAGGGCATCGTCGGCTACGACGTCAACACGCAGGCGAGCCGGCAGGAGATGCGCACCTACGTGTGCGGGCAGTGCCACGTCGAGTACTACTTCAAGGGCCCGGAGAAGCGGCTCACCTACCCCTGGCACAAGGGTCTGAAGGTGGACGACATCATGGCCTACTACGACGAGGTGGGCTTCAGGGACTGGGAGCACAAGGACACGGGCGCGCCCGTGCTGAAAGCGCAGCACCCGGAGTTCGAGATGTACAACCAGGGCATCCACGCGCGGTCGGGCGTGGCCTGCGCCGACTGCCACATGCCCTACGAGCGCGTCGGCGGCACGAAGATCAGCGATCACCACGTGCGCAGTCCGCTGCTGAACGTGAACCGCGCCTGCCAGACGTGCCACAAGTGGTCGGAGGACGAGCTGAAGGATCGGGTCGTGTCGCTGCAGACGCGGACCTTCACGCTGCGCAACCACGCGATGGACGCGCTCGTGGCGCTCATCGACGACATCAGGGCCGCGCGCGCCAGCGGGGCGACCGACGCGCAGCTCGAGGTGCCACGGCAATACCAGCGGCGCGGGCAGTTCTACCTCGACTTCGTGGAGGCGGAGAACTCGATGGGCTTCCACGCGCCGGAGGAGGCGGCGCGCGTCCTGGCCGACTCGATGAACTACACCCGCCTCGGGCAGATCGCGCTGCGCGATGCGCTGGCCGGCAAGCCGGTGCGGCCGCCATCGGACCCCTCGCCCACCAACCTCGATCCCCTGAAGTCGGCCGCGCTGCGGGAGCGGCCGGCACCGCCGCCCGCGAGCCGGTGACGGCGCAGGCGTGGAGGCGGCGCGACTGCCGCCTCTACGCGTCCTTCGGCATGTAGTAACGCTTCAGCCAGCGCGACAGGCCATCGAGCCCGGGGTAGAGGACCCGCTCGGTGATGTTGGCCTGGTCGAGCTTGTCGCGCACTTCCCACTTGAGCGCCGCCGGGATGACCAGGGCCCGGTACACGTCGGGGTGCTGCTGCAACCACTCGTCGAGCCGCACCAGCGGGCTGGACGTCACCGAGAAGAGCGCGAACTGGTTGACGATGCGGTCGTCGAGCGACGGCGGCTCGAGGAACGTCACGAACTCGTCGCTCGCCAGCGCGTCGAACTCGGCGAGCGTCCCGGCCACGCGCGTCAGCATCTCGGCGGTGAACGCGTCGGCACCCTCCTCGACCAGCAGCTCGCGCAGCCGCTCGGGCAGCCGCTGGTTGGTCCTGGCGAAGTCGACGCACCAGACGATGCCGTCGCGGTCGTAGCTGGCGAGCTGCTCGGTGGCGAAGTGCAGCGCGACGAGCGGCGACCAGGTCCAGTCGAGCAGCCGGGTGGGCAGGCCGTGGTGCTGCGCGACGGCGAGCCAGTTCCACAGGTTGTCGGCGGGCACGGCCTTCTGCTGCGCGTACTTGCGGAAGTTGCGCAGCATGTGATGCTCGAGTTCGCGCGCCCGCGGCCCCTGGCGCGAGAGGCTCGTGTGCAGCGGCTCGGCGGCCGACGACTGGCCGCGGAACACGAACGGCGACCGGAACCGCCGCAGGGGCTCGCGCCACGACTCCGCATAGAGCCGTTCGTGCAGCTCGTTCCACGACTGCACGCGCACGACGTGCGCCTCGCTCACGCGACGATTATGCGCCATGTCGCGGCACGGCCCGGGCCGCACCGTCCCGGACCGACCGGATCGGCCTCGCGCAGCCCGCTACCCGGGCCCCCGTGGCCGGTGCTGCTCGCGCAGGTGCATGTAGGCCACCGAGTACTCCGCCCCGTACATGAGGATCACCGCCCACAGCCAGATCCAGATCAGGAACACGATGACGGCGGCAATCGACCCGTGGATCGAGAAGCGCGAGAGATCGCGCACGTACCACGAGAAGCCGGCGAGCGCCGCCCGCCACAGCAGCCCGGTGAGCAGCGCGCCGGGCCACACGTCGCGGAAGCGGATCCTCGTGTTGGGCACGAAGTAGAAGATGAGTCCGACGATCACGATGAAGAGCGCGGTGGTCGCCCACCGGGCCGCGAGCCCGGTCGCCCACACGATCGTGGGCATGCCCTCGACGATCGCCGTGAACCAGGAGGCGCGGGCCATGCCCTGGATCGACACGAACAGCAGGCCGAGGAACGTGAGCACGCCCGCGGCGGCCAGCATCAGGAACGACACCAGCTTGTGCGTGACGTAGCTCGGCTGGCGGTCGACGCGCCAGGCGTAGTTCATCGCGGTGGCGATCGACGAGAACACGCCGAGGGCGGTCCAGGCCGCCAGCGCGCCGCCGGCGACGCCCAGCGTGACGCGCTGCCCGCGGAAGGCGTCGAGCTGCGCGGTGAGAAACTCGAACTGGCGCGGGAAGTACTGCAGCAGGAACCCGACGACCGCCTCCCGGTCGGCCTCTGGCGACGCCACCCAGCCGAGCACGGCCAGCAGCAGCATCAGGCACGGGAACAGCGACAGCAGGGCCGAGTAGGCGATGGCCGCGGCGTAGGTGAGATCGTTGCCGCTGTAGAAGCGCCGGATCCCGCCCCAGACGGCGCGGACGACGTCGCCGGCAATCGAGCGGACGCGGGCCGCCACGCGCTGCCTTCCGGTGCGCGGGGCGCCCATCGGCCTACCGGTCCGCGGCCTGGCCTGCCCCTGGCACGGGGGTGCCGGCGTCGCGCCCGGGACCGTCCGGCGCGGCCGCCGAGGCGCGCCACGCCTCGCGCACCCCACCCGCCAGCAGCGACGGCAGCCAGCCGAGCAGGGCTGCGCGCGCCCCGCGCCAGGCGAGGCGACGCACCGCCGGCACGCGCAGCGCCAGCCACGCGCCACCGACGGTCACGCCGGTGAGCAGCAGGCGCGCGATCAGCCGATCGCGATCGGTGACGGCCGGCAGCGGCGCCGGCTCGTGGCGCGCCACCAGCAGGCCCCTGTCGAGGCCAGCCTCAGTGCGGCCGAAGTCGGTCATCGTCCCACCCGGCGTCCTCCGCCCGTGTCTCGCCCGCCAGCAGCCCGTTCTCGGCCGCGAAGGCCGACAGGCGCGCGACGGCGCCACGCCAGCCCTGCGCCCGCTCGAGGAGGTCGTCGACGGCCGGCTCCACGCGCGCCCGGAGGCGACGGCCGCTGCTGGTGAAGAACAGGTAGCCGATCAGGCCGCCGATGGCGGCGCCGGCAACCACGGCCCACGTGACCTGGTGTCTGTCCTGCATGCCGATGTCCGTCCCCTGGCGCCGTCCTCAGACGGCCGAACGCGCCGCCCGGCGCGTCGCCCCGGCGCTCATGTCCTGGATGCTGTGCTTCTTCATCTTGCTGTAGAGCGTCGGCCGGTAGATGCCGAGGGCATCGGCGGCTTCCTGCTTGTTCCAGTTCGTGCGCTGCAACGCCTGGACGATCGCCATCTTCTCGATCTCGGCCAGCGTGCGGTCGGCCGGCATCCGGAAGTCGCCCGCCGGCGCCGGCTGCTCGCGGACCGTCTCCGGCAGATCGCCCACCGTGATCTCGCTGGTCTTGGCCACCAGCACCCCGCGTTCGATCACGTTCTCGAGCTCGCGGACGTTGCCCGACCAGCGGTGACGGATCAGCGCGTGGTAGGCCGCCGGCGAGATGCCCTTCACCTGGCGCCCGTGGCGCTGGCGGTACTTCTCGAGGAAGAACTCGCACAGCAGCGGGATGTCCTCGGTGCGCTCGCGCAGCGGCGGCACCTTCAGCGTGATGGTGTTGATGCGGAAGTAAAGGTCCTCGCGCAGGCGGCCCTCGCGCAGCGCCGTGTCGATGTCGACGTTGGTGGCGCAGATCAGCCGGAAGTCGACGTGCACGATCCGGTCGCTGCCGATCGGCCGGTACTCGCGGTCCTGCAGCACGCGCAGCAGCTTGCTCTGCAGGTACGGCGGCATCTCGCCGATCTCGTCCAGCAGGAGCGATCCGCCGGCGGCGCGCTCGAGCAGGCCATCCTTGTCCTGAATGGCGCCGGTGAAGGCGCCCTTCCGGTAGCCGAAGAGTTCCGACTCGATCAGGTCCTTGGGAATGGCCGCGCAGTTGATCTTGATGAACGGCGCCTTGGCGCGCTTGCTGTTCGCGTGCAGGGCGTTGGCGACCAGTTCCTTGCCGGTGCCGTTCTCGCCGACGATGAGGATGTTGGCGTCGCTGGCGGCGACGTTGGCCACCATCTCGAGCAGATCGTGCATCCGCCGGCTGCGGCCGATGATGCTGGCCAGGCGGGCCGGGCCCTCCAGCTGCCGCTTCAGCTGCTGGTTCTCGCTGCGCAGCGCGTGCCGCTCGATCGCCTTCTCGAGAATGGCCACCAGCGCCTGCGGCTCGACGGGCTTCTCGAGGAAGCTCAGCGCGCCGGCGCGCATGGCGTCCACGGCCCGCTGCACGCTGCCGTGGCCCGTCAGCACCACCACCTCGATGCCATCGTCGAGGGCCTTCAGCCGCTGGAGCAGGTCGATGCCGTCGATGTCTGGCAGCAGCAGGTCGGTGACGACGACATCTGGCTGCCAGCCGCGAAACGCCGCCTCTCCCGCCGCGCCGGTAATCGCCGTGCGCACCTCGTAGCCGGCCGACTCGAGCAGCACGCGAAGCCACTCGAGCATCGCGGGCTCGTCGTCGATGGCCAGCAGGCGCGTCTTGCGGATCGGTGGCATGTCCTGGGAGCAGCGGGCGTGGAGGGCGCGCCGCCCTGGAGTATACAACGCGGCCCGGCGGCCCTGGACGCCGGCCGGCGCCGGCTGGCGCGCCGTATAATCGCCGCCGTGCCCGAGTCGCCCGGCTCCAGCCGGCCCGTTCCACGACGCGCGCGATCCCGGCCGGCCGGGGTTTCGGGCGGCGCCTGCGCGCACCGCTGGCGGATCGGTCCGCGACGGCGGCGCGCGCCGGTTCTCCGGCGCCGTCCCGAGAGCGACGTCCAGCACTGCCGCCACGGCTGGTAGGATCGCGCCGATGGACGTCATCGAGTCGAACCTGCGCACCCACAGCGACGAGTACCGCGCGAACCACGCCCGCATGTCGGCGCTGGTCGCCGAACTCCGGGAGCATCTCGCACGGGCGCGCGAGGGCGGGGGCCCGCGGTACCTCGAGCGCCATCGGGCGCAGGGCAAGCTCCCGGTGCGCGAACGTCTCGATCGGCTGCTCGATCCCGGCACCCCGTTCCTGGAGCTCTCGGCGCTGGCGGCCCACGGCGTGTACGAGGACGACGTGCCGGGCGCCGGCCTGGTCACGGGCATCGGCCGCGTCTCGGGCCGCGAGGTGATGATCGTGGCCAACGACGCGACGGTGAAGGGAGGCACCTACCATCCCCTCACCGTGAAGAAGCACCTGCGCGCCCAGCAGGTGGCGCTCGAGAATCGCCTGCCCTGCCTCTACCTCGTCGACTCGGGCGGCGCGTTCCTGCCGATGCAGGCCGAGGTCTTCCCCGACCGCGATCACTTCGGCCGCATCTTCTTCAACCAGGCGCGCATGTCGGCCGAGGGCATCCCGCAGGTGGCCGTCGTGATGGGCTCGTGCACGGCGGGCGGGGCCTACGTGCCGGCGATGTCCGACCAGACCATCATCGTCCGCGGCACCGGCACGATCTTCCTCGCCGGACCGCCGCTGGTGAAGGCGGCCACGGGCGAGGAGGTGACCGCCGAGGAACTGGGCGGCGCCGACGTCCACACGCGCCTGTCGGGCGTCGCCGACTACTTCGCCGACGACGACGAGCACGCGCTGCAGATCGCGCGCACGGTGGCGTCGACCTTCCACGGCGTGAAGCCGCCGCCAGGCGACGTCACGACGCCCGAAGACCCCCGCTACGACCCCGCCGAGATCTACGGCGTGGTCCCGGCCGACCTGCGCAAGCCGCTCGAAGTCCGCGAGGTGCTGGCGCGGATGGTCGACGGCTCCCGTTTCGACGAGTTCAAGGCGCGCTACGCCACCACCCTGGTCACCGGCTTCGCCCGCCTCCACGGCCTGCTCGTGGGCATCGTCGCCAACAACGGCGTGCTGTTCTCCGAGTCGGCGCTCAAGGCGACGCACTTCATCGAGCTGTGCAACCTGCGGCAGGTGCCGCTGGTCTTCCTGCAGAACATCACGGGCTTCATGGTGGGCCGGCAGTACGAGCGCGGCGGCATCGCGAAGGACGGCGCCAAGATGGTGCACGCCGTCGCCAACAGCGTCGTGCCCAAGTACACGGTCATCATCGGGGGATCCTTCGGCGCGGGCAATTACGGCATGTGCGGGCGGGCCTACGATCCCCGCCTGCTCTGGATGTGGCCCAACGCGCGGATTTCGGTGATGGGCGGCGAACAGGCCGCCTCGGTGCTGGCCACGGTCAAGCGCGATCAGCTCGCCCGCGCCGGCCAGCCGTTCCCGCCCGAAGAGGAGCAGGCGATCCGCGCCCCGATCCTCGAGACCTACGAACGGGAAGGCTCGCCCTACTACTCCACGGCGCGGCTGTGGGACGACGGCATCCTGGATCCCGCGCAGACGCGGGAGGCACTGGCGCTGGGCATCTCGGCCGCGCGCAATGCCCCGGTGCCAGCCCCGCGCTGGGGCGTCTTCCGCATGTGAGGCCGGATGCGTGAGACGACGCCACGCCGCGCGAACGGGCCTCGGCCGGCGCCACGGCCTCCGGGGCCGCGCTCGGCGGCAGGCGAGCGACCGGCGACGCCAGCCCGTTGACAGGACGCTGAACCCATGGCCTACACCCTGCTGCGCACCGAGCGGACCGACGGCATCGAACGCGTCACGCTGAACCGGCCCGAGGTCCGCAACGCGTTCAACGAGATCCTCGTCGCGGAACTCGCCGGCTGGGCCCGCGCGACGGCGGCCGACCCCGACGTGCGCGCCTGCGTGATCGCCGGGGCCGGCCCAGCTTTCTGCGCCGGCGCCGACATCGGCTGGATGGCGCGGATGGTCGACTACACCGAAGCGCGCAACCGCGAGGACGCGCGCGCCATGGCCGGGATGTTCGACGCGCTCGACCGCCTGCCGCAGCCGCTGGTGGGACGCGTGCACGGCGCCGCGCTCGGCGGCGGCACCGGCCTGGCGGCGGTCTGCGACGTCGTCGTGGCCGCCGAGGACGCGGTCTTCGGCTTCACCGAGGTGACGCTGGGCATCCTGCCGGCCGTCATCTCGCCCTACTGCGTGGCGAAGATGGGACCGGGACACGCGCGCGCGCTGATGCTCACCGGCACGCGCTTCGACGCGGCCCGCGCGCAGCGCGCGGGCCTCGTGCACGAGGTGGTGCCGCCCCCGGAGCTCGACGTTGCCGTCCACCGCGTGGCGGCCGCGATCGCCGTGGCCGCGCCGACGGCCGTCGCCGCCACCAAGCGCCTGATCGGCGAGGTGACCGGCCGGCCGCCTTCGGCCTGCCTCGACCTCACCAGCCAGGCCATTGCCGCCCAGCGCGTGTCGGCCGAGGGACAGGACGGGCTGCGCGCGTTCCTCGAGAAGCGCAGCCCGCGGTGGCGATCGTGACCCGCCCACTGCGTCGCGTCCTCGTGGCCAACCGCGGCGAGATCGCCGTGCGCGTGATCCGCGCCTGCCGCGAGCTGGGAATCGAAAGCGTGGCCATCCACTCGGAGGCCGACGCCGGCGCGCCACACACCGTGCTGGCCGATCGCGCCGAATGCGTGGGCCCGCCACCGGCGGCGCAGAGCTATCTCGACATCCGACGCGTGATCGACGCGGCCCGCGCGGCGGGCGCCGACGCCGTCCACCCGGGCTACGGATTCCTGTCGGAGAACCCGGCGTTCGCCGACGCGTGCCAGCGCAGCGGGCTCGTCTTCATCGGCCCGCCCGCCCCGGTCATCGAGCGCATGGGCTCGAAGATCGCGGCGCGGCAGGTGGCCGGGGCGGCCGGGGTCCCCGTCGTCCCCGGCCTCACGCCGGCCGATCAGCGTGAGGAGGGCATCGCCGGGGCCGCGCGCGCCATCGGGCTGCCGGTACTGCTGAAGGCCTCGGCCGGGGGCGGCGGCAAGGGCATGCGGGTGGTGCGCCTCGAAGCCGAACTCGTCGAGGCCATCGGCGCGGCACGGCGCGAGGCGGCCGCCGCCTTCGGCGACGGCACGCTCTACGTGGAGCGTCTGGTGGAGCGGCCGCGTCACGTGGAAGTGCAGGTGTTCGCCGACACGCACGGCGGCATCGTGCACCTCTTCGAGCGCGAGTGCTCGGCGCAGCGACGCCACCAGAAGGTCGTGGAGGAGAGCCCGGCGCCAGGGTTGCCGCCCGCCCTGCGCGCGCGGATGGGCGAGGCCGCCGTCGCCGTCGCCCGCGAGGCCGGGTACGTGAACGCCGGCACCATCGAGTTCCTCGTCGAGGGCCTGGGCGAAGACGCCCGCTTCTACTTCCTCGAGATGAACACGCGCCTGCAGGTGGAGCACCCGGTGACCGAGGCGGTCACGGGCCTCGATCTGGTCCACCTCCAGCTGCAGGTCGCCGCCGGCGCGCCGCTCTCCTTCCGCCAGGAGCAGGTGACCCAGCGGGGCCATGCCATCCAGTGCCGCATCTACGCCGAGGATCCCGATGCCGGCTTCCTGCCGCAGGCCGGACGGCTGCTGCTCTACCGCGAGCCGGACGGGCCCGGCGTGCGCGTGGACGCCGGCGTGGTGGAGGGCAGCGAGGTGACGGTCCACTACGATCCCCTGCTCGCCAAGCTCATCGTCGACGCCCCCACGCGCGCGGCGGCGCTGGCGCGCGCCATCACGGCGCTGCGTCAATACCCCGTGCTGGGCATCCGCACGAACATCCCGTTCCTGGTGCGGCTGCTCGGCCATCCCGCGATGCAGGCCGGCGAGATCGACACCGGCTTCATCGAGCGGGAGGCCGGCGCGCTGACGACGCGGCCCACGCCCGCCGCGGCCGCGATGGCCGTGGCCGCCGCCGCGGCCGTCACCGGCACGGCGGAACAATGGGCCCGGCGCGATCCGCCCGCGCGCGACCCGGCCCAGCTCGACCCGTGGGTCCGGCTCCGGGGCTGGAGGAATTGAGATGGCCACGGTCACCGAAGCCCGGGTCAACGGCGGCCTCTACACCGTGACGGCCGATGGCCGGTCGATGCGCGTCGCCTCCCCGGCGGCCGGCGCCGGCGTCGACATCCTCACGAACTACCTCGGGCACGGCTGGCTGCTGCTGGTGCGCGATGGCGTCCGGCAACCCGCCTGGGTGGCAGAGGACGGTGCACGCCGCTGGGTCTACTGCGACGGCGAGGTGACGGTCGTCGAGCTGGCGGCACCCGCGGGCACCCGCCGCCGTCCCGCGGCGGCCGGCGGCCTGGGCCGGCTCACGGCGCCCATGCCCGCCTCGGTCATCCGCATCGTCGCGGCGCCGGGCTCTCGCGTGGCCCACGGCGACACCGTGCTGCTGCTCGAGGCGATGAAGATGGAACTGCCGCTGCGGGCGCCCCACGACGCGATCGTCCGCGCGGTGCATTGCCAGGCTGGCGACCTGGTCCAGCCCGACGTGCCGCTCGTCGACCTCGATCCGCTGGCCTGACGATGCCCCTGCCGCCACTTCCCCGACGCATCACCATCGTCGAGGTGGGCCCCCGCGACGGCCTGCAGAACGAGGCGACCTGCCTGACCGTGGACGCGCGGATCGCTTTCGTCGATGCGCTCACCGCGGCCGGCCTGCCGGCGATCGAGGTGACGGCGTTCGTCAACCCGGCGCGCGTGCCGCAGATGGCCGACGGCGCCGCCGTGCTGGCCGGCATCACGCGCCGGCCCGGCGTCCGCTACACCGCGCTCGTGCCGAACGAGCGCGGGCTCGCTGCCGCCATCGACGCCGGTCTCAGCGAGGTGGCGTTGTTCGCCGCCGCATCCGACACCTTCAGCCGGCGCAACATCGGCCGCGGCATCGAGGAGGCGTTCGAGGGATACACCGGGCTCGCGCGCCAGGCTCGCGGGGCCGGCCTGCGCGTGCGCGGCTACCTGTCGACCGGCTTCGGGTGCCCGTTCGAGGGCGCCATACCCGTAGAGCGCGTGGCAGCCCTCACGCGGCGCATGCTCGAGGAGTGGGGCGTGTTCGAGGTGGCGGTTTCAGACACCATCGGCATCGCCCACCCCGCGCAGGTCGCGGCCGTGCTCGATCGTCTGCTCGCCGTCGTGCCGGCGTCGTCACTGGCGCTGCACTTCCACGACACGCGCGGCACCGCGCTCGCCAACGTCCTGGTGGGGCTGTGTCACGGCATCGCGACCTTCGACGCCTCGGCCGGCGGCCTCGGCGGCTGCCCGTTCGCCCCCGGCGCCGCCGGCAATCTCGCGACGGAGGATCTCGTCTACCTGGCACAGGGGCTGGGCGTCGAGACCGGGGTGTCGCTCGACACCCTGATCGAGGCCTCGGCGGCCATGGAGCCGCTGCTGGGGCACCCGCTGCCGTCGCGGGTGTTCCGGGCGCTGCGCGCATCCGGCTGACCTCCCGCGCGGTCACGCCGTACGCGGGCGCCCCGCCCGCGCGGCGCGATCGCGCCGGCGCGGCAGCCAGGCCGTTTCGATCGCCGCCCGCAGGCCGGCGGGACTCCCCGCGGCGCCCGGGGAATCCCGCCCCGCTGTCAGCGCCCGAAGTCGACGTTCACGCCGGCGCTGAAGGCGCGCGGTGCCGCCCACACCTGGTAGTCGCCCGGGACGGGCTGCCCCTGCGCGTCCAGCCGGAAGATGTCGGTCTTGTTGAACATGTTGTCGAGCTGCGCGAACACGCTCACGCCGTACGGTCCGCGCTGCGCGAACCGCCTGGTGACGTTCACGTTCCACAACTGGTAGGCCATCTGCGACGTGCCGTCGTCGAACTTCGCCGCGCTGATGATCTGCCCGCGCAGGCTGGCGCGCAGCCCGAGACGCGGATCGGCCCACAGCAGCTTCACGAACGCCGAGTGCTTCGGCAGGCCGAAGACGTCCTCGCCCTGCGCGTTCTCGCGCTTCGTGTAGGAATAGGCCAGCTGCGGCACGAAGCCGTGAGGCAGGTTGACCGAGAGCGACATGTTGGTGCCCTTGGAGACGTACTCACGCAGGTTGATGTACGAGTACGGGAACCTGCCCAGGTCGAACGTGATGCCGTTCTCCACGTCGGCGCGGAAGACGTCGGCCGAGGCCTGCACGCGCGATGACGCCCAGGCGTAGCCGGCCGTGAGCGTGGCCGACTTCTCCGGCTGCAGATGCGGGTTGCCGACGAAGACCGCGCTGGAGAGGTAGAGTTCGTTGAAGAACGGCGCCCGGAACCCCTCGCCCCAGCTCACCCGCACCCGCTGCGACGGCGAGAGCGCGTAGACGCCGCTCACCTTGGGACTCCACTTGTCACCGAAGTCGGAATAGGAGTCGAACCGGAAGCCGGCGCTCACCTTCAGGTCGTCGCCGAAGCTGAACTCCTGCTGCGCCCAGCCCACCTTCACGTCGCGGTGCGCCCTGCGCTGCCCGCTCTGCGGGAACAGGAGGCTCGCGCGCTCCAGCGTCTCACGCCGCGATTCGTAGCCCGCCTGCAGGTAGTGAGCCTGACCGAAGGCCCGCCACGTCTGGCGTCCCGTCAGCTTGGTCTCGCGGTTCCACTCGATCCACGGATCCACGAGGACGGTGCGATTGATGTAGATCTGCCGCTCGCGGCGGTCGTACTTCCCCTCGTTGAACGTGACGGTGAACGACGTGTCGGCCGAGGCCAGCACCTCCACCTCGGGCGTGAGCCCGCGGCGCGTGATCTTGCGCGGCGAGTTGTAGACGGTGGTGGCCAGCTGCGTGGCGCCCGAGAAGAAGTAGTTGTCGACGCTGCGCCGCGAGTAGTCGGCCACCAGGCGCGCGATCAGCCAGTTGGTCACCCTGGCATCGGCGTTGAGCGTTCCGGTGCGCCAGACGCTCTGGGGCTGGCCGATGGTCTGCGGGTTGCTCTTGCTCAGGTCGAAGCCGTCGTACTCGCGGTAGCCGCCCGTGGCCGACACCCCGAGACGCGAGCCGCGCCAGCCGACGGTGTCCGTCACGCGACGGTCGCCGAACTCGCCGCCGCGCAGCGAGAACAGGTTGCTGAACCCTGGCCGGCTGCTGCGCGTGATGATGTTGATGACGCCGCCCAGCGCATCCGATCCGTACAGGGCCGACCCGGCGCCGCGCACCACCTCGATGCGCTCCACCGCGGCCATGTCGAAGTCCTCGAGGTTGAAGTTGCCGTTGGCGTCCTTGCCGATCACGCGCCGGCCGTCGACCAGCACGAGCACGCCCGAGTTGGGGATGCCGTTGATCGAGACATGCCCCTGGCCGCCGCCCTGGTTGACGATGATGCCCTGGCCCGCCTGGTCGAGGAGCACGTCCTTGGCCGAGCGCGCCCCGGCGTCGTCAATCTGCGCGCGATCGATCAACGCCACCGCATCGGCCGTGTTCAGCAGCAGTTCCTCGCGGCGGCTCGCCGTGCTGACGGTCACCTCCGACGAGAACTGGACGAGCGACAGCACGAGATCGGCCGTTCGCTCCTCGCCGGCCGCCACCTCGACGCTCACCTCGGGGGAGTCGACGAAGCCCGGCATCGAGGCGCGGGCGCGATAGGTGCCGGGCCGCACCTCGGCGAAGACGGCCCGGCCGTCGGCGTCGGCTGTCGCCGTGCGGCCCACGACGGCCCCGGCCGTGGTCAGGCGCACGACCGCCCCTGGCAGCACGCCCCAGTTGTCGCGCACCGTCACGACAACGCGGCCTGGAACCTCTCCGGAAGCCTGGCCGGCCTGGGTCGCGCCGGCGAGGGAGAACACGAAGCAGACAAGGAGCAGCACACGCACACGCATGGATCGGACCTCGAGACCATCCTTCAACGATCGCGGTGTGCCGGCGGGTCGTGGCGAGACACGCGATGCACGGCGTGGCGCCTCGGCAGGAAGGTGGATCACCCGCGAGCACGGCGATGCCACCCGGTTCGGCGCCCGGAAGGACGATGATGGGGGCATCGGCCTGAGTGACAGGTTACAGGGCGGAGGCGTGCAGGTCCACTGCCGCGAGGCGCGGTACGCCAAACATGACGCAGAGACGACACGGCCGGGCACGGGCCGCGGAGCTTCGCGACACGCCAGCCCGGCCGTCAGTGCTGTGATGGCCGCCGCGACGTCGTGGCGACGGCTCGATACCGCTGAGCCTCGCGCCGCGACGCCGGCCGCCTCCCGCCGTCGATCGCTACGACGAGTGCTTCCTGAGGACCACCATGAGGTCCTCGGCGTCGGCAGGCGCCTTCACCTTGCCGCCGAGGATCGCGCGGTTGCGCGTGCGCCGGCCGTACAGCTCGCGATTGGCCCCGGTGTCCTCACGCAGCGTCGCGCCCTCCAGCGCCACGCCGGCGAACACGCCCCGTGAACGCGAGTAGCTGAGGATCTCGGCGCGCATCGTGATGTCGGTCTTGGCCTCGGCCGAGCGGCCGAGCGGCCCGGCCGCCACGGTCGCCTCGCCGCCGAGCGTGAACTTGCTCGACAGCAGGCGCTCCATGCCCCGCCGGTTCATGACGAGCAGCACGACGTCGATCTCGCTGACGCCGATCTGGAACCCGACGCTGCCCGCTTCCATCCTCACGCCGGCCGGCGCCGACCACCCGTCGCCAATCCGGCACACGGCGTACCCGCGGCCGTACTCGCCTCCCAGGCCCAGGCCCACCTTCTTGACCCCGGGCACCACCACCACGCAGGCCGCCTTCGAGAGCAGGTCGGCAGGAACTCCCTTGTCAGGCGCCGACAGGAGTTCGTCGAGCACCACCGCCGCATTGTCGAGCCGGTCGAAGGGATCGGCAGCGGCCGGGCTGCCAGCCGCCGCGATCAGTGCGAGGCCACAGGTTATCGTCCATGTTCGAAACAGTGCTGTCATCAGTCGTACGCTCCAGGAGAATCAGAGAAGACTCTGCCATTCTGCCACGAAACCGCGTCCGGCCCGCCGGAGGCCCGTTCTCGGACACGATCCGCGGGGCCTGCCGGTGTGCGGCGAGCGGCGGGCAGCGGCACCGCCCGCCTGGATCGGATTTCGCTTACAGTTCCCCTGTCGCCCAGCGGATGCTCCCGGCCCGGCACCGCTGGCGAGAGGATTCACGCGGGCGGCCAGCCGATGACGACAGGCACGCGCATCCCGTTCTCGCTCGCACGCCGGCTCGGTCCCCGCCTCGCGGCCGGGGCCCTGGCGCTGTGGGCACTCGTCGACCCCAGCCCTCTCGCGGCCGCCCTCGATCCCTCGCGGCAACTGGCCGACTACGTCCACGAGACGTGGACCATGGCCAATGGTCTGCCGCACGAGGGCATCACGGCCGTGCTCCAGACACGCGACGGCTATCTCTGGGTCGCCACGCTGGACGGCGTGGCCCGCTTCGACGGCGTACGCTTCGAGAGCTTCAACCTGATCCCGGCGGCGGGCACGCAGACCAACGTCGTGCTCGCCCTGGCCGAGACTCCTGATGGCGCGCTGTGGATGGGCACCCGCGACGGGCTCGTCCGCTACCACGAGGGTCGCTTCACGGTGCTCACGGCGGCCGACGGCCTGTCGAGCGCCGCCATCCGGTGCCTGCTCGCCGACAGCGACGGCTCCCTGTGGATCGGAACCCGCTGGGGAGGCCTGAATCACCTCAGCGACGGCCGCATCACGACGCTCACCGCAGCCGACGGCCTGGCTCACACCGACGTCCGCTCGCTGGCACGGGATCCCGACGGCGGGCTCTGGGTCGGCACGGGCGGCGGGCTGCACTTCGTCCGCGACGGCCGCGTGCGCCCGGTGCCTCTCTCGAGCGAGGCGCCGATGCCGCTGGTCACGGCGATCCACGTGGATCGACAGCGTACGCTGTGGCTGGGCACCAGCACGAGGCTGCTCGAGGCCGCCGCGGCCGACCGCCTCGATCTCTCGCGCCCTCTTCCGGCGGCCGTGCGCCACCTCGGCACCGAAGTCCGCGCGCTGGTCGAGGATGCCGAGGGCACGTTGTGGGTGGGGTTCGGCGAGGGCCTGGGCCGCGTGCGCGGGGCTCGCGTCGAGTTGACCGGCGATCCGGAGCGCCTCTCCTACCACCACGTTCGCTCCCTGGCCAGCGACCACGAAGGCAGCCTCTGGATCGGCACCGACGGCGGCGGCCTCAACCGCTGGCGTGACAGCAGCATCGTCCTGCTCACCGGCCGGGACGTGTCGATGTCATTGCTCGCCGTGTGGCGCGCCCCGGACGGCGCCATGTGGATGGGAGGCAACTGCGGCGGTGTCACGCGCTGGAAGGACGGCACGACGACGCGCGTCACCAGCGCCCACGGCCTTCCCGGCGACTGCGTGCAGTCGCTGGCGGGCGAACCCTCGGGCGCCGTGTGGATCGGCACGACAGCCGGCGCGGCACGCTGGCAGGATGGCCGCATCACCAGGGTCTACACGACGGCCAACGGCCTGCGGCATGGACACGTGCCGGCGATTGCCATCGGACGGCGCGGCGACGTGTGGCTCGGGACCGTCGACGCAGGCGTCGTGCACATCGAGCGAGACTCGCTCACGTATTACGACGCCACCAACGGACTCGCCCATCCCGACGTTCGCGCCATCGTCGAATCGCGTGACGGGACGGTGTGGATCGGTACGTTCGGCGGGGGCCTGGCGCGCTGGAACGCCGGCGTGCTGACGCGCCTCTCTCGCGCCGACGGCCTCTCGAGCGACCACATCCTCACGCTCACCGAGGACGCCGACGGCACGCTCTGGGTTGGCACCAGCGGCGGCGGGCTCAACCGCATCCGCGACGGCCGAATCACCGCCTACACCCCGGCCAACGGACTGCCGTTCGACTCGGTCTACCGGATCCTCGACGATGAGCGCGGCGCGCTGTGGGTGAGCAGTCATCGTGGCATCTTCAGCGTGCCGCGCCAGCAACTGGAGGACGTGGCCGAGGGTCGACTCGAGCGCCTGGCGCCACGCTGGTTCCGCGCGCCGGACGGCATGCCGGGTGGCGGCGCGCTCGGCGGCACCCAGCCCGCCGGCGATCGTGACGGTGCCGGCCGGCTCTGGTTTCCGACGCTCCGCGGCCCTGCCATCATCGATCCGCGGCACCTGGTGCGGAATACGGTCCCGCCGCCGGTCCACGTGGAGCGCGTGCGCGTGGACGGCCGCGAGGCGGCTGGCGACACGCTGCTGTCGCTCGGCCCGGGCGTGCGTGACATCGAGATCGACTACACCGCGCTCAGTTATGCCGAGCCGTCGAAGGTGCGGTTCCGGTACCGGCTCGAGGGCTTCGACGAGGAGTGGGTGGACGCCGGCACCCGGCGGACGGCCTATTTCACCAACCTGCGTCCTGGCGTCTACACCCTGCACGTGGTCGGCAGCAACAACGACGGCGTCTGGAACGATCGCGGTGCGACGGTCGCCTTCGTCCTGCGCCCGCGGTTCTATCAGACGTGGCTGTTCGCGGCCGGATGCGGGCTGGCGGCCCTGGGCGTCGTCGTGGCCGGCGTCCACCTGCGCGAGCGGCGACTGCGCGCGCACCAGGCGGCGCTGGCGCGGCAGGTGGAACAGGCGCTGGCCGAGGTGAAGGTGCTCAGCGGCCTGCTGCCCATCTGCGCATCGTGCCGGCGCATCAGGGACGAGCAGGGGCATTGGGAATCGCTCGAAGCCTACATCCAGCAGCACTCGCAGGCCGACTTCACGCACGGCATCTGCCCCGAGTGCGTCGAGCGGCTCTACCCGAACCCCTGAGCCGCGGCCATCATCGGCCCAGCAGGCGCGACAGCCAGCTCCTGGGCCGCAGACACTGGCACCGCTGCTCGGGTGGCACGTCGCCCAGCACGCGCTCGACGTGCCGGCCGCAGCCCACCCACGTTGGCTTCCCGCACCGCTGACATGTCACGCGCGTGCACATGCGTCGACCGCATCCTCCGCGCCGGCCGCGGCGTCCCAGGCTGGCACGCGGGAGCGGCAGGCGCGCCGTGGATTCTAGCAGCCCGGCGTGCGGGCAACGCGCGGTCGGCCGGATCGGGCTGGCCGCGCGGGCCGGGCGCCATCGCCGGCGGTCAACGATGATCCGGCGAGGCGTACTTCAGGACGCGCACGGCCTCGATCGTCACCAGGCCCTCGCTCACCAGGGCGTCGACCGCAGGCAGGAACGCCGCGATCTTCTCTTCGGCATCGACGATCTCGATGACGATGGGCAGGTCGGTGGAGAGTTCGAGGACCTTGGCCGTGTGCACGCGCGAATGGCGGCCGAAGCCCATGGGGCCGCGCAGGACCGTCGCCCCGGCGAGACCGGCTTCCTTCGCCCGCCGCACGATGGCTTCGTAGAGCGGCCGATCGGCCGCGGGCTCGCGATCGCTCTCTCCGATGAAGATGCGCAACAGCGTGCCGTTGCCGGGGATCTGCATGGCCGACACCTCACCAGCGGCGTGGACGCCGGACGCGGCCGTCGCCGCCGGGGCCATCGCCGCCCCACTCACCTCGCGTCCGGCCCGATAGAGCAGCACGCGTGCCCGCTCGAGCGTGACGATGACACCCTCCAGCGCCGGCTCGACCAGGCGCAGCAGCCTCGCGATGCGGGCCGGCGCATCGATCACCTCGACGATCGCCGGCAGGTCGCGCGCCGGGCCCCACGATCGCCCGGGGATGATGGTGCCGTCGGCGCGCAGCCCGAGGATGCCCTTCAGGACGGTTGCGCCCTGCAGGCCTTCGGCACGCGCCACGTGAACGATCCACTCGAACAGCGGCGACAGCCCGTGCCTCGTCAGGCTGGACAGGTGGAACCGGCAGAGCACGTGTTCGGCATCGGTTCTCACGGCCGCCGCCTCACGCGAGCCAGTTCCGCACGGCGAGGGCGCCCGCGTGGACGGCGAGCAGCCCCAGCGCAACCGAGACGAGGATGTTGATCAGCGCGGCCAGCCACGAGCCGTCCTCGATGAGCGCAAGGGTCTCGTAGCCGAAGGTCGAGAACGTCGTGAAGGCCCCCAGGAACCCCACCGCGACAGCCAGCCGCACATCGTCGGGACGCGTCACCACGCGCGTCAGGACGATCGCGGCGACACCGCCCAGCGCGAAGCACCCGATGAGGTTCACCACCAGCGTGCCCATCGGAAACCGGGTGTCGAGCAGCGTGCCGATCCACCGCGCCAGGACGAAGCGGGCGTTGGCGCCGAAGAACCCTCCCAGCCCCACGAGCAGGTACGGGAGCGCCGCCTTCATCGGCGCGATCGTCCTTCCAGGCTCGCGCCTCGCGCGCCCGTCGCCCTGCCGTGACGGATGCGGACCGCGTCGTGACGGTTCACGCCGCTAGGATACTCCGGTGCGCCGGCCCAACGCGTTGCGACGACAGGCCTTGGCCGCCGGCCGCACGCGCATGGCCCGGCGCGGAGCGGTAACCATTGCGGCAACCGTCGCCGGCTCACATGGGCGCACTTCCGCCCGCGAGGGCCGAAGCGGAGAGCGGGCGAACGATGACAACTGCCGGGGATTGCTGGGCGTTCTGGAGGCGCCGCCCGGATTCGAACCGGGGATGGAGGTTTTGCAGACCTCTGCCTTACCACTTGGCTACGGCGCCGATTGTGTGCGGGACGTCGTCAGGCGTACCTCGCGCGCAGCGGCCTTTCCGGCATCAACAGCGCGTGTCGAACGGTACGAACATCGGAAACGATGGAATGGAGCGGGAAACGGGATTCGAACCCGCGACTTCGACCTTGGCAAGGTCGCACTCTACCACTGAGTTATTCCCGCTCGCCCTGCCGCGAACGACCCACGCAAGGTAGCACAGGCCACGCGGGCGGCGCAACGTCTCGTATCGCGCCATGGTAAAGGTTACCCGGAGGGCTATCGTCGCGCCAGAAGTCGGGTTACCCATGAAAGGAGTCATCCATGGGAGCGACCCGAGTGGGACCACAGGCACGAACGGAGT
>WBZO01000298.1_pt1 | contig 116280 bp, 109 predicted proteins | sample 5204261 | NCBI WGS metagenome assembly WBZO01 (sample SAMN12412400, study PRJNA552823) | activated sludge metagenome | isolation source: activated sludge from anammox sidestream of wastewater treatment plant... | place: USA: North Carolina | collected 2017-09 | reverse complement strand
GCATAAATTCTAAAATGGTAAACTTTTCCATGGAAGCCTCGTTGGGAGTGGGTTTGTGTTTGCAAACTAAGTCTACTTTCTTTCGAGGCTTCTTCAAATGTCCGAACTCCTGTCCGAAGGTCAAGGAAGGTGCCTTGCGCCAAAGCGTCCATCATCGATTCGGAATGATCTATCGCCACCGCCAATTGATACGCCAGCCAAACGCCAATTTCCAAAAGCACAAACTCCAAAAGCACAACCGCGACATCGTCAGTGGCGGTGTTTAAGCGATTGACCATTTGAAAGAGCGCGAAGTAAACCGCGCCAAAGAAAATGCTCGGCACATAAATCGGCGCTTTATGCAGGGCCGGAATAAAAACCATAATTGGAATAATCAAGATGGCGAAAATATAGAAATAAGACGCAAAATTGATAATGGGACGGTCGGCGCTATCCAACTGCCCTAAAACCAAAATAAGCAACAAGTAAAACGATACCAAGAATAATGATTTTCTGAAATTAGTCATGTTTGCATTCCAATAATGAGAAAGACCTTGCAAAAATATAAGGTCTCTAAATTATACTGTTTTTTTTTGATAACAAAAGGGCAGGCGTTTTTTTTCTTAATCACCCATGAGTCCTTGTTAAAAGGTAAGTTTTTCGCCGGTGCGCCTATCTAAATCTAAAATTTGGAGGAACTCTTGTCTGATCTTTATACACAACATCCGTCACAAATTGTCATGTACGCTACCGCAACCTGCCCCGATTGTTTACGCGCCAAAGCTTTTTTTGAAGCCCACAAAATTGAATACAAACGAGTAGGCTTAGAAGGCGACGAAGAAGCGACTGAATTTGTAGTCCGCTTAAATAACGGCTACCAAAGCGTGCCAACGATCGTCTTTCCAGACGGCTCAGTTTTAGTAGAACCTAGTTGGGAAGAATTACGCAAAAAAGTAATTGCGTAGAAAAAACTCAACGAAAGAGAAGCCGGCTGAAAGTCCGGTTTGAGGCGAAGCGGGGAGTATAATCATTTGATGATGAAGAAAATCCTAATCGCGACATTCAGCGTTTTGATTGCCGCCTGTTCGCCGATTGTTGCGCCGCAACCTTTTCCGGCGTGGACTTCATTTCCCACCAGCACGCCAAACATCGTCACGGCGACTTCGCTTTCTCCGCCAACTTCTACGCCGATCATTTTGACGCTCCCCTTCACGCCGACGCTTGTTACTGCGACTGAAACCTTCAGCCCCTCAGCCACTTTTGTATTTACCAATACGCCGTTTCAGGCGGTAGAAATTCAAATTCTCGGTTGCGATACCAGCCTGGATATTTTGCATGGCATGGGCGAAGTGACTAACGCTTACGTCACCGTAAAAAATACGGGGACTGCGGATTTACCCAACGCCTGCGCTTTGCTCCGCGCAATTGACGAAGATCGAGAACATCCTGATAAAAAAATTTGCGTCTCAAATCTACCGGCGCAAAATCAGGTAACGTTCAAATTAACCGTCGATTCGGCTTATAAACAAGATACGATCATTCAAGTGGATGCGCTTTCAAACGACGCAGTTATATTAAGGGTGGATAAACAATCCTGTAGAAATATCAGTTTATTCGGCGGCAAACCAAACGACGTGGGGATTGTGAAGCCGATTCAATAGTTTGCGAAAAAATGCCGAGGCGTATTTTCTAGATTATAGAAAACACGCCTCGGCGTATATATTACTTGACAAACACCTGAACGAGCGGCGAATCGTCAAAGCCTACCAAAATGCCCCTTGAGTTATCAGTTGGGGTCAGCCAAATGGCGCGCAAGAACGCCACGTCGTTAAATTCAATTGGCTCGTCTGGGCTTTTGATCTCAGCAAAGCTAAAGGTTCTAGGGTTGAGTTCAATCCCATTTGCTACGGCTTTATATAAGCCCCAACCCGGATACCAAGTACCTGCTGAATCAATGATGTAAACGTCGCCCCAGCCGACTTTCACCGGCGAGCCAGTCAGATTCTTCACCTTGATGCCTATTTCCGCAAACTGATAACCGGGGTTAGCCACCCAATGAGAAGTTTCGTCAAGATAGACGGTTTCCAACTTGCGAAAATTTACGACCGAGATTTCGTATTGATCATTTGCGGCAATTTCGCCAACCTGAGCGGCGGTGGGCGTAGGCGGGACTTGGGTGGCTGTTGGGAGCGACGTGGAAGTTGGGCGCGGCGTATTTGTGCTGGTTGGCGCTGGCGTGTTTGTGGATTTTGGAAGTTGCGTCGCTGTCGGCGCCGCAGTTGGAGCTAAAGCGGCTGATTGGCAAGCCAAGATGACAATTAGAGAGCCAACTGCAAAAAGCAAAGTATTCTTTTTCATATCTGCGCCCCTCCTATGAGCGCCATTTAAAAATATTGAAAAATAAAAGTTGATTTACTATAGTCCGCTTGTGCGTGATCCTATTATGGCATAGATATCTTCGCGGAACTGCCAAAATCTGCCGATTTGCGCGGATTGTTTTCGGGGCGGGAATTTTCCTGAAAGCGAATCAAGCTTGAGTTAAGTGAGGGGCGTTTAATCTTCCATTTAGGTTGAGGCTACCCATGCCTGTTCTTCGGGAGTATAATCACGCGCACGCCAGCCCAAGGCTGGCATTTTCGTGGATGGAGTAGAGATACATGCGTAATAAGAATAATTGGCTGGTAATCATTATTATCCTGTTGGCGTTTTCCCTGTGGATTGACCTGACGGATAAAATTAGCATCCCGCTTAACGATACGACGATGCTCTTCGAGCGCGACGTACCGATTAAATTGGGTTTGGATTTGCGCGGCGGCTTGCAAGCCTTGCTCGAAGCGGATCTCCCCGCGGATGTGAAAGTGGATACAGACGCGATGAATAATGCGAAGACCATTATGCAGAACCGCGTCAATGCGCTAGGCGTGAGCGAAGTGAATATGCAAATTGCCGGCGAGCGCCGTATCGTGGCTGAATTCCCCGGCGCTACCAATCCGGAAGAAGTAGTGGCGGCGTTGAAACGCACCGCTTTGTTGGAATTTGTGGATATGGGCAGTACGCCAATCCCGCAAGGCACAACGATTGTCACTGATCTAGGATTAGAAGCCGGCGCGACTCCCGAACCTGCCGCAGACGGGACTACGCCGACTGTTTATCACACGGTGATGACTGGTTCTGGTTTGAAAAGCGCCACTGTGGGGCAAGGTCAATTGGCTGGGCAATACGGAATTTCATTCACCTTAGATTCTGAAGCCAGCAAGATCTTCGCCGAATATACCAGCACGCATCGCGGACAGTATCTGGGCATCGTGTTGGATAAGGTTGTCGTTTCTGCGCCAGTGATCAATGAACCCATTACCGGCGGCGAGGGCAGTATTTCCGGCAGTTTCACGCAGGCAGAAGCTCAAACTTTAGCCGTGCAATTACGCTCAGGCTCTTTGCCAATTCCAATCAAAGTAGTGGAAAGCCGCACGGTTGGTCCAACCCTCGGCGAAGAAAGCGTGCGTAAAAGCGTGCTCGCCGGCTTGATCGGCTTGGGCGTGGTCATCCTTTTCATGGGAATTTATTATCGCTTACCCGGCGTGATCGCCGATTTGGCGTTGATTTGTTACGCGATTTTCTCTTTGATGATCTTCAAAATGGTCGGCGTGGTGCTGACTTTGCCGGGCATTGCCGGTTTTATCCTGAGCGTAGGCATGGCGGTAGATGCAAACGTCCTCATCTTTGAGCGCTTAAAAGAAGAATTGCGCGCCGGCAGAAATTTACGTCAGGCGATTGATATTGCCTGGAGCCGCGCTTGGCCCTCCATCCGCGATTCAAACTCGTCCACTTTGATTACTTGTTTAATCCTCTATGCTTTTGGCAACACTTTTGGCGCGAGCATGGTCAAGGGCTTTGCAGTGACTTTGGCTTTAGGCGTGGGCGTGAGTTTATTCACCGCCATTACCGTAACGCGCACCTTCCTGCATACCGTTTTGGATAATATCAAAGGCGCCGAACACCCCGGCTGGTTTGGTCTTTAGGAATGTAACATGAATATTACAAAAAATCGTTACCTCTATTTCTTTATTTCTTTATTAATTATCATCCCCGGCTTGGTTTTCATGGGGCTGAACTGGCAAAAGACAAAAGAAGGTCCGCTACCTTTAGGCATTGACTTCCGCGGCGGCTCTCTACTGGAAGTCCAATTCACCGGAACGCTCCCTTCGGCGGAAGAAATTTCCGAAATCTATCAACAATTTTCAACGGAAGAACAGCCGATCACCGACCCAATCGTTCAGCTTTTGGGCACGGACGGTTACTCCATCCGCTCTAAAACGATGAACGACGAGACCAAAGGCGCGATTATCGCGGCAATGGAATCAAAATTTTCAACGAAAGCCACCGTGCTGAACTTCACTTCCGTCAGCGCCTCTGTCGGCGCTGAAGTGACCAAAGCCGCCGGCTGGGCAGTTCTTGCGGCGGCGCTCGCCATTCTGTTATATATTTGGTACGCCTTCCGCAGTGTAGAACATGCCTATCGTTACGGCACAGCCGCCGTGTTAGCCATGCTCCACGACGTTTTAGTCGTAGTCGGCGTGGAAGCTATGCTTGGGTATTTCCTCGGCTGGGAAGCGGACGCGCTCTTCCTCACCGCGTTGCTCACCGTCATCGGCTTTTCCGTGCATGATACTATCGTCGTGTTTGACCGCGTCCGCGAGAACGCGCATATCCTCCGCCGCGTGGATTATGAAACGATGGTCAATCACTCCGTCATTCAAACGCTGGATCGCTCGCTCAATACGCAACTCACCGTATTATTCACGCTCACCGCGCTCGTCCTCTTCGGCGGCGATAGCATCCGACACTTCATCATCATTTTGCTGGTCGGCATCTTCAGCGGAACATACTCATCCATCTTCAATGCGGCGCAAATCCTGGTGGTTTGGGAAAACCGCGAATGGGAAAACTGGTTCAAAAGAAAAGAAGCGACTGCCTAGCTACAAAAAAGACCTCACAAATTGTGAGGTCTTTTTATTTCAATACCGCTTCGTCAATCCACGCGGCAGTTTGAACAAATTCATCCACGCCGAGCAATTTAGATAAAGCGGATTTGACCTTGCCTGCATTTCCAGAAGTGAAGTATTGGATATTACCCTGCGCTTCGGCTGGACTCAACGCATCGCCCGCCGCCAACAAACGTTTAGCCTGTTTCGCCACCGAAGGGGCTGGGTCTATCACCCGAACATTTTCGCCCACTATCTCCTCAATCAACGGTATCACAAAAGGATAATGCGTACATCCCAACACAACTGTATCAATATTTTTTTCAAGCATTGGAATTAAGGCGTCTTCTAAAATATCGCGGGTAACTTGCGTATCCAACTCGCCGCGCTCAATCTGAGTCACCAGCCCTGGGCAAGTGTGCTGAAACAATTCCACGCCTGCGCCGAACCTTTCCACTACAGAGGCATATAGCGCTCCCTGAAACGTGGCTGGCGTAGCCAAAACGCCCACCTTGCCGGTTTGCGTCGTCTCCGCCGCCGGCTTGACCGCCGGCTCCATGCCCACAAATTGCACGCCTTGAAATTCCGCGCGCAAATATTTCAACGCCGCCGCAGAAGCCGTATTACAAGCCACAATCACGAGCTTGGACTGCTTTTCAAGCAAGAATTTTGTAATGCCCGCCGAGAATTTTTGAATCTCTTGCATTGGGCGCGGACCATACGGCACATGCCCTTGATCGCCAAAATAAAGCATGTTTTCAGCGGGCAATTGCTCACGCAGGGCGCGCAAGACGGAAAGCCCGCCCACGCCCGAATCAAAAACGCCGATTGGATTTATGTTCATTTATTTTTTGAAGCGGCGCTCACAAAAGACTTGAACAATCTCCGCATGGCAGGCTGATCGGTCAACCATTCAGGATGCCATTGCACGCCAATTGCAAAAGGGTGATCCGCAATCTCGACAACTTCAGGCAAGTTATCGGGAGCATAGCCTACGGCTTTGATCCGAGGAGCAAGGTCTTTTACGCCTTGATGATGCAAGCTGTTAACTTGTAGAAGGGTTTCGCCAAATATCTCTGCGGCTTTAGAGGCTTCATCTACATGGACGGGATGAACTAAAGTTTTCCGTAAATGCCCCGGGTAGTGGTGGTCAATTGCGTTTGGGAGTTGATCGGGGATATGGGTGTAGAGCGTGCCGCCTAAGGCAATGTTCATCACTTGCGCGCCGCGACAAATTCCCAACAGCGGCTTGCCATCGTTTGCGGCGGCGCCGAGTAAACTGATCTCGGTAAAATCCCGCTCATCGTCTGCTGTGCCAATTCTCGGGTGGTCTGCGCCGCTGAAATATTCCAAAGAGACGTCCCCGCCGCCGGAGAAGAGAATGCCATCGAGGCGGGAATAGATATCGTTGAAATCTTCTTCATTTAACATCGAAGGGATGAGGAAAGGTAAGCCGCCAGCCTGAACAATCGCGCGAATATAATTTTGACCGACCGCGACGAAGGGGCTTTCATCTAAATCTTTCTCGTTACGCATGGTAATGCCAATTAGCGGCTTGGGCATATTTGCTCCTAAAACAAAAAGACCCTAAAGGTCCATGAGACCTTTAGGGTCTTTCAGAACCCTAATTAATCGAATTTTTGTTTGAGGCGGGCGCTCTTGCCGGTGCGCTCGCGCATGAAGTAGAGTTGTGCGCGGCGGACTTTGCCATGGCGTTCAACTACGATCTTGCTCAAACGCGGGGAGCGGAGTAAGAAGGTGCGTTCCACGCCTACGCCATTGCTCGCCATACGGCGGACGGTAACAGAGGCTTCGTTGCCGCTGTTGCGAAGACGAATGACGATGCCTTTGAACTCTTGGATGCGTTCCCGATCGCCTTCTTTGATCTTCACATGCACGCTGACGGTATCGCCAGGGTTTAATTGAGGGATTTGCTCGTTCACTTTCGCTTCAACAGATTTCAATAAGTCGGTCATTTTCGTTCTTCCTTATGCTTTCTATAATTATTTTCCTAGACGCGAGGGCGGATTATAGCGCTCATTTTCTGAGGTTACAAGGCTCGGTTTTGAAATTAGCATAGCTTTATCAAAGTCCGGGTTTCAGGCTCTTTTATACGCGGATTTCGCGGATCGAACGGATTGATCGTCATCTGATTCCTCTCTATCTTCCTCAGCGTCTGATTCATCCCTGCTCCCGAGATTATCCAAACACAACCGATCATAGCGCTCTATTTTATATCTCTTATTTTCTAGGAAATTCCGAGGCGAGCATTCTAGAAGCGGCGGAGGCTTTGGCTTCTTCAATCCCTAATTCTTTTGCCTGCCGATCGCCTTCTTTCATGATCTGCGCTAAAGCGGCTTTCGCATCTTTAAATTCAGAAGCAGAGAGGATAATTCTGAGCGCAGTTCCTTGATATTGGGCTAAATGATATTCTCTACGATCCGGCTTTAGGGCAAGCGCAGTATCGCCGCTACATAGCGTAAATTTGCCGCCGTGCCCACATAAGCGGCTGACTGCATATAAACCAAAGCCTGAGTTTTGCCAACCATCATATGGATTCTTTTTTATGCCCTTGAACATTTTGCCCGATATTCCCGGCATGACCGCCAGATTGAGCGCCTCGCGGTCTTCGGTAATGGCTAAATATGGGTTGCTTAAAAGCGCCGAACGAACGCCGACGCCTGTATCTAAGATGGCAATCTCCGCCTGTTTGGCTTTTTGACGAAATTGAGCGCAAAAAGCCAAAATCTCCGATTGACTATGTTCTACGATATTCCTAAACATTTCGCGCAAACTATAGGTCAATATATCGAACGCTGAGCCTTCCCGCTCTCGTAATAAAATTCCAGAAAGTCTTTTAGAGTGCGCTTCGATAACTTCGCCCATTTCTCGAATTTCTCTTTTCGCTTGTTCTTGCAAATCGCCGACATTCATAATGGTGATAGGGACATAGGTATCGCTACCGAGCGCCTGCCCGGGGAGTTTACCAATCTCAAAACCGCAAGTTTGAAAATATCCCATGTGAGCCGCATATTCACGCTCTTCAAAACCCACAGGTTGATGCCGTGCCTGAGGATGCCCCGCAATGAATTTTCGAATTGCAAATGCGCTGAACAACATACCAAAAGGCGTGTCGAGTCCCTTTCCCTGAAAGTCAAAAACAAAGCGCTCCGCCGAGCCAGTGTAAGCGTCAAGCTCCCTGCCAAAGTCCAATATTTTTTCAAGAACATGATCTTTAGGAACTGAGAATGTTTTAACGCTCATTTGCGCTCCTGCTTAGCTTTGAGTTTACCTACGTCGTATTCATTAGACTTTATCGGTATTAGAGTACAGGTAAACGCTGATTTAATCTAAAAAAAGAGAAGAATCAACATTTTCCGCGTTATTTCGTGTCCAAAAAAATTTCCGCTAAGATCCATTGCTTATCGCATAGCAGTATACCTTTTTAGAGAACGAAAAGGGCAAATGCAATTTCAAGAGCGCGGCGAAGGGTTGTGTGAAAATTCTTTCACCGCAGAGGGCACGGAGTTCACAAAGAAAAGAAAGAAGAATCTCGCGTACTCAATTGAGAACTTTGCGGCATCTAATTCCCATCTACATCCCTGCCCTACGGTATAATTAAAGATTATGGAAACTACTACAACTAATCTTATTGGCGTTCGTTTTACAAAAGTAGGCAAAATTTATCATTTCGAAACTTCCGCCGTGCCGGATGTGGCGCTCGGCGAGCATGTAATCGTGGATACCTCGCGCGGCAAGCACTTGGGCGAAGTCGTTCAAATGGTCAAGGAAATGCCCGAGAAACCGGAAGGCGGCTGGAGGTCCGTGGAGCGGCGCGCCAACCCGCGCGATTTATTGCTTCAACAATCCTGGCAAGCCAAACAAACTGAAGCCATGATCAACTGCCGCGCGCGCGCATCCGAATTGAAATTGAGAGACGTGAAGATCGTCACCGCCGAATACAACTACGACGGCTCGCGCTTGGCGTTCCTCTTCAGTTCTGAGAGTGAAGAAAAAGTGGATTTGAAATCGCTCAAAAAAGATATGCACGAGCTTTATCCAAACGCGCATATTGAAATGCGCCAAATTGGTCCGCGTGACGTGGCTAAATTTTTAGGCGGCATGGGCGCATGTGGCATTGAAACGCGCTGTTGCTCAAAATTCCTCACCGACTTCTCCCCCATCTCGATCAAAATGGCGAAAGAACAAGGCATCTCGCTCACGCCCAACGAAATTACCGGCATGTGCGGCAGATTACGTTGTTGTTTGATTTATGAATATGAACAATACGTCGCCGCGCGCAAAGAACTGCCCAAGCGTAATAAGCGCGTCGTTACGCCCAAAGGCGAAGGCAAAGTCGTGGACGTTATCCCCATGAGCGAAAAAGTTGTCGTGCTGATCGAAAGCGGCACAGACCGCCCGCAAACCTTCACCTTCACCCGCGAAGAAATTCAACCGTGGGACGAACTCGAAGCCCTCCGCCGAAAATCCCAAGCCCCTTGTGACCGTCACGAAAGCGGCGGATGCACTTGCGGCAAAGACAGCCCCTTGAAGAATGACCGAGCTAACTGATCAATGGGCAGGCTCAAAAAAAATTCTGGTAATTTTGGCTCACCCAGACGACCCAGAATTTTTTTGCGGAGCCACGCTCGCCAAATGGGCGCTCAGCGGACACGATATTACCTATCTACTTCTCACCGGCGGCGATAAAGGCTATAACCCCACCACCCAGCCGGATATGACTCCCGAAAAATTACGGGAAATCCGCCATGTGGAACAAGCCAACGCCGCAAAAATTATCGGCGCACAGCCGCCCCACTTTCTGGACCTGCCAGACGGCTACTTAATCCCAGACCTGAATCTCCGCCGCGACATCGTCCGCGAAATCCGCAGATACAAGCCAGACATCCTTGTCACTTGCGACCCGCAGAATCTCTTCGCCCCATACGGATTGAATCATCCCGACCATCGCGCCTGCGGACAAGTCGTCTTAGACGCGGTCTTCCCCGCCGCCGACAACATCGCCTTCTTCCCAGAGCTAATTGAAGAAGGCTTTCAACCGCACATGCCCAAAGAAATTTGGTGTTCGCTCACCGCGCAACCCAATGTAAGCTTAGACGTGACGGAAACCTGGAATATCAAAATGCAAGCCATTCTCGAACACAAAACCCAAGTGCAGGATGTTGAAAAACTGATCGAGCGTTTCAAATCGCGCCGCGCAGAAGATAGCTCGGCAGAAAACCCGCGCTACGAAGAAAAATTTAGAGTAGTCAAATACGCATAACTCAACCTTCAACCTATAACTTCATAACGAACGGAGCCTCCCATGCCTGATTTCCTCAAAGAAGCGCAAGACCTCTTCTCTTATACGCAAGCCATGCGCCGCGATTTTCACGTTCATCCCGAACTCGGCTTCAAAGAATTTCGCACAAGCGGCATTGTCGCCAAAGAACTCGAAACCCTCGGCTTGGAAGTGACCAAAGGCGTTGGCAAAACTGGCGTAGTCGGCTATCTCGAAGGCGCAAAGCCCGGGCCCACCATTCTGCTCCGCTTCGATATGGACGCGCTCCCCATTCACGAAGAAACCGGCGCGGAATATTCATCCACAAATCCCGGCGTCATGCACGCCTGCGGACATGACGGGCATACCGCAATTGGCTTAACCGTCGCAAAAATTTTGAACAAGCATAAAAATGAATTGAAGGGAAATATCAAATTTTGTTTCCAACCTTCAGAAGAAGGACCCAACGGCGAAGAAGTTGGCGGCAATTTGATGATGATCCGCGATGGCGTGCTGGAAAATCCCAAAGTTGAAAAAACGCTTTCGCTCCATCTCTGGAACAGTCAGCCGCTCGGCTGGATTCACGTCGGTAGCGGACCCATGATGGCTGGCGCCGAAGCCTTCACCATCAAACTTACCGGCAAAGGCGGTCACGGCGCTTCGCCCGATTCCACAATTGATCCAATCGTCTGCGCGGCGCAAATCGTCAGCGCTTTACAAAGCGTCGTCGCCAGAAACGTCAACCCGCTCAAACCCGCCGTCGTCAGCGTCACTAGCATTCAATCCGGCTCGGCGTTCAACGTCATCCCGCAAACCGCGAATCTACTCGGCACTATCCGCACCTTTGACGATGAAACCCGCGCGCTCGTCCTCAAGCGCTTTGAAGAAGTTGTGCGCGGCGTCTCTGCCGCGCTGAGTTGCGAAGTTGAAATCATCCTCCAACAAGCGACCGCGCCGGTCATCAACAACCCCGCGGTCGCCGCCAGCGTAACGGAAGCCGCCAGCCAACTCTTTCCGCAAACTGAAATCGCCAGCCACGCCTACCTCACTATGGGCGCGGAAGATATGGGCTGGATGCAAGCGCAAGTGGACGGCTGTTATTTTTACGTTGGCTCGGCAAACCACGCAAAAAACCTCAACTATGGGCATCATCATCCCAAATTTGATTTTGACGAACAAGCCCTAATCAACGGCGCGGCTTTGATGTCCTCTGCGGCGGCGAACTTGCTGAAATAGATTCAGCGTCCCTTTCCTAACCCACAGCGGATTCTTCATCCCAAGCATTCTCTCACGCGGATCAAGCCTCATGTCACACAAAAGAAACTTAACCATCGTGCTTCTTGTCTCTGCAGTTGCCGGCGCGGTTATTTATCAACGAGCCTCCGCCCCGAGAAATTCAGCCACTGCCACAGTTGAAATCCTCAGTTCGCAAACGCCAAGCCTAGAAGCGCCCACACCCACCCCAACCTATGAAAGTTGTAGCTACATCTGGGCTTCGCATGACGCGCCCGAACTTTCCGAAAAACTCAACCAAGCGCTTCAAAAGCTCAATTCTGCCGCCAGCGCAAACGCCCAATTCTTCGGGGAAGATTGCGTCTATGCGGATGGACGTTCCACCTTTAGCGCCATGGAAGTTGATTTTTACATCCGCCTGCCCGCCGAAGATCTAAACGCCACAGCCGAGTTTGGCGACTGGATCAAACAAGTAATGGATACGATCGCCGCCCTGCCGCAAGCGGAACTAGGCGCTCGAAAAGGCTACGCGGAATTTTCGTTCATCAAAAGCGCCGCCGAACGAATCGTCGTTCGCGTTCCCATTGAAGCGTATCAAAGCCTTGACCCAACCCTGAGCGGCGCAGAATTATTCGCCAAATTCTACGCACCAATTGCGCCAACGCCTTAACTAAAAATCCGCTCATCTGAGCGGATTTTTTATTCAAGCGGAATCATGCCGTCGCATTCCGGACTATCTATGCAACCATAATATTTCTTGCCAGAGCGCGGTCCATCGCGCTGAATCCGCAGGACCATCATCTTCCCACAGGTTGGGCATTGCGGCACAGAATCCGTATTGCGTTGCACGCGCAGAGCGCCCGTGCCGCCTATTTTCATCAGCGCCAGTTGAAAGAGATTCATAATTTCAGTTGGATCATATTTTTCATTCGCGGCAATATGCACCAGCGGAATCCCCGCATTCATAAATAGCTCGTCCATAAATCTATCGCTCTCGCGCGTATCGGTTTTGGAAACGCCGCGCACAATGTTCACCCCAAAGACCGGCAGTAAATTCTTCGGCTCGCACAATAGAAAATCCACATGTTTACGAAAAAACTTATTGAAGAAATGCACGTTTTCGTTGGGGCGCACAATATAAAAAATATCGTTCAACGCCACTTTCGGACAAATCAAATATCGTCCGCTCATAATCTCCGTCAAGGCGCGAAAAAGAGCCAATTCAGTGGTCGTGATGAACGGCTCTTTCAAACGATAAGGTAAACGCTCAAGTTCTTTAGCAGAATCCGCCATAATTTTTGAATTATAAATTAGGAAACGCCTAACGTACAGAAAATTAAGCCTTGTTTGCGGTCATATTTAGCCAGCTAGAAAGCGCCCACGGCGTAACCGCAAAAATCCCAGCGAGCGCCGCGCCGCCTAACTCGCCGGATAAGGCGCTCAAGATACTGCCCAAAGCCGTCACGCCAAAAAGGATAACCGCCAGCCGGTCAAATTGCGGGTCAGAGCGATCTCCCAAAAGCGGCTTGCCCAGCCAGATGAAGGCGATGAGCGCCGTAAAGGTAGTCAGCCACCAACCAAAGAAATTTTGCAATGGAATGCCAAAATAAGGGCCGCTCACTTCCCAAATCCAATGACCGCTCTTGACCATCACCGGATCCATGACCACATCCCAAGCTGTCATCGCCGCCGCGCCCACAGCCGCCACCCACAACGGGCGAAGTTGTAACTGGCTGGGAATGATCCAATCCGCAATGACAAATGCCGGATAAATCATCATAAACCAGGCTATCGGAATAATTAGCGGGACCAGCCCCAAAAATAAATATCCCAAGCGCGTTTGAGTATAGTGATAGGGACCATAGATCATTCCTGTCAGCACGCCCACGCATTCAAAGGTTAGGCTGACGCCAAACGCGCACACAAACAGCCCAAGCGCGCGCTTCCACTTGAGACGCGCAACCGCATGAAGCAAGGCAATCGTAAACCCGAGCAAAGTAGTTAATGGAAAAAGATAAAAAGGGATTTTCTGAAGCACGTTGACTAAGTATTGAAGTCCCACCGTCAACAGCGCGTAAAGCGCCAGCAATATCACCAATTTCTTTTGCATCAATTCTGCCTTCCTACTTCACAGCCTTCAGGATTTCATCCAACAAGCGTTTTTCCTGCTGTTGATTGGCAATCTTCCCATCCAACCAAGCAGTGCGGAGTTGCCCGAGGATTTCGCCAAATTGCGGACCGGGTTGAAGCCCGTAATTTTTTAGATCGTCCCCAGTTGTGTAGGGCTTGATGTGCCGCCAAAGCGAGATGTAATCTAAGAGGGCTTTTTCGCCAGAGATCAAATAGACGATATAAATAGAAAGCGCGGGCAATTTTTCCAGCGCGTACGCCCATTCGCTAGGTTTGGAATTGACCAAGTAAGGCAAACTGCGCTTCAATTGCGCGGCAGACCAAACTGCTAAAGTTTGCTCGTTTGAAAAATCCAAGCGCGTGGCAATTGAAAAAATTTCATCTTCAGTCAAGCTGATAAGCCAGAGCATGTAGCCAAGCGTTTGACGGTCGGCGGGTATATCGAGCGTCAAATCTGTATCAAGGTAATCGGCGTAGTTCGCGTTGAATTCAGGGAGTTTTGAGTGGATGGATTTCAAAACGCCCAATTGAGCAAGTTGTTGCAGGGTTTGCACGGCTTCTTGCTCTTCAAAGATCAAATCCAGTTCGTGGCGGATTCTTTCGCCGCTCAATTTTGAAAGGACGGCAAGAGATTCAGAGTTGATTAAGTTCAAGGTTGAAGATTCAAGGTTGAACGAGTAACGGATTTGATAACGCACAGCGCGGAAGATGCGGGTTGGATCGTCCATAAACGATTGAGCGTGCAAAACGCGGATGGTTTTATTTTCTAAATCCGCTTCCCCATTTAATGGATCGAGCAATTCGCCAAAATGATCCCCGTCTAAGCGAAGCGCCATTGCGTTGATTGGAAAATCGCGGCGGCGAAGGTCTTCTTCCATTGTGGCGGGCGTGACCGTAGGCAATGCCCCAGCGTGCGAATAGGATTCTTTACGGGCGGTGATTAGGTCTAAAGTTGCAGGTTCAAGGTTGAAGGTGGCGGGGAGATGCCAAATGGCGGTGCGGAATTTGGGATGTGCCGTGAGTTTGCCGCCATATTTCCTGACTAGCGCTTCGCCTAATTCAATTGCATCGCCTTCCACGACAATATCTAAATCGTTGATTGGGTAGGCAAGCAGAAGATCACGGACAAAGCCGCCCACGAGGTAGCAGGGCATTTTTAGGGCGGCGGCTTGGCTGGCAATGTTTGAGAGTAAAACCTGCTTTTCGACGGGAATCAGGTTTGAGTCAAGTAAGCGGCGTTTCAAATCCTTTTGCATATTTTCAATTTTACCCTTATGCGAGTATAATCGTGGCGATGAAATTAATCCCGAACCCAAGCCCGCGAATTTATAAATCTTCCCTGTCTGGCTAGGTTTGTTTTACTGTACCCACAACGGCTCCCAGACTTGGCGAGCCGTTTTTATTTTAGAAAAGAATTGGGATGTTGAAGAATGAACGTAACGATATTTGGCGGCGCACAACCAAAAGAAGGAACGGCGGCTTATGCAGAAGCGCGTTTACTTGGCAAATTACTTGCCGAGGCTGGGCATGTTGTGCTCACGGGCGGATACATGGGTACGATGGAAGCGGTCTCACGCGGCGCTTACGAAGCCAACGGACATGTGATTGGCGTTATCTGCATTGATCTTGAAGAGTGGCGCCAGTCTAAGCCTAATCAATGGGTCAAAGAAGAACGCAGAATGCAAACTTTGCTGGAACGCTTGGCGGGTTTGATTCAGGGTTGCGACGCGGCAATCGCTTTGCCCGGCGGCGCAGGCACGCTCACTGAAATTTCGTTGATGTGGAATTTAATGATCACCGAAGCCTTACCGCCCAGACCGCTCACGCTGATTGGGAGCGGTTGGCAGTCCACTTTTAATCAGCTCTTCAACGACTTTGAAAGTTATCTATCCAAACATCAGCGCGAGTTGTTATACTTTGCGGAAGATGTGAAAACTGCAGTAGTTAAGTTAGAAAATTGAAAGTTCCAAGTTGAAGGTTTAATCCTTAACCTAATAACCTTCAAGCTTTAAACCCGTAACCCTAGAGGAAAAAATGGCAGAAGAAAAATTACCTACCCGAACGGAAGATTTTGCAGAATGGTACAACCAATTGGTCGTGCGCGCAGACATGGCAGATTACGCGCCTGTGCGCGGCTGTATGGTGGTGAAACCTTATGGCTGGGCGCTTTGGGAAAATATCACCGCATGGTTGGATCGAGAATTCAAAGAGACGGGTCACGTCAATGCGGCGTTTCCTACTTTAATCCCCATGTCTTTCTTTGAAAAAGAAAAAGATCATGTGGAAGGCTTCGCGCCCGAATTGGCAGTGGTGACGCACGGCGGCGGCGAAGAGTTGGAAGAAAAACTAGCGGTGCGCCCCACCTCCGAAACGATCATCGGTCACATGTATTCAAAATGGGTCAAATCCTGGCGCGACCTGCCCATTCTGATTGTGCAATGGGGCTCGGTGTTGCGTTGGGAATTGCGCACCAAATTATTTTTACGCACCGCCGAATTTTATTGGCACGAAGGCCATACGGCGCATTCAACCGCCGAAGAAGCCAAAGAAGAAATGTACCGCATCCTCGATATTTACGAGCGCTTTTGTTTGGAAGAAGCGGCGATCCCCGTCATCAAAGGCACAAAAAGCGAAACCGAAAGATTCGCCGGCGCGCACACTACCACTTCAATCGAAGCAATGATGTGGGATAAACGCGCTTTGCAATCGGGTACTTCGCATTATTTCAGCACAAATTTTGCCAAAGCGTTTGAGATTCAATTCCTCAACAAAGAAAACGTTTTGCAATATGCCGAAACGACCTCGTGGGCGATCTCTTCGCGCATCATTGGCGCAATGATCATGGTGCATGGCGACGATCAGGGTTTGGTCCTCCCCCCCCGCCTCGCGCCTATTCAAGCGGTGGTGATTCCTATTTACAAAAATGACGCGGAAAAAGCCAAAGTGATGGAAGTCGCCGACCGAATTTTTGCCGAACTCAAATCTGCAAAGATCCGCGTCAAAATGGACGACCGCGAAAACGTCAGCAATGGATTCAAATTCAACGATTGGGAAATGCGCGGCGTGCCTGTGCGGATTGAAATTGGTCCCAAAGATATTGAAAAAGGGACCGTCGCTTTGGCGCGGCGGGATATGCCCGGCAAAGAGGGAAAAGCCTTTGTCTCTCAAACGGACCTGACTCAAACTGTGAATGGTTTGCTGAACGAGATTCAGGCTTCGCTCCTCAAGAAAGCCACCGCCTATCGGGACGCTAACATCCACGACCCCAAAGATTACGAAGAACTGAAAAAGGTCGTTCAAGACGGCTGGGCGTTTTCCTATTGGTGCGAATCGCGCGAATGCGAAACCAAAGCCAAAGAAGACGCGAAAGCCACCACCCGCAACATTCCTTTCGATCAACCCAATCAAGAAGGGACTTGCATCGTCTGCGGCAAACCTTCCAAGCGAAAAGTTTATTTCGCCAAAGCCTATTAACGTATCAGGTACTCCCGTGTCAGGTGTCAGGTCTCGTTCACCCGAAACCTGACACCTGAAACCTAACACCTGAAACCTGATCCCCCCATGCCCGCCATAGACCTCGCCCGCCTGCGTAAACAAGCCACTCGCCTAGCAGATTTTTTCTTTCTGCCCAACGAGTTTATGAAGCATTTGCGCGAAGTCTTAGATTTCTACGTCAACTACACCTTACGCACTAAAGAAAATATTTCGCCGGGCTCCAACCTCAAAACCTATCGCACTCCGCCCGCCGTTTTGACTCAAATTCAAAATGAACTCAGACCAACCGCAGAAGCGCAACCACACTTCGCCTTAGAACTAGCCGACATCTTATGGGATGAAGGCGCGCTCGAAACGCACTTACTCGCCGCCTTTTTGCTTGGGTGCATTCCCCCGCAAGAAGAACGCCTGCTCCCCCGCATCACCGCTTGGACGCAACAAGTGCGCGACCCCGATGTGCGCGTGGCGTTACTCTCCACCAGCCTAATGCGGATGAGAAGAGAAACGCCCGAGCAATTTCTAGTTTTAGTCCGCGAATATTTACACCCCGAGCGCGCGCGCACTTGGTCAAACGGAATTCAAGCATTAATCCCAATGATTGCGGAGACCAGCGATAACAACCTGCCCGCCATCTTTGATCTCGTCGAGCCGATCATTGAAGAAGCGCCCGTCACGTTACAAGGCGATCTCACCGATCTGATTGTGGCGCTCTATCGCGCCTCGCCTAACGAAACCATTTTTCTGCTCAAACAGATTCTTGTGCGCGCCGAAAATCCGCTCACGGCAATTACTTTGCGGCGCATTTCGCAAAACTTTCCGCGCCCGCTCCAAAATGAATTACGCGAACTCCTGCGCCCGCAACCGCTTATCCCGCCCAAACCTGAAGAGCCAGCCGATTTTGTAAAAGACCCGCCCGCGCCTGCGTCAAAAAAGAAAGCGAAGAAGCCAATGGATAATTCCAAGATTATTTATTTGCACGGTTTAGAAAGCACCAGCCAAAGCGGCAAAGCCCGTCAATTTGCGGAGCTTTTCCCCGGCATGATCACGCCCGATTTCACCGGCTCGTTTGAAGAGCGCATGAAACAACTCAAACCCATTTTGGGACGCAAAAAAAATTGGATCATCATCGGCTCGTCCTTTGGCGGCTTGATGGGGACGGTCTTCGCCTGCAAACACCCAAGCCAAGTTCAAAAGTTGATTTTGCTCGCGCCCGCCCTGCTGAGCAAACAATTCGGCGCTTATTTGGACCTCGAACCTGTTTCTATTCCAACCATCATCATCCACGGGACGGAAGACGACGTAGTGCCATTACAACCCGTGCGCCAGTTTGCCGAAAAGATTTTCACTAACTTGGAATATATCGTCGTCAAAGACGGTCATCGTTTGCACAAAGCCTTTGAAGAAATAGATTGGCAAGAAATTCTCGAAGCGAATGGATAGCAAAGCATGAAACAGCAAATCTACTGGCACACCACCGTGCAAATGCCGGATGATAAAAACTTAACCCCCATTCCCGAAAAAGTGGATGTGGCAATTATCGGCGGCGGCTATACGGGTTTGAGCGCGGCGAGAACTTTGGCGAAGAACAACCTGAATGTTGTGGTACTGGAAGAACATACAATCGGCTGGGGGGCGAGTTCGCGCAACGGCGGCATGACGTTAACGGGACTCAAGCCCAGCATGGCGAGCGTGCTCAAAAAATATGGCAGAGATATTGCGCGGCAATTATTTCAATGCTCATTGGATTCGGTAGATACGGTTGAGCAGGTTGTAAAAGCAGAAAATATTGACTGCGGATTCAAAAGATACGGTCATTTGTTAACTGCAAACAAACCAAAACATTATGGATATTTGCAAGCAGAAGTTGAATTCATGGAAAAAGAATTCAATCGCAAAACGAAACTGATTTCTCCGCAAGATTTGAGAAATGAAATCGGCTCAAATCTTTATCACGGCGGTTTGATAGACGAAGCCAGCGGCGGACTCAACCCCGCGCAATATGTTGCAGGCTTAGCAAATGCAACTGCAAAGGCTGGGGCGGCGCTTTGCGCGCGAGCGCGTGTCACCAAGCTTGAGCGTAGGTCGGGGCGGTTCTTCATCCAAACTGAAAGAGGAAATGTAATTGCAGAAAAAGTTTTGGTGGGCACGTCAGGCTATACAAGCGGAGTCACAAAAAAACTGCAACGCAAAATTATCCCGATTGGTTCGTTTGTGATTGCCACTGAAAAAATATCAGATGAACTTGCATACGAACTAAGCCCGCACAACAGGATGATTTTTGATTACAAACATTTTCTGAATTATTTTCGCTTGTGGGATAACCGCATGATCTTTGGCGGGCGGGCGGCGTTCTTCCCTGAAAATAAAAAAACGCTGGAACGCAGCGCTGAAATTTTACGCAATGAAATGCTTCAAGTTTTCCCGCAATTGAAAAATACGCAAGTGGATTATGTCTGGGGCGGCACGCTGGATTTTGCGTTTGACGAGATGACGCATGTGGGCGAGGAAGACGGCATTTTTTACGCATTGGGCTATGCCGGGCATGGCGTGGCGATGGCTTCGTATTTGGGCAAAACGGTGGCTGAGGCAATGCTGGCGGGCAATATCAAGGAACATCCGTTTGCGAAATTTAATTTTCCGAATGCGCCGTTGAATTTATATAACGGCTTCCCGTGGTTTCTACCGCTGGCGGGCGCGTGGCATAAGGTGTTGGATTGGGTGGAGTGAAAGAGCGGAGATTAGATAATTAGAGATTAGAGATTAGAGATTAGTCGGTGGTCGAGTAGGCGCGCGTACTTTTTATAAATTACGTCAGTTTTAAACGTATAATCATCTCAGTTGAGGCTTGGGAGTGGATAAAAGGAGGTTCGCTCGGCATGTATAAACGCATCCTGGTTCCGTTGGACGGCTCCCCCGCCGCTGAAGCAATTTTTCCGCATGTCAAAGGCATTGCCAGCGGGTTGGGGAGCGAGTTAATTTTGCTCCACGTCATCCCCACGGCTGTGCCGGAGTTTGCGCCGCCGGCGCGTCCTTTCGCAAAAGACTCAATCTACAAAGAGAAAAGAAAAATCGCCCGTTATTTGAAAGACCTGTGCGTCAAATTAGAAAAAGAAAATCTACAAGTTAATTATTTATTGAGCGCCGGCGGCGTGCCAGAAACAATTTTAGAAGTCGCCGACTTGATGGAAACCGATATGATCGCTATGGCAACCAGCGGACGTTCGCCCGCGCAAATGCTACTGCTAGGCAGTGTCACGTATTATGTAGTGCGGCATTCCCCACTGCCGGTTTTGATCATCCACGCTTGAGGCGGACAAAATCATTGAAGCGCAGCGGGTCAAAAAGCGGATTTTTACAAAATGAAAACGAATACATCAATTTTTGAATTTTCGGACAAAAAGTATTAGAATAGAAATATATCTCTTAACTTAGGAGGCACGCATGGCAACAAAGAAGGAACTAGAAGGCGAAGTCTTTTATCCATCTGAGCAGGTTGTGGCGCAAGCGCGCGTAAAAGATTGGGACGCGCTGGCTAAGAAAGCGGATAAAGATTTCGAAGGCTTCTGGGCAGACGAGGCTTCGGAACTCGAATGGTTCAAAAAGTGGGATAAAGTTTTAGACGATTCAAACAAGCCTTTTTTCAAATGGTTCACCGGCGGGAAAACCAATATCGTCCATAATTGTATTGACCGACACCTAAAAACGCACCGCAAAAATCAACTGGCGCTCATTTGGGAATCAGAAGACGGCAAAGAATCGCGTTCTTTTTCTTATTTTTCAATGAATCGTGAAGTGACGCGCATGGCGAACATCATCAAAGCGATGGGCGTGCGCAAAGGCGATCGCGTGACGATTTACATGGGGCGCATCCCGGAAATCGCCTTCGCTATGTTGGCGTGCGCCAAAATCGGCGCAGTGCATTCGGTGGTCTTCGGCGGCTTTTCAGCGGACGCTTTGCGCGGACGCATTGAAGACAGCGATTCCAAATTAGTCATCACGCAGGACGGCAACTATCTAAACGGCAGAATCATCGAACTCAAACGCACGGTGGATGAAGCGGTCAAAAAATGCCCGTCCGTAGAAAATGTGCTTGTGATTCGCCGTACCGGGCATGAGGTCGAGATGGACCCGGAGCGCGATCATTGGTATCACGAAATGGAGAAACTCCCCATCGCCAATGGCAAATGCGCCACCGAAGAGATGGACGCGGAAGATCCGCTCTATATTCTTTACACTTCCGGCTCCACCGGCAAACCCAAAGCGATTTTGCACGTGCATGGCGGCTATATGGTCGGCACGTATTCCACGCTCAAATATGTGTTCGACCTCAAAGACGAAGACCGCTATTGGTGCGCGGCAGATCCAGGCTGGGTCACTGGGCATTCTTACATCGTCTATGGTCCTATGCTCAACGGCGTGACTTCGTTCATGTTTGAAGGCGGGCCCACCTACCCCTACCCCAACCGCTGGTGGCAATGCGTGGAGCGTTACGGCATCACGATTCTTTACACTGCGCCAACCGCCATTCGCGGGTTGATGAAATTCGGCGAAGCCTGGCCCAACAAGCATGATATTTCCTCCCTGCGTTTGCTCGGCTCAGTTGGCGAACCGATCAACCCCGAAGCTTGGAAATGGTATTACCGCGTCATCGGCAAAGAACAATGCCCAATTATGGATACTTGGTGGCAGACTGAAACCGGAATGTTTATGATCACGCCCACGCCGTCCGTCCCGCTCAAACCCGGTAGCGGCACCCGCCCGTTCTTTGGCTTGCAAGCCGAAATTTTGGATGAAGCTGGCAAACCGGTCAAAGATGGGGATGAAGGCTTCCTCGTGCTGACGCGACCCTGGCCCTCCATGCTCCGCACCATTTATGGCGACTCGGATCGGTACGTAAAACAATACTGGTCCAAATTCCCGGGCAAATACCTCGCTGGAGATTCCGCCCGCCGCGATGCAGACGGCTATTACTGGATCATCGGGCGCGTGGACGATGTGATCAACGTCTCCGGGCATCGCCTCGGCACAGCGGAGATCGAATCCGCTTTGGTCAGTCACCCGGCAGTGGCAGAGGCGGCGGCGATCGGCTTGCCGCACGAAGTCAAAGGCACGGGCATTCACATCTTCTGTATGCTTCGCACCGGCTTCGCCGCTTCTGAAGCGCTGAGCGAGGAACTCCGTCAGCATGTGGCAAAGGTGATCAGCCCCATCGCCAGACCGGAAGACGTGAAGTTTGTAGATAAATTGCCCAAGACGCGCTCCGGCAAGATCATGCGCCGCGTATTAAAAGCCCGCGCCCAAGGCTTGCCAGAAGGCGATCTCAGCACGCTGGAAGATTAGGAAGAGATTGGTAATTAGGGATTAGGGATGAAGAGTTGCCCCGTGATGGTCTTGATCAAAAAGACAAATCGCGGGGCTTTTTTGCGGGCGCTTTGGCAACTTCCAACTATTGCAAATTTGTAAACTCAAAAATATAAAATTCTCGTATAATCCGCAAATTCTTACGTCTTATTTAGGAGTATCCGCAATGAAAAAATTCTTCACCAACGAAATCTTTCTCGGAACGATGATCGCCATTTTATCCGTCTTTACCGCTTTTGTTAGCTATCAAGGAGCTATGGCTGATTCCGAACAGAATAAATATGAAATTCTCGGAATGCAACAATTGAACGACGGCAACGCCGAATACCTGCGCGCCAATCAGGATATTACACAAGATTACAATTATTTTGATAACTGGTATTTGAATGCGGATGAACGCCCGGAGATCGCCGATTATTACAAAGATAATTTTTCTGAAGCGCTAAGCGCCGCCGTGGAGAGCGCTCCAGATACCGTGTGGACTGACGACTACTACAACAGCATGTACGCCGACGCTACCGCCCTCTGGGATGAATCTGACGTGAATTTCAATTTAGCCAGCCAATTTGACGAACGCGGCGATCAACTGCAGTTAGTGATGTTGATTATGGCGCTGGGGCTGGCATTCACGGCTTGGGGATCGTTAGTGAACGAAGAGAGTCGTATGCGCCTTCTATTCTCGGTGTTCGGCACAATCGCCTTGCTCGCGGGAATCATCGCCTATCTTGCGCTAGTTCCAAACGTGGTTGCCTAAACTCAAATTTAGCTTCATAGTTCAAATAAAATCGCCGCAAATGCGGCGATTTTGTTTTTTTAGTTAAGCGCCCAAAGCGGGCAGGAGAAATTCAGGCGTCCAAAATTTTCCATACCCCAAAGAGGCTAAAACCAGCGAAACGATCAAAATGCTCACGCCTAAGGCAATAAGAATTCTATCGCGCTTCTGATAAGTCAGCACGTCAAACCAGGTGCGCGGGGCTACGCCAAAAGCGCGTAAATCCATCGCGTCAATGATATCCTCGCTCCCCATAATCGCGTGAATCACCACCGGCACGACAATCGGACCTAATTTCCGCACTTGACCGATCAAGCCGCCTTGCAGTTTTTCCAACTCGTAACCGCGCGCGCGTTGCGCATCCATCGTCAGTTGGAAATCGCGCCCAAAGGTTGGGATGAAGCGCATGGTCAAATCCATAGCGTAGGCGAATTTATCTGAAAGCCCGAGCCGCTTGAAAGTGATCCCATACAGCGCCGGGTTCAGCGAATACGGAATCAGAATGGTCATAAGCGCAATGCTGGAGATGCGCGTGAGTTGGCTGGCGGCGAAGAAAATCCGTTCGACGGTTATTTTGAGCGTGGGCGTCCAGCCGAGGATGGAAAAGTTTGCGGCGAATTCGCGCAGGGTGTGTTCTTCCGTGTAAACTTCCATGCCGCCGCGCCCGGTGAGGAAGGTGAGAAAAGCGAAGAAGATCACAAAGCCCACAATAAATAAAACCGTTCGCCGCACTTCCAGCCAGGTGACGCGCGAAGCGATTAGGGAAAAGAAAGCGATTGCCCAAAAAGGCAGTAGAAAGCGCACGTCCCAGAATGAGAGGACGGAGATCAAAAAGCAAACGAAAAAGATGATCCAAGCGCGCGGATCAAAACTTTGGATGAGAGAATTTTCGCGTTTGCGATAACGCCAAGCGACAAGCATGTTTCACCATAAGGGCTTGCAAAGTTTTGAGCTTTTCAAGCCCTGCTTTCAAAAAATAATTATCTACCAGATTGTCTTTGAACGGAAGCGTACGCGCCAACCAGCATGGGGACGAGGATTGCCGCAAAGATTAAGTTTGGTCCAGCCGCCGGCAAAAATTGACCGACGATTGTGGTCGGCAAGGAAAAGCCGTTGATGAAAATATCCGCCAACGAAGCAAATAACAAGCCGAGAATGTTGCCTAACATGCTCCACATCACCGCCGTAGCGACATTTTCATTTGAAGCGAAGCCAAAGCGCACCGCCAAAACCAGAATGAAGCCGATCACAATGGAGATGCCCGCAAAAAGCGAAATGCTGGCGTCGCCAAAAACGTTATTCGCCGGATCAAAGAAGGTCATATTAGGCGTATTGCGATTCAGGAAGAAGAGGATGGCAGTCACCAGCACCAAAGCGCCGCTAACATACAAGACTGTGTTCATGCTTTGTTTGCGGTCTTTGAAGAGCATCCAACAGCCGGCGATAAAGCCAATCAAGCCGTTGCCAACGCTCCATTGCGGGGATAAGCCAAAGCCGGTCAACGCATCGCCAAACAGATTGCCTACCGCGCCGGTGAAGAAGCCGACCACAGGTCCAAAGGCATAGCCGAAGAACATCGGGATCGCAATCGCCGGACGCAAAGCCACCTGACTGACCGAAGGCACAACGAAGACGGAAGCGTTAAACAACCAAGATAACACCGCGTATAAAGCGGCTCCAATCGCCATCCAGACTACTTGACGCGTGCCGACTTCCCAAGCTTCGTTCTGCTTGGTGGAATAGTACACGGCAAAAGCGATCAACAAGCCGACGACTACAAAGACGAAGCGCAAGACCGAACTTTCCGGGTCTACGGAAAAATCCAGATTAATGCTTCCCTGTCCGACAGCCGCGCTTCCAAAACTACCGCGCGGCGAAAGCACAAAGATCGCCAAAGCGAAAACAACGAGAACGACCGCTAAAAAAATGATAAAGTTCTTGAGTCTGCTATCCATGTTACATTCTCCTTTTTTATTATGGAGGGCGGCGCTTTAAGCCGTCAACTCCTGTGTTACCGTAAAACATGCGCCAGAGCTTCAGCGCGTAAAAAACGTCCGGTGGCGGCAAAATGCTTGAGGTTCAGAGCCAGCAAAGAGGTCGGCACGAGGCGGTTTGCCTTAAGCTTCTCAAAATCCGCGAGCGTTTCCTGCGGGCTTCCATCTGCGATCAACTTGCCGTCATTGACCATCAAAATACGGTTGGCGTAAATTGCCGCTAAATCCACGTCGTGCGTAATGAAGAGGATGGCTTCAAACGTGGGCATTTGCAAAATCGAATCCATGAAGTTCATGTAATTCTGGTAATCCTGTCCGGCTGTGGGTTCATCCATGACCAGAATGCGGGATTGCATCGCTAAAATTGCGGCAATGCTCACGCGCTTTTGCTGACCAAAAGACAGCGCGAGCGGCGCATCGTTTTCTTTTTCAGCAAGGTTGACGATTCTCAGCGCTTCTTTCACTTCCAAATCAATTTGCGCTTGCGGGTGCTTCATGTTCGTTGGACCAAACGCCAGTTCCTCGCGCACGGTTGGCGCGAAGAGCATGTGGCTGGGGCTTTGAAACACATAGCCTAACATGCTCGCAATTTCTGCCACGCTGGCTGTGCGCGTATCGCGTCCATCCACTAACACACTGCCGGATTTTGGTTTGAGTAAGCCGATCGCATGTTTGACGAAGGTCGTCTTGCCCGCGCCGTTTGGTCCCAGCACTGCGATCACATCGCCGCGCTTGATTTCCAGATTGATGCCGTGCAGAATTTCGCGCCCGGGCTCGTAGCCAAAAGCTACATTTTGGAATTTGACCAGCGGCTCTTTTTCCGCGCTCAGGCTTGTTACCCGCGGCAAAACTTTGATCTCCGCCGGAGCCGGGTCTTGCCTCGCGCGCGCAACGACATCTTCAGCCGGTAATTTCACTTTGTGATAATTAACTACACTTGATAACCCCTGAATTCCGCCGAGGTAACGCGCTTCTCCGGCGTTCATATACATCACACGGTCTGGCTTGATGCGGAGAACGTCCTCCACGCGATGTTCCACCAGCAAGATTGTCATCCCCTGATTCGCCAATAAACGCACCATATCCAAAGCCTCTTGCGCCGAAGCTGGGTCAAGGCTGGCTAAAGGTTCGTCCAACAGCAGGATAGATGGGCGCATTGCCAATACGCCCGCCAAAGCGACTTTCTGCTTCTCGCCGCCAGAAAGGCTGAAGGTCTCGCGTTCGCGCAAATGCGGAATTTTGAGAAAATCCAACGCTTCGCCCACTCGTGCAAGGATTTCAGGGCGCGGCATTCCTAAATTCTCCAGTCCAAAAGCCACTTCGTTGACGACTTTCGTGCCTAAAATTTGGCGGTCTGGGTCTTGAAGCACAGTTCCCACTTTTTGAGAAATCTGCGAAAGTTTCCAAGCCTTCACATCCTCGCCAAAAATGGATATTTTTCCGCTCAGTTCCCCTTTGTAAGAACGCGGGATCAGTCCATTAATACAACGAACGAGTGTGGTTTTACCACACCCGCTAGCGCCGGCAATCAGTAAAATTTCGCCTGGATTTGCTTCAAATGAAATATGGTGGATTGCCGCGCCTGCCCTTTCGCGGTATTTGAACGAAAGGTCTTCAACAATTAAGGGAATATCAGTCATCGTTTGCATATTGTACACTATCTAAAAATACCCTGCAATTTCTGCAGGGTATTTTTAGATCAGCGTCAATTTATTTAATCCGCAACGACTCTGGGCAAAATAACGATAAATTCCGCGCCTTTTCCCTCTTGAGATTTTATTTTAATTTCGCCCTTCAAGGCATTCGTCACCAAATTATGGACAATCGCCAACCCAAGCCCGGTGCCGCCCAAGGCGCGCCCCGTAGTGAAGAACGGCTCAAAAATCCGCGCCTGATTTTCCTTTGGAATGCCGGAGCCGTGATCGCTAACCGCCAGTCGAAAATGATCTTCATCTTCGAGGTCAAGGGTAATCGTCACTTGCCCGCCGCCTGTCGGATAAGCGTATCTTTCGGCGTTGGACAGAAAATTGATCAGAACCTGAGAGAGAAATCCGCGATAGCCGATCCAACTTTTCTCTTCGGGTTTGAGTTTATCCACAATTTTTACAGAGATGCTATTCTTCCGCAAACTAACCGACATCAAGCCGACAATTTCAGAAACTATTTCAGCGATATTCAATTTCTCTTTTTCAGCCACAAGCTGACTAACCGAGACTTTCTTGAAATCCTGAACCAAAGCGTGGGCGCGCTCTACATTACGCCGAATCAGTTCAAGCGATTCGGCTATATCGGCGGCGCGTTGCGTGGTAATCTCGGATGGCGAAGCCAATTCGCGCGCCATAATTGCAACCGCCGTATTGATCACGCCAAGCGGCGTATTGATCTCATGCGCTACGCCCGCCACCATTTGCGTCAAGGCGCGTTGCTTCTCAACTTCCATCTGCGTAGCCAATGAACGCTTGGAAAGAACTTCAATCAATTGCGCGTCGTACATCTTGCGAGTTTGGTCGTTCAATACCGAGAAAAAATCCGCGATTTCTTCCGGCGTGGATTTGCGAATAACTTCAAGCAGTAATGCGCGATCCACAATCAGAAAATCCGCATCAGTCAAAGCCGTTACGGTTGCCTGACGAGGTTCCCGCTTAAGCGCGGAAACTTCGCCAAACGATTGATATTGCGCAAACTCGCCCGTATTGATAGTTTCGTTTTTGGAATCATCCCGCTCAAATTTGACCGAACCTTTCAAAATCAAATAGAGCCCTTCCGAATCCTCCCCCTGACGAAAAACAACCTGATTTGATTTAGCTGAAACTTGCGAAGCGTTTTCAGCCACCTTCTCCAACTGTTCTTTAGAAAAGGAAGCAAGACAAGAAAACTTACGCAAATCTTCCGAAGTGATTGACTTCTTCTTTTTAATCATAGGTGTATCAAGAAGCATTGCAAACCGCCATAAATTGCTTATTTTTATGGGGTATTGTATTGTTTTTTCAGCGCCAATTCCTTTTTGCAACCTTCTTAACAGGTTACTTTTGCTCGATCAAATGGGTCAATGCCGCGTATGTAGCGGGGATACTCTTAGGCGCGGCGAAGGAATCGGCGATGATGGCGGGATCCTTCATGCCATGCCCCGTGCAAACCGCAACCACTTTTTGACCTTTCGCCTCAAACTTCCCGACGGCTGATTCGGCGAGCAATCCGGCAATTCCCGCCGCTGAAGCAGGCTCCACCCAAACGCCTTCGCTTGCCAAGATCTGCTGGGCTTTCAAAATTTCTGCGTCACTGACGGCGATGATTCTTCCATTGGATTCATGCGCGGCTTCGAGAGCTTGCTCTCCCCTCGCCGGCTTACCGATTCGAATCGCCGTGGCAACGGTTTCAGGCTTTTCAACCGGATGTCCCAAAACCAACGGAGCAGAACCAGCCGCCTGCACGCCTAAGAGGCGCGGCAAGCCTTTTTGATATTGCTTGAAGCCCATCCAATATGCGGTGATATTGCCGGCATTGCCAACCGGCAGGCATAACCAATCCGGCGCAGATTCCAGTTCATCGCAAATTTCAAACGCGGCAGTTTTTTGTCCTTCAATCCGAAATGGATTAATCGAATTAACTAACGCAATCGGAGTTTTCTGGGTAATTTCAACCACCAACGCAAGCGCATCATCGAACGAGCCTTGAATCTGAATCACTTCTGCGCCATAAGCAATAGCGCCCGCCAATTTGCCGACTGCCACTTTGCCTTCTGGGATCAATACAATCGAGCGCAGTCCGGCGCGCGCGGCATAGGCGGCGGCGGATGCGGCGGTGTTCCCAGTTGAGGCGCAAATCACAGTTTGCGCTCCCCGCCCAAGCGCTTCGCTGATCGCGGCTGTCATGCCGCGATCTTTAAATGAGCCGGTTGGATTCAAGCCTTCAAATTTAATGAATAATTCACAGCCAAGTTCTTTGCTCAAACGCGGCATGGGGATTAACGGCGTATTGCCTTCCAAAAGGGAAACTATTTTTGTATGCGCGGGCAAATCGAGAAATTGCCGATAGCGTTGAATCAAGCCCGAGTAGGTCATGTTAACTCCAAAGTCAAGAATGGGGCGATTATAGTCAATTAGACAAATCTGCCTAGAGGTATTATATAATGACGGGATGATAAAAATTCGCGTCCCCGCCACTTCCGCCAATTTGGGTCCAGGCTTCGATTGTTTAGGTCTTGCCTTGAATATTTGGAACGAAATTAGTTTTGAACCCGCAGAAAAATTAAGTTATGCCGCCCGCGGAGAAGGCGCGGAAAAATTAAATAAAGGCATTCGGAATTTATTAACCAAAGCCTTTGCAAAAGTCCATGAAATTTGCGGGGAAAAGTTAAGCCTTGTAAAAATTTTAGCTGAAAATAAAATCTTTATGAGCAGTGGCCTTGGCTCGAGCGCCGCGGCGATTGCGGCAGGTTTATCCGGCGCGAATGAAATTTTGAAACGCCCCCTGAGCGCGCGCGACCTATTAAATCTTGCCGCCGAGATGGAAGGTCATCCTGACAATGTTGCGCCGGCTTTATTCGGCGGGCTGATCATTTCGGTGACGACTCGCGATGAGATTATTTTTCGTAAATATGAATTGCCCGAATGGACGATTGTAATTGTCAAACCGCAAATAGAATGGCTCACTAAAACCGCTCGGGCTGTATTGCCTAAATCTATATCCCGCACGGATGCGGTCTTCAACATTGGGAGAGCGTCTTTGGTTGTGGACGCTTTACGCAATGGCGATTTAGCGCTTTTGCAAAAAGTAATGGACGATAGAATTCACCAGCCTTACCGCTTGAAACACGTCACCGGCGGAACTTCCGCTTATAAAATCGCAAAGCAATTTGGGGCGGCGGCGCTTTCAGGCGCGGGGCCTTCCATCATCAATTTCGTAAATTTAAAAGACGCGGAAAAGGCGCGTAAAGAAATTGTCGCAGTTTTTGAAGAGCGCGGCATTACGACAAAATCCATCGTCACGAAACCAAGCGGAATTGGCGTACACGTAGCGTAAAAAATCCTCCCAAATTTGGGAGGATTTTTCATTCACTATTTTCTACTTCTTCTTATTACCTGATTTCTGTTTCTTCTTAGGCTCCGGTTTGACGGGATTCACGGCGGTTGCCGGCTCAGCTTTTATTTGCTTCACATCTTCTTGATGGTATGGATCGTGCAAATGCACAGGCTCGGCATGATCGTTCCGCACGCGCAGATTTATGATTTCCACAAAGACCGAGAACGCCATAGCAAAATAAACATAGCCCTTAGGAATATGTTGATCGAAGCCATCGGCAATTAATGTTAACCCAATCATCAAAAGGAAGCTCAGCGCCAAAACCTTAATTGTTGGGTGCTTCTCTACAAATTCGCTAATTGGTCCGGCAGTGAAGATCATTACCAAAGCCGCAACGATCACCGCAATGACCATGACGGCAATATCCTCAGCCATGCCAACGGCGGTGATGACCGAATCTAAGGAAAAGACGATGTCTAAAATCATAATTTGAGCGACAACGCCCCAGAAGTTCGCGGCGACTTTAGCGACTGCGCGACCGCCCTTACCTTCCAGTTTTTCATGGATTTCGTGGGTGCTTTTCCATAAAAGGAAAAGTCCGCCAATTATTAAAATAATATCTTTTCCAGAAATACCAATATCAAAAATCGGCAAAGTGAAAAGGTCTTCCTTTAGGCCAATCACCCAGTTAATTGAAAACAACAAAGCCACACGCGAAAGCACGGCGGCTAAAATACCAGTCGTGCGTACTTTCTGTTGATCCTGAAGCGGTAGTTTTCCGGCAAGGATGGAAATGAAGATAATATTATCCACGCCCAGCACTAACTCCAGCGCAATAAGCGTTAAGAGAGCGACCCAGCCTTCGGGTTGCGAAATCCAATCAAAATGAGAACCCATCTATTACTCCAAATAAAGAATTTTGGCAATTTTACCAAAACTCGGAGGCGTGCCTCCGAGTTTTAATCTTTACTTAATTTTGAACATCTGCATTAACTTCATTGCCAAGTTCAAATCGCCTGCCAGTTTCAACTTGCCCTGCATGAAGGCTTGCATTCCATCCAATTCGCCCGTGAAGATTTTGACGTAATCAGCAGAATCGGCAGTGAGCGTCATTTTCGGCGAAGCGTGCTCGCCTTTAGAGACTTCCACCTTTCCATCCTTGACGACGGCGTACCATTCGCCTGCTTCTGCGCCGGTGAATTTGAATTGAATCACCGTATCCAAGCCTACGGCTTTTTCGGGCAGGAACGCGCCCGGCATTTTGGACATGAGGGTTTCGACTGTTAAAGACATTTTTTCTCCTTGATATTGGTTATTCGTCATTGCGAGGAGGGACTTGCTCTTTCCGACGAAGCAATCTTATGGTTATGCTGGAGATTGCTTCGCCACGAAGAACAAAAAACGCGGCTCGCAATGACGATAATTAATTCTGTAAATTTTCAAAAATCGCCGCCGCGCCCATGCCGCCGCCGATGCACATGGTCACCATGCCATATTTGGATTTGCGCCGCGCCATTTCATAAATCAATTGCGTGGTTAATTTTGAGCCAGTGCAACCCAGCGGATGACCCAAGGCAATCGCGCCGCCGTTGACGTTAACTTTTTCAGGGTCAATTTCTAAAGTTCGCATCACGGCTAAAGATTGCGCGGCGAAGGCTTCGTTCAATTCTATCAAATCAATATCATTCAATGATAAGCCCGCCACTTTCAGCGCTTTTGGAATTGCCACAATCGGACCAATGCCCATTAACTCTGGCGGCACGCCGCCCACTGCAAATGAAACGAATCTTGCTAATGGTTTGAGATTTAATTCTTTCGCCTTATCTGACGACATAACCACAACGCCCGCCGCGCCATCCGACATTTGAGAGGAGTTGCCCGCCGTGACCACGCCGCCTTCTTTGAAGGCTGGCTTCAACTTTGCTAACGCTTCAAGCGTCGTTTCCGCACGCGGACCTTCATCTCGGCTCACCTTAAAAGATTTTTTCTGCGCCTGATCATTGGCGTACTCAATGACTTCTACGTCAAGCGGGATAATTTCTGGGTCGAAGAGACCAGACTGAACGGCGGAAGAGGCGCGTTGATTACTGCGTAAGGCAAAGGCATCTTGGTCGTCACGACTGATGTTGTATTTATCAGATACATTTTCAGCAGTGAGTCCCATGTTTGTGTAGTAATGCGGTAAATCCTGCGCGAAGTATGGATTGGGCGAAAATCGCAAACCCGTCATCGGAATCATTGACATGGATTCGGCGCCGCCTGCAATGCCAATTTCAATTTGACTTGTGCGAATAGCATTGGCGACATGCGCGATAGATTGCACGCCCGAAGAACAATACCGATTGATGGTCTCGGCAGGCACGGTATCAGGCAAGCCAGCGCGCAAGGCGATCATACGCGCCATATTGAGACCTTGCTCGCCTTCGGGGAATGCACAACCGATAACCACATCGTCAATTTGACTTGGTTCAAGATTCGGCGTGCGATTTAATAATTCTTTGATCACAGTCGCCATCATGTCATCGGGGCGAACTGTCGTAAGTCCTCCACGTTTTGCTTTTCCAACGGGAGTTCTTACTGCACTAACGATTACGGCTTCTTTTGACATAGTTTGTTTCCTTATATCAAGTCGCAAGTCGAAGGTCAAAGGTCAAACAACCTGCGACCTGTAACTTGTGACCTTTGACTAGTTTCTTAAAGGCTTCCCCGTTTGCAAAATGCTCCACATTCTGGCTTGGGTTTTCTCCTCGCCGCACAATGACAAAAATGCTTCGCGTTCTAAATCTAAAATATATTGTTCAGAGACCCATGCTCCGCGAGACAAATCGCCGCCGCACATAATATAGGCGAGTTTGTTGGCGATGTGATTATCATATTCGGAAATATATTTGCCTTCTTTGAACATGAATGTTCCCACACGCAATGCGCCGAGATAATCTCGCCCTGCGGCATAGATTGATTCTGGCGCAGGCGCGCGATAGCCTGAGTTAACTAAATACAAGGCTTCGCGTTTGGCTTCAGTCAATAAATGGTCTCGATTAGCAATCACTCGATCTTGCGGATTCAAAATCGCCATGCCGCGCGCTTCTTCTGCCGATGTAGCCACTTTTGCCTGACCAATTTGCAAAAATGCTTTTTGCAAAAACGGCAACACTTCAGCATGTTCGGTCTTCATGGCAGGATTAATAATGCGGCGCATCATTTCTTTTGTGCCTGCGCCCGCTGGAATTACGCCTGCGCCCAATTCAACCAAACCGATATAAGATTCAGCCGCCGCTACAACTCTTGAAGCGTGCATGGTGATTTCACATCCACCGCCCAAGGTGTAACCTGCTGGCGTAACTACAATGGGTTTTGGTGAATAACGCATCCGCATATTCATGTTTTGCAAATTACGAATCGCGCCATCCAGTTGGTCCCACATGCCTTGCTGACTAGCAACAACAACCATAAATAAATTTGCGCCCGCGCTGAAATGCTCGCCTTCATTACCAACGACCAAACCGTCAAAATCAGTTTCGAGTCTATCCATAGCTTCGTTGACGATGGCTGAAATATCGTCATCCAAAGCGTTCATTTTGGTATGAAATTCAACCAAGCCAATGCCATCACCAATATCAAACAAACTTGCGCCAGCATTTTTGTTAATTTCTTTTTTCGTATCTCGATAATTTTTCAAGAAAACAAAATTTGCATCTTGTTTTAATTTGACATATTTTTTCTTGGTTACATCATACACGCCAATTTTATTTGCGCCACGATACTGATAAAACGTTTCAACGCCTGCTTTCAACATTTCATCCACCCACTTGGCTGGCGCATATCCTTCGGCTTTCATTTTCTTGGCGGTCTCTTTCACGCCGAGCATATCCCAAATTTCAAACGCGCCCGCTTCATGCATAAATCCCCAACGAACCGCATCGTCAATTGGTTTTGGCGTATCAGCCACTTCGGGGATAATCGAAGATGAATACTGGAACGATTGATACGTCAACGCTTTGACTAATTTCGCCGCTTTATCGTCCGCCTCTAACATGACCTTCAACCTGCCAGCCAAATCCTCGACATCTTTTGCCGCCTTGACAGAATCGAATCTCGGCTTGGTCGGCGCGACGTGCTCAAATGTTTTTAAGTCAAGAGAATAGAATTCTTTTTTGCCTTCCGCATTGCGGACTTCTTTATAGAAGCCGATTTTAGTTTTATTGCCCAACCATTTTCTTTCAAGCAAAGTATCCATCAACTTCTTTGGCTTTTCAGCGGAAAGATATTTCTGCCCGAGTTTATCGTGCGGAATCAAAGGCTGGAGATTGGCGCCCACATGATGCCAGACATCAACTCCCACCAAGTCAATGAGGCGGAAGGTTGCAGTTTTTGGGCGACCCATTAAAGGTCCAGTAAGAGCGTCCACTTCATCCACTGTGTAATCATTATTGAGGATGAAATCCATCGCAAACGCGCCAGTTCCAAAAGCCACACGATTGCCGATAAAATTCGGCGTATCTTTACAAATGACGATGCCTTTGCCCAAACGATACTCGCCGAAACGAGCCATAAATTCAACAACATCTTTGGATGTATCGGCAGTTGGAATAATTTCCAGCAATTTCAAATAACGCGGCGGATTAAAAAAGTGCGTGCCGAGAAAATGTTTTTTGAAATCTTTTGAGCGACCTTCTGCAATGGCATGGACAGGAATGCCCGAAGTGTTGGTCGAAACAATCGCAGACGGTTTGCGAACTTCGTCAATGCGCGCCATCAATTGTTTTTTGATTTCTAAATTTTCAACAATGGCTTCAACTATCCAATCGGCTTGTGCCACTGCATCAAAATCATCATCCAAATTTCCAAGCGTCACCAATGACTTCAATTCATCCGCCATCAAATTAGCAGGTTTGGCTTTGAGACATCGCTCCCAACCTTCTTTGACGATTTTATTTTTATCATTTGAATCTTTTGCCGCAATATCAAGCAAAGTAACAGGCGCTCCGATATTTGCCAAATGCGCCGCAATCGCCGCGCCCATTGTTCCCGAACCGATGACTACTGCTTTGTGTATGTGATATGCCATATATTTATCCTTTTGGTGATTGGTAAATAGTAAGTGGTAATTACTCGTTCAACCAGTTGAGTTCTTCTTCTGAAAATAATTGCTCAAGATTCTCAACAACATATTCAGGCGCTGCTTCCCGAATTACTTTCTTATTTGAGTTTTCAGAACGAACAGTTTTCAAACTTCGCGTAAAGGCGTTTAATTGTTTTGCTAAAGAGGTCAAATCTACAACAAATTTATCAACTTCCTCTGGCTTCATCAATTCACGAGCAACGGCTCGATTGAGCCAATATTTTGTTTCAAACAAACTTCCGCGAGAATAATATAAAAATTGAAGTTTCTCGCCAAAGTTATATCTTCCAAAAGATTCAGCAATGTTTGCGCCAATCGAATCGGCAGAGCGTGTGATTTGCTTTCCAACAACATCCTTTGCAAACTCATCCCATTGCACACCCAACTTCCAGATGGAGTCGGCAATTTTTTCAGCGGATTTCAACACTTGCAAATCTTCAAATGTCGCAGACATCACAACCTCCAATCACCATTTACTAATTACCACTTATCTCAACTCCGAACCCGAATAACCCAAAATATTTCTCGCCACCACCAGCCGATTAATCTGACCCGTACCTTCATAAATATCGGTGATCTTGGCGTCACGCATCCATTTTTCCAATAGGAATTCGCGCGTATAACCAAGCGGACCCAAAATCTCAACTGCTTTTTGACTAATCTTCGTAGTCACATCACCAGCTTTGACTTTGCACATCGAAGACTCAAGCGCGTTTGATTTTTTATTATCAATCATCCACACGGCTTTCAAAACCATCAACCAAGCGGACTGTAACATAATTTCCATATCAATCACTTCACGTTCAATGTTTGATAATTTCTGACGCGGCAAGCCATAACGAATTTTGACTCCGTTTTCTTCCAACTTTTCCTTGAGGAATTCAAGCGCGGCTCTTGCTACGCCCAAACCTGATGCCGCTACCAGAGGTCTGGTCGCATCGAAAGTTGCCATCGCTCCGCGGAAACCTGCATTATTTTTTTCTACCGTTGCGCTTCCCAGCATATTTTCAAACGGCACGCGCACATCTACTAATGAAATCGCCGCCGTGTCGCTGACTCGAATTCCCATTTTCTTTTCAAGTTTATTTATCTTAACGCCCGCCGTGCCAGATTCAACCACAAAAGCGCGCATCCCTGCACGCCCAGCCGTTGGGTCAATGCTTGCCCAGACCACGATAAAACCCGCGCCAAGTTTTTCATAATGCGTAAATGATTTATCGCCGCCTGTCACGAAAATCTTTTCGCCATTGATCACCCATTCATTTGTTTTTTCATCTAACACAGCGCGAGTCCGAATTGCAGAAGTATCTGAGCCTGCGCCGGGTTCGGTCATACACATAGCGGCATAGGTTGGGATATCGGCATTAAATCTTTCTAGAAATTTTTTCTTTTGCTCGGCATTCCCAGCCGCCGCAACTGCCGCCGCGCCTAACCCGCCGCCTGGCGTAATCAAATACATTCCCACATCGCCCCAAGCTAACATTTCAATTTGGGTCGCTAATTTTTGATAGCCAATTGGCGGGCGCTTCTCGCCATCCGCTTGTGGCTTTTCAGTGACGGTTAATCCGCCGCCGCCGCCCGCCGCTTTCATCGCTGTATGCATAAATTCCACATAGCTCCATGGAATCGTATGTTCGTTTTCGTCAAATTCACGCGAAATCGGTCGCATCATATTCTCGGCAACCGTCTTCAACATCACTTGTTGATTCGCTATCGGTTTAGGGGTTTCAAATTCTATGGTCATTATTTCCTCTTTCTGTCATTGCGAGGGCGTTCTTTGCCCGAAGCAATCTTATGAGAATGTTGGAGATTGCTTACCACTTCGTGGCACACGTCGCCACCAAGAACAAGAGCGTGGCTCGCAACGACGTTAAACTATCGCTAATCCCAACAACATCGCAAACCCTCTAGCATTTCTCATTAACAGCTCAACAGGGTTTTCACGAATGTATCCATGTCCGCCATAAATTTGCACGGCGCGGTCTGTCACCATCATTGCCATATCCACGCAACCTGTGTGCGCCAAATAAGCTGAAACACAAAAATCTTCCTTATGATTATCCATCTTCCAAGCCGCTTCCCACGTCAGCAAACGCATGGCTTCAATTTCAGTCCGCATCTCAGCCAACATAAAAGCCACCGCTTGTTTTTGCGCAATCTTCACGCCAAAGGCTTCACGTTCTTTGGCATAGTTTTTGGCATACTCAAATGCGGAGTTTGCCACGCCCAGAGCGGCTGAGGCGGAGGCAATTCTCATCGAAGCCAGAATCAATTCAAAGTCATGCCCTGAAGCGCCGCCTAATTGATTCGCTAACGGAATGGTCACATCCTGCAACTCAATTTTATACATCGGCAGGGCATTTAATCCCATCAATTTTTCACGCTCTTCTGAGATGATTAATCCCTCAGTATTTTTTGGGACGATGAAGCCTTGCGTGACGCCGTCTAGATTTGCATACACTAAAATTTCCTGCGCCTCTTTTGCATACGGGACAAATGCTTTTGCTCCATTGAGTTTTATTTTGTCTGACGATTTTTCCGCAGTGGTCTTAAGCGCGTTTGGGTCAAAATCAAAACTCATCTCAATCAACGCCCCAGTGTACGGACTCCACTGCCCTGAAATAATTTTTGGCAAATAATTTTTCTTTTGATCTTCACTGCCGCATAATAAAATGGGCGTAGCAAATAATGACGGGGTTTGCACAGCCAAGGCAGAGGCGAAATCGCCATACGCCATTTCTTCCAACGCGAGTACATTGGTCACTGCGCTTCGCTCGCCAAACCCGCCATACGCTTCAGGAATGGAGGCTTGCAATAAACCAATCTCCCAGCCTTTGTTAATCAACTTGCTAGGCAACGATTTATTTTCTTCATTCTCATGGGCAGATGCACGCAAATCATTTTCAGCATATTTGCCCACAGCGTCTATCAGCATTTGTTGTTCTTCGTTGGGTTCAAATGAATACATAGTTTTCCTTTCAATCTTTATGGAGTCGGCCAGCTTGCTGGCGTATTGCAGAAGCAAGCTTCTGCACTCCATATTTATTTCAACATGCCTTTCAACATAAAATCAGAATAATCATCGGCAATTTGCTCAATGGATTTTTCGCCATTGGGTTGATACCAAGTTAACGTCCAATTCATCACGCCCATCAAAGCCCGCGTAGCTAAATTAACGTCTTTCAAATCAAAGATTTTCGTCTTCACGCCCTCATTAAGCGCCTCGCGCCATAGCGCCTCAAAATTATCTCGATGAGGAACATGGCGCGTGTGAGTCTTTTTATCTAATGAACGGTGTTCAAATAATAAAACGGCGGCTAAGTCGGCATTTTCAGCCAAAGCGGATAAATATCCGCGAATCATTTGTCTCAGTTTTTTGTCGGCTGGGATATCTTGAGCGGAAATTTCGGCAATCTGCGTGGTGAGCATATCCAAAGCGCGGTCTAAAAGCGCAAGCAAAATCTCCTGCTTGGATTTGACATGATGATACAAACTGGGCTTTTGCACATTTAACGCCTCGGCTATATCCGCCATGGAAGCGCCATGAAAGCCTTTTATGCGAAACACTTGTGCGGCTGTATCGAGAATGTCGTCTCTGGTCACGGAAACTCTCCTGCCTACCGAACGGTAGGTTACACTAGTTTACACCCTACCGAACGGTAGGTCAAGAGGAAAGCGGGAACATTTTTGAAAGGTTCGCGTCTCGTATTAATCAATAGTTATTTTTGAAACGAGGAAAAGATGAAAAGTAAAAAATTATTACAGTTCGGTTCATTGCTCGCGGTTTTTATCGCCGCCCTAACCGCGCCAAACAGCGCATTAGCCTGGTCCTGCGGAACTAGCTACGCCGTCCAAAGCGGAGACACATTACGCAGTATTGCCGCCGCCTGCGGAACAAATGTAGCCGCCCTGCAATTAGCCAACCCAAGTTTGGGGCAATACATTTATCCGGGTCAGGTTTTGAATTTACCCGGCGCCTATTGGGACAACGGCAACGGCTACGCCACCTACTTAGTCGCTAAAGGCGATACGCTCAAATCGCTAGCGGCACGCTTTGGCACAACTATGGACACGCTTGGCTCCTTAAACGGGTTGTACAATTACAACTTGATTTACGAAGGTCAATGGCTAACCGTCCCAAGCGGCAACGCCGTGCCTACATCAGGGACTTCCTATACAATTCAATCCGGCGACACGCTTCGCAAAATTGCCACACGAATCAATTCCACCGTGAACGACATTTTGGCAGTCAACCCGCAAATTGCAGATGCAAATAAAATTTATGTCGGTCAGACGATTAACTTACCTGCAAGCGCTTCATACTATACCGTTCAAACCGGCGATACAATGAAGAAGATCGCCGCCCGTTTTGGCGCCACGCTCGACGCGCTGATTTATCTCAACCCGCAAATCGGAGATATTAACAAGATCTATGCAGGTCAAACCATTCGAGTTTGGTAATCTAAAATAATTAAGAGCCTGCTCTTTATGAGCAGGCTCTTAATTATTTACAGCGCTTCAAAGCCGCCTTGAAGATCCGTTCAAAGAAGCCTTTATAGCCGCCCGGATCGTACAGAATCATATAATCTGCCGGGCCGTATTCCTCGGGCTTGAACATAATTCCGCCGTTCGGGTTGATCTCTAGAATATACAATTCGCCTTGGGCGTTCATGCGAATATCGCACCGTCCATAACCTAAAACGCCCATCGCCAAAAACATATTTTTTGCAATCTCATGCAAACGGGAGAGAAGCGGCGCATCGGTCACTTGTTTGAAATCAAACGGGACGTCGTAATTCCATTTAACATCCACATGCCAAAATTCTTCGTTAGGCGGAAAGACCAACTCGGCGGGCGGATAAGCAAACGGACTCTTTGAATCTTCCGCATTTTCAACGACCAGCACGTTATATTCCTTACCGACAATAAATTCTTCCATGCGCGCCGCGCCAAACTCCGCACAAATTCTTTTGACTTGGGTTAGGACCTGTTCAAGCGTATCGGCGCGCGATTCTTTGGTCATACCCGTACTGCCATAGCTTTTGGGATGTTTGACCATAATTGGGAAGCGCAAATTCTTGACTAATTCCTGCGCCTCTTCCGGACTTTTGACATGATAACCCTTAGCGAAGCCAATACCATGCGCCTCAGCGGCGGCTTGCATTTCCTCGCGGGTTGGGTCAAAGCAATTACTGCCTGCGCCGGTAAATGGCAAGCCTAGCTTTTCTAAAGCCAGCACAACCTCAAGCGCTTGGTATCCCGTCTCGTCGTCTTCTTCGTCTTCAAATTCGTAGCCTTCGCAAATATTCAAGTACACGTCGTAACGTCCGCTTTCAGCCAATGCGCGGATATTTTCTTCCACCGGCGCGGACATCGTGATCAACTCCCATTCAAAATCTTTCAAATAGGGGGCGGGGTCAAAGTGACCAATTTCTTCATCAGACAGAACACAAACGCGCATGGGTTGCTCCTAGTTTTGATGAAGATATTATTCCATAAAATTGCGCGCTGACAAGATTTGCCGAACTTAAAATATCCAAAAAAAGAGCCGTCCATCAGGACGGCTCTTGGCTACTTGGTTTCTGTCACTTTGCGAATACTGCGCGGCTGTTCGGTATTATAGCCTTTCGCCACAGTTAGGTGATGAGCGAAGAGTTGCGCGGGCAAAATATTAACCAGCGGCGTTAGCCATTCCGGCACGTCATTAGGAATAGCAATCGGAACTTGAGCCAAAGCCAGCGCGCGTTTATCATTTGAAATGACGACTAATTCCGCCAAAATATCGGAGCGTAATCTTTGGAGCATTTCTAACATCGAATTAAATACTTTGCCTTTAGAAGCGACGGCGAAGACCGGATAGCCCGACTCCACCATTGCGATTGGTCCGTGCGCAAAATCCGCCGAAGAGTACGGTTCGGCAATGATATAGGTGAGTTCTTTTAATTTCAACGCCCATTCAAAAGCTGTGGAGTAGTTATATCCCCGCCCCAAAACGACGGCTTGATCTATATAGCGGTAGCGCTGAACCGCTTCTTTGATGAGCGCATCCTGTTTTAAAACCTGTTTCATCCAAGCGGAAACTTTGCTTAACTCCGCCCAATTCTTCTTATTACCGCTTAAAGCCGCGGAAAGCATCGCCACTGACATCAATTCAGTGGTATAGGTCTTCGTCGCGGCGACGGCTTTTTCTACTCCGGCTTGGATATCAATCACGAAGTCAGAAGCCTGCGCGAGCGGAGATTCGGAGACGTTGGTAATTGAAAGCGTCAAACAGCCCTGACGTTTACCTTCTTCCAAAACGCTGACGATATCCGGCGATTTCCCGGATTGCGAAATGCCGACCACTAGCGCATTTTTCAAGACCGGCGGTTTTTTGTAATACGTAAATAACGAGGGCGTCGCTAGAGCCAGCGGCAACCCGTTGAAAGCGCCAAGCAAGTAGTTTGCGTAACGTCCGGCGTTATCTGAAGTGCCGCGCGCCGCCAAGAAGACGTATTGAATATCTTGGGCGCGAATCTGCGCCGCGATTTGTTCGATATTTTTTTTCTGCAAGCCGAGCAGATCTTTAATGCGCTCAGGTTGTTCAAAAATTTCCGAAAGTAGGGTCATGTTAAAATTTTGCCTCAACCATTCCTGGAATAGATACCGGCAATTGTCCGGTCATTGGGTTGTGACCAAAGAGGGCTTTTGCCGCCGCCTGCATGGACGGTTCTAAAATGCTATAGGTGCAGAGATATGTCGAAACGTGCGGAACAGCCGCGAGGTCGTATGGGAGGCGCATGGCAACTACAATCAACGGGATATTTAGCCGCAGACTCTGATTAATTAAGTCCGCTTGTTTTCTCTCTGCATAAGCGTTGATCGTGCCAAAAATCAGCAGGTCGTATTTCTCTAGCTGTAAAAGCAAGTTGGCGATTTCATTTTCGCTTGGGGCAAAAGGAATGATAAATTCGTCCACGTTTGCGTGATATCGACGAATCGAATCGGCAAGTTTGGGCGTGATGTAAGAAGAAGTATCGGCGGGGGTTAAATCCAACGGTTTGGGAATGATCACCGCAATTTTCTTTTGCGCTTCAAGTTTGAGCGGTAAAAGTTTGGCTTGATCGCGCACTAAAGTAATGGAACGCTCGGCGATTTTATTGGCGACTTGCAGATGCGCGGCGCTTTGTATGACGCTCAGATCTGGCGTGTTAGGAAATTGGGCAAGCCATTCTTTAAGGCGCAAAATGCGGCTGACTGATTTTTGAAGTTCGGCGCTAGGCAGATTTCCATTTTGTGCGCCTTGTAACAGGGATTCGTACACTCGCTTTTGATCTTCGGGATCGCTGGTGACGAGGAGTAAATCCGCGCCGGACTGGGCAGAGCGCAGAGCGTCCTCGCGCAATAATTCACCCTGACGAATTGCGCGCATATCTAATGCGTCGGTAATCACCACGCCTTGATACTTCAATTCGTCGCGCAGTAAATCAGTTAGGATTTTTTTGGAAAGCGTCGCCGGCGGAGCGTCTGGTCCATCAATGGAGGTGACGCCCAAGTGCGCGGTCATCATCATTTTTGCGTCCGCTTGAATGGCGGCGCGAAACGGAACTAATTCAACGGCGTGAAATCTTTCCAAGGAATGCGCAACCGTGCCAAAGCCATGATGCGAATCGCTGGCGGTATCGCCATGCCCGGGGAAATGCTTTACAGTCGCGGCTACGCCTTGGGATTGAATCCCTTCGATCATTGCGGCGGTTAATTCCGCGACTAAGTTTTGGTTTTCGCCAAACGAGCGCACGCCCACAACTGGGTTTTGCGGATTGATATTCACATCGGCGCACGGGGCGTAATTGACGTTAACGCCTAATGCGCGCATTTCGCGCCCGAGCACTTCGCCGGCTTCACGCGCCAATTCTGTGGAGCGCGCCGCGCCTAACGCCATGTTGCCCGGCAAAGGCGTGCCATCCCCAATTGCCATCAACTGCCCGCCTTCTTGATCGGCGGCGATCAGCAAGGCCGGGAGGTTGAGCGCCTGCGCTTGAGACTGCAACGCCTCATTCAACGCTCGAACCTGATTCGGCGAATCGATATTTAGATGCCGAAAAAGTGTGATTCCGCTCGGCTGATAATTCTTGAACGCCTGAATAATTTCCGGCGATAGCGTTTCTTTTCCGTGAAACGCAAATAACAATTTCTGACCAATCAACTGTTCGAGATTCACATTAACCTTTTAAGCCTGAAATCACAACGCTTTCAAGGATGTAGCGCTGGGCGACGAAGAACACGCCAATCAACGGGACGGTGGTCAAGACGGCGGCGGTCATAATTGTGGGCCAAGGCTGGGTAGTTTGATTGATGTTGTACAGCGTAGAGACATAGACCGGCAAAGTATATAAATCAATAGTTTGCAAATACATCAACGGAGTCAACAGGCTGTTCCACAAGCCGACAAATAAGAAGGTGGCAATGGTCGCCAGAGGAGCTTTGAGCAACGGCAGGATGATTTCCCACCAAACTTGCAAATGGGTGGCGCCATCCACAAAAGCGGATTCGTCCAATTCCTTTGGGATTTGCGCCATCGCCTGACGCAGTAAAAAGATCATCGCCGCGCCGCCGGCAAAATAGCCGGGAATCACGATTGGGTTGAAAGTGCCGATCCAATTCAGTTTATTGAAGAAGACATATTGCGGAACGATCAAAGCTTGCGCCGGAATCATCATCGTGGAAAGCATCAAAAAGAAGACGACGTTTCTACCGGGCCATTCGATCCGGCTAAAAGCGTACGAAACCGCCGCGATCGAAATCAGCGTGCCAAACATGGAAAGAGTTACATAAAAGACCGAGTTGAAATACGAGCGTAAAAAGTTCGTGTTGTGAAAAATATCAATGTAGGCTTGCAAAGTCGGCTGGTCGGGAATCCAAACGATGCCCGCAGAATTGGTTTCGGCAAGCGTCTTGAGCGAAGACGAAATCATCCAGAACAACGGGAAACTCATCAGCACGGTTGCGCCAGTTAGCAAAATATAAAGTACCGAGGCTTTAACTAAATATAAACTTTGTTTCATGCGCCGTTTCCTTAATATACGTCGTAAGTGACCCAGCGGTCTTGCAATTTAAACTGAATCACCGTCACGATCATAATAATCACCAACACCAGCCATGAAATTGCCGAGCCGTAACCAATTTCAAAATGGCTGAAAGTCTTCTGCCATAAATAGTAAACCATCGAAATCGTCGAAGAAACGATTGGCTGGTTATCTCGATATAAAACGAAGATCGGCTCAAAGATTTGCATGGAAGCGATCAGCCCGACCACCAGATTGTAAAAAAGGTAAGGCGTGAGGAGCGGGAAGGAGATCTTCCAAAATCTCTGCCAGCCGTTAGCCCCGTCCACCTCAGCCGATTCGTGCAGTTCTTTAGGGATGCTATTCAGCCCCGCCAAAAAGATTAACATCATCGTGCCGCAACCCCATACCATCAACATCACGACGGACATTTTCGTCCATAAGGGGCTTTGCACCCATAACGGCACGCGCACATCAGCCGGGAAGCCAGCCTCGATTACTTTATTCAATAAGTTATATTTTCCGGTGTTCAAGCCGAGGAAAAACGCCGCCACAACTTCCTGCGCGAAAATGAAGGCGCGATTAAGATAACCAAACGGCGGGAAAAAAGCGGATAATGCGCGGATAATTTGATTAATAATGCCCGTGCCGGTATTCAACATCAAGCGCCAACACAATAAAACGGCGGTGTTGAAACCTAAAATTACGGGTAAATAAAATGCCATACGAAAGAGTTTTTCGCCCCACATTTTTTGATTAAGTAAGACCGCCAAAAACAACGCCACCCCAATCTGAAGCGGCAAGCCGATCACGGTCAAATACAAGGTATTGATCAACGAAGCCCGAAAGGTCGTGTCCTTAAGTAAAAGTTCCGCGTAATTGCTTATGCCCACCCATTTGACCGGCGCAGAAGAGGCAATTCGATAGTCGGTAAAACTCCAATATAAGGAAAAGCCCAGGGGAATAAGCACAAAAATCAAAAAGCCGACAATCCACGGCGCCGCAAAGAAATAACCGGCAAATGTATTTTGCTGGATTTTTGGAGTCGCGCCTCTGAGCTGAACCACAACGCGAGCCAGCGCTCCCAAACCGTAGCTACTCGCTATGATAAAAATCACCGTGAGAACCGCAATCACAGATACATTCAAATATGGATTAGTTGGCATAATTTCATCCTATCAATGTTGTAGGAACACAGCGATTTATTAACTTTAGAGCCGATCAACTGTGTTCCTACAATTTTACTCAAAATCTACGAACAAAAACATCAGGCTTATTATTTGCCCAAAGCGGCAATATATTGTTCCTGAATGGTGGCATTCACCTCTTCCGGAGTCAATTCTTCGGTGACGAGTTTGCCGAGCGCATCTTGCATGATGGTGGAAAGTTTAGCCGATTCAAAGATACCAGCGAAACCAACGCCGTATTGAGAAGCCAATTCGGCTTCGCGTTTTAATTGTGGGGAGTCGGTCACGTAACCATATTGAGAATCGTTACGAGCGGGGATCAAGCTCATCGTGGAGTTCCACTTGTTGTTGGCTTCCTTGCTGAAAGCAAGTTTCAACCATTCAGCGGCGAGTTCTTTGTTGGGGCTGTAATCCGCAACGGCTAACCAGTCGTTGAACGCTAAAACAACCGGCTTGCTGTTGGGGAAGTTAGCGGGATCGCCATAGAAAGGATCAATGGTGATGTTGTCCCAGATCGGGCGATCGAAGGCAGGAGCGGCCCAACCGGAGTGAGCTAAACAAACGCCGCCGTTGTCTTTTTGAGTGGCGTCGTCCTTGTCAATCACCGAGCCTTGACCAGCGGGTAAAGAGCCAACCGCATTGGCGGCAGGTCCGTAGGTGGCTTGGCGCATCTTGAGGATGTATTCGGTGGTCGCTAAAGCTTCAGGTGAATCGAAGTTCGGGGTGCCGTCGGCTTTGTAGAGTTGACCGCCCAAGGAGTAGTACACCAAGAGCCAGAATTGCCAATCAGCCATCGAGCCGGAATCAACCGGGATCAAAGCTTGTTGAGAAAGGGAGTTGGTCGCGGAATCAATCTTGGTCAATTGGGTGGCGAATTTTTCCCATTCAGCGAAATCTTTCGGGGTGCCGGTGGTCCAGCCGCCAGCTTCCATCAAGTCGGTGCGGCAGAAGACATAGCGCGGGGCGGTGAAGATCGGTAAGCCGCGGAGTTTGCCGTCATACTTGGCATTTTCCAAAGCGGGCCCGAAGTTCTTGATATCAGGCCAAGCGCTTTCGCCCAAGTAAGAATCCATATCGGCAAGGCTTTCGCCGTAGAGGGTGTTCATTTCAGAGCCGAGGTTGATGATGTCGGGGCCAGCGCCAGCGGCAAAGAAGCCGGCGAAGGTGGTGTCCCAACCAGACCAGGAGCCTTCGGTAATTTCAACGGTCACGCCGGGGTGAGCCGCTTCAAAAGCGGGGTTGATGTCGCTCTTCAACCAAGCGATCGTGTCGGGGGTGTAGTCCAACAGATAGATCTTCAAGGTTTTGGCTTCCGCAGGAGCTTCCGTCGCGGGGGCTTCCGTCGCCGGAGCCGCAGTCGCGGGAACTTCGGTGGCTGGGGCTTGAGTCAATGCCGGGGTACCGCAGGCCGCTAAAACCATGCTGGCTAACACGAGCAAAGACAACAAAGTAAACAGTTTCTTATTCATTTCTTCTCCTTAATAAATGTTTGAAAACAAGCCATTTGAATTAACCAATTTTATAAAAGTCTCCGGATCTTTCTCCTTTCTGGAAGACGATCAAAACTTTCAAATCATCCTGCCAACTCGCTCACGAACGTCGCCTGCAAAGCGTTGGATAAACTCCTCCACAAATTCAATTGGGTTCAAACTACGGTTATTCATCAAAGGAGTCATATCCATCGCGTAGGATAAGCCGGTCGCCGCATCCACTTCATGCGATTCAAAGTAGGTTGCGTTTGCGCGCCGGCGTCCCATCGAAGCCAAATCGTAGCGTTTTCCGCCGACAATTTGGGAATCGAACACGCCTAACAAAGCCAACTGCAGATTTTCATGGGCAGAAAGATTCATCACGACTTTATCCGAATCGACCATCCAATCCAACCCGCGCCAAACCTCACAGCCCACGCATCTTTCCGGACGTTCAGCCTGGTCCAGTCTGCGTAAGGCTTCGATTACCCGTAAAGTGACCCCAATGTGGGTATCGTGTTTATCAGCCAAATTATGGGTATAAACATATTTCGGCTGGGTGGCTTTCAAAATTTTCACAATATCTTCCACCGGTTCGTTCTTGGAAGCGTCTTTGATAATCTTGCTTGGGATATCCAACATAATTTGCGCCGCGAATTCGCCGACCATCGCCGCGCGATATTGCTCGCGGAAACGCACCAAGCGCATTTCTTCATCGTTGTAATGTTCATAAATACTATTGCGCGGCGAGCCGCGTCCGTCTGTGATCACTACGCCGGTAAACCAAATATCTTTTTTCTGGAAGCATTCAATAATCGGTTGCGCCGCCATGATTTCAATATCGTCCTGATGCGCCGCCAAACACAAGTGCGTCGTGCGCGCCAAAGCTTCTTCCACCGGAACATTATCCGGAACGTAAATTTCAGCCGTATCTAAATGGAATTTCATCTGCTTATTTCTCCGTCAATGCTGGTAAACTCGCCGCCGCAATGGATTGACCCACTCGGCGTAATTTTTCGCTGGGTAAATGAATTTCTATTTTCTTCAACAACTCAGGAAATTCAGCTTCAAAGACGCGCTTAACCCCTTCCAACAGCAAGTCGCCGCCGCTACCCGAAGTACAACGCCCTAAAATCAAGACGTGCTTGATATCGTAAAAATCGGCGTAATGAGCGATGCCATAGCCCAAGTAAATGCCCATGCTTTGCCAGATCTTCTTCGCGCCATCATGCCCGGCTTCCAATTTCTCCTGCACAGATTTCAACTTCTCTGCGTCAGTCACATTGGCGGGCAATTCAATTCCGGCGTTTGGCGCCAGCCGAAAAGCACACTGTTGCGAAAAATAAGTTGCGCCACAGCCTTGATCCCCAGACCATTCTTCCAGCGGAGCCGTTGGGCTGTAATCAATCGGAGCGAACGCCAGTTCATTCAGCCAGCCCATAATCTTCCCCTCGACGTTGACATATCCCGCCGCTTCGCTTGAGCCGAGCGCAATGCCCAAAATGCCGTTATCTTCAATGGACATAGAACCCGCCAAAGCCGTCACGTCGCCGTCGTTGATAATCTCCAACGGCACGCCCATTTCCTCGCGGATGCGTAAAAACATATTGCGGATTTCATCGTAGCGTTCTTCAGGAATGGCGCGAAACAGAGAAGCTACCATCGGACGGTTATCAATATAAATACCCGCCGAACTTCCGCCAATTGCATCCACACGCGGCAGTTTACTCACCGCAGTTTTCAAAGCCTGCATCACTTCGTTGTAGTGATACTCAGGGTCAGAATGTTTCTTCGGTTCCCAAACCACTTCCTCGCTATAGACTGGATTTCCATCAATGACCGCGCTCACCTTTCGATCCGAAGCGCCCAAGTCAAAGCCGATGCGATTGCCTTGCATATTGCGTCCGAGCGCTTTTCCGCTATCGCGCGCGGCGGGGATTTGATCTTCATTCGCGAAGATCACCGTAAATTCCTTTTGGTAAACCTGCTTGCCCATGAAGTCGTAATCAAATTTGCGCGCGCCGCCTGCGGAATAAACTGCGCGAAGATGTTCGGCGACTTTTTGACTGCCGCTAAAATAAAGCGTATGTCCGCCGCATTGCCAAAGTAAAAACTTGACTAGGCGTTCAATGTATTGGTAGTTCTCTTCAAAATTCGGATGACCTTCGGGATAGATCAGAGTCTCGAGGCGGGAGAATTCTTCCGCGCTTCTTTCCAAACCGATCACGGCTCGCACGCCAACCGGCTTGACTGCCTGCTGGAAGTTTCGATTTGCCAGAATCGCCGGACGAAAGGCTTCGTCTAAAGGTGGGGTAATTTTAGGCTGAATCAATTGCATAATTAGTTTTCCTGAAATAAAAGTGAGTAATCATCGAGCATCAAAAACGCAGACGCGCCCAGAATACATGCGCGATAATCCAAATTCCCAAGTTCAAGTTTTGTGCCTTGATACATCTTTTCTAATGAAGCCTGCCGAATGGAGCTTTTTACAGCCTCGAACCAAACTTCGCCAAGCTGAATCATGTCGCCCGTCAAAACAATTTTCTGAATATTCAAAATACCGATCAAGTTCGCCAGCGAAATGCCCAAGTACTTTCCCGCTGTCGTCACAATTTTTTCAGTTCCATTGCGCTTGGCTAAAAACTCGGCGACCACCTGTTCAAATGAAGAAACGCCAACCTGATTGATCAAAGCGCGCGCGCCAGCCACAGTTTCCAAACAGCCGAATTTTCCGCAACGGCATTTCAGCCCGTCTTCCTGCACCACAATATGACCAATTTCGCCCGCTCCGCCGCCGTCGCCTTGAAACAATCTTCCATTTACCAAAATGCCCGCGCCAATGCCATGTTGAATATTGACGACAATTAAGTTCTCGTCGGCTTCGTGTTCGCCGCCGTAAACGTATTCGCCAATTGCAGTCGCCTGGCTATCGTTCAAAATTGAAACGGGGATTTCATATTTCTTTTCAAGCAAACCGGCTAATGGCAAATCCTTCCAAGCCAGATTCACCGCATTGACGATCACCCCTTCGCGCGTATTCACCAAGCCCGGCGTGCCAACGCCAATGCCGACAATGGGCTTTATGCCTTTACGAATTAATTCATCTAAAATTTGGTAGATCAGTTCAAGCGCGTTATTTCCATCGCTGTCATTAACTTTGATTTCAACCGTCTCTTTAATTTCGCCCCGTAAATTAACAATTGCGCCAATGAATTTATCCTGCCCTAAATTCAAACCGATTAAATATCTTGCGTCTGGAACAATGCTCAACAAAATTGGGCTTTTCCCGCCCAGCGATTCTCCCCGCCCTACTTCGTCCACTAAACCTTCTTTAAGTAAGCCGCTTACCACTTCCGATACCGTCGTGCGCGTCAAATTGGTAATCCGCGCAATTTCAGCGCGGCTAATCAATTCATGCGAAAAAAGCGTCCGCAAGACTAAATCTCGATTATGTTGCTTAGTTTGCTGATGAGTAGCCTTCTTCACGAGTATCCTTTTGCCTACACGAAGATATTGTTGGACTTACTCTTTCCGAAACTTTGTAAATTCACTGGACTAACAAAGTTCATTTTACAGACATCCCTAGCAAGAGTCAAGCGCCAATCCTTGACAAATTTTAGGCAAAGGGTATAAAATAATTTAGGCAAGACTAAATTTTAGAGGAAAGAATTAGCATGTACCTTATCTCGCTCCCCACTGCTGGATTTATCGCTTTCATCGGCGCATTGCTTTATGCCATTGGTGATGTGCTTTTGTTAGCAAGCAAAGTTAACATAGATGAATATCCAAAATTAAAACCATTTGCAAAATTATTATCAGATGCAGAAAAAATGGCGGCGCTCTCCCCTAACCGAATGATTTGGGGCGCTTTGCTCGGCGTGTTTGGAACGCCGTTGGTAATGATTGGCTATTGGCAAATTTATCAAGGTTTGAGCGGAGCAAATGCTTGGGCGGCGCTAACAACTATCGGTTTGTTTGGATGCGCTTCTGTCATCGGGGCATTTGTGCATGGAACTTTTTATTATCTGGGCGAATATGTGCAAGCTTTGAATCAGGTGGATGAAAAATCGCAAGCTGTGATTGCAAAAATGATTGAACGCCATAAAAAAGTTTTGATTATCAGTTATGCGCCTGTAATGGTTTTTATCCTAATCGCTTCACTCTTATTTTCAGCTTTGGTGTATTCAGGAAAAACTTTGTTTCCAACTTGGATTGCTTTTATCAACCCAGGCACAATGACATTTGCTTGGAAGTTGATAAAAAAAATATTGCCGAATTTTGTGCGTGATGCAACTGAAGGCGCAGGCTTCAACATTGCTTATATGGCTTTCTTTGCTTGCACAACATTAGCCCTTTGGAAATGATATGAAACCATCTACCTCCACACAAGATTATCTCAAAACAATTTATGAGTTAACCGAAAACGGCTCGCCTGCCAGCACCAATGATTTGGCGCGTGAGTTAAACATCAAACCCGCTTCGGTAACGGGCATGATTCAAAAACTGGCTGGCGAAAAACCTGCATTGCTTGAATATCAAAAACATCAAGGCGTGACGTTAACTTCAGCAGGCAAAAAAGCCGCGCTTGAAGTGATACGTCATCATCGTTTGTTGGAGACTTGGCTTGTGCAAACGCTTGGCTATTCGTGGGACGAAGTGCATGAAGAAGCCGAGCGACTCGAACATGTGATTTCAGAAGATTTTGAAAGGCGCATTGCCGCCGCATTAGGGCATCCGCTCCGCGACCCGCATGGAGAATTGATCCCGACCGCCGATCTTAAGATGCCCCTCGATGATTCAACGCCGCTCTCCGCTCTGCGAAAAGATCAAACCGGAAAAATTTTATCCATCAAAGGCGCAGACGCTAACTTGCTCCGGCATTTGGAGGAACTCGGATTGACGCCCAATACGCCCATCGAAGTAATTAGCTACTCCCCCTTTGACCACAACTTAACCGTCAAAGTTAATAAAAAGACGCACGTGCTTGGTCTAAATATCACCAGCAAGATATTTATTGAAGAAACTTAAGTACTCAACATTTATGTCGCGCGTTAATCGCAAGGGAAATCTTGAAGCGCCGATTATGGCAATTGATCATGTTTGAAAATTCCATTTTATTTCCCTCTTTACCGGCAGTGAGTTTGACAGAAATTCTGATTGTCTTCACGCTTGCCAGCCTTGCCTATTTTGTGGTTTTCAAGAAATTTGAAAAACATACGCCAATGCAAAGAAGAATTACAAAACTCCTAATCGTGGTCGGCGCGCTTTCAAGCATTGGTATTTTATTTAGCAGATATGCATTTTGGGGCATGATTGGGTTGATGACCATCGGGCAAGTTTATTTACATGGTATTTATTTCCCCAAACATGGAGTTGACGGCTTAACCGCCGAACCGTACGATAAATATTTAGAACTAACAGAAAAAATAAAAGGCAATAAATCATGAACGAAAACATTTTCCGCATTTTAGCCGCGACGCTTTTGTTGAGCGGCATGAGCATTTCAATTTATTTCCGCAAGAAAGCAGATAAAGAAACTGGCGAAAAAATTTCTCGCCAAGTAGACGGATCGGCAATGATGAACTTCATCAAAATTGGCGGGTTGATTCTTTGGCTGAGTCCATTTGCGTACTTGATCAACCCCGCTTGGATGGCATGGTCAAAGGTTGGGTTGCCAGAATGGGTTCGCTGGCTCGGCGTTGGACTCGGTGTAGTTGGAGTCTGTGGCGTGTATTGGCTGTTTAGCAGTATCGGAAGCGGCATCACTCCCACCAGCGGAACTCGCAAAGAACATAAATTAGTAACTCGTGGAATTTACAAATATATCCGTCACCCACTCTATACCTTTGGTTCATTATTGATTGTTTCCTTTGGCGTGATGGCGGACAATTGGTTTATCGGCATGTTTGGAGTTTTGGCGTTCACTCTTATGGCGATTCGCACGCCGAAAGAAGAAGCCAACTTGATTGCAAAATTTGGCGACGAATATCGTGACTATATGAAACGAACTGGAAAATTTTTACCGAAGGTATTTTAACTATGTTTGTAAAACAATCTTCTATCTTTAATATATCCCCCGAACGAACTTGGCAAGAAGTGAGCAAAACAAAGTTGCTTCATTATATTGGTATGCCTTTGATTAAATTTATCCCTATTCATGGAGATTTACCCGAAGTTTGGCAAGCGGGCGAATACACCGTAGAGATGAAACTGTTCGGCATTCTCTCTTTTGGAAAGCAGAAAATTGTCATCACTCAAGCTGCAGAGCACGAACAACAGGCGCATCGCTACACCATGCTGGATGATGGGCGTGGAGAATTAATCCCTACTTGGCGGCATTTGCTTTCAGCAGATAACGCGAATGACGGAAAAACGCTTTATACCGACACAGTCAATGTGCAAGCGGGCATATTAACTTTTTTTATTTGGATCTTCGCCAATATTTTCTTTTGGCATCGCCAGAAGCGTTGGAAGAAATTAATTAGAAACAATTTTAATTATCAATGATCTCTTTACAGGAATTAATATGAAAAAAACCTCGCACGTTTCACTCTCTGAAGTCCACGAATCGGTAATCGTCCCCGCCAAAATTTCATCATGGAAGCGCTGGCTGGCAATTGCCGGTCCCGCGTTGATGGTCTCAGTCGGCTACATGGATCCGGGCAACTGGGCAACCGACATTGCCGGCGGAAGTCGTTACAGCTACGCCCTGATTTGGGTGCTGTTAATGTCAAATTTAATGGCGATTCTTTTGCAGAGTCTCGCCGCTCGGCTGGGCATCGTCAGCCGCCGCGATCTAGCTCAAATCTGCCATGAAGATTATCCGCCGATCATCAATATCCCGCTGTATATCTTGGCGGAAATCGCCATCACCGCCTGCGACTTAGCCGAAGTCATTGGTTCGGCAATCGCCTTGCAATTGCTTTTCGGCATTCCGCTTTTCTATGGCGTGATCCTCACCGCGTTAGATACCTTTCTACTTTTACTGCTGTCTCACGCCGGAATTCGTAAATTAGAAAGCGTAGTCATTGCCTTGGTCGGAACAATCGGCGTTGCCTTCTTCATCGAGATTTTACTGGGCAAGCCGGATTGGGTCGGCATCGTTCACGGCTTCGTCCCGTCTCTGCCGGATGCGAATGCTTTATACATCGCCATTGGGATTTTAGGCGCGACCGTGATGCCGCATAATCTCTATTTACATTCGTCGCTCGTTCAAACTCGAAAAATTGGGCGCGATCACGAAGAAGTCAAAAAGACCCTACGCTGGAACACGATTGACACTTCGCTTTCGCTGAATATTGCCTTCTTCATTAACGCGGCGATTTTAGTAATGGCGGCATCCGTCTTTCATAAAAACGGTTATTTTGAAGTAGCCGAGATTCAAGACGCCTATCATTTGCTTGAGCCGCTAGTCGGCGCGTCCATCGCCCCAATTGCATTCGCCATCGCGCTTCTCGCTTCGGGACAAAGTTCCACTATCACCGGCACGCTCGCCGGTCAGATCGTGATGGAGGGCTACTTGAACTTGAGAATTCGCCCTTGGCTACGCCGCTTAATTACCCGATTATTAGCCGTCGTCCCCGCAGTTTTAGTCATCGCCCATTTTGGAGAAAATGCCACCGGCGCAATGCTCGTGTTGAGTCAAGTTATCCTCTCGCTTCAGCTACCGTTTGCAATCATTCCATTGATCAACGCAGTAGCGGACAAGCGCCGCATGGGCGAATTTACCATCAGCCGCAAGATCCAAATCCTTGCATGGATCGTAGCCGGCGTGATCTTAGCCTTGAATATAAAACTGATCATTGACCAAATTGGAACATGGATCGCGGACGCGGGAAGCGACGCATGGATCGTCAAAGCGACCGTAATCCCGTTAACGCTCTTACTTGGAATACTATTGCTTTACGTCGTCGCTCATCCTTGGCTACGCAAAAACGGATTTCACATCGGGAGCGTTCATCGTCAAGCCGCGCAAACCATCAACGCTATTCAACAACCTTCGCCCTATCAGCACATCGGCATCGCTTTAGATTTTTCCGGCAAGGACGAAAAATTGCTCACAGAAAGTTTGCGCTTCATTGATAAAGCGCAAACCAAAGTAACGCTCCTGCACGTCGTCGAAAGTCCAGTAGCAAGGAGACTAGGCGCCGAAGGCGAAGATTCCGAAACGCTCGCCGACCGCGAACGCTTGGAAAAATTGACCGAAATGTTGAAAGCAAATCAAATCAACTCCGAATGGCAGATCGGAAGCGGCGAACCCGGCAAAGAATTGGCAAAGATGATCAACGCTTCAAATATAGAAATGATCGTCGTCGGCGGGCATGGTCACACCGGCGTTTCGGATTTGATCCACGGAACGGTCATCAGCGACCTGCGCCACCACATCAAAGCCAGCGTGGTCATCGTACCCATCAGCGACTGACAAAGAATAAACCTTGTCTCTTGACAAGGTTTATTTAAAAGTAGCCTCACAGGCATTGACTTTCGGCTCTCGCCTCATCTCAATCGTTTCGTCTCACGTTTTGGATATTTCACAATCTCATTATAAGTAGTCGGTCGTAAATCTTTAGAATTCCGTCATTGCGAGCCGCGCTTTTGCGGCGAAGCAATCTCAGGATTTGCGAGAGAGATTGCTTCGTCGGGGAGAGCGCCCTCCTCGCAATGACGATGCTCTTTTTTAATCTATTTCGACCGACCGCTTAGTTTCAGTTAATTTAACCTCGATTTGTAATATAAAAAAAATAGCCGCCCGCTAAAATAGCTCACAACGGGTTTGTATGTCAAAAGCGAAGCTGATTAAACGGGTTTTCCTTGGAATACTAATTGCTGTGATTTGGCGTCAAAACGCCGTTTCCTCCGCGCGCGCGCAAAGCGAAAAAATCGTCTTCGCAATCGTCAGCGATTATGGCGTAGCCGGGCAACCCGCCGCGGATGTAGCCGCGCTGGTCAAAAGTTGGAATCCCGATTTCATTGTCACTTCGGGAGATAACAATCAAATCGGCGGAAAGCCGGAGATGGACACCAACATCGGGCAGTATTACCATGAATATTTATACAACTACGCCGGGGATTACGGCGCAGGTTCTCCCACGCGCAGATTCTTTCCAGTATTAGGCAATCACGATTGGTCTGGCGAAGGCGTGGATGCCTACTTGCAATACTTTCGCTTACGCGATTTTCAGCGCTACTACGAGTTCACGCAGGGTCCGGTGCATTTCTTTATGCTGGATAGCGACCGCAACGAACCGGACGGCGTAACTTCAAATTCTCAGCAAGCCATGTGGCTCAAAAAAATGTTAGCGGCGTCCACCTCGCCGTTCAACGTGGTGATCTTTCATCATCCGCCTTACACTTCAGGCTGGCACAAGCCTAGCGATTATATGCGCTGGCCCTTCAAAGAATGGGGCGCAGACGTTGTGCTCTCCGGTCACAACCATTTATACGAGCGCTTAATGGTGGATGGATTGCCTTACTTCGTCAACGGATTGGGCGGCGCAAAAATTTATCGCTTCGAGACGGTAGTTCCAGAGAGTCAGGTCCGCTTCAATTCTGATCACGGCGCAATGCGTGTGGAAGCTAGCGCTACCACTATAAAATTTCAAATGTTCACGCGCGCCGGAATACTCGTGGACGAATATGTTATCGGACAAACGACTCCGGCGGTCATTTCGATCACGCCCACCGCCGCAACCGCAACCAATGCCGCCACAGTTGAATATGCGGTGAATTTTTCAGAAGCAGTGAGCGGCGTGGATATTTCCGATTTCGCATTATCCACAAATATCAGCGACGCATCTATCAGCGCCGTCAGCGGAAGCGGGACGAATTATCTTGTCACAATCAACGCCGGCACAACCAGCGGAACGCTTCAACTCAACTTAATAGACAACGACTCAATTTTGGGACTCTCCAATCCATTGGGCGGACAAGGGCTAACGAATGGAGATTTCACCAGCGCCGCGCCTTACGCGCTGGATAAAGCTCCCCCATTCATCACTGCAATCACCAGAATAAATTCCGCGCAAACCAGCGCCTCGAGCGTGGATTATTCTGTCAGTTTTTCAGAACCAGTTATCGGCGTAGCTGGAAGCGCTTTTGCAATTTATTCCAGCGCGCCGAGCGGAGCGTTCATCAGCAACGTAAGCGGTTCAGAGAGCAATTACATCGTCACAGTGAACACTGGCAATGGCGATACAACGCTCAGGCTGGACAGCCTCAGCGACGGCTCGATCCGCGATGCGGCGGGCAACTTACTAGCCGGTAATTTCGTCTCCGGCGAAATTTATACGGTTGTAAAAAATATACCCAGCGTCACGTCTATCACGCGCGTCAATCCGGCGTTGACGAATTCCGCCAGCGTGGATTTCATCGTCACTTTTTCAGAAGCGGTTAATGGCGTGGACGTTTCCGATTTTTTCCTAAACGCTTCAGGCATCACTGGAGCGTATATCAGCGCCGTAACCAATTCAAACCCATTTTATGTTGTGACTGTCAACACCGGCATCGGAGATGGGACTCTGCGCCTTGACTTGATTGACGATGACAGCGTTACTAATTCGTTCGGTATCAGTTTAGGAGGCGCGGGCTTGGGTAATGGGAATTTTTCAAATGGCGAGATTTATACGCTCGATAAAACTGCGCCGCGGATCACTTCAATCCAAAGCGCGAGCGCCAGCCCAAGCGCTATGCCTAACGCAGATTTCATCGTCACCTTTTCTGAACTAGTTAACGGCGTAGAATCCGCCAACTTCACTTTAGAGACAAACCTTCCCGGCGCCTCAATTAACCAGATCGTCAACGCCAATCCGTTTTATGTGGTTTCAATAAACACAGGCTCTGGCTCCGGCGGATTACAATTAAATTTTATAGATGACGATCGGGTTGTGGATTTGGCTGGCAATCCGATGGGCGGCTTGGGCGTAGGCAATGCTAATTTTTCAGGAAACCCGCTCAGCGTCTCGAAAGAAGCGGTTGATTTTCCTGCGCCAATTTTGCTTGAGCCGCGCCGTAATTCATTATCCACAAATGCCGCGCCATCTTTTACATGGACGGCGGTGCGTAACGCGCGCGCTTACGAAATCAATATAGCGCTGGACGAAAATTTCTCGCAGATCGTCGTTAGTAAAGTTGTAGATCAGCCCAGCTATCAATTAAGCGCGCCGCTGGCGGATGGGGTTTATTTCTGGAAAGTCCGCGCCTATAATGCGGATGCGCTCCCCGGAAAATACAGCGCCGCGCAAACGTTCAAAGTGGATCGAACGCCCCCAACTCCGCCCCAGCCTGCCAGCCCAGCCGATCATTCGTCTGCGCCTCGGCGCCCCTGGTTGCAATGGACGGCTGATTCAGACACAGTTCTCTTTCAAATTCAAGTGGACAATCAGGCAAATTTCTCCAGCCCGGAATTTGTCGGCACATCTACAAAGCTCTTCATTCGCGCCGAACAACTTTCCAAAGGATTATATTATTGGCGCGTCACCGCCAAAGATGCGGCTGGGAATTGGGGCAATTGGTCGCCGATTTTCACGCTGAATATTCAGTAGACATTATCTGAAATAACCGTCCCGAAGGTTTTTTTTAAGAAAATCAAAGGGAGAATACCAACCTTCGGGACGTTTTTCCTTATTACCGATAAAGTCTAACGAATTCGCAAATAAAATATTTATGATAATTATCTAGTATATTGACATAAAGTCTTGATTTGAGTATACTCGTCCGCATGACTTCAACGCGCGATAAAATTTTACAAACTTTATTGAAGAAACCGCGCTCCACCATCAACGATTTGGCGGAAGCCGTGGGGATTAATCCGATTTCTGTTCGCCACCACCTCACTAATTTACAAATTGAAGGCTTGGTTGAGGGTCAGGAAGAGAGACACGGCGTAGGCAGACCGCGCTTGGCGTATGTATTAACCGAAGCGGGCATGGAGAAATTCCCAACCCGCTATATGAAATTGACCACCCGTCTCTTGGCGCAAATCAAAGAGACTTTGCCCGCCGCCACCGCTTCAAAGCTTTTCAGCCAAATTGGCGAAAGCCTAGCCGATCAATACGCAGACGAAATCAAAGACTTAAGCATTGAAGAACGGCTTGACCTTGTAAAGAGCGTTTTGGCGCAAGAAGGTTTTAACGTGGAATGGGAAAAGAAGAACGAACAGTATCAAATCCACGAATCCACTTGCCCGTACTATCAGATCGGGATCGTTCATCCCGAAGTCTGCACGGTGGATCAAACCATCATCTCAAAGATGCTGGCGCTTCCGGTCAATAAAGTACAATGTATTTTAAGCGGCAATTCACAATGCACGTATATGGTTCAGCCCACAGCCGCAAAAAACAAGACTTTTCACAAACAGAGGTAACAATGAGCGATTCTGGAATCAACGAAATTCAATGGACAATTCATACAACTCACCCAGAGTTGGTTAAGCAAGCGCGCGCGAGCCTTTCAGAAGTAATTGATCCTGAAATTGGCATGGACATTATCCAACTCGGCTTGATCCGCGACGTTGAGATCAATAACGGCGTGGGCTTGATCAAAATGATTCTGACGACCCCGTTCTGTCCATACGGACCGGCAATGATCGAGATGACCAAAGCCAAAGCCACCGAAGGCTTGAACATGCCGATCACCATTGAAATGGGCATGGAGATGTGGGATTTCTCAATGATGGAAGATCCCTCTGCGTTGGATTGGGGCATGTACGCCTAATTTTGGCGATTAAATCATCAAGCCGTTGATTAAAAATCAACGGCTTTTATTTTTAACTACAGAGATAAATTTATTTCGTAATCGTAATTGACTCGATCACATCGCCGGTGAAGGTTGGGAATGTTTCTGGATCGCGGCGGGTAATGCCGTTGACCACATCCATCCCTTCAACCACTTGCCCAAAAATAGTATAGCCGCCGTTCAAAAAATCCGCTGGCGCAAAGGTGATGAAGAACTGACTGCCGTTCGTATCGGGCCCGGCGTTTGCCATTGCTACTACGCCCGCTTTGTCGAATGTCAGATCGCTGTCTTCATTGACAAATTCATACCCGGGACCGCCGCTCCCTGAGCCGCTGGGGTCGCCGCCTTGCGCCATGAAGCCTTCCAAAACGCGATGGAAAGTAACGCCGTTGAAAAAGCCTTTACACGCTAAAAACACAAAGCTATTAACGGTGATCGGCGCTTTCGCCGTGTACAATTCAACCGCAAACTCCCCGCCTTTTGCCATCTTGAAGGTGGCGAAGTAATTCGCCGTTTGATCCACCAACAACTCAGGCGCAGAAGCGTATTGCGGCGCGGCAGGGATCGAATCAAAAACCGAGCAAGCCTCGCCAGAACCAATATTTGCATTACTCGCCGGAGCGGTTGCGGCGGGCTTGGACAAGGGAAAATATTGACAGGCAAACAAGCCAATCACCAATGCCGCTACGCCAATCGCCGCATATTGAATCTTCCGATTTGCATCCTGCGCTTGCGGCTCGTCTTTTACTAATTTCTTCTTCGCCATTTGAATTTCTCCTTAAAAGAATATTCGTCTATTTTACTTGAAACTCGAATTCGCTCATCTCTTGCGCAGACCGCTTTTTTCATTTATGCTAGGCTTTATCATACAGGAGAAAAAAACAATGAACTTTGACTTGGATCAGGAACATCAAACTTGGAAAAAAGTAGTCCATGATTTTGTAGCGAAGGAAGTGAAACCCAAAGCGCGGGAAGTGGACGAAACCGAATCGTTCAATTGGGACGCCGTTCGCAAAGGCGGTCCCATCGGCTTATTAGGCATGAGCATTCCAGAAGCCTACGGCGGCTCAAATGTCGGCATGATCTCAAATGCCATCGCGCTGGAAGAACTCGGCTGGGGATGCGGCTCGACGGCGCTGGCTTTTACCGCGCACAACGGGCTGGGCACCGCGCCGATTGCAATTTACGGAAGCGAAGAACTCAAACAAAAATGGCTTTCACTCGTCTCCAGCGGGAAAAACAAATTAGGCGCGCTCGCGCTCACTGAACCCGGAGCAGGCTCCGATCTACAAGGCGGGGTAACGACGCGCGCCGAAAAACAAGGAGATGAATGGGTCATCAACGGCGCGAAGATGTGGTGTACCAACGCCGGCATCGCGGAATATATCATCACGCTCGTGCGCACCGACCCGCAAGGCGGCTCTAAATCCCTGAGCATGATCCTCGTCCCGACCAATTCCGCCGGTTTGCACATTGGCTCGCCGGAAAAGAAAATGGGTTTGCGCGGCTCGCCCACTCATGCAGTAAGCTACGATAACGTCCGCGTGCCTTTGGGAAATTTGATCGGCGCAGAAGGGCGCGGCTTGCAACAAACCCTCGCCACGCTGGATGCCGGAAGAATCAGCATTGGCGCAATTTCAGTTGGGTTGGCGCAAGCGGCATTCGAAGCCGCCGTTGGCTATGCCAATGAAAGAAAAGCCTTCGGGCAGGCGCTCTCCGAATTTCAAGCGACGCAATTCAAACTCGCCAACATGGCGACTGAAATTGAACTGGCGCGCACGTTGATCCACAAAGCCGCTTGGCTCAAAGAACAAAACCGCCCGATCAACAAAGAAGCGGCTATGGCGAAACTCTACGCCACAGAAATGGCGGAGCGCGTTTGTTATCAAGCGATTCAAATTCACGGCGGCAACGGTTACAGCCGCGAATACCACGTGGAAAGAATCTACCGCGATGCGCGGCTGATGACCATCGGCGAAGGCACCAGCGAAATTCAAAGGCTGGTCATCGCGCGGCACGTGCTGGCGGATTAAGCATAAAAAAGTCCTGAAGGTTTATCCTTCAGGACTTTTTTATTTGCCAATTTTATACCGTAATTAAATCCTTGATCTCTTCGTAAGTTGAAGGTCCAATGCCGGAGACGTTGGTAATATCTTCAATTACGCTGAAGGGACCGTTGGCTTCCCGATAATCAATAATTTTTTGCGCGGTAGTGGGACCAATCCCCGGAAGCGAATCTAATTCCTCAAGGCTGGCGGTGTTGATATTGATCAACTCCGAATTAGCGGAAGCGGGCGTGCCAGCCGTTGGCAATTCCAACCCTGAATTATCATCGCCGGTTCTCGGCGTTTGCCCAGAATCGCCGCCGTACGGCACATCCAACTGCTGACCATCCTCCAGCAGAGCCGCCAAGTTGATAGAAGAAACATCCGCAGAGGCGAGCAAGCCGCCAGCCGCATCAATTGCGTCCTGCACGCGCGCGCCTTGGCTAAATTCATATAAGCCCGGGCGCGGCACTGCGCCAATCACATGCACGGCAATTGGCGCTTCGGTTGGCGCGGCTTGCAAGATAATCGGCTGTCCGGCGGGCGGGCGCGAAACAAACATCAGCAAGCCAGCCAATGCGAAGCCCGCCAGCGTCCCCAATAACACATACAAAATATTCTTCATTCTTCGGATTTTACTCCAACTTCATCACCAGCAAATCTTCTCCGGTTTGCGCGAAGACCTCGGCGACGATAAAGAACTTCGTCATCCGCTGAAAATATTTCGGCAGATTCTTTTGGATGGCGCGAAATCCAAATTTTTCGTAGAGCGGGGCATTATGCGTCAGACACATCAAATACAAAGGTCTCGGCGCTTTATCAAGCAAAGCTTCAATGATCTGGCGCGCCAACCCACGCCCGCGATAGTGCGGATGATTAGCGATCGACGCCAACTCCATGACATTCTCCGCGTGCGGCTTAATCTGCCCGCAAGCGACAACTTCACCCGCAGGATTCACCGCCACGACAAAGCGCTCCCAACTTAACCCCAGCCGGTTGACTCCAACCACTCGAACCAATTCCTTAATTTGAGCGGATTCGGTTTCAAGCGCCGCGCGGATCGTGAACTCGTCATTCAACTTACAACGCTCCAGCCGCCGCGAGAATCACGAACGTGGCAATGAACCAATGAATCAAAAACGGGTAAAGAAAAGATTTTGTGCGCCAAGCCACCCAGCCAAACGCAAACCCTCCAAAGATCGTGGAAAGCGTTTCAACTTCCGGCTTGCTGATGTGCGCCACAGCAAACGGAACCGCCTGCAACCACAGCGCCTCATTCCCAAATTTACGAGCATAAGCGAAGAGAATCCAGCCGCGAAAGAGAAATTCCCAGCCGAACAAATCCAGAAAGGTCGTCCAGGGCAAGCCGGGCAAAAATCTCTCGTAGTAAGCTTTCATGGCCGGGTTATCCGAGCCAAGCAGATAAATGATCGGCGCCATAATGAGAATCCCTAAAGCCGTATAAGTCAGCCCCAATTTCCAATCCCCCAGCGCAAAGCCATACTCTCGCGGGTTTTCACGGAAGATAAACACAATCAGCGCCAGCGGGACGATTAAATATAAGATGATGCGATCCCAATACTTATAGCCTGTCAACTTGTGATAATGATCCACCATCAACAACAACGTGCTGACAATCGTCACAAAGACAATCTTCCAATCAAAATGCAATTTCTCGCCAAGCAAATATTTCATTTATCTATACCCTTAATTAATATGGAAAGCCCGCCGTATTTCCGACTGGACTCAATATTGTAGAAATTTTCGCTCGATCGCGATGCAGTTCAGCGCCCCAATTAAACGCGAGCAAGCCAATCAAAACTGCCGCAAGCGCCAGTTTTCGTTTATTGAAATTCAGTTGTCGGGAGGAAATTAAAACAAATCCATAACTAGCGAAAATTGCCAAATACGGAATCAGCGCCAAATGGAAGCGGTCTTCCGCAAGGATGAAGATATGCGGGAGCAAATAGCAAATCAGCGCCAGAAAAAGAAGCGCGGACTGGCGGTTATGCTGAAGCGCGAGAAGTCCAAAAATCGCGTAAATCATCAAAGCCACGAAAGGAAAGAGCAAAATAAAGGCAATGCTCAGCAAAACAGGCGGGGGGATATAGCCAAGCAAATTGTTGGAGTAAAAATAGATCAACACGCGCTTCTCCAGCCCGAAGAAAAAGCCCAAGCGATTAAGCGCCAGCGGAACGAATCTCTGCGGCGCCTGCCGGATAAATTCAAGCGCTTTCTGCGTCCCAATTTCATCGCGTTGCGCGTCATCCATGATCGTCAATAAATCCAGCGAGGGACCAAAGATAAACGAGCCGTTGCCTTGCGGGTGATAACCAAGGTATAAGTTATAACCCATCGAGGTTTCAATGCCGGTCAACTTGTGATGTAAGAGCGTGTTGCGAACCATCCAAGGAGTTACGCCCGCTAAAAAAGCCAGCGCGAGCCACAGCGCTGGTTTTCGATATAAATAGAATAAGTAAAGAACCGCGCACCCGACAAAAAGCAAAATCACCGAGCGCGTTAACGCGGTCAGCGCTAGAAGCGCGCCGCTCAGCACGGCATAACGCAGAGTCGGTTGTTTGCTAAATTTTAGTAAAGCCCAAATAGCCGCTAACCATAAAACGAAAAATAAATTCTCAGTCCCCAAGCCCAGCGGATAGACCAAGAGCATGGGATAACCAGCGCTCACCCAAGCGGAGAGTCTGGCGATCTTTTCCCGCTCAAAACCGCCGAAAAGTTCTCGCGCAGTGAAATATGTGAGCGGGGCAAGCGGCGCGCCGAGCAAAACAGCCTGCGCCAGCCGCGCAAAAAAGAATCGCGAAAATTCAGGTCCCGTCAAAAAATAAACCAACGCTAAAAAAGTTGGATAGAGCGGCGCGCGAAACGAAGTGTACAACCCCAATTGCGGGTCGTAACCTTTTGCGGACGAAAGATCAAAATTTACATACGGTTCAAGTTGTTTTAAGTCCGCTTGGGCATACCAGCGAAAACCATGCCCGGAAGCGATACTTCGCGCCAGCATGTCATATTGGAACATATCGTCCAAGCCAATGCCGAGATTGCGCGTTAATAAAATAGGAATCAGCCTGAACGCTAACGCAATCAAATAAATCTTAAGCGGGAAATGCTTGCTCACTTTCTAATCCGCTCGATGCGCTTGGCTAAATATGGCGAGAAATAACCGTCGTATTTTTTCCATAATTGCGGCAAGCGCCAATCACTGCCGGTGATTTTTCCGCGGCAAGCAGGCGCGCCGCACAAGCAATCAAATTGATCGTAAGGTTCGCCGTCCGACATGGCGTAATCAAAGCATAATTCTTCTTCGGCGCGCACATCGCGCAAAGTCACCAAAGCAATCTGCCCTGAAAAACCTAAATTCGGCTCGCAAGAATGGTTGAAACAATCGTTCGGCTCCGGTTCGTCCGAAGTCAAAATATATAGCTCTTCGTCAATTTGCAAAACGCGCTGAGTAAAGCGCGGCATGGTTGAGTCTAATTTAGTTTTATGCACAATCTCGCCGCCCCAAATTGAAATCAACGTCCCTTTGGGAATATTTTTTTTGGCAAATACGCCGCACCCGCCTTTGGGATTTTCACGCGCTTCACATTTCGGATTTAAATAAGAGAGGGACATATATGCGCCTAGGTAAGATGATGAATAATGCGCCGCGCTCTTCGGGACGGCGGATACGCTTACGATACACATTTCCCAGACGAGAAAAAAGTTCTCGAAAGCAGAATCAGCCAAAGGTCAAGAGCGAAGCGGAAGAATTATACAATGGACGGGTATAATTCCATCAAAAAAATATCTGGAGTTATGCCAATGACCGATCTGCCCATCTACCCGCTGACCAATGAACATAAAATGTTGAGAGACGCCGCCCGCGATTTCGCGCAGAAAGAAATTGCGCCGATTGCCGCGGAGTTTGACGAAAGCGGAGAGTTCCCATCTGCGACGATCAAAAAAATGGGCGGGCTTGGATTTATGGGGATCGAAACGCCGGAACAATACGGCGGCTCCGGCATGGATGCGCTGGCTTACGTGCTCGCGCTGGAAGAAATTTGCAAAGTGGACGCTTCGCACGGCGTGGTGATGTCGGTCAATAACTCGTTGTATTGTCACGGCATTCTCAAATTTGGCACGGAAGAACAGAAGCAAAAATTTGTGAAGCCAATTGCCAGCGGGCAAGCGATTGGCGGTTATTCATTGACCGAGCCGCAAAGCGGCTCAGACGCGGGCGCAATTCACAGCCTCGCCGCGCGCGACGGCGATTTTTACGTTTTGAACGGCAGAAAATCCTGGGTCACCAGCGGACCGATCGCCAATTATTTTGTCGTGTTTATGATGACCGATCCAAGCAAAAAGCAAAAAGGCGTGAGCGCGTTTCTAGTGGATGGCAATACGCCCGGATTGACGCGCGGTAAAAAAGAACCCAAGCTTGGCATTCGCGCTTCCGCCACTTCTGAATTGATCTTTGAAAATTGCAGAATCCCCGCCGAAAATAGATTGGGCAAAGAAGGCGAAGGCTTCAAAATTGCGATGACGGTTTTAGATGCGGGCAGAATCGGAATCGCCACGCAGGCGCTCGGGATTGCCGAAGCGGCTTATGAAGCGGCGCGGCAATATGCCAGTCAGCGCGAGGCGTTTGGTCAAAAGATCGGCGCGTTTCAAGGCACCGGCTTCAAAATTGCGGATATGAAAACGCGCATCGAGGCTTCACGTTTGCTCGTTTACAACGCGGCGCTAGCGAAAGATAAAGCCAAAGAAACCGGCGGACGCTATTCTTTAGAGGCTTCGATGGCGAAGTTGTTCGCTTCTGAAACCGCGATGTATGTTACGCATCAGGCAGTGCAGATTCACGGCGGCATGGGGTATAGCAAAGAATTGCCGGTTGAAAGATATTTCCGCGATGCGAAGATCACTGAAATTTACGAAGGCACAAGCGAAATTCAAAGGCTGGTCATTTCAAGAAGCGAATTAGGCTTGAAATGAAAGCGGTTCTCTTTCATCAGCATGGCGGACCGGAAGTTCTGCAATATACCGACTTCCCCACTCCAGAGCCAAAAAACGGCGAAGTATTAATTCGTTTGCGCGCGGCGGCGTTGAATCGCATGGATGTTTTTGTGCGCAACGGCTGGCCCGGCTTGAAGTTGGAATTGCCGCACATCAACGGCGCAGACGGCGCAGGCGAAGTGGCGGCGCTCGGCGCCGATGTAAGCGGATTCAAAGTCGGCGAGCGCGTTGTCGTCAATGCCAATTTGGGATGCGGCGCATGTGACTTTTGTCAAGCGGGTAAGGATAATTTATGCAAGCGCTGGCACTTGCTCGGCGAAACCATCCGCGGAACGTACGCGCAATATATTGCCCTGCCCGCCAAGCAACTTTACAAACTGCCAGATGATTTCGATTTTCATGCGGCGGCTGGCGCGGCGTTAGTCTATCAAACCGCGTGGCATTCAATGGCGAAGCGCGGGGAAGTAAAAGCCGGGGAAACGGTGGCAATTATCGGCGCGGGCGGGGGCGTGAATTCCGCTTCCATCCAAATTGGAAAATATCTCGGCGCAAAAGTCATTGTCGTCGGCTCAAACGCGGAAAAATTAAGTCAAGCCGAAGCGCTCGGCGCGGACGTTTTGATTGATCGCTCAAAAGAAGCGGATTGGTCAAAGGCGATTTTTTTGGCGACTGAAAAACAAGGCGCGGACGTAATTGTGGATAATGTCGGCACGACTTTTCCTTTGAGTTTTCGCGCTCTAAAAAAAGGCGGGCGGTTATTAACCGTCGGCAATAGCGGCGCGCCAAAATTTGAAATTGATAATCGCTTTATTTTTGCGAAGCATTTATCCATCCTCGGCTCCACGATGAGTCCGCTGGCGGATTTTGCCGAAGCGCTGGATTTGGTGACAACTGGTAAACTAAAACCAATTCTTGACAAAACCTTTGCCCTCAAAGACGCCGCCGCCGCGCAAGAAAGATTATGGCACGGCGAGAACTTCGGCAAGATTACGCTTGAAATTGAATAGAAAACATTAACCTCCTAAATGACTTTTATCAAACGCCTCCATATTTTTGAAATCAGCTTAATCATTGTCGTACTTGGGCTTCATTTATATGTCGCATTCTCCGACGCTTACAATTTACCAAACGCTTGGTACACGCGCGATGACGCTTATTATTACTTCAAGGTCGCGCAGAACATCACCGAAGGCAAAGGCAGTAGCTTCGACGGCATCAACCCAACCAACGGCTATCATCCTTTGTGGATGTTAATTTGTATTCCGATCTTTTTCTTAGCCAGATACGATCTCATTCTGCCTTTGCGCGTCTTGGTCATGGTCATGGCGGGCATCAACCTCGCCACCGGCATTTTGATCTACCGCTATCTCAAAGAAAATCTTTCCGAAGCGCTGGGGATGCTCGCTTCGGTCTTTTGGCTGTTCAACGCCTATATTCAATTCACCATGTATCAATACGGCTTGGAATCGCCAATCGCGCTTTTTTCAATCGCGCTATTCATGTACAAACTTTCTCAATTTGAAAAAAAACGGCAAAGCGCGAGCGCTTCAACGCGCGATTTGATTCTCTTGGCTGGCATTGCCACTATGGTCATGTTCAGCCGTTTGGATTTGGTCTTTCTGGCATTGATCGCCGGCATTTGGATTATTTTCAGAGATGAAACAATTCGCTTCTTTGCGCCTTTGGACATCTTTCTCATCTTCCTTTCTATGGCTTGCGCCGTAGCGCTCAAAGCCGATATTCCTACTTACAATGCACAGTATGCAAACTCCGCCGTGCAAATGGCAGTGATTGCAATAATCACAAAAACAATCGCGCTCTATTTTTGCGGCGCGTACCAACATCCCCGAGCAAATTCCGTCTGGCGGACTATTCGTTCCGTACTGACGGCAATTACGCTGGGTAGTGCGCTCAGCGTGGGTATATATTTAACGCTGACAAAATTCGGCTTGATCAACTCCCTGCCTAGAAGCGCCTTCATATTTGATTTTCTACTCAGCGCGGTATTCGTCTTAGCGCTGCGCCTCGCCGCCTATCGTTTTGGAGAGAAGCGAACTAAAAGCGCAATCTCGCCGCTTCAAGCGCTCCAAGCCAATTGGCGAAAATGGTTGAGCGAATCCGCAGTGTATTACGGCATTGTCGGCGGCGCGTTAGCTATCTACATGCTAATCAATAAACTCATGTTCGGCACAACCAGCCCAGTCAGCGGACAAATCAAAAGATGGTGGGGATCTTTGGGTCACACAGTTTACGATAACCCGCCCGCCAACTGGAGCAGTTTTCTCGGCATCGGATATAAAAACGCCTATGACGCCTGGCAACCAACCTCCAATTTTTTCAATTGGATCGCCGTCAAAATTTACGCCGTTTATCCGGGTTCAAACACATTGGACGAGCGTTACTATATCGCTATGGCATTTTTCGTAGCGCTGGCGGCGTTGATCTTCTTGATTAACGCTCAAACGGCAAAAATAAAAATCAGCGCAATGGCGTTAATCCCCTTGATCGCCGCCTGCGGAATTCAGATTCTCTCCTACACAGCCACTGCTTACGGCGGCGCGAAAGAATGGTACTGGAACGGACAAATGCTTTTGATCGTGCTGATCGAAAGCCTGCTTTTGTATCTGCTCCTCGCGCCTATTCAAAAATTCAAGTTCGCGCCAAGCATTCTGAAAGCGGGCGCAATTTTAGTCGGCGTGTATCTTGCGGCGCGGCAAGCGGATTATTTCACAAGCGCCATGCTCTACAACTACTTCCCGCCGGAGCGAGCTTACATGGAAGTTCTGCCGTTTCTTGAAGCCAATACGCCGCCCGGCGCAGTGATCGGCATGACCGGCGGCGGGAATGTCGGCTATTTCATTCACGATCGCACCATCGTCAACATGGACGGCTTGATCAACAGCTATGCGTATTTTCAAGCGCTCAAAACTGGTCAAGCGCCGATCTATCTCAAACAACATCAAATGCAAATCGTCTTCGCCAGCCCCAATTTATTGGAATACGCGCCTTATAACGGGCAGTTTGATCCGTATCTGGAAAGTTATAATGTCTATGGCGGCAAAAGCCTGCTCTATCTTTTGGATGAACCCAAATACTGACCCGCCTCTTTCCTAACTGAAAGTTGATTCTATTTCAATTCACATTCCTGCCCTTCAAAATGTTTAGCAAATTTCCTTTCCGTGTAACCCTTCTTCTCTGGCTGGTGTTAATCTTTACAGCGTGGAACGCCCTGCGCGTTTGGACGGCGCTGGCTTGGCAAAATGCCTTAAGTAAATTTAATCTACATCCCAGCCTATGGGTTATCATCGTCAGCGGGCTGGTTTGGGCGTTACTCGGCGCTTCCCTGCTCTACGGCATTTGGCAGGAAAAAGCCTGGGCGAAGAAAATGTTAATTGGCGCGGCGGCAGGCTACACCGTCTGGTTTTGGGGCGAGCGTTTCCTCTTCCCCATGCCGCGACCAAACTGGCTTTTCGCGGTTATATTAAATCTAGTCCTAATTTTGTTTATCAGTTTCACAACCAAATCACTACAGAGAGAGGCTTATGAGCGAGAACCCGAACATCACTAAATTGAGTCAGCTTAAGGCGCAAACGCGGCTGGGCGGGGGCGCGGAACGTATTGAAGCGCAACACAAAAAAGGCCGGTTGACCGCCCGCGAACGCTTAGACCTTTTGTTGGATAAAGGCTCGTTCCGAGAACTTGACCCGTTTGTTGTGCATCGCACCAGCGATTTTGGGCTGGAAGATCAAAAGATTATGAGCGATTCAGTCGTCACTGGCTGGGGCACCGTAGACGGACGCTTGGTTTATGTTTACTCGCAAGATTTCACGGTCTTCGGCGGAAGTTTGGGCGAAGTCCATGCTGAGAAAATTTGCAAAGTAATGGAACTCGCCCTCAAAAACGGCGCGCCGATGATCGGCTTAAATGATTCCGGCGGGGCAAGAATTCAAGAAGGCGTAGTGGCGCTGGCTGGCTATGCCGATATCTTCCTACGCAATACGTTAGCCTCCGGCGTGATTCCGCAGATCTCTGCGATTATGGGTCCATGCGCGGGCGGCGCGGTCTATTCCCCGGCGCTGACCGATTTTATTTTTATGACGCGCAATACTTCATATATGTTCGTAACGGGACCAGACGTAGTAAAAGCCGTAACCCACGAAGAAGTGACGCAGGAAGAATTAGGCGGCGCGGCGGTACACTCTGAAAAATCCGGCGTGTGTCATGTAGCGGCGGATAGCGAAGCCGATACATTATTCTTGATTCGCAAATTAATTGGCTACCTGCCGCAAAACAACATGGAAGACGCGCCCTTCGTCTCTTCAGACGATCCTCTGCGGATGGACGAAGCGCTCAACAGCATCGTCCCCGACGACGCGAATAAACCTTACGATATCAAAGAAGCGCTCCGCATGATCGTGGATGACGGAAACTTTTTCGAGATTCATGAAAATTACGCGCAGAATATTGTGGTTGGTTTTGCGCGGCTCGGCGGACATTCCGTCGGCATTGTGGCTAATCAGCCCGCCGTTTTAGCCGGAGTGTTGGATATTGACGCCAGCGAGAAAGGCGCGCGCTTCGTCCGCTTTTGCGATGCATTCAATATTCCAATCATCACCTTTGAAGACGTCCCCGGATTTTTACCCGGCACAAATCAAGAACATCATGGCATCATCCGCTCTGGCGCGAAATTACTTTACGCTTATTGCGAAGCGACCGTGCCAAAGTTATTGGTGATCACGCGCAAAGCCTACGGCGGCGCATACTGCGTGATGTCTTCCAAGCATATTCGGAGCGACTTAAACCTCGCTTGGCCCACCGCCGAAATTGCCGTGATGGGTCCGGATGGCGCGGTGAACATCATCTTCCGCAAAGAGTTGGAAAAAGCTAAAGACCCCGTGAAAAGAAAAGCGGAATTGGTCGCGGAATATAAAGAGAAATTCGCCAACCCGTACGTGGCGGCTTCGCGCGGTTACATTGACGACGTGATCGAGCCAAAAGAAACGCGCCCGCGTTTAATCAACGCTTTGGAAATGTTGAGCAACAAACGCGATACCAGCCCAGCCAAAAAACACGGCAACATTCCGCTCTAAAGGCAGGAGTTTAGATATGTTTAGAAAAGTCCTGATTGCAAATCGCGGCGAGATCGCCGTGCGTATTATTCGCGCCTGCCGCGAATTAGGAATTGAAACCGTCGCCGTATTTTCAGAAGCCGATCGCAATGCCTTGCACGTCCGCTTCGCGGATGAAGCCTATCTGCTTGGACCCGCCCCTTCGAGAGAATCCTATTTGCGAGCGGATAAGATTTTCGAGGTTGCTAAAAAATCCGGCGCAGATGCGATTCACCCGGGCTATGGCTTTCTAGCGGAACGCGAAGATTTTGCGGCGAAATGTTTGGATTTGGGAATTACATTCATCGGACCCAAGCCGTCATCCATTGCGGCGATGGGCGATAAAGCCGAAGCGCGCGCAACGGTGATCAAAGCCGGCGTGCCGGTTGTGCCGGGCACGGAAGACGTGGGCAATATGACCGACGACGACTTACTGCGTATCGCCCCCACAATTGGTTTCCCGCTTCTGATCAAGGCGACGGCGGGCGGCGGCGGAAAAGGCATGAGAGAAGTCAAAAGCTTGGAGGAAATGCCGATCCTGCTTCAGTCCGCAAGGCGCGAAGCCGAATCCGCTTTTGGGGATGGCAATGTCTATCTGGAGAAATTGGTCGAAGGCGCGCGGCATATCGAATTTCAAATTTTAGCGGATACGTTTGGCAATGTCATTCACCTCGGCGAACGCGAATGTTCGATCCAGCGCCGCCATCAAAAACTTTTGGAAGAAGCGCCTTCTTCATTTTTAGACGACGACCTAAGACAAAAAATGGGCGACGTGGCAGTACGCGCCGCGCAATCCGTTGATTACGTCAACGCCGGAACGATCGAATTTCTAGTAGATAAAGATCGCAATTTTTATTTTCTGGAAATGAACACGCGCTTGCAAGTGGAACATCCGATCACTGAAATGGTGACGGGTATTGATATTGTCGCCGAGCAAATTCGCGTTGCGCGCGGAAGGCAGTTGTCCTATACGCAGGATCAAGTTCATTTCAATGGTCACGCCATTGAGTGCCGCGTCAACGCCGAAGATCCATTCAATAATTTCGTGCCTTCCACTGGCAGAATTACGCACAGCTTAATCCCCACCGGTCCGGGCGTGCGCGTGGATACGGGCGTATACCCGGGCTTTGAGATTACGCCATTTTACGATCCGATGATCGCCAAACTGATTGTCTGGGGCGAAACGCGCGCGCAAGCGATTTTACGAATGCGCCGCGCTTTGGAAGAATATCGCATCGTCGGCGTGCGCACGAACATTCCTTTCCATCAAACCTTGATGGATTCGCATCGCTTTATGGGCGGTCAATTTGACACGCGCTTCGTGGAAGAAAGATTCTCCATGGACGACGCTTTTCAAGCTGACGAATCTCACGCTGAAATCGCGGCGATCCTCGCCACATTGGTCGCGCATCAAGCCAACGAGCGTTCCGCGCAAGTGGTGCGGCGCAACGAAAGAGATACCAGCAACTGGAAGTGGGTTGGGCGCTGGGAAAGAATGCACAGGTAGCGCGGTTTTCAAACCGGAGGCTGAATATGAAATATGTAACTACAGTTAACGACAAAGAATACACGATTGAGATTGTGGACAATCATCACATTCGCATCGGCGACCGTCTGATTCCGGTAAATTTTGAGGCAGTGAGCGGACAACCTGTTTTTTCCTTGATCTCGGACGGTAAATCCTACGAATCGTTCATCTACGAAGGCGATGAAGATCACTGGCAGGTGCTGTTACGCGGCAGACTCTTTCAGGCAAAAGTAGAAGATGAAAGAGAAAAACGTCTCAGGGTGGCGGCGGGCGGCGGCGTTTCTGAAGGCGGAGAATTTCTCCTCAAAGCGCCAATGCCCGGTTTGGTTGTAGCCGTGCCGATTGAGGAAGGTCAGGAAGTTGAAAAGGGGCAAGTGCTGATGATTCTCGAATCGATGAAAATGCAAAACGAGCTAAAAGCCCCGCGCGCCGGAAGGATTGAGCGCATTCGCGTCAAAGCGGGCGAAAGCGTTGAGCAAAAACAAACCTTGTTGAGCATTCATTAGAAAAGCAAACACAGTCACCCGACAAAGGTGGCTGTGTTTTTTTTAGGAGCGTTTATGAACGGACAAGAAATTGAAAGCAAATTTTACGTGAGCAATCTCAAAAAAATAAAGGCTAAGTTGACCGGCTTGGGCGCGATATTAATCCAACCGAGAGTCCATGAAGCCAATTTGAGATTTGATACGCCCAAGCAGGATTTACGAAAAACGGGGCGAGTCTTGCGCTTACGTCAAGACGAAACCGCGAAGATGACCTATAAAGGAGCGAGCAAAGCCGTCAAAGGCGTCGCTCACCGCAAAGAGATCGAATTTGAAATTGCCAATTTTGCGGCTGGAAAAGAACTGATTGAAGCGCTTGGGTATGAACTTATCCTCTTTTATGAAAAATATCGCACAACCTACGAATTGAATAAAACTCAAATCATGCTGGATGAATTGCCTTATGGAAATTTTGTAGAAATCGAAGGGCGCAACATTAAGAGCATTCAAAAGACGGCTGGCATATTAGGCTTAGATTTTTCAAAGGCAGTAACGGCGAGTTACCCCGCCTTGTTTGAAAGAGTCGCTAAGGGAATGAGAATAGACACACGCGCTTTAAGTTTTAAGGCATTCAAAAGTAAAAAGCCCAATGCGGAGAAATTGGGAGTCGAAAAAGCGGATTGAAAGTTCAGTCTCAGGTTGGTTTATCAACGCACGCGCCCCCGTTGGGATTCTGTTCAATTGATCTCTTGCATAAGTATTTGTAGGGCGGGTTTTCAACCCGCCATGTGCAAAATTTCAGAAGAACGTCAGGCTAAATACTCATATCTGAGTACATAGCCTGACCTACAATGGACTTTTGCAAGAGGTCTAATTTATGCTCAGGTTGGTTTATAAGCCGCATTCTGTCCAATGGCTTGCGCCATCTGGGCAATCATCTCTCTGGGCGGCGCGTCGCCGCGCCGCTCGTTGCGGCCTACCCGGAACTGGCTTCCTCCACACAAGGGGGAAGCGCGTATGGAGACGAGCAGTCTCCCATCGTCCACAGACGAACTTGCTCCTGCTTGGCCTTGCTCCCGACGGGGGTTACCTAGCCATTTGCATTGCGGCAAATGCTGGTGGTCTCTTACGCCACCTTTTCACCATCACCGCAAAAATGCGGCTGTCTGTTTCTGTGGCCCTCTTCCGGCGGGTTAGTTCCCCGCCCCGGATGTTATCCGACGTCGCGCTCTCTGGAGTGCGGACTTTCCTCGATCCCGTCAACGCAGAACCGCGATTGCCCAACCAACCTGAGTTTTTTTATCATACACGAGCGCCGAAGACCCGTCAACGCTAAACAGTGGACATTTGCGAAAAAGACATTAAAATAGGAAGGTCTCTGGTTCTTAATCATGCTTTAAAAGGATACATCGTGAGCAACTGGCCCGGAAAATTTGTAATTGGTCTAACTGGAAATATCGCCACCGGAAAGAGCGTGGTGCGGCGCATGGTGGAACACCTCGGCGCTTACACGATTGACGCGGACGCTTTAGCCCATCGAACTTATGCCAAAGGCGCGCCGGGCTATCAAGCCGTGATTGATAAATTTGGGAAATGGCTCACCACAAAAGACGGCGAAATTGACCGCGTCAAATTAGGCAATTTGGTTTTCTCCGATCCGGAAGCGCTCAGCCAATTGGAAGCGATCGTGCATCCGTTGGTGCGTCAGGCGACTGAAATGCTAATTCGACGAGCCAGCCAACCCGTCGTAGTGATCGAGGCGATCAAGCTTTTGGAAGGCGATCTCCGAAAAATCTGCGATTCGATTTGGGTCACCAATGCGTCGGAAGAAATCCAAGCGGAACGGTTGACGAGTAAGCGCGGATTGAGCAAAGAAAAAGCGCTAGAACGCATTCGCGCGCAATCGGCGCAAAGCGCCAAAGTGGCGATGGCGAATATTGTGCTGACGAATACCGGCTCATTTGATAATTTATGGAAGCAAGTGAGCGAGGCTTGGAAGGAAATCGTCCCCGGCGGCGCAGGCGAAGAAGCGGCTACTGAAACTGAAGTTAAGCCAACTGCATCCACCGCCGTCCCATCTTCTCCGCAGAAGAGCGGCGGCGTGTTCTCGGTGCAACGCGGCCGACCAAAAAATTCCACAGCCATCGCCGAATTTATTACGCGCGTCAGTCAGGGCAAACGTAAAATGACCGCCGATGATGTGATGGCGGAGTTTGGCGATAAAGCCTATATGTTATTATATTTGGACGAAAAGCTAGCGGGGCTGGCGGGCTGGCAAGTGGAAAACCTAGTCACGCGCACTACGGATATTTTTATCGAAGAACAGGTAGATTTACCCAAAGCCTTTGAGACCTTGATCAAAGAAGTAGAGAAGGCTTCCGGCGATTTACAAAGCGAAGCCTCCTTGATTTTTGCGCTAAACGCTTTGATTGATCAAGCGGACTTGTGGAAACAATTGGGTTATGAAAGGCGCACGCCCGAAACCTTAGGCGTGCAAGCTTGGCAAGAATCGGCAAAAGAAGCCATGCTTGAAGGCAGCGCCTTGTTCTTCAAACAACTACGCCAAGATCGCGTTCTGCGCCCGATCTAAAACTTGGAGAACGGCTCGGAAAATTTAGCCGCTTAGCCCTTTTCGGCTTGCCCGAACTTTAAACGCTGATAACTTTATCGTGACTGAATTTCTCAACAACCTCTTCTTCATCTTTCAACGCATTAGCTGGCTGAGCATTCTTGATATTTTGCTCGTCGCGCTAATTTTCTTTGGTTTGTTGTACTCGTTGCGCGATACGCAAGCGATGGCGCTCTTGCGCGGCGTGATCTTGCTGGTGGTCTTCGTTATTTTGCTCACCAGCCTAGTGGATTTACCGGCATTCTCTTGGTTGATTCAAAATGCCCTGCCCGCGCTCTTGCTCGCCATTCCGGTGATCTTCGCGCCCGAAATTCGGCGGACTTTAGAGCGGCTCGGACGCGCTGGAAATATGTGGCCCCTTTCGCGTAAAACCGAAAGCGCGCCGATGGACCAAACCATTCGCGCAGTGGTCACTGCGGCGGCGCGTTTATCTGCCCGTCAGCATGGCGCGTTGATCGTCATTCAGCGCCTCGATAATTTAGACGAGTTCGTTCAAACCGGCGTAAAGTTAAACGCGCGCGTCACGCCAGAATTATTGTTACAAATTTTTTATCCCAACACGCCTTTGCATGATGGCGGCGTGATCATTTCCGGCTCGCAAATCATCGCGGCGGCTTGCGTTTTACCGCTCTCCGCCAGCGGCATCCTCAACCGCACGCCAGAGCGTCAAATGGGTTTGCGCCACCGCGCAGCGCTAGGCACGTCCGAAGCGAGCGACGCCATCGCGCTGGTGGTTTCAGAAGAGAACGGCTCTATTTCTATCGCGCACGCCGGAAGAATGTTAAAGAAACTCGACCCAGACCGTTTGGAAAACATTCTCTTCGCCTTCTTCCATGCCCAAAATAAAACGCCTCAAACCTGGCTTGAAAAAACTCTACCGGGCTTGTTCCGCAAGAGAGATGAATAATTATGTTTCGCTGGATTTCCGCCAACTTTAGGACTTTTCTTTGGGCGCTGGCTTTAGCCATTGCAGTTTGGATCGCCGCAGTCACCGGCGCCGACCCGGACAAAACGCGCCTCCTTTCTAAGCCGATACCGATTCAAATCATCGGGCAGGATCCCAGCCTGATCATTAATTCCGGCATCCCAAAAGAAGTGACAATTTCCCTGCGCGCGCCTTCTTCCGTGTGGCGCGTGATAGACGATAACCCCAATTTAGCGCGCGCGATTCTCGATCTCTCTGGGCTGAGTAGCGGCGAACATACCGCCGAATTGCAGATTCAAGTCAATGCGCGCCCGGTGCAAATCATTTCCGTTACGCCGCAGATTGTAACTTTTACGCTTGAAGAAATTGCAACGCGCACCTTGCCGGTAGATATTACGCTCACGGGAGAAGCCGCCATCGGCTATCAGCTAGGGGAGATCACTGCCCAGCCGCTGAAAGCGCTGATTGCTGGGGCGCAGTCTCAGGTCCAGAAAGTGGCGCGGTTGAGAGTGGCGATTCGCTTGGACGGCGTGCGCGAGAATATAGATCGCACGGTCAAAGTTGAAGTTCTCGATAGCGCCGGTCTGCCGGTGGATAACATCAAGGTCTCGCCTGATTCGATTCGCGTTTCTGTGCCGGTGAGTCAGCAGGGCGGCTATCGGGATGTGGCGGTAAAAGTTGTCACTACTGGGCGCGTGGCGAGCGGCTATCGCCTGACGGATATTTCCGTCTTCCCGCCAATCGTTACAGTCTTTGCCGCCAACCCGGATTTGGTGGCGAATTTGCCCGGCGTGGTAGAAACCATGCCGCTCGATTTACAAAATGCGGAAGATACGATCAACACGCGCTTAACGCTGAACTTGCCTGAAGGCGTTTCAATTGTGGGCGATCAAACGGTATCTATTCAAGCCGGCGTTTCGGCGATTGAAAGCAGTGTCACGCTGGCGGATGAAAAAGTTGAAATTATCGGATTGCGCGACGGCTTAACCGCTGTGGTATCGCCCTTAACGGTGGACGTGATCGCCTCGGGTCCGCTCCCTCTGCTGGATATGCTGACGCGGCAAGACGTGCGCGTAACTGTGGACCTAACCGGCTTGGGCATTGGCACGCATCAGGTGACGCCCAAAGTGGAGATTTTGCTGTCGAAAGCAGTTGTCGAATCTATATTACCGAATACAATAGAAGTAGTAATTTCCGCAAATGGGGTTCCCACAATCTCCATTACGCCAACGCCTTAATTAGATAAAAAAGAAAATTGGAAACAAATTTGAAATGAAGCCCATTGTAGCTCTTGTAGGAAGACCAAATGTTGGAAAATCCACCCTGTTCAATCGCTTGGCTGGCGAACGCATTGCCATTGTGGACGATACCCCCGGCACCACCCGCGACCGTTTATTCGGCTCGGCTTTGTGGAACGGACGCGCGTTTGAAATTATAGATACCGGCGGCATTGACCCAACGCACGGCGGAAAAACGCCGCTTTCGATTGACTCTGCAGATTTTATTGACGATATTCGTAAGCAGGCGCAGTTAGCGATCAAGGAAGCGGACGCTGTGCTTTTTGTCAACGATGGACAAGCCGGCGTTACCGCGCCGGATCGTGAAGTGGCGGAAATTTTACGCCGTTCGCAAAAGAAACTAGCGGACGGAACTTTCTGGCCCCCGATCTTTGTCGTCGTCAACAAATGTGAAGCGCTGGAAGCGCGTGAAGCGGCAGGCGAATTTTACGAACTAGGTTTGGGCGAGCCTTACCCAATCTCCGCCGTTCACGGCACGGACACAGGCGATCTGCTAGATGCGCTAGTGGCTTCCTTCCCCTCAGACTTAAAAGAAGCCGAAGATGAAAGCATCAAGATTGCGTTGGTGGGCAAACCCAACGCGGGGAAATCCAGTTTGTTGAATTTGCTCGCAGGCGAAGAGCGCGTGATCGTCAGCCCAATTGCCGGAACGACGCGCGATGCAATTGACAGCAAAATCACCTACGACGGCGTTGAAATCACGCTGATTGATACGGCGGGCATTCGGCGGCGCGGAAGGATTGAACAAGGCGTGGAGCAATACAGCGTGATTCGCTCCTTCAAATCTATTGAGCGCGCCGACGTGGCTTTGCTAATGATTGACGCAACGACCAATATCACCGCTCAGGATACGCACATCGCCGGCTTCATTCTAGAAGAATGGAAATCCTGCGTAGTCTTGGTCAACAAGTGGGATGCAATCGAAAAAAATAACGAAACGATGGAAGAATATACCGCTAGAATTCGGCGCGAACTAAACTTTATGGATTATGTGCCGATTCTTTTCATCTCTTGTAAGACCAAACAGCGCATTGATCAGGTTCTCCCGTTGGCGTTGCGCGTACAGGAAGAACGCCTCGCGCGCCTCACTACCTCGACGATCAATCAAATCATCCATAACGCGCAGGATTTACACCCGCACCCTACGCACGCCGGGCGCGCCGTCAAGATGTATTACGGCACGCAAGTCCGCAGCGATCCGCCGACTTTTATGATTTACGTCAACGACCCGAAGCTGGTTCACTTTACTTACATCCGCTACATTGAAAATCAGATTCGCAAGGAATATCATTTCCTCGGCACGCCGATCCGCATTGTGACCAAAGGCAGAAGAGAATAGAACAAGCGGAATTCTCCAAATATCCGTTTGTCTTTATCAAAAAATTGTGCTACGCTATATCCATCATGCGCTTTATAAACCACACTGGAGGATCAGATGGCAAATGTTCCGGGAATTGACGTTTCGTATTGGGACGCAGGGATTGACTGGCCCAAGGTTCGCGCTACCAGCCAGCGTTTTGTTTTTGCAAAAGCGACCGAAAGCGTAACCTACAAAGACCCCACCTTTGACGATAATTGGTTCGGCGCCAAATCCGCCGGAATGTTGCGCGGAGCGTATCACTTCTTTCGCTGTAACGTGGACGCCAACAAACAAGCCGATTACTTCATCAATTACGTCCGCACCGTCAAAGACGACGGCGAACTGCCGCCCGTATTAGACCTTGAAACAAACGATGGCGTAAACAAAGAAAAAATCGTACCGGCGGTGAAAACTTGGCTTGACCGTGTTGAAGCCGCCTTCGGAAAAAAACCGATCATTTATTCGGGTCAATATTTTCTGCAAGATTATCTTGTGGTCGCCGGCGGCGGTCCGCCGGCTTGGGCAAAAAATTATCCGCTCTGGCTCGCGCAATATCCCAATCAATATCAAGAGGGCATGAAACCCGCCCTGCCGCGCGGCTGGTTCAACTGGACGTTCTGGCAATATTCCGATAAAGGCACAATCAACGGCATCAACGCCAAAGTGGATATGAATATCTACAACGGCACGCTGGAAGAATTATATAAATTTGCCGGAGCAAAATTACCGGTACAAACTACCAAGACCTATACCGTCAAAAAAGGCGATAGCTTTGAAACGATTGCCAATGACTTCGGCGTAACTGTGCGCGAATTAGCGGCGGCAAATCCGCAATTATTGAGCGCTGGAACGAAGTTGACTATCCCCGTAGCGGTCGCCATTCCGCAAGAAAGCGGCTCTTCCCCAACCTCGACAACTGGCTCGGCGACTTCGACATCTACTACGCCCCAGCGGACGCATACCGTCTCAGCCGGGGAAACGCTATCGTTCATCGCGGTTAAATACAGCGTGACCGTCGCGGAAATTGCTTCAGTAAACAACATTGCTAATATCAACAATATCAAAGTTGGTCAGGTATTGATTATTCCGTAGAGCAACTGGAATCTGATTATTTTTAATATCCGTTATCTCGTACAATTGCTTGTTTCTCTTAACGCGCCTACTGTCCTTGCTCTGAGCGGAATTCAAACTTGGGCAAGCCTATTGCCAACGCCTGCTATTGAAATGTAGGTAGATGGCTTACAAATAGATTTCAAACAGGAGTACACTTTGTCAAGGGATAAACTATTCAAGGCGTTTCATAATCTTTATTGGCCAATAATAATTTTCATCACTCTACTAGTCTGTAAGTTTTATCTAAATGGGCTTCAATGGGAAGAGCCTCGCCTTGCTCTCAGCCAGTTAATGGACGGAACTGCATACAAACCTTTTGTATACAGAATACTTGTCCCTACCATTACAAAAATCGCAATTCTTGTATTTCCCCTGCCCGCCACACTATATGCGTCAATTTTAATATTTGCCTTCCTACTAGGCTTTATTGTTTGCATTCGCTCTTTTTCGTCCATTTTCTGGAAAAAGGCTGAAATCAATGATTTTGTAGGCGCATTATCTATACCTATGCTAACGCCCTTTATGCTCACAAATAGGCACGTTTACGATTTTAGTACCTTGTTTCTCTTCTCAGCGGGGCTAATGTTAATGGCTCAAAAAAAATGGGGCTATTTTCTTATAGTTTACACACTTGCTTGCTTAAACAAAGAGACAACGTTGTTTTTATCTCTTATTTTTTTGTATTATTTCAGGCAGAATTTCAAGAAGCCTATATACTGGAAGCTCTTATTCTTTCAAGCAATTATTTACACAAGCATTCGCGCCTTAATCATGTGGAGATTTTCTAATGATCCCGGCGTAATGATGGAAAATCATTTTTACGATCACTTTTCCTCTGCTCTGGTTCCCTCTCCTAAATTAATCTTAGGCTATGTTAGCTATTTGATTCTAATGATAATAGCAGTACGAACGAGATGGAAAGAGAAGCCCGTCTTCCTAAGGGAAGCCCTGTCAATACTCGCGCCCTTGATGTTCGTCTTATACTTACTTGGAAGCTATCCTTTTGAAATTCGCACATTCTATGAAATCTATCCTTTATTGATCCTTTTAGCCTCGCCCATTCTTGGGCGTTTGATTGGATTAGATTTTTTCAAAGAACAATTTAATTGTTCGTCTAGTCTACCTTAATAAAAACACGATTTATAACAATAGTTTCAAGAATCAAACATCCCCGCCGAATGGGCGGGGATGTTTGATTCTATCTTTTGTTTTTTTATGGGTAAATTCTTTTGATCGTGCGCGGAAACGGTATCGCCTCGCGGACATGCTCAATGCCGCAAATCCAGGCGGTGACTCGCTCCACGCCCATGCCAAAGCCGGAATGCGGCACAGAGCCATACTTACGCAGTTCCAAATACCATTTGAAGGCTTCTTCCGGCAAACCTTCTTTTTGGATGCGGGCTAATAATTTTTCCGGGTCGCTCATGCGTTCAGAACCGCCGCAAATTTCGCCATAACCTTCAGGCGCGAGTAAATCTACGGATTTGCAGACTTCCGGCCGATCTGGCCAGGGTTCCATGTAAAAGGCTTTGACTGCGCTTGGATAGCCGTACACAAACAAAGGCTTTTCGTTCAATTTGGTGAGTTCCGTTTCGTGCGGCGCGCCAAAATCCATGCCCCATTCAAATTTGAGCAGTTCTTTCTTTTCGGGATCGGTTTCTTTTTCATACAAGTCAATTAGGTATTTCGCGGCGTCATCGTAAGACATGCGCGGAAACGTTCCGGTGATATTTTCCAATTTGGAAATATCGCGGTTAAGAAATTTCAATTCCGCCGAGCATTCTTTCAGCGCAGTTTGAACGATATGCGTGAGCAAGCCTTCTTCGATTTCCATCAAACCGTCTAAATCGCAGAAAGCGATTTCAGGTTCGAGCATCCAGAATTCGGTCAGGTGGCGGCGCGTTTTGGATTTCTCAGCGCGGAAGGTTGGTCCAAAGCAATAGACTTTTCCAAACGCAAAAATATTCGCTTCGTTATAAAGCTGTCCGGTTTGCGCCAGATACGCCGAGCCTTCGTCAAAATATTCGGTTTCAAAAAGCGTCGTCGTGCCTTCGGCGGCGGCGGGCGTGAGAATGGGCGTGCTCATTTCAAAAAAACCGTTCGCGTTGAGCCACTCGCGGGTGGCGGTCATCACGGCGGCGCGCACGCGCAAAATTGCCCATTGACTTTGCATCCGAATCCACAGGTGGCGGTTATCGAGCGCGAAATCCACGCCGTGATCTTTGAGCGCCATCGGGTAATCTATATCCGCCGCTTGGACGACTTGCAAATCTTTGATGCCCACTTCGTATCCGCCAGGGATGCCGGGCGCGCGTTTATCTTCGCGCACCGCGCCGGTAATAATGACGGATGATTCTTGCGGGAGATGGGTTATCAAGTCGAAGGTTTCAGGGGACAGATCGCCTTTGAAGGCGACGCATTGTACAAACCCAGACCCATCGCGGATCAGTAAGAACGCCAACTTGCCTTTATCTGTGCGGTTATAAACCCAACCTTTGAGAACAATATCTTGACCGATATATTTTGAGATTTGCGAAACGCTGATGTGTTCAGGCATAAAAAATCCTCATGTGCTTTATTTTGCTCTATTTTACAGGAAATATTCAATCTCTTGCAAAACCCGCCGCCGCTCTAATCTTCTTCTGACACAGGATTAACCTTTATCCAACATAACGTTCTTACAATATTTATAGCGTTTTAGAGCAGAAAGAAATTATGCGGAGGAAGCATGGACCTCAATAAATATACTCAAAAATCACAAGAAGCAATTTTACGCGCGCAACAAATCGCGCAGGAATATAACCATCAAGCCATTGAGCCGGCGCACCTTTTGTTGTCCTTGTTACAGCAGGATGAAGGCGTTGTACCGGCAATCGTCAATAAAGTTGCGGGAAGCGCTAACGCCTTACGCAACGAACTGACAAACGACCTCGCAAGCCGCCCCAAGATTCACGGTTCCAATGCGGATGTGGGATTGGCGTCATCCACTGCGGAAATCCTCAAAGCCGCTGAGCGTTACGCCAAAGGGATGCAGGATGATTACGTTTCGGCTGAACACATTCTGCTTGGGCTGGCTGAATCTCCCGAAGCGAAGCGGCTGACTTCCTTTGGTCTGACGAAAGACGCGATTCTTTCCGCGCTGAAAACTGTGCGCGGCTCCCAGAGAGTCGCCTCGCAGAATCCTGAATCCACTTATCAAGCGCTTGAAAAATACGGGCGCGACCTAACCGCTGATGCGCGTCAGGGCAAACTAGACCCCGTGATCGGGCGTGACGAAGAGATTCGCCGCGTCGTTCAAATTTTATCGCGCCGCACTAAGAACAACCCGGCGCTGATCGGCGAGCCGGGCGTGGGCAAAACCGCGATTGCCGAAGGCTTGGCGCAACGCATTATCAATGGCGATGTGCCGGAAGGACTCAAAAAGAAACGGCTGGTTCAATTGGATTTGGGCGCGTTAATCGCCGGAGCGAAATATCGCGGCGAGTTTGAAGAACGCCTCAAAGCCGTCCTCAAAGAAGTGACCGAAGCCAGCGGAGAGATCGTGCTCTTCATTGACGAAATGCACACGGTGGTTGGCGCGGGCAAAGCGGACGGCGCGATGGACGCCGGCAATATGCTCAAGCCAATGTTGGCGCGCGGCGAACTGCACATGATTGGCGCGACCACGCTGGATGAATATCGCAAATATATTGAGAAAGACCCAGCCTTAGAAAGACGTTTCCAACCCGTATTAGTGGAAGAGCCAAGCGTGGAAGATACGATTTCAATTTTGCGCGGGTTGAAAGAGCGCTATGAAGTTCATCACGGCGTGCGGATTACCGATCCGGCGGTGATTGCGGCGGCGACTCTTTCTCAGCGCTATATTACGGATCGGCAAATGCCTGATAAAGCGATTGACCTGATTGACGAAGCCGCCGCGCGCTTGCGGACGGAGATCGATTCCAAGCCGCAAAAATTAGATAATGTAGATCGTCAGGTCATGCAATTGGAAATCGAACGTGAAGCGCTGAAGAAGGAAAAGGACAAAGCCTCAAAAGAACGGCTCGGGCATCTCGAAAAAGAACTCGCCGATTTGCGCGAAGAATCCAAAGGACTGACGGCGCGCTGGCAAACTGAAAAGCAAGCCATCGCTGAATTACGCGGCTTGAAAGAAAAACTAGAAGCGACGCGTATTGAAATGGAACGCGCCGAACGCGAATCCAATTTGGAGAAAGCGGCGCGTTTGAAATACGGCGATCTGCGCGAACTCGAACAAAAGATTCAAAATGCCGAAGCTAAGTTAAAAGCTATTCAAGGCGCAGGCTCTTTGCTCAAAGAAGAAGTCGGCGCTGAGGAGATTGCGGCAATCGTTGGGCGTTGGACGGGCATTCCGGTCTCGCGTTTGCTTGAAGGCGAAACGCAGAAGTTGATTCACATGGAAGAGCGCTTGCACGAACGGGTTGTTGGTCAGGACGAAGCCTTGAGCGTAGTCGCTAAAGCTGTGCGCCGCGCGCGCGCCGGTTTGCAAGATCCAAACCGCCCAATTGGCTCATTCCTCTTTTTGGGTCCAACCGGCGTAGGTAAAACCGAACTCGCCCGCGCGTTAGCTGAATTTATGTTTGATGATGAACGCGCCATGCTTCGGATTGACATGAGCGAATATCAAGAGAAGCATACCGTCTCGCGCTTGATTGGCGCGCCGCCCGGATACGTCGGCTACGATGAAGGCGGTCAACTCACCGAAGCGATTCGCCGCCGACCTTATAGCGTGGTCTTATTTGACGAGATCGAAAAGGCGCATGTCGAAGTCTTCAACGTGTTTCTGCAATTGCTGGATGACGGTCGCCTAACCGACGGACAAGGGCGCACAGTTGATTTCCGCAACACGGTCGTGATTATGACCTCGAATCTGGGCAGTCAGCTTTGGGAAGGCGGACGGCAAGCCGCGCGGGATGAAATAAATAAAGTTTTGCAAAGTCATTTCCGCCCGGAATTTCTCAATCGGATTGACGAGATCGTCACTTTCCATCATTTGACTAAAGCGCACCTTTCTGGAATTGTAGATATTCAGCTTCGTTATGTTAGCAAACTGCTGACAGATAAAGGCTATCAGTTGGAAGTGAGCGAAGCGGCGCGCGAATATTTGACCGAAGTCGGCTACGATGCAGATTTTGGCGCCCGTCCGCTCAAACGCGCCATCCAACGCGAACTGCAAGACCCGCTGGCGTTGAAAATCCTCTCCGGCGACTTTCAGGAAGGAGATGTGATCCAAGTAGATCGCGGCACAGCAGGCTTGGTCTTCTCCGCCGCAATTCAAGGGGAAGCGGTGGAAGCATAAGTAAATTTCAGCGCTTAGAAGTTAAACTTCTAAGCGCTGATTCATTTTCGCCTCCTTAAAAAAAGATTAATATTTATAAGTCTGTTTTTTTCTTTGCGGGTATACTGCCGCGTTAATGGCAGTATATTTATAGTTTATAGAAAAGGAAATAAGCATGACGGAACAAAAAATCGGTTTGTTATTGGTAAATCATGGCTCGCATTCAAAAACTTGGCGGCAAGCCCTCCTAGATTTAGAAGCCAGCGCGCGCGATCGCATTCTCTCAAGCGGAACTATTCAAGGCGTGAAAACCGCCCACATGGAATATACCGAACCTTCCATCGCTACTCAGATGAAAGCCTTCGATCAAGAAGGCTTTAGCGACGTAATTGTCGTGCCGATATTTTTAACAGTCAGTTCGCATTCGGCAGACGATATCCCCACTATTCTAGGGCAAAAAGACGACGCCCAAATTATTGCCAGCCTTGAAGCTGAAAAAATCGAACGCTACCTGCCAAGCGCCAAGGTACATATCACCCCCCTGCTTGACTTCACCGATGTTTTGCAAAAGAACGTACTCAGACGCTCGCAAGCATTATCCAAGCGCCCGGAACAGGAAGGCTTGGTCTTAATCGGTTATGGCGATCAGGATTACGATAGCGAATGGACGGAACTTTTCAACAAGGTGGCAGAATACGTCAAACTTAATAGCGGCATCAACGATCATAGTCACGGTTGGTGCGGGCATCTCGTACATTACAATCCTGCCGAAACAGTCGCGGCGATCAATACCATTCTGGAGAGGAAAGAGCAAGCCATCGTCATCCCAGTACTTGTCGCTTACGACGAAATGTTCCAAAAGAATATTATCGGGCGCGGAGTCGAGCAAATCGAAAACCACGCAGAGAAAATTTTATATAACGCCGATGCAATCCTGCCTGATCCGCAAATTGAAGATTGGGTGATCAAGATCAGCCATGCATACGCAAAGGAAATTAGCGAAGCGGTGATCCCAGCTTAAGCGATTAAATAAAGCAAGAAGCCGAGAGAACTCTCTCGGCTTCTTGCTAAATAAATTTTAGAAGCTTACTGCAGGGCAATCGTTACCGAAGTCGCGTTACCTTCAAATGGAACGCCGGCGATCACGATTTTCTTGCCGCTTTCGTGACCGTCAAAAGTCATGGAAAAAATCCCGCCAAAGTTTACGGTTAAATCTTTTTCCTCCGTATATCCTAAGGCGCTAAATTTTTCTTGATAGAATTTGATAATCTCATCGGCGCTCAGCTTAGTTGTATATGTGACCATCTCCGGCGTGCTGACAATGTTGCTCGCATCAGCAGTCATTGGGAACGGCGATTCGCCGCCCACCGTAACATTTCCGCCATCCGTACTCACTGGCGGCATAGTCGCAATTTCGCCGCTTTCGCTCGTCGCTGGCGGTGCTTGATAATTTTCAGTATTTCCATTGCCGCCCATCACCGTCTGGCAGGCTAAAGTCGAAACTGCCAAAGCCAAAATCGCCGTCAAAACCTTAAAATTTTTCATCACAACTCTCCTAGTTCTAAATTTTCCATTTATTGTATTGTGGAAAAATCAATTGTGTATCCCCCATACAGTCCAGAACGCCCAAAGGTATAATCTCCGCCATGACCAACAGACTTTCACACTCCGCCTCCCCTTACCTGCTTCAACATGCAAATAACCCCGTGGATTGGTATCCCTGGGGCGAAGAAGCCCTCAACAAAGCTAAAGCTGAAAACAAACCGATCTTCCTCAGCATTGGCTATGCCGCTTGTCACTGGTGCCACGTCATGGCGCACGAATCGTTTGAAGATGAAGATACCGCCAAATTGATGAACGAATTTTTCGTCAATATTAAAGTGGATCGTGAAGAACGCCCCGATTTGGACGCAATTTACATGCAAGCCACAATTGCGATGACCGGCTCTGGCGGCTGGCCCATGTCCGTCTTTCTCACGCCGGATTTGAAGCCATTTTACGCTGGAACCTACCTCCCGCCCACGCGCAGTCACAACATGCCCGCATTCAAAGACGTTCTTTCCGGCTTAGCAAATGCTTGGAAGAACGATCGCGCCGAAATTGTAAAAGTCGGCGAACAACTTAGAAGCCACTTGCAACATCAAGCTAAAATTCAAATTGGCGAAACGAACTTGTCAGCACACTTAAATCCAATCGTCGGCGTGATTCAATCCACCTATGATTGGGGCTATGGCGGTTGGGGCGATGCGCCCAAATTTCCGCAACCCATGACTCTGGAGTTCCTATTACAGCACGCCGTCTTGAATAAAAACGATGCAGATCTCAAATTAATTCGGCATTGTTTACACGCTATGGCGCGCGGCGGGTTGTACGACGTGCTAGGCGGCGGCTTTTCCCGTTACAGCATAGATCAACACTGGCGCATACCGCACTTTGAAAAAATGCTTTACGATAACGCCCTGCTCGCCCGCGTTTATTTACATGCCTGGCAGGTTACGAAAGAACCAGCCTGCAAAAAAATTGTCCAAGAGACGCTCGATTTCGCGGCGCGGGAAATGCTCAATGAACGCGGCGGATTCTATTCCTCATTGAACGCAGATTCAGAAGGCAAAGAAGGCACATTTTATATTTGGACGCTTGCCGAGATTCGTGAAATTCTAAAAGAAGATTCCGATTTTTTTGAAGCGGCTTACGAAATCACCGCCAAGGGGAATTGGGCTGGGAAGATCGTATTACAAAAAGAGTTGGATGACGATTATCTAGCCGCCCGCTTCGGGCTTAATCTCGAAGCTGTTTCAGCGAAATTGGCAGATGCGCACGCCAAGCTTTTTGCCGCGCGCGAAAAGCGGATTCGCCCTAGCGCCGACGACAAGGTGATTACCGCTTGGAACGGGTTGATGCTCTCAACTCTTGCGGAAGCGGCTAGAATTTTTGGCGATTATCAAAAAGATGAATTAGCTAAAAAATATTATCTATTGGCTACGCGAAACGCTGAATTCCTATTATCTGAATTAAGACCCGCCGGCAAACTTCGCCGCGCTTGGCGCGACGGCAAAACGACGAATGATGTCTTCCTCGAAGATTACGCCGCCCTCGCGCTTGGCTTGCTGGAGTTATATCAAACAGATTTTGACAACCGCTGGTTCAGTTTGGCAAAAGAACTAACCCATGAAATGATCGAGCTTTTTAGCGATCCCGAAGGCGGATTTTTCGATACGCCCAACAACGGCGAGACGCTATTGATCCGCCCCAAAGAGATTCAAGATAATGCCACGCCTTCCGGAAATGCCCTCGCCTGCGAAGCGCTGATCAAATTGTACGCGTTTGACGATGAGCCGGATTATTTGGCGCGCGCTGAAAAAACCTTAGAGCTAGTTACCGATTCCATTTTGCGCTATCCGCTGGGCTTCGGCAAATGGCTGTCAGTGGCGGAAACTGCTCAGGGAAACATGAAACAAGCCGCAGTGTTGGGAGGGGCGGAAGACCTAAATTTCCAGATCTTACTTAATGCAATCAGAGTAAAATTCCGCCCAAATGTAGTCGTCGCCGCTTCGCCTTTCCCGATCGCAGAGCGCTCCCCCGCTTTGCTCAAAGAACGTATTTTATTAAATGGCAAAGCTACCGCGTATTTATGCGAAGGGTTTATGTGCAAGAACCCAACTACGGAAGCGGATATTTTTGCCGAACAATTAAACGCTTGAGAGGAACTATGGAAACTAACTTAGACATCGCTGAAAATTTGATCAAAATTGGGATGGCGGTTTTGGTGGGCGGAATCATCGGCGCGGAGCGCGAATATCAAGACAAAGCCGCCGGATTTCGCACGATCATTTTGATCACTTTAGGGTCAACATTATTTACGATCTTTTCATTACTGCTTGACCCTGAAAATACGCAAACGCGAATTGCGGCAAATATCGTGACTGGCATTGGCTTCTTGGGCGCGGGCGCAATTGTGCGCGAAGGCGGGCGCGTGGCTGGGCTAACCACCGCCTCAACCATTTGGCTGGCGGCGGCGCTGGGCATGGGTATAGGCGCAGGCGAGCTATATTTTGTATTCGTGGCGACTGTGGTTACGATTTTCGTGTTGGCGGTTTTTCCTCATTTCGAATCGCGGATTGATAAGATCCGCGAGGCGCGCTCGTATGAAATCACCGTTGGCGCGGACGACTATGAAAAAATTGAAAATATCGCCGCGCTATTTCAGACTTTATCTTTGCGCGTCATTGAACGCCATCAAGCGAAGAATGAAAAATCTATCATCAGCGCGTGGAAAGCGGTTGGCTCGCCAAGCAATCACGATAAATTCGTACAAGTTATCATTCGCGATAAAGGCATAAAAGAGTTAAATTATTAAGCTAAAAAAAAAACAGGCTGTTTTCACAGCCTGTTTTTTTTATTTTATTACTTCTTCGCGTCTTGATTTTCGCTTTGATTTTCAGTTTGATTTTCGGCAGTTTCGCCTTCTTTGCCGCCAAGCCCCTCGCGGAAAGATTTGATACTACGTCCCAATTCGCCTGCAATCTTGCCAATGCGCCCCGGACCAAAGACCAAGATGACAATTAGCAGGATAATAATCCATTCAGAACCGCGCGGTAAGCCCATAAACATACTCCTTAATTAAATTTCAACCCGATGGTATCACGATTCAGTTAAAACGTGGTTAGAGTTCCCGGCGAGACAAGACGCCTTCAATGTAACGCACAGCGCGTAAAAGCCATGAGCGAATCCGCGCAAAAAGGCGGTAGCGCGTAGGTCTCACATGTAGCTTGGGCGAGGGAATCGGTCCCGTCCACTCGGCGACCAAAGCTCCCCAAGTCAAGCCGCCGCCAAAGCCAACCAGAACGATCTTATCGCCGTTTTTGATCATGCCTTTTTGGACGGCCTCAACGGTGGCGATTGGGATCGAGGCTGTGGAGGTATTTCCATAACGCTCGACGTTGATCACAAATTTATCCATTGGCATTTTCAAGTATTTCGCGGCGGTCTCAATAATGCGATAGTTGGCTTGATGCGGCACGATCCATTGAACATCGTCAGTGGTCATGCCGGCTAAATCCAAGGCTTCTTTCGCGGCGTAACCCATCACCCGCGTCGCAAAGCGGAAGACGGCTTTTCCATCCATTTGAACGAAATGCTTGTTCTCGTGAACGGTCGTCTCGTTCGCCGGGAATCTTGCGCCGCCGCCGGGCAGAATCAGCGTATCCGCGCCGGAACCGTCAGAGTGCATCACTGCGGATAAAATTCCGCCGGGTTTATCGCTGGCTTGTAAAACGAACGCGCCCGCGCCATCGCCAAATAAAATACACGTGCTACGGTCTTTCCAATTCATAAATCGAGAGAGCGTTTCCGTACCGATAATTAAGGCGTTCTTGATCGCGCCGCTCCGAATGGATTGCGCCGCCATATTGGTAGCGAAGATAAAGCCGGTGCAAACTGCTTGAATATCGAACGCGCCGGCTTTCGTTGCGCCGATCTGATCTTGAATTAAGCAGGCGGTTGGGGGCCAAATGTATTCCGGCGAGGAACTGGTACAGATAATCAAATCAATGTCTGTAGGCGCTAAATTTGCAACTTCCAAGGCTTTCAAACTGGCTTCCACGCCCAAAGTGGACGGGAACTGATCTTCTCGCGCGATGTGGCGCTCGCGTATGCCGGTTCTTTCACGAATCCATTGGTCGTTGGTATCCACCATTTTGGCGAGGTCGTCGTTAGTCAACACCGGCTCAGGCACGCTAATGCCCCAGCCAGTAATATGCGCATATGGCATTTTTGCTCCTTTGTTTATGCTTTCCAGCGGCTAATGATCAATGTGGCGTTATGCCCCCCAAAGCCAAACGAGTTGGACATTAAATGATCCGGCGTCGCTTTGCGGGAATGATTCGGGACGTAATCCAAATCGCAGACTGGATCTGGAGTCGTGTAATTAATTGTCGGCGGCAGGATATTATCCCGAACGGCTAAAGCGCAGAAGACCGCTTCCACCGCGCCGGAAGCGCCGAGCAAATGTCCGGTCATAGATTTAGTTGAAGAGACGGGAATTTGATAAGCCCGTTCGCCAAAGACAGCTTTGACCGCCGCCGTTTCGCTTTTATCGTTTAGCGGAGTTGAAGTGCCATGCGCATTGATATAAGAAATATCCGCCGGAGTTAACTCCGCGTTCTTCAACGCCTCGCGCATGGAATTTGCCGCGCCGGCGCCGTTTTCAGCCGGAGCGGTGATGTGGGATGCGTCGTCAGTTGTGCCATAGCCGGAAAATTCGCACAAGATTTTTGCGCCGCGCGCCTGCGCAAATTCATAGGCTTCTAAAATTAGTATTCCGGCGCCCTCGCCCATCACAAAACCATCGCGGTCTTTATCAAAAGGGCGCGAGGCTTTGGTTGGATCATCGTTGCGCGTGGAAAGCGCCGTCATGGTGTTCATCCCCGCCATCGTCAGACCGGCAATTGCGGCTTCTGAAGCGCCGGCAATCATCACGTCCGCCGCGCCGCGCCGAATCATCTCCGCCGCTTCGCCGAGCGCATTCGTGCCGGAAGCGCAAGCCGTCGCCAATGCCATATTAGGTCCACGCACGCCAAAGCGAATGGCTAAACTTCCAGCGGCGCTATCGGAGATCATCATGGGGATTAGAAAAGGGCTGATGCGATCCGCGCCTCTTTCCCTGTAAACGTCATGTTGCTCGAACATTGTAAGCACGCCGCCGATGCCTGTTCCAATCAGAACTCCAATTCGATCGCGATTCGAATCGTCAATCGCCAAAGCGGATTGAGCGAGCGCTTCGATGGTGGCGGCTGTGGCAAATTGCGTGAAGCGATCCATCTTACGCGCCTCGCGCGCGCCAAATAAAGCCGCCGCGTCAAAGCCTTTTACCTCCGCCGCAAATTTAGTTTTGTGGGTACTAGCGTCAAAAGCCGTGATCGGCGCAACGCCTGATTTCCCCGCCAATAAAGCCTGCCATGTATCCTCGACATTATTACCCACCGGGCTAACGCACCCTAAGCCGGTAACGACTACTCGTTTCTTCATGCAAAGTCTCCTTGAATTTCCATATAAAAAGTTGAGACAAAAAACTCCCGTCCCAACTTTTATAATAACACCTAATTATGAGCGAAGACACGCCGCTATTTAAGCGCTTGCAGAATTCTCCACGCCTGCTGAACATGCAAGCGATCGTGATCCGCCATGAAACCAATCACTTCAAGAAATGCGGTAGGTCCAAAAATCGCGTGGCGCGCTTTGCGCGTCCAAACTTGCGCGTCTAAAGCTAAAATCATTTCAATTGTTTTCTTGCGCGCGGCGACATATTCGTTTAATGCTTCTGCGCCGTTCTCTTGCAAGTAATTTCTTTGGTTTGCCCAAATATCAGTATCCGGGCGCGGGATGAACGGCTCGCCTGTTTGTCGTAACAATTCGAGTTGCGCGTGATGTATCTCGCGCTCTACATCGCGCAAATGACCAATCAGTTCGGTCAATGTCCATTCGCCGGCATCTGGCGCAGGTTGCGCCCAAGTTTGGGGATTGAGGTTATTCGTCAAGCCGCGTAAAACGGCGGGCGTGGAATATAAGATCGCAAGCGTGGCTGAAAGCGATTTGTAGGACGGGGTAAATTTAGCGAGGTTGTTTGATTCAATTTCTAAGCGCAGAGCCTGCAAATCGCCGCAGGAATCTGCATTCGGTCCGGGTTGCGCGGCGGGGTTTTCGTCAATGTGAAAAGTTGGCAAGCCTAGTTTTTTTGCGGGGAGCATATCCCGCTCCAAATCATTACCTACCATAATTACCGGCGCATCGGGCCAGCCCAAACGCCCCATCACTTCCGCATAATAAGCCGGGTGCGATTTTGAAAAATGGAAGCGTTCAAAAGTGGTCACTAATTCAAATTGTTCGGGATCAAAGCCTGCCCAACGCAAACGATGATAGGTTGCTTTCTTCGGCAAAAGCGGATCGGTTGCAATTGCGATGCGATAGCCCTGCGCGAACGCCCAATCCACAAAGGGTTTCGCTTTGGGATTTTGAGCGGTGAGTCCGGCGAGCGTTGGGAAAACATGATCGTAAAAATTTTGAATGGCTTGGTCCAACTCGCCGCGCGGCACGTTCAGTTGCGGATAAAAAACGCCTGCAAAAACTTCTTCCAGCGTTTGTGAAAAGTCCAGGCTTTCATTCATCAAACTCGTTCCGCCAATTAAGGCTTTGAACATTAATTCAGGGGCAATTTGCGGCGCAAGTTCTTTTGCCAAAGCCTGAAAATAGGCGGGGATGAACGCCTCAAGATTCGTGTTCAACAATGTGTCGTCAAGATCGAGCAAAAGGGTTAGGGTCATAAATTTATAAATCTCAACTCCCCCCGATGGGAGTTTTTTCAAGCGCTTGGTTTATTCTTTGATCACAAACTTAAATGGCAAAGCGTGGCACTGCCCGCAACCAATTTGCGGCTCGGCGACAGTTTGCTCCGCTTTTTCACAATACGCGCTGACTTGTACGCGCCGTTGAAAAACTGCGGCAAGCGGTCTGGCGATCTTCGTCCGCAGTTTTAGATGCGGACATGAATTGGCTTGTAAAATTGATGGGACGGGGCAAGTGGCGCATAAATCGCGCGACCAAGCCTGCCCTTGCGCTTTCAGCAAACGGCATTCTTCAACATTTCTGCCGCGATAATAATCGCCGTAAAAATAAGCGCACTCTTTGCCAGCGGGAGTTTTCATGGTGTCTAGACGCAAAAAGGGATGAATAACTTTCGTCATTCATCCCTAAAATTTATACGCGCGTAACGTATTCGCCGGTGCGTGTGTCCACGCGAATGGTATCGCCCACGTTGACGAAATTTGGGCATTGCACCACAACGCCGGTTTCGGTAGTGACTTTTTTGGTCACGCCGGTGGCGGTATCGCCGCGAATCGCCATTTCCGCTTCAACGACTTTCAAATCTACGGAAGTCGGCAGTTCAACGTCTATGGTTTTGCCTTTGTAGAAGGTTAATTTAACGTCCATGCCTTCTTTCAAGAATTGAGCGTTCTCGCCCAGAGATTCTTCGCTGATGGCGGGTTGCTCAAAAGTTTCATTATCCATAAAGATATAACTATCGCCGTCTTTATACAGGTAAGAGACGTTGCTAAAATCAAGACTCACGTCTTGCACCGATTGCCCAGAGCTAAACGTGCGCTCGACATTTGCGCCAGTCAGCAAGTTGCGGGCTTTCACTTTAATGCTGGCATTGCCGCGACCGGTTTTGTTATGGCTGTAATCCAAAACTTTATACAGGTTTCCGTCTTGTTCGAAGGTCACCCCTTTGCGTAGTTCATTTACATCAATCATGCTTGCGCTTTCCTTGGTTATATAATTTTTTTAGGCTATTTAATTAATAGCGGGCGGATTATACCAAATGAATTTCCGTCAATGCGAAGATTCAGAAGTGGGATCATCGCGCAATAATTGCACGGCGTGCGGTAAAACTTTCAGGATGGCTTGCAGATTTTCCACTGCTCCAACGGGGCTTCCGGGCAAATTGACGATCAAAGTTTTGCCGCGAATTCCGGCGATGGCGCGCGAGAGCGCGGCATGCGGCGTTTTTTTTAGGCTTTCGGCGCGCATAATCTCAGCCAAGCCTGGCGCCTCTTTTTGGATGACCGAGCGCGTCGCTTCAGGCGTAACGTCTCTTGGAGCGAAGCCCGTGCCGCCGGTAGTGAGAATCACGTCCAACTCGCCGCTATCAGACCATTCGGTTAATACCGTCCGAATGGCAGATTCATCGTCTGGGAGAATCTGCGCTTTGGTCACCGACCAGCCTTGAGTTTGAACGAGTCGCGCTAATGCTGGTCCCGAAGCGTCTGCGCGCTCGCCGCTTGCAGAGCGATCCGAAAGAGTCAGCAATCCAAAGCGAATCATTGTCAAGTTTATCGCGCCTTGATATTTCTCTTCAATAACGAGATTAGATCGTCCGGCATGTAGGGCTTGAGCAAAAAGCCGTTTGCGCCATGATTGATACATTCTTCTTTGACATTTGCGCCGGAAGACATCACCACTTGCGTATCTTGAATATCGCTCGCGCCGCGAATTGAATCGAGAATTTCCAAGCCGCTTTGGCGCGCAAGATGAACGTCCAGCAAAACCACATCCGGGCGCTCATTGCGAATCGCTTCCGGCACATCTGCATCCGCGCTCAACACAACCACTTCAAAGCCTTCCAATTTCAAGAGGGTCTTCAATAAAGAGACCATCGTAGCGTCATCTTCTGCGATCATTACTTTTGGCATTTTTCTTCGCCTTTACTGTCTTAGATTTTTTTACCGCTTTCTTCGTCTTATTTGGTTTGGCGATCTTCGTCTTTATTTTCTTCGCCGGCTTTTCAAGCGCGGCGTTGATTACATCGTCCACAAATTCGGCAAAGACGAACTTCATCGTGTTTCTAATTTCTTCGGGCACGTCTTCAACATCTTGTTCATTTTGCTTAGGCAAGATCACTGTATTCAACCCGCTACGGTGCGCGGCTAAAACCTTTTCCTTGACTCCGCCAATTGGCAAGACCTGTCCGCGCAAAGAGATTTCGCCAGTCATGCCGAGGTGCGGCTTGACCTTGCGCCCAGAAACCAGCGAGACCAAAGCGGTCGCCATCGTCACGCCGGCAGAGGGACCATCTTTGGGTTGCGCGCCAGAGGGAACGTGCATGTGAATATCATGTTCGTTGAAAAACTCGTAGTCAATTTTCAACTCTTGCGCCCGCGAGCGCACAAAAGAGAGCGCGGCGCGCGCCGATTCTTGCATGACGTTGCCAAGCGAGCCAGTCACCTGAAAGCCGCGCCCGCCGGGCATGGCAGTCGCCTCGATGTATAAAATATCGCCGCCGTAGGCTGTCCACGCCAAGCCGGGGACTACGCCGGGGATTGAAGTGCGCTTGTTCAATTCTTCGGGTCCTAAGAAAATAGGATGGTCGAGATATTCTTCCACTAATGCAGGCGTGATCTCAAAGTTTCCCGATTTGCCTTCCACAATTTCAGAGCCAACTTTGCGGCAGATCGCTCCGATCTTTCTTTCTAAACTCCGCACGCCCGCTTCGCGCGTGTATTCGCGGATTATTTTCTGCAGGGCTTCATCTGTGAGCTTAACCTCGTCTGAATACAAACTGTTTTCAAGAATCTGGCGCGGGATTAAATAGCCGTTGGCAATTGCAAGTTTTTCGCGTTCGGTATAGCCGGAGAGATAGATAATTTCCATCCGATCGCGCAGGGGACCGGGAATCGTCCCCAGCGTATTGGCGGTGGCGATGAAGAACACCTGCGAAAGGTCGTAAGCGACTTCCAGATAATTATCGCGGAACTCGACATTTTGTTCCGGGTCTAGCACTTCTAAGAGAGCCGAGGAAGGATCGCCGTGAAAATCATAAGTGAGCTTATCCACTTCATCCAGCATAAAGACCGGGTTTTTAGAATCCACCCGCCGAAGGGATTGAAGAATACGCCCAGGCATTGCGCCTATATACGTGCGGCGATGTCCGCGAATTTCAGCTTCGTCGCGCACGCCGCCCAAAGAAACGCGGATGAATTTTCTGCCCATTGCGCGGGCAATAGATTGCCCAAGCGAAGTCTTCCCTACGCCGGGCGGTCCAACAAAGCACAAGATGACGCCTTCGCGCTCTTTGCGAATTACGTCTTTAGATTCTTCTTTCTTTTCATCTTTACGATCAATACCTAATTTGCGAATCGCTAAAAATTCCAAAATCCGGTCTTTGACGTCTTCCAAGCCATGATGATCTTGATTGAGAATCTCGCGCGCGTGAGCGATTTCCAAATTGTCTTCGGTGGATTTCGACCACGGGAGATTCACCAGCCAATCCAAATAGGTGCGGATCACGCCATATTCAGCGGAGGAAGCAGGCAGGCGCGAAAGGCGATCCAATTCACGTTTTGCCTGTTTATAGGCTTCTTCCGGCATTTTCGCCTCTTCCATCTTTTTGCGAAAATCTTCAGCTTCAGCGGTTTGTTCGTCATTTTCGCCAAGTTCGCGTTGAATGGCTTTCATTTGTTCGCGCAGGAAATACTCGCGCTGAACTTTTTCAATTTCGCCGCGCGCTTCGTTTTGAATTTTTTGTCCGAGTTGCAGAACTTCCGCTTCGCGCACCAAAAGCCCGATCAGCTTTTTGAGTTTGGCGGTAGTTGAATCCAGTTCTAAAATTTCCTGGGAATCTTTCAAATCCATACGCTGAAAGTTGGCGATGGTATAGGCGGTTTGCAAAGGCTCTTCGATGGAAGTGATTGAACCCGCCAATTCATCGGGAAAGGAGGGAATCATCTGCGTAATTTGTTGGAACTGATCGCGGGCATTGCGCGCCAGCGCGTCCACTTCCAAACCTTCTTCAACAACTTCGGGCAGGAGTTCGATCTTCGCTTTGAGGTACGGTTCCTCTTGCACAAATTCGCCAAGTTTGAAGCGCTCCAAGCCTTGCACCAGCAAGCGGACAGTTCCGTCCGGCGCGCGCAGTAAGCGGTGAACCGTGGCAATTGTGCCAATCTGATACAGTTCGCCGGGCCCCGGGGATTCTTTTTCAGGATTCAGCGCGGCAACCAAGCCGACTAATTTATCTCCGCCAACTACATCATCCACCAATTTGATCGAGCGGGCTTGACCAACCGTCAACGGGACGGCCGTGTTGGGATAAACGACCACGCCGCGCAAAGGCAGGATCGGCAATGCTTCGGGGTATTTTGGCTTTTCGTCTTTATCGGCATCTTCCGGCGAGGAGGAGGCGTTGTTTTCCTTCTTCCCAAAACGCGAGAAGACCGATTCCATTAACATGTTGAGCATATCATCGTCTGTTTTTCCGAAGGCTTGGAAGTCGTTCATGTTGGTATTCCAACGGGAGGCGGGCATTCTACTCTTTACCTTTAATTTGGTTTGGGTTTATTTTTGGCAATTTGATGGTTAGAAAGCCGTCTTTATATTCTGCGGCTGATTCTTCTAAATTGACTGGTTGCGGCAATTCAACGGCAGTGGCAAATTTTCCGAAATGAATTTCCATTTGATAATAGGCGCGGCGTTCGGAAAAATCCGGGCGAACGCCGGAGATCAACAACCTGTTGTTTTCGATCAGGACTTCAAAATCATCTTCCTGCATCCCCGCGATCTCCACCCGAATGATATACGCCGCTTCAGTTTCATAGCTGTCAGTCGGCGGGCTCCAAACATTGGAGCGGGCTTGCCAGCTAACCGTGTGGAGTATTTCTCGCCGAACTTCAACCAGAGTTGCGCCCGATTTACGAACGATAGAGGGCATAGTGTCACTCCTTCCTATGCGCTTATTTTTTAGATAGCGCCCTCGGCGGGGATCGAACCCACAACCTACTGCTTAGAAGGCAGGCGCTCTGTCCATTGAGCTACGAGGGCAAGACTTGCTGTTTATTCTTCCGTTGCTTGTATTTCAAAAGGTCTTAAACCGCGATAAACCCGCGGACCGGCGATAGTTTTCAAAATTGTATCAGCAGAACGGCCTAATTTCTGGGCGAGGTCTTCGGCGGTCATTGGGATATTACCATTAGCGATGAAGGCGCGGAAGATCGCCTCCACCATGGCAGTGCGGGCATTCGCAAATTCAGGTTCCAAAGCGCAATGACTCATCAAGGTATGTTGCAGTCCGTCCACCAATTTTACTTCAGCGCTGGTTGGATCAATCCAATCAATTTTTTCGCTTTCTTCTAAATTGGCAAAAGCGGCTTGATGTTCTTCGCACAACAGCGAACGCAGAAATACGTGCCAGTCGTTTTCGTTTTGTTTCCACCAATCAAAATCAATATGAAAGGGGGTTTTGATTGTCGGCTTTAATAAACTCATTGATTCTCCTCATCCAGGCGGAAGTGCAAATCGCCAACATGCTTATAGACGGGGCTGGTTGCCAACAAAGCGAATAACGGCGCGGGCGGAACGCGGCGTAATAAATTTACGCCCGCGTATAACTCTTGCGCATGGACGTGGCCCTGCGGGTTAGACTTACTCAACTCGCGCATGACCAAAACGACCAAGTCTTCAAAGGCGCGTTTCTTTTCCCAGAGCGGGTCTAAGGCTTTGAAATCCGGCACTTGAATCGCCATACGTTCATTGAACTCGGCGGTGATCGCCTGCTTCAACATCGCAAATACAAAGCCGCCGTCCGTGCCAACCATGACGGTCCGCACCCAATCTTTGGAAGAGCGTTGCGTTTTCGCTTCCACGATCAACTCGGCGGAATTTTCGCCGCGCCGAATTTGCACCAACGAGCCGGGAATCAATTGATGCGCCTTATACCATTCGCGCAAGCCGAACACATAACCATGCTCCAAAACGACCCAAGCGGGAATGCGTTGTTTGGTTTTGCCGTCTACTAAAGTGAAACGAACGCGCTCAGTTTCATAAGCGGTCGGGAATAATTTTCTGGCGCGGTGTGACATAGGCAATGTGCCGGCGCGTAAATGCGGATAAATCAAAGTGATCGTATGCGCCGAAATTTCCGTGCGCACGTCGTCTTCGGTTTCAGTCAGTTCGTCATCCAGTTGCGCTTCGAGGGCTTTCATCGCTTCAGTCAAAGCCGAGCGCTCGTGCGGGATCGCCTCGTATCTGAGCGGCGGCGGGATTTCGCGCACATAATCTGGTTCAAGTCTGCGTAAACACCACAGCACCTGCCCCACCGGACCTACTTCATCAAAACGCTCGTCGTTTTGCAAAGCATAGTTAAGCGAAAACTCAGCCAGCCGTGGGTTTTCTCCGGCTGGCAAATCTAAATCTTTGATCAAAGCCTCCGCCGTCAAAGGTTCGCCGCCCGCCATATCTAAAACCGCTTCGGCAAGATTCAACTGCCCTTGCTTAATATCAATTAACAAAGCGCGCGGAAACCAACTACCGGCAATGCGCACTAAACCTTCTTCATTTGAAAAAGCGGCTTCAAGTTTACGCGCTAAAAATTCGCCGTGTTCTTGAACAATCGCCGCCGGATTCAATTCATCAGTTTCGGGCGGAGTTGACGGACCAGCGTTCAACGCATGTTCCGCCAAATTCGCCGCAAACAAACGCTCCGAGCCGTCTTCTAAAGCGACGGTCAAAACGTCAAACTCCGATACAGACGGGTTTACGCCGGCGCGCAAAGCGGTCACTTTGCCCTGCTTCCATCCCAATGCGGAGAATTCCAACACATCGCCAATTTGATATTTCTCTTTTGGAAAATAAGTTCGGCTATTCGCGTCGCGCTGTCCATTTGAAATAGCGCGTTCAGTTTTGATTCTAAATTCAACCAAAGCGAAAACAAGGTCGCGAGTAGACAAAGGCGTCTCGCGTTCAAATAAATAATTTTGCAAATGCTCAATTTCTTGCGGGGTGATCTGGATTTTTAACCAGTATTCGGTGGGAAGTGTAAATGCGCCAGCCATACTCAGCCTTGAAATAATAAGTACACGATTAATGTGCCGAACCGATTATACCTTACCTTCTCTCTTGATTTCAATATTTTTCACAAATCGTCCAAGATAAGAATCTACACATTTTCTACATCACTTTTTCCAAGTTGTCGGTAAAATTCAAAAACTTAAAATCACAGAGAGAACATAATGAAAACCAGAATTATTACCGCCACGCTTTTGTCCACCCTGTTGATCGCCGCTTGCGGAGGAAGCGCGCCACAAACGCCGCCCGAGGTTGCCACAGATACCCCAGCGCTTGCCACGCCGACGGAAATTCCGTCAACCGCCACCACTGCTCCTGAAACTGAAACCAGCGCCCCGGCGAATGAAACGCCGGCTCCTGAAACCCCAGCCGCCAACGGCTCCGGCATCAGCTATGCCAACGATATCTTCCCCATCCTTCAAAATAGTTGCAACAAATGTCACGGCATCGAAAAAGTCAAAGAAGGCTTGGATATGACCACCTATGAAGGTCTGATAAAAGGCTCGTTTGACGAAGTTGTAGTTACGCCGGGCAACGCAGACGACAGCATCTTGGTTGATTTGATCGTCAAAGGGAAAATGCCCAAACGCGGCGACAAGCTAACGCAAGATCAAATTCAGTTAATCATAGATTGGATCAATCAAGGCGCATTGAATAATTAACCGCGCAATAAAATAAAGCTCTTATGCGCCTGTCTAAGCAAAATTTAGACAGGCGCGCTTTATTAATTAGATGAAAGGAAATTTTCTTGACCCTTACTTGTTTGGGTGATAAGATACGATTAATCGGATTAATCATATCTTATGCTGAGAGAACGAATTTCTCCAAATTTGTCTGAGTTTCTTCGTTATCTAGCCGCTCATTCCGAAGCCGAGAGCGAATTCCCTTCCTTGCATGAGCTAAGCCATGAGTTAAACATCAGCTTAGCTTCGCTTCGTGAGCAGTTAGAAGTGGCGCGCGCGTTGGGGTTTGTGGAAGTCAAGCCCGGACGCGGCGTGCGCAGATTGGCATATTCATTCACACCCGCCATCCATCAAAGTTTAGGGTACGCGCTGGCTTTAGATAATGAGCATTTTAGAAAATTTTCAGAGATGCGCAATCGCCTTGAAGCGGCTTATTGGTATGAAGCCGTTGAAAAGTTGACCGCCGAAGATAAGCAAGAATTGACGCAGATCGTCGCCCGCGCTTGGGAGAAAATTAAACGCGCGCCGGTACAAGTCCCTCACGAAGAACACCGCAAACTCCATCTCACAATTTTCAGCCGCATCAACAATCCCTTTGTCACTGGAGTTTTGGAGGCTTATTGGGAGGCATATGAAGGGGTTGGGCTTAACGTCTTCGCCGGAGGATATGAATATTTACAGGAAGTTTGGAAATACCATCAAACGATGGTTGAATCAATTTGCAATCAGAATTTCGAGGTCGGGCATGAGGCGCTAGTGCGGCATACCGACCTTTTATTTCATCGTCCAGCATAATTTCAAACCCGTGAGGAGTTTCATGAATAAAATAGTCAACGATTTTTCGATCATTGTCGGCACGAAGAACGGTTCGGGAAGTTCTACCGCCAACAACACCATCCTGCGCTCCATTTTCAAAATGGGCATTCCGGTTTCTGGCAAAAACCTCTTTCCTTCCAACATTCAAGGCTTGCCGACTTGGTACACCATTCGCGCCAATAAAGACGGTTTCATTGCGCGGCACGATACGAATGATATTGTCGTGACGCTCAACCCGGATTCGTTCAGCAGAGACCTCGCTTCGGTTGCTTCGGGCGGGGCTTTTTTCTACGCGGACGATATCAAACTGCCGATCAATCGCACTGATGTTGCGCTTTACCCCATGCCGATCAAGAGCATCATTCGTAGCGATCAAAGCATCCCCAACGATTTCCGCGAGTTGGTTGGGAATATGGTTTACGTGGGCGCTTTGGCGCAGATGATTGGCATTGACTTAGAAGCTATTCTCGCCGCGTTAACCTTTCACTTCAAAGGGAAACAAAAGCCAATTGACATGAACTTCAACGCGGTCAAAGCCGGGGTGGAATATGCAAAAACTAATTTAGAAAAGAAAGACCCTTTTTATCTTGAACGCATGAATAAAACGGATAACCTCATTATGGCGGATGGAAATACCGCCGCCGCGCTCGGCTCGATTTTTGGCGGCGTGCAATTTGCCGGTTGGTATCCCATTACGCCCGCCTCTTCCCTAGCGGAAGGGCTGGTTGAATATTTGCCGCTCTTACGCAAACGCGAAGACGGCAAGAAGACCTACGCCATTGTACAAGCGGAGGATGAACTCGCGGCTTTAGGCATGAGCATTGGAGCAGGCTGGGCAGGCTTACGCGCCATGACTTCCACCTCTGGACCTGGACTGTCTTTGATGACGGAATTCGCCGGTTTGGCGTATTATGCCGAAATACCAGTGGTGATTTGGGATGTGCAAAGAGTAGGTCCAAGCACCGGAATGCCTACGCGCACATCGCAAGGCGATTTGACCTTCACGCATTTCATTGGTCACGGCGATTCGCATTCGGTGATTCTATTGCCCGGCGACGTTTCCGAATGCTTTGATTTTGGCTGGCAAGCGTTTGATCTCGCCGAGCGCGTGCAAACCCCAATCTTTGTGCTGAGCGATTTAGATATGGGCATGAATCAATGGATGAGCAAGCCGTTTGAATATCCAAACACGCCCATGGATCGCGGTAAAGTGCTTTGGGAAAAAGATTTGGAAGAAATTAAAGGCAATTGGGGACGTTATCTTGACAAGGACGGCGATGCGATCCCGTATCGCACAGTTCCGGGGAATAAACATCCGCTCAGCTCGTACTTCACGCGCGGCACAGGTCACGATGAATACGCCAAGTACACTGAAGATTCAAACGCTTATATCAAGAATATGGAACGTTTGAAAGAAAAATACTACAACGCCAAGCAATACATGCCCAAGCCGGTGGTTCATTCCGCAAAAGGCGCAACCGCCGGAATTTTAGCTTACGGCTCGACAGAAAATGCAATTCTTGAGGCGCGGCATCAAATTGAAAAAGAGCACGGCATGAAATTCGATTTTATGCGCGTGCGCGGCTTGCCCTTTACGGATGAAGTGACCAAGTTCATTGAAAGTTACGATCAAATTTTTGTGGTTGAAATGAATCGCGACGCGCAAATGCGTCAGATTCTGTTGACGGAATATCCGCAGTATGCCGCGCGTTTCAAATCCGTAGCGCACCATGACGGCTTACCCGCATCTGCAAAATGGGTGCGCGAAGGGCTTTTGGCAAATTATTCGGCGCCGAAAAAGATTCAGAAAGCCGGAACAGGCTCAAAGGTCAAGAAAGCGGCGGCAAAGAAGCCTGCCAAGAAAACCGTCGTCAAGTCTAAGCCCGCGGCGAAAGCCAAGCGGAAGTAATTAATCGAAAGGAGCAAATATAATGACTGAAACTCTCCCTATGGCTGGCGCAAATGTCAATCTCGCCGGTCTGTCTAAAAATGATTATCGAGGCGCGCCGACCACGCTCTGCCAAGGTTGCGGACATAACTCAATTTCCAACCAAATCGTCGCCGCGTTGTATGAAATGCACGTTGTGCCGGAAGATGTCGTCAAGTTCAGCGGAATTGGTTGTTCTTCTAAATCGCCCACTTATTTTTTGAATCGCAGTTTTGGTTTCAATAGCTTGCACGGAAGAATGCCTTCCATTGCAACCGGCGCTTTGTTCGGAGACGCGCACATGAAAGGCATTGGCATTTCTGGCGACGGCGACTCGGCGAGCATTGGTATGGGACAATTCAAGCACGTCGTCCGCCGCAACGTCAACATGCTTTATATTATTGAAAATAACGGCGTGTATGGCTTGACCAAAGGTCAGTTCTCCGCCACCGCTGAAAAAGGTTTGCAATTGAAGAAGCAAGGCGAAAACCCATACCTGCCGGTTGATATTTGTTTGGAGGCAATCGCCTCGAACGCGACGTTCATCGCGCGTTCGTTTGCCGGAAATGCCAAGCAAGTGAAAGAACTGCTCAAAAGCGCGCTGGCGCATAACGGCATTGCCGTGTTGGATATTATCAGCCCGTGCGTAACTTTCAACGATCAAGCCACTTCGTATCACTCCTACGCTTGGGGTAAAAGTAATGAACAGCCCTTGCATGAAATTTCCTACGTCGCTCCGCGCAACGAAATTATTTTAGAGCGCGAAATGGCGGAAGGCGAAATTCGGGAAGTGGCTCTGCATGACGGTTCGACCATCGTCTTGAAAAATGTAGACAAGAGTTACGATCCGACCAATCGCTTTGAGGCTTTGCGCGTAATGGAAGAAGCCCAACAAAATAACTGGTTGGTCACTGGCTTGCTCTATATCAACGAAAACAAGCCGACGCTCACCGACATCTACGATCTGGTGGATACGCCGCTCAACCGCCTCGCCGAAGCGGATTTGCGACCCGAGCGCGCAATGATAGATAAAGTTAACGCTTTGATGTTCTAGTGAATTCGAGTTCGGAAGCCGCGCGGCTTCCGAACTCTTTTATAATGTGGGCGATGAAAAATCTGGATTCGGAAATTACGCTTGAATACATCCGCGCTTCGGGACCCGGCGGACAAAATGTCAATAAAGTTGCGACTGCCGTCCAACTGCGCTTTGACATAAGCGCCTCCCCCACTCTCGCCGCTGAACTTAAGGGACGGCTGATTCGGCTGGCTGGTAAACGCGTCAACGCTGACGGCGTTTTACTGCTCTCAGCCAAGCGCTTCCGCACGCAAGAACAAAATCGCGCCGATGCGCTCCAACGTTTTTACGAATTAATTCAAAAAGCAAGCATCAAACCCAAAGCGCGAAAAAAGACAAAGCCTACGCAAGCCGCGCAGGAAAAAAGATTGCAAACCAAAAAACAGCGCGGCACGATCAAGAAAACCCGAAGCGCGAAAAATATTTTTGATTAAACGTTTCGTTTTTTCACAAAACTCCCGCTAGCCAAACAACCGACCCAAACCTTTGCCGCCAGTTTTCTGAAGCATCTTCATCATCTTTTGAGCCTCGCGGAATTGCTTGATCAGTCTATTCACGTCTTGGACTTCCATGCCGGCGCCCGCGGCGATTCTCCTGCGGCGGGAGGCATTCAACAAATCCGGGTTGCGGCGTTCTTTCAAGGTCATGGAATTGATCAGCGCCTCCGATTGCTTGAAAGATTTTTCAACCGCCGTTGGGTCAATACCGCGCGCGGCTTGTCCCATTTGCCCGGGCAACATTTCCATAATTTGCGATAGCGGACCCATCTTCTTCATCTGTTTCATTTGGTCAAGCCAGTCTTCCAAAGAAAATTCGCCCTTCATCATTTTCTTGGCTTGCTTTTCCATAGTTTCGGCGTCGTAGGCGGCTTCGGCTTTTTCAATCAAGCCGATCATATCGCCCATGCCTAAAATACGAGAGGATAAACGCGAAGGGTCGTAACTTTCCAGCGCATCCAACTTTTCGCCCGTGCCGATAAATTTAATCGGCACGCCAGTCACCGAGCGGATCGAGATTGCCGCGCCGCCGCGCGAATCGCCGTCCATTTTGGTCAGGATCAAACCGGTCACATTGATCGCCGCTTTGAAGCCCTGCGCGATGTTCAACGCCTCTTGACCAATCATCGAGTCGATCACTAACAATACATCCACTGGATTTGTGCCTACTGAAATAGCGCGCAATTCGTCCATCAAATCTTCGTCCATTTGCGAGCGCCCAGCGGTATCTATGATGACCAAGCTGTAACCGCCTTTTTCGCCTTTTTCTACTGCGCGCTTGGCGAGTTGCGGCGGCGTGAGCGAAGCGTCCGCTTCAACTTCAACATCCAATCTCTCGCCAAGCTGTTGCAACTGCTTGACTGCCGCCGGACGATACGGATCGCCCGCGACCAGCAAAATTCTCTCGCCTTTGGCTTTCATCAATCGAGCTAATTTGCCGGCGGCGGTGGTCTTCCCCGCTCCTTGCAAGCCGACCAACATCAAAACGCGCGGTTTTGCGCCGGTCAAATTCAACGGCGCAGGTTCGCCGAGCATGGCGATCAATTCTTCATTGACGATCTTGATCACCTGCTGACCCGGGTTAAGCGCTTTAGAGACCTCCGCGCCAACCGCCCGCTCGCGCACTTTAGCGATAAAAGTTTTGACCACGCTAAAATGCACGTCGGCTTCGATCAAAGCGAGGCGCACTTCTTTCATCGCGGCGTCCACATCCGCTTCGGAGAGTTTGCCGCGTTTGCGTAAATTGTCAAAGATTTGGTTTAATCGTCCAGTTAGATTTTCAAACATGCTGATTGCTACATCCTTGCGTCGGTTTTTTTGTCAGAGTTAGAACAGGCATTTTAGCTTGGAGCAGGCAGAGGGTCAAGAAAGCGGCGTTCAAAATCTCCCCGTAAAACTCGCGTCAAAAAATCGAAACTCCGTTATACTTTCGCGTGTTCTGATTGCATCTCAACAAACTCGCGGAGGAGTTATGGCAGAAGAAGCGCTAGTCAATGATCGCAAAGAAATTTTTGGTTGGGCGATGTACGATTGGGCGAACTCAGCCTTCAGCACAACTGTAGGGACTGTTTTTCTAGGTCCGTATGTCGCCAGTTTGGCGCGCACCGCGGCGGAAGCGCTGGGTAAAGAGACCGTTTCATTTTTAGGCATTCCCATCGCGCCCGATTCTTTTTTGCCGTACTGCATTTCGCTTTCAGTGGGCTTGCAAGTTTTATTTTTGCCGATCCTCGGCGCCATCGCGGATTATTCACATTTACGCAAACGGATGATGCAAGTTTTTGCGACCATCGGCGCAAGCGCCACAATCTTGATGTTTTTTCTAACTGGCGGTTTATGGTGGCTCGGCGGCTTGTTATTCATCATCGCCAATTTGACTTTCGGCGCGGCGGTTGTTTTTTATAACGCTTATCTGCCGGACATCGCCAGCGAGGAAGAAAGAGACCGCGTCTCTTCCTACGGGTGGGCTATGGGCTACATTGGCGGGGGCATTTTACTCGCTTTGAATTTAGCTTTCTTTCAGCTCAGAGACGCTTTTGGCATTCCAACCGATTTAGCCGTGAGAATCAATTTGGCTTCCGCCGGAATTTGGTGGCTAGGATTTTCGTTCATCACGTGGCAACGGTTACGTCCGCGCCGCGCCGCGCGCACGCTACCAAGCGGCGAAACTTACGTCAGCATTGGCTTTAAGCAATTAGGCAAGACAATCAGCGAAGTTAAGCATTTCCCGGAAACGATGAAATTTCTGCTGGCGTATTTTCTTTATAACGACGGCATTCAAACGGTGATCGCCGTCGCCGCCGTCTTCGCCGCCGCGCCGCTCACTCAAGGCGGGCTGGAACAAAGCCAAACGACCTTAACCGCCGTCATTTTGATGATTCAATTTATGGCATTCTTTGGGGCGTTATTTTGGGGCAAACTCGCGGGCTGGATCGGCGCGAAACAATCGGTGATAGTCAGCTTGGTAGTTTGGGCGGCAGTGGTGATTTACGCCTACAGCGGGCTGAAAGGCTCGAACGTCACGCTTGAATTTTTCATCCTCGGCGCGTTCATTGCATTGGTGATGGGCGGTTCGCAAGCGATTAGCCGCAGTCTCTTCGCGCAAATGATACCCAAGGGCAAAGAAGCTGAGTTCTTCGCTTTTTATGAAATCAGCGAACGCGGCACTTCGTGGATCGGTCCGCTGGTCTTTGGGCTGGCGAATCAACTATTCAGCAATTTACGGATCGGCATCTTATCTTTGATCTTCTTCTTCATCATGGGCTTGATCATTCTGCCGTTCGTCAATGTAAATAAAGCCATCGCAGACGCAAAGAATTACAAAACCGAATAGTAAATTGCATCCGATCACAGTTTACCTGATATAAAAGCCCTCCTGTGAGAAACTAAGCACAGGAGGGCTTTCTTTTCGTGTCCGTTTTCGGGGTTCAGTTCATGCAGTGTCTTTTTACTAATCTACAAATTGTTCTTTGACCTTTTTCGTCTGTTTGCCGCGTTCGTCCGTGGAGAGAATGCGTTTCCGAATGCGGAAATTTTCCGGAGTCACTTCGAGCAGTTCATCGTCAGCGAGGTATTCAATCGCTTCGTCGAGGGACATTTGTCGGGGCGGAGTGAGGCGGATTTCCATATCGCCGCGCGAGGCGCGCATATTCGTCAAATGTTTTTTCTTGCAGACGTTGATCGCCAAATCCATAGCGCGCGGATTTTCGCCAATCACCATGCCTTCATAAACTTCCACGCCGGGCTCGACAAATAATACGCCGCGTTCTTCGGCAGATTTCAAAGCGTAAGCGGTGGTTGTGCCGGCCTCCCAAGCCACTAACGAACCAGATTGCCGCGTATTCATCGCTCCGGCAAGTTCGTCATAGCCGTTGAAGATCGTATTCATAATTCCCGCGCCGCGCGTGGAGGTGAGGAATTGATAACGAAAGCCAAGCAAGCCGCGCGTGGGCACAATATAAACCATGCGCGTCGTCCCCTGACCGGTATCCTGCATGTCCATCATCTGACCTTTGCGCGTCCCCAGCATCTCCACCACTGCGCCCACAGTTTCAGCGCTGGTTTCAATATGCACTTCTTCATACGGTTCAAGCAAAGCGCCATCGTCCACTCTGTGATAGATCACTTCCGGGCGGGAGACTTGGAACTCAAAACCCTCGCGGCGCATGGTTTCAATGAGGATGCCCAAGTGCAATTCGCCTCTGCCTGAGACCAAGAAATTTTCAGCGGAATCGGTATCTTCTACTCTCAAAGAGACGTTAGTGCGGAGTTCTTCGGTCAAGCGTTCGCGCAGTTTCCGCGAAGTGCTCCATTTGCCTTCGCGCCCAGTAAACGGAGAAGTATTCACGCCAAACGTCATGCGGACAGTTGGCTCTTCAACCTTGATGGTTGGTAAAGCCACCGGGTTGGCTGGGTCGGCGAGGGTTTCGCCGATGGCGATGCCTTCTAAACCCGCAAGAGAGATAATATCCCCAGCCGAAGATTCGGGGACTTCCACCTTGTTGAGACCTTTGAAGGTGTACAGGTATCGCGCGCTTTCAGGAAGATTTTTTCCATCCGCAGTGAGGCGGGCTAGCTTCTGCCCGGTTTTGATCGTACCGGCAAAAATACGCCCAACCGCCGTAACGCCGCGATAATCGTCATAGCCCAGCGTGGTCACTAAAATTTGAAGCGGGGCATCCACGTCCACTTTGGGCGCGGGGATTTGATGCAAGATCACGTCGAACATTGGAGAAAGGTCTGGTCCGAGCTCGGGAGTTAGCCCAGCTTTACCGGCGATACCCTGCGCATACACTACCGGAAAGTCAGCTTGCTCGTCGCTTGCGCCAAGTTCAATAAATAGATCGAAAGTTTGGTTTAGCACGCGCTCAGGCTCGGCGTCTTTGCGATCCACTTTATTGATCACGACGACGGCTTTATGTCCGCGTTCGAGCGCCTTCTTCAACACAAAGCGCGTTTGCGGCATGGGACCTTCAGCGGCATCCACAAGCAAAAGCACGCCGTCTACCATGTTCATAATGCGTTCCACTTCGCCGCCAAAATCGGCGTGACCGGGAGTATCTACGATATTAATTTTGACCATTTTCCCAGTTTTGGGATCTGGCATAGTGATGGCGGTATTCTTCGCCAAAATGGTAATGCCGCGCTCGCGCTCCAGATCATTCGAATCCATCACGCGCTCTTCCACATGCTGATTTTCGCGGAAGGTATGGGCTTGGCGCAACAAACCATCCACCAAAGTGGTCTTGCCATGATCAACATGCGCGATGATCGCGATGTTTCTTAGATCTTCTCTTACAGTTTCCATGATTCACCTAATAAATTTACACCCACAACGGGTAGATTACGCAAAAAATGCCTCAGCCAAAGGGGCCGAGGCATCTTGTTCGTTCAAAATTTCGGCTTACTCAAATAATTGTATCAGACGTAAATTGTTTTGAATAGAGTTTTAAACCCGAGCTAACTTACCCGCTTTACGAATATCGCGATATTCCCACCAGACTTGCCAAATTCGCAGGGCGGCTTCAAGCTGAATTTTAAACGACATCTTTGATTTTCCAAAACGGCGATCGGCAAAATAAATTGGGGCTTCGCCAATCTTAAATTCCAGACAATGCGCCAAATATGCCATCTCAACCAAAAAGACATAGCCGCTGGATTGAATTTTTTCAAACGGAATTTGAAGCAAGGTCTCGCGCTTCCACATACGATAGCCAGTGGTCACATCGTGAAACGGCAAGCCGAGGATGGCTCTTGCGTAGGAATTTCCAAAAGCAGAAAGAACTTTTCTCCAAGCGGGCCAATCTTTATCTACAGATCCGCCTTGCACATATCGAGAGCCCAAAACTGCGTCGCATTCTTCCAGTTTTTTTGCCATTTCCACCAAGGCGGTTGGATCGTGAGAGAAATCCGCATCCATTTGGACAATCGCTTGCGTGTCTTCTGTGAGCAATTTTTGAAACCCGTTTAGGTAGGCGGAGCGTAAGCCCATTTTTCCCGGGCGGTGCATAACTTCTACTTTGCCGGGAAATTTCAAAGCTAGTTCGTCCGCAAGTTGACCCGTGCCGTCCGGGCTGTTATCGTCCACGATGAGGATGGAAATTTCTAGCGGAAGCGCAAATAAAGCGGAGACCAGTTTGGGCAGGTTCTCCGCTTCATTATAAGTTGGAGTGACAACAGTAATCTTCAAACGGAAGCCTACTTCTTAAGCCGCAACAACTCCGCTTTTAGCTGTTCAACATCCGAGAATTTTTTGCCTGAGAGATCGAGTTCGGCTAATTTCGCGTGCAGTTTCTTTTTGTGATTAGCCATTTGTTCGCGGTCTTTGATTGGGTAAAAATATTCCATAGATTGATCTAACCGTCCGCGAAGTTTTTCGCTGAGGGTGGTTAGATTCGTAGAGGGAATAGTCAGCACAAATTCAGAACTGCTTAAGTGACCTAAGAAATCCTCTGGGCGGCTGACTTCGCGCATGGTGTTGACGATCATCAAGCTAATTGCGCGCAACACGTCGTCTGAAGCGACAAAGCCATAAGCCTCGCGGAAATCGTCCATGTGTTCGATGACCGCAAACAAAACTGCCGCGCCATCTTTGCCCATAATTTCAGATAGCTTTTCTTCAACCAACGCGCCTTCCGGCAAGCCGGTGACTGGATTCGTAAGCGAACCCTGGCTGATGCGCTTCAAGGAGTTGCGCACGCGCAAGCGCAATTCTTGCACGTCAAACGGTTTGGTGATGTAATCGTCCGCGCCAAGTTCTAAGCCCTGCAAGCGGTCTGAGCGGTCTCTTTTTTCAGTGAGGAAGATGATGGGGATTTCTGCCGTGCGCCGGTCGGCACGCACGCGGCGAGCCACTTCGTAGCCGTCAATATCCGGCAGGCGGATATCCAAAATGATCAAATCGGGTTGGACGGATAAAGAAGAGCGCACGCCGTCTTCGCCCCAATTGACTGTGAAGACGTCATAGCCCTGAACGCGGAAGTAGGCGTTCAGCATTTCAGCTACGTCAAGATCGTCTTCGATGATGAGTATTTTTGACTTAGCGTCTGTCATGCAAGCTCTATGTGTGATAAGTTAGGAAATTGGTTCTTTTTGGACGATGAATTCGCAAACGCTATCGCCAAGAGCTACGCATTTGGATTCGTTTACGCGGAATTCGTTGCCGCCGGAGACCCATTTGAGCGATTCTTGCAAGAGGCCCGCCGCGACGAAGCAAACCGGTTTATCCGCGCCGGTTCTGCCCCAACAGCACGGGCATTTATGAATCGTCCAAATCCATTCGGTGTCTTTTTCTTCAACTGTGGTTTGTTGATCGCTTAATTGGGTGAAGATTTTGGCAAAGGCTGGCAGACCAATTCTCAGCTTAGATTGAAGCGGAAGGACGACGAAAGCCAAATCTGCCGCGCCGGCTAACGCTCCAAAATTTTTCAAGGCGTCTGAGAAGGTTGCGCGTCCCGCGCGTAACGCCAAACCACGCCCGCCGCGCGGACCGTACATTTCTTCAAGCGCGGAACCAATCGCGGAGAGTTCGGCAAAATCAAAGCCTTTATCGAGGTTATCGGCGGGGTAATTTTCAACGTAGTTATTCAGTCCGGCTAAATTGAGAATCGCATTTAAACCGTTTTTGCCCATCACTTCTTCAAGGGACTTGATGGTGATGAGACCAAATTTGTTAGGGTAATACAAACCAGCTTTTTGAAGGGGGGCCATAGCAACTCCACTAAATCAACTTCGCCAGGTCTTCGGCGGCGCGGCGCATATCAAGGAAGATCAGGCCAAGTTTCGCCTGTTCGCGGGCGAGGGCAGTGAGCACCGCCTCTTGCCCAACCGACATCAAGACAACGTATCCCTTAACGCCTTTGATGTAAACCTGCTCCAGCGAGCCGCGCCCAAGTTCTGAGGCGATTCTTTCGCCAAGGGAAAGCATGGCGGCGGACATGGCTGAAACGCGATCTTCTTCCACGCCTTGCGGCAGGGCTGAAGCAATGCTAAGACCGTCTACGCTGACGACAGCCGAGGCTTCAATATCTGGCGATGAAGCTTGCAATTCGCGCAAGCGATCTACCATTTGTTGCGTACGATTTTTAGTCAAAACAGCCCTCCAGACAAGGAAGAATCTAACGCCCCGCAATGGGTCGTTGTTATTTCATTTATTAGAACTATTTTAGAACATGGCAACCAATGTGTCAAGTTTATTATTTTCTACTTTGCAAAACGGTAAGCGCGCCTCTGCTATAATCTTTCTCCATGAAAAGAATTATCGCGTTACTTTCCATATTCTTCTGCTTTTCTGCAACCCGAGTCTCTTACGCTCAAACCATCCCAGAGCCAGAAACCGGCGGGGTTGTCTGCGAGCCTGGGATTTATCTTGCCGAACCAGCGGATTGTTTAGCCATTGGTCCCTCCGCTTATTTGACCGACCTAGCCAAACTTGGCATGGCGATTCCACCCAGACCATTACCCGCCTCCAAACCGGACCTTAGCCTGACCGACCTACCCTATTCATATTTTCACCTTGACGATGCTTACGTGCCAATTTACAGTTCTCCCGGAGAAACGGGCAATGGCGTTAACCAATATCCGCCCGGCTTCGTTTACGTCAGCTATACAGACCGCGTAGATCAGGGCGGAGTTTACTATCTCACGCAAAGCGGCGGCTGGATTCCCGGCAAGGGCGCGCGCGTTGGAGAAATTTCTAAATTTCAAGGGCTGGAATTCAAATCTACGCCACGCAATTCATTTGGTTGGGCGTTTGAGCAAATCCCCGTATTGAGCGCGCCCGGGTATAACACGCCGCAAACCGGCAAACAAATCATGCCGTTTGAAGTAGTCAATGTGTATATGACGCAAACTGTTGATAATGAAGATTGGTATCTGATTGCGCCAGATCAATGGGTGGAAGGACGTAAAGTAGCCAGAGTGGTTCTCAACACAACGCCGCCTGAAGGCGTTACGTCAAACCGTTGGATTGACGTGGATTTAGCGGAACAAACTTTAGCCGTTTACGAAAATGGCAAGTTGATCTTTGCCACCGTCATTGCCAGCGGACTCGAACCTTTTTGGACGCGCCCGGGCGCTTTTCAAATCTTTCAGAAAAAAGCCACCGAGACCATGCGCAATAATGATCCCAGCGATTTCTATTATTTAGATAACGTGCCATGGACGATGTATTTTGACGGCGCGCGCGCCTTGCATGGCGCCTATTGGCGAACGCGCTTTGGGTATCCACAATCGCATGGTTGCGTAAATTTATCCGTTGGCGACGCGCATTGGCTTTTCAATTGGGCAGTTGAAGGCGATTGGGTTTACGTGCATGATCCCAGCGGGCAAACCCCCACAGATCCGGCCTTATATACTGGCGGCGCGTATTGACACTTATAAATCCTCATGGTAAACTCTCGCCCGCTTGTTAGATGGTCCCGTGGTGTAGCGGCCTAACATGCGGCCCTGTCAAGGCCGAGATCGCGGGTTCGAATCCCGTCGGGACCGCTCTTATTGCAACCTTCAAAAAAGGATGCTAAAAGAGGAAGAAACGCAAAAGTCGGTTGCACAGCCACTAACGCGTTTTCTCGCACAAAGATTGCTTCGACTGATCCTCGAAGCAATCTTTTTTGTTCGATTGTACTTAGTTTAGTCCAGTTGGCATATGCCTCCTGGACTTTCTTGCTTAATGTTAGTGTAGCAGTGAAATTATTTTCCTGCAAGGGATTGATGATATTTTCAACGCGTTCCTTCTCTCTTTCAAGAATTTCTTTCGTAATTTCACCGCGAATATAAAGTTCTTGTGCTCTTT
>WBZO01000031.1_pt2 | contig 116331 bp, 85 predicted proteins | sample 5204261 | NCBI WGS metagenome assembly WBZO01 (sample SAMN12412400, study PRJNA552823) | activated sludge metagenome | isolation source: activated sludge from anammox sidestream of wastewater treatment plant... | place: USA: North Carolina | collected 2017-09 | reverse complement strand
ACCAGCCGTGGCGTCCCCACCTCTCCCTCCCCGTCACCGTGGACGGCGGGCCGGTTGTATCACAGGGCGCTGCTCACAGTGCGCCCAGCGATCCGGCGATTCCTCACCGGAACAATCAGAGAAGAAGGGTCAGGGGAATCGCGGAACTACGTGATTGCCAACACCGGTCCGCGGCGCCGATCAAGGTTCTCCGCTGCGCTCCGACCGCGTGCAGACACGCGGCTCGCGCTCAATCACCGGCCCGCAACCACCGCGCGACGTCTCCTGCGCGCGAGACCTTGACTGCGCCGGCACCCGGCGCGTGTCCTCGCACTTGCGTGATAGCCGGACCGAAGGCCGCGTGGCTTCATGGTTCTTTAGCAAGCGCTCGCGACTCCGGCCAGTGAAGTCGCGAGAATGTGAGGGAACGAATCGGAGACTCGCAACCCACTGTGGACGAAGCGCTTATCGCCAGAAGTGACGCGCCATCAACAGTTACGGGAACCGCCTGCCTCCGAGTTCGAATCCCTGCCTCCCAGCCACTTCAAGTCATTCCAATACAAGAACTTAGCCTTCTCGGGGTTCTCGAGGCCTCCCGGCCCTGAGACACAACCGAGACACGACTGCCAAGAACCGGGCCTTCTGGAGCACCCAGTTGCCAGGTTCGCGTTGGCGTTGCGGCGGCCGCGCCATCGAGCCGCGCTATGCTGTGCCTCGTGTCGGCCCCCACGCAGCGGTGCGCGTTCTCGGCCTACTACGGCGCACCGGTCGCCGAGTTCCTCGCCACGGCGCCGGACGCGGTGATTGGTCGGCTCGCGATGGCGGACACCCTCGGCACGCTCGAGGCCGAGCAGCGTCGCGCTTGGGACGAGGAGATTAGCATCCTCCGAACCGCACTCGTCGGTCTCGAGGGCACGCTCTTCCTCGAGTTCGACGTTCCCCGGTTGGGAAGTCGCATCGATGCCGCCCTGGTGTGTGGGCCAGCGGTCTTCCCGATCGAGTTCAAGTGCGGCGAGCACCGTTTCACGACCGACGCCTACAACCAGGCCTGGGACTACGGGCTCGACCTGAAGAACTTCCACCAGGCCAGCCACGCTGCCCCGGTCTTCCCGATCCTCGTCGCCACCCGGGCGACCGCGGGGGATTCGGCGTGGCAGCCCACGCATGACGATGGGGTGCGGCCTCCAAGACGGTCGACCGTCGCCGACCTGAGACGGACGATTCGCGAGGCCCTGGCGCTGGTCGACGGGCCCGCCCTCGACGGCCGCGCCTGGGGACGGGCCCACTATCAGCCGACGCCGACGATCATCGAGGCTGCCCGGGCACTGTACTCCCGCCACACGGTCGAAGCGATCACGCGCAACGACGCCGGCGCCAAGAACCTCCAGGTCACGTCCGCGCGCGTGGAGGACATCATCGAGCAGGCTCGATCGCGGCGCGAGAAGGCCGTCGTCTTCGTCACGGGGGTGCCAGGCGCGGGCAAGACGCTCGTCGGGCTGAACGTCGCCACGCGGCGGCGGACGTTCGGCGAAGCGCGTGCGGTGTTCCTGTCGGGAAACGGCCCCCTGGTCGCCGTCCTGCAGGAGGCGCTGACGCGCGACGAGTACCGTCGCCTGAACGGCACGGAGAGGAAGGGCGCCATCAGGCAGCGGGTGAAGCCCTTCATCCAGAACGTTCACCACTTCCGCGACGAGGGTGTTCGCAGCGACGGGCCGCCCTTCGACCACGTCGTCATCTTCGACGAGGCCCAGCGTGCGTGGAATCGTGAGAAGACCGCGGACTTCATGAAGCGCCGGAAGGGCCACCCGGACTTCGCCCAGTCCGAGTCGGAGTTCCTCATCTCGTACCTGGACCGTCACGACTCATGGGCCGTGATCGTCTGCCTCGTCGGCGGTGGCCAGGAGATCCACATCGGGGAGGCCGGCATCGGCGCCTGGCTGGAGGCCGTCAGGCGCGCGTTTCCGACCTGGCGGACGTACATCTCGCCCGACCTGTCGGGATCCGAGTACGCCGCGACCGCGTTCATCGACGCGCTGGACGGCGTCGTGCCGCTGGAGCGCGATGCGAAGCTGCACCTGAGCACGTCGATGCGCTCATTCCGATCCGAGAAGGTCTCGGCGTTCGTCACCGCCCTGTTGGACTGCGACGGCGGTCGTGCACGCGAGATGATCGGACATGTCACCGAGCGCTATCCGATTGTCGTGACGCGAGACCTGTCTCGCGCGAAGGACTGGGTGCGGACCCAAGCACGCGGCTCCGAGCAATACGGCTTGATGGCATCGTCGCAGGCGATGCGCCTGAAGCCGCACGCCATCGACGTTCGCGTGAGCATCGACCCCGTGCACTGGTTCCTGGGGGATCCGTCGGATACACGCTCGAGCTACTACCTCGAGGACGCGGCAACGGAGTTCCAGGTCCAGGGGCTCGAGGTGGACTGGGCCTGCGTCACCTGGGACGCTGACCTGCGACTGGTTGACGGCGGATGGCGGCACCACTCGTTCCGCGGCGACGCGTGGACCAACGTCAACAAGCCCGACCGGCAGCGCTACCTGCTGAACGCATACCGCGTGTTGCTCACGAGGGCGCGACAGGGCATGGCGATCTTCGTTCCACCAGGGGACCGCCGAGACCCCACGCGCCTGCCGGAGTTCTATGATGGGACGTTCAAGTACCTGACAGGACTTGGGCTGGCGGAGGTCTGAGGCTCGCTCGTCTGGTCCGTTCGCGGTTGGCCTCCATCGTACGTGTGACGACGGCAGAATGCGCCGTGCGGTTGTCTCACGCAGCGCGCGCTCGTGGCCGGGCGAAACTGGCTGGCTACCTGCTGTCGCCATCTCACCCGGTCGGTCGATTCAAGGCTCGCTTCTTCAATCGCCTCGGGTTTCGGGCCGACGCCTGGGAGGAACTGGAGCACGACCTTCGTGAACAACATGCGCGCGCCGACGCCGAGGCTGGCGAACACGAGGCGTTCACCGACATCGGCCTTCGGTGTTACCCCTGCTTCAACGAGGAGGTGGCGGCGAGGATGGGCGCGGACTTCGACAATACGCCGCTGCAGCCGGTCGCGGTGGCGGACGCCAACGGCGTCAACCGCACGTTCGAGTTCCGCTCGATGCTGGCCGCCACCGGACATGTGCTGTCTGCCCGCGAGGTGCTTCCAGCGGAGCGCGAGGGATACGAGTTCTCGGTGCTCGGCGACTTCGAGGCGAGGGTCTGGGATCTGTTCGAGATCCTGTAAGACAGGATCCGCCGCGCGCTCGCCGTCCGTCACGTCGAGCGCGGCGAACTCGGGTGGCAGATCACCGGCGCCCACCGGCTCGTCGGGCGCATCTGCTGGGACCCTGACCAGGACGGGGCACTCCCGCTGGTGGTCATCGATGGCCGCCCCTTCACCTGGGACGAAGTCGGGCGGATGCTGACGTCGTGCGAGGGCTTCATGCTTCGGGCACGGATTGAGGACAGCATCGAGGTGGTCGGTGGGCCACTTCTCCACGAGGACGGACCGTCGCGCGACGGGTGACGTCCCGGCGGCCCCGGGTTGGCCCACGATCGACGTGACCAGGCGGGCGCCCGCGCCGGCAGGCGGCCGGCTCGGGCCGACGCGGATGTCAGCTGTCGAACTGGCCGCGGCGACAGGGACGGACCTCGCGCAGGGCGCCTGTCTTCGGCCGGCGAAGCACCCGCACGGCCACGCGCCCGCGCAGAAGCGGTCGAGATCCCCACGCGGACCGGTGATTGCGAGCTCCTGCCGACCCAGTTCGCCACCTCTCTCCCCCTATTTGCTGGGGTCAGTCCTCCATTCGAGGCGCGGCGCCTGACCAGCCCGTGCTCACTCAGTCCACCGCCGGCGCCGGCGCTCGCTGGCCGACTGCATCCGGCCCCGCGGTCTGACCTGGTCCTCCACCGGGAAGCCGACGAAGTGAATCAGGCGCGCATCCAGCCGGAGTCCGGCGGCCGTCATGCCCGGGGCATCCCAGCGAAGCGCTACCCCGAGGCCGACGGTGTCGTGCTCCCGAGGCGAGTGAACGTTCAGGCGATCGACCCAGTCGCGCACGGCGTCAGGCCCGACCGGCGACACCGGGGCCGCGGCACGGCGAGGCGGCAAGAAGGCCGCATCGAGCGCGTAGCTGCTGACGATCTTCGGAAGCAGCTTGTGGAGCGCTGCCGGCGCGTCGAACCACTCGAGTCCGGCCAGACGCCCGCCGATGGCGAACGCCGCGCCGGCCTGCCCCTCGACGGCCGCCAGGGACCGGACGTAGTCCTCGACATCCTGGTGCCGCGCCTCGAACACGTCGGCCATGGCCGACGTCGGCGCGTGCGCGCCGGACAGCGCCACCCGATGGCTGATCCGATCCCACACGTCGCCCTGATCGGCGTGCGCCCCCTGGTCCATGGCGAGCGAGTGGGAGACCTGCCGGGCCTTGCGCGCCCGCCCCTCGGCGAAGTGCGCGCGCGACGAGCCGGCGAACGCCTCCGACACGTGGTGCCAGCGGCCGGCTTCAACGCAGGAGACGGGGATGGTCAGGTCCGCGCGGGCAGGCACCAGGATCGTGAGGTTCACGACACGGTTCTGCTTGGCGCCGACCAGCTCCTCGCCGTCGAGCAGGAGGACGGCGACGTCGAGATCGTTGCGCACGCGAAGCTCCGGCACGTGGCCGAAATCCGAGACCTCCGTGACCCGGAAGCGCCCCGTGGCGAGGGCCTCCTCCAGCGTGAGATAAGTCGCCTCGCACTGGCCACGATAGAGCAGCGGAATCATCGTGAGGTTCGCGAAGACGAGGGGCTGACCGAAGTCGAACTGGGCGAATGCCTGGCCGAGCAGGTGCATGTCTCTCCCTCCCGATGGCTCGCCCGGCGGGCCCGGCGAACCGGTGTGTAGTGAGACAGCGGATAGTGAAAGCTGTCGTGGACCCCGCCGCTGATCGCAGTATCGATGGGACCCCTGACAGGGTGGGTCACACTGCGCGCGGGCGTGTCAGCCACCCCCTGGAGCTGCCGGCCGGCGGCCTCCATCCTCTCGTCCTCCTGGCGAGGCCGGGGGTTCGGGAGCTGCCCGAGAAGCGGGATGGCCTGACGGCCTACGCCGTCACGGGCGCAGAAGGAACGGAGCGGGTCATCGCGCCGGTCATCAACGCCTTCGTGGTTCGGCGCACCGGCGGCCGTCAGCGCTCCGCCGCTCGGCTGTGCGACGCTTCACCTGCGCTGTGAGGCGCGTACTCCCGTCGTCAGGCCCGCCGCTCATCAGGCCCGCCGCCACGGGCCGCCTCCGCATCCGACACGGCGCCCATCACGGCGGCGCGCGCCGCCCGGCCCACGATCACGATGGCCACGCCGGCAATCGCAAGGCCGGCGATCACCACCGCGTCGTGCGCGCGCACGGCCACGCCGCCGCGACCCGCCATGTGCGCGAGATGCCTGCCCGCGTAGCCGGCGTAGACCTCGACCAGCAGGTGCGGCGCGCTGGCGAGGAAGGCAACCATGAACCCGCCGAATGGCACACCCGCAGCCCCGAGCAGGTAGCTGAGCGTTGCGGGGTTGAGCGGCGTCACCCGCAGGAGCGCCTGGAGACGAAGTGGCCGGGCGATCACCGCGCGCTCGATGGCGGCCAGCGAGGTATGCGCGTCGAGCGCACGCCGGACCCGGGCCCTGAGGACGCGCCGCGACAGCGCATACTGCGCGGCGGCCGCCACCAGCGCCCCCGTTGTCACGACGGCGATGCCCAGGCGCAGCCCGAAGAGCGCGCCGCCGGCGACCGCGACGACCGACTCCGGCAGCAGCAGTGATGTCAGGAGAACGTAGAGGCCGATGAAGGCAGCCACGCCCCACGGGCCGAGGTCGGCGATCCACGCCTCGACGGCGGCGATGTGGTGGTCGATGGCGCGGCCCGCCAGCAGGACGGCCAGGGCGACCAACAACCCGGCGGCGACGTAGGGAAGGGCAGCGCGCGCCGTGGTCGGGGTGAGCCTCGCCGGCAGCGCCGCGATCCGTGACCGAAGCTCCACGCCGGGTATCACGCGGACCTCCCTCGCCGCGGCGCATCGCCCGGCCCATCAGCGCGGCTATGATAGGCGAGCTCACGGCAGCAGGGAGGTCGAGCGTTCCCGCGAGCGCCGATGCGCCGCCCGACGCCCGCGACCGAGTTCCAGGCGACGCGCCGGGGCCGCATCGCTCGAGGCGGCGGGCGTCCCATCTCATCCACTCATGGCGGGGCGGCGTGACGACGCCCGGTACCGCACCCGAGAGACGCAGGCTGATGACCGAGCAGTTCCTGACGCTGGCCGACAAGGAGATCCTGAACCCGAAATCGGTGCTGGGAGCGGTCTTCTACGCGGCCGTCTTCCTCGGGATCGCCGCGGCCGCGGCCGCCGGCATCGGCCGCCTCGCACGGCGGCTCGAGCCGAGCCTCTCCGACGTGACGGCGCTCCGGTTCGTCGCCGCGCTCACCAAGGTCGTCGTCTATCTGATCGGCTTCATCGCCTACGCGCACCTGGTGCCCGAGCTGCGGGCCCTCGGCACGGCGCTGCTGGCTGGTGTCAGCGTCATGTCGCTGGTCGTGGGGCTGGCGGCGCAGAACACGCTGGCGAACCTGGTGGCGGGCATCTCGCTGGTGCTCTATCGCCCGATCCGCATCGGCGACATCGTGCAGCTGGACTCGCCCAAGGGCCTCATCACCGCCACCGTCAAGGTCATCTCGCTGGGTTTCACCGCGCTTCGCACCGCGGATGGGCACGAGGTGATCGTGCCCAACAGCGTGATGATGGGCAGCGTCGTCATTCGCCTGACCGGTGACGATGCGGCGCGCGGCGGTTCCGGCTCGCACTGAGCCCACCGAACGCCAGTCGTGCGGGAGACGGCCGCGGTGGTTGTGCCCGCGCTGCGCGCGGAAGCGGCCGCGGGATCCTGGGTCAGTGTTCCGGCAGGGCCGGCCAGGTGGCGGGCCATTCCACGAGCGTTCGGTCGAGATCCGCGACCGACGCGCACCCGACCAGCTTGAGCGTCCGCACCAGGTCGGCGCGCAGGATCTCGATGGCGCGGGCGACGCCGGCGCCGCCGGCCGCGCCGAGGCCGTAGGCGCAGGCGCGCCCCACGAGCACGGCGCGGGCGCCAAGGCACAGCGCCTTCGCGACGTCGCCGCCGCGCCGCACGCCGCCATCGAGCAGCACCTCGATGCGGCCATCGACGGCGGCGACGATGTCGGGCAGCGCGCGCAGCGTCGGCGACACGCCATCGAGCTGGCGCCCGCCGTGATTGGAGACGACGATGGCATCGGCGCCTTCGTCGACGGCACGCCTGGCATCCTCGCCCGTGTGCACGCCCTTGACGACGATCGGCCCCCGCCACGCCTCGCGGATCCAGCGGAGATCGGACCACGCGGTGGCCGACTGCTCGAGCGCCGTGCCCACGTCGGCATATGGCATCGGGCCGATGCCGGGAAGCTGGATGTTGGGGAACGACATCAGGCCGCCGTCGCGCAGGAACGCCACGAGCCATCGCGGGCGCGCGAGGAACTGCCAGATGAAGGGCAGCATGCGCCAGAAGCGGTAGGAGAGCAGCTCCGTCACGCCGTTGCGCACGTCGCGCTCGCGGAGCCCGGCGACGGGCGTGTCGATCGTCACGACGAGCGCCGAGTAGCCGGCGCGGCGCGCGCGATCGATGGCCGCCAGGGCCACCTCGCGCCCCCCGACGAGATACAGCTGGTACCACGCGGGCCCGGACGTCGCGGCCTTCACGTCCTCGAGGCGGCATCCCGAGAGGGTGGAGAGCGTGTAGGGGATGCCGGCCTCGCCCGCCATCCGCGCCGCCACCACTTCGCCGCGCGGGTAGAACATGCGGCTGCTGCCGACCGGCGCCAGGATCACCGGCATCGCGATGGGCGCGCCGAGCACGGTCGTGCGCAGCTCGCACGAGGGCGTTGCGACGGCGCAGCGCGGCCGCCACAGGACGGCCTCGAACGCGCTGCAGTTGCCGCGCAGCGTCGCCTCGTCGCCGGCGCCGCCGTCGATGTAGTCGAAGACGGCACGCGGCAGCCGGCGTCGGGCGGCGAGTCGCAGATCGGCGATGTTGACGCTGCGCGACGGGGCGAGCGGCCTGGTGAACATGGGCCGACTCTACACCACGGGGCCGTCGTCGCGGCGCGTCTTCACGGGTCTCTGGCCGGCCTCAGCCGGCCGGCTCGCGGAACAGCGCGTCGAGCTCGGCATTGGAGGGCGCGCCGGCGAGGACGTCGAACCTGCCGTGCGCCGCCATGTCGCGGGCGGCGCGCAGGAACGCGCCCCACGCCAGCCGCGCCAGCGCGCTGCCTAGGCTGATGCGCCGCACGCCCAGCGCGGCGATCTCGGCCAGCGTGAGCGCGCTGGCCGGGCCAATCAGCAGGTTGACGGGTTTGGGCGCCACCGCCGCCACGACGGCGCGGATTTCCTCGCGCGTGCGGATGCCAGGGGCGTAGAGGCAGTCGGCGCCCGCCTCGGCGTAGGCCTGCAGGCGCGCGAGCGTGTCCGGGAGGTCGTGACGGCCGACGATGTAGTTCTCCGCGCGCGCGACGAGCAGGGTGTCGCCACCGCAGGCGTCGATCGCGCGGCGCGCGGCGCGCACCCGACGAACGGCCTCGGCCGTGTCGTGCAGCGGGCGATCGGGGTTTCCGGTGGAGTCCTCGATGGAGAGCCCGGCTACGCCGGCCTCCACTGCCAGGCGAACGCTCGCGGCCACGGCGTCGGGGTCGGCGCCGAAGCCGCTCTCGAAGTCGGCGTTGACGGGCAGGTCCGTCGCGGCAACGATTTCGAGCATGTGCGCCAGCGCCATCTCGCGCGAGACCCGTCCGTCGGATCTTCCTGCCGACCACGCATAGCCGGCGCTGGTCGTGGCCAGGGCCTTGAACCCGAGATCCCGGAGGACGCGCGCGGTCCCGGCATCCCACGGGTTCGGCAGGACGAAGCAGCCGCGCTCGTGCAGGGCGCGGAACGCGGCGCGTTTCTCCGACACGGTACGGTTCATGGACGCTCCCTTCTGCCGGGCCGGAGGACAACGTGGCCGTCCGGCGCCCGGCTTGCCGCCAATCGCCGTGCGCGTCGATGCGGGCGCACGACGGCATCGCGCGCCTACTTCACGATGGGGATGTGGAACGCCAGGTCCAGCGTGGACGGCTCGTCGGAATCCTCGTCAGCGTACTTCAGCGTCGCCTGCACGGCGCCGGCGGGCTTCTGCGCCATGTCGATCGCCAGCGCGCCGAGGCCGCAGCCCTTCGCGTGCTCCGCGACGATTTCGTTGATGCCGGTCTTCGGATAGTCGACCAGCCAGTCGCACAGATCGACGGAGGCGAGGTCGCGCCCGGCGCCCCGGAACCGCAGGGTCAGCGAGATGACCGGCTGATCATCGCCGGCCTCGCCCCTGGGGGCGGCGGCCACGGTTGCCGCGCTGGGGGCGTGATCGAAGAGTTGCACGATCAGCGTCGCCTGCTTCTGCCGCGTGTCCCACCAGGAGAAGGCGTGCGTGGCCCGAACGGTCTGGCCCTGGTAGGTGGCCTTCCCGGTGACGGTGTTCAGGGCGACGGTGGGCGTCGCCGGCCGGGGAGCCGGGCCACTCGCAGGCCCTGTGGCTGGCGTGGACGCCTCGAGGAGGGTCGTGGCAAACGGCAGGCGCAGCGCGTAGCCGGCGCCCTTGCCCTCGAGCAGTCCCGCGATGCCGCCGCCCGACTTCAGCAGGCCGCCGATTGACACGACGTGGCATTGCGCGGCGCCGCCCTTCACGCTCCACGCCGACTTGAAGCCGATCGCCCTCAGCCGGCATTCCTTCAGATCCTTGACCAGCCCCGACGTGGATCCGGGAGTGTAGTCGAAGTCGACGATCGCCGCGGGAGCCACCGATGGCGCCACGTCCTCCCACGTGCCCTTCGCGCGCGCCGCGCTCTCCACGCTGGCGGCGAGCGGCGTGTGCGGGAAGAGCACCGAGACCCGCATGGCGCCGGCATCCAACAGCGCGACTGGGTCACTGAATGTGGCGGCCTGGCCGCCGACTGTGAGCGTGGGCGGCGGCATCTGCGCCACGAGCGGCCGCGGCGCGGCCAGGGCGGCGAGGGCGAGCATTGACGCAATCGACATGCGGGACACTGACGAGCCTCCTTTGGGTATGTGAGCCCCCGGGAGTTGCGGCTGCAACGAATCATCCCCCGCGCGATCGGGCCGCCCGGTCCGTCCAGGCTGGCGCCGAGGCTGGCGGCGGCCAGCGCTTCAGCGAGGAGCACGAGCGTCCCGGGGTGTACTACGCGACGAACATCATGCCGGAGCCGGAGACTGGAATGGAAGATCGGCCGGAGGAAGTTCCCGTTGAGCGCGTCCGCGTCTTCGCTCCGGAGGAAGCGGACGTCAGCAGTGGCCCGTGGCCGATCGCGCCCGCGCGCGATGCGTCCCGCAGGCGCCGCGTGAGCGCGCGCCCCGCGGGGTGACGCCCGCATCGTCCCGCGGGTGTATAAATCAGGAGAAGCACCACAGGGCAGTCCCCCATCCGCCCGTCGCGACTCTCCCCCTGACGGATGGGGACGCAGGAGGCGCAGCGATGATCATGGTGAAGCGCGCGTACGAGCCGGCGGAGGGAACCGATGGGACCCGGCTGCTGGTCGAGCGCCTGTGGCCGCGTGGCCTGACGAAAGAGGCGGTGCACGTCGACGCGTGGCTGAAGGACGTGGGCCCGAGCACCGAGCTCCGCAAGTGGTTTTCGCACGACCCGGCGAAGTGGGATCGCTTCCGCGAGCGCTATTTCGAGGAACTCGACGCGCAGCCGGATGCCTGGCAGCCGATCGTCGTGGCGGCGCGGCGCGGGCCGGTGACGCTCGTCTACAGCTCGCACGACGAGGAACACAACAACGCCGTGGCGCTGCGGCAGTACCTGGCGGTGAAGATGCGACGCCCCCGCTCCGCGCCGGCGCCGGGCCGGCCGGCCGCGCGGCGGCGCGCGTGAGCGCCACCGGCCAGGGCGCCGCGCGCGCGTGGACGCTGCGTCCGGTGCCGCCGTTCCGCCTCGACTACACGGTGTGGGCGCTGCGGCGGCGGCCGCGCAACGGCGTCGACCGGTGGGACGGCACGACCTACCGGCGCATCCTGTTCGTCGACGGCCGGCAGGTGGAAGTGGCGGTCGCGCAGACGGGATCGGCCGCGGCGCCGCGCCTGGCCGTCACCGCCTCGCCCATTGCGCCCGCCGCGCTCGCCGTGCGTGACCGGAAGCGGATCGATGCGATCCTCGCGCGGCTGCTCGGGCTGGACGTCGACCTGTCGGACTGGTATCGGCTGGCGGCCGGCGATGCGCGCCTTGGCCCGCTGGCCGAGCGCTTCCGCGGCATGAAGCCGCCGCGGTTTCCGGACGTGTTCGAGGCGCTGGCCAACGCGTTCGCCTGCCAGCAGTTGTCGCTGGAGGTCGGGCTGGAGCTGCTGAATCGTCTCGCCGCGCGGTGCGGCACGCCCGGCGCGTTTCCCCGCCCGGCCGAGATCGCGCGCCTGCGTCCGGCCAGCCTGCGCGCGCTCGGCTTCAGCACGCAGAAGGCGCGGGCGATCCTGTCACTGGCGCGTGGCGTCGAGCGGCGTGCCCTCGACCTGGAAGCGCTCCGCGCGATGGAGGACGCATCGGCGCACGCGCAGCTGATCGCGCTGCACGGCGTCGGGCGCTGGACGGCCGAATACGTGCTGCTGCGTGGCCTCGGGCGGCTGAACGTCTTTCCGGGCGATGATGTCGGTGCGCAGAAGCGGCTGGCACGCTGGCTCGAGCGCCGCGCGCCGCTCGATCATGCCGGCGTCCGCCGCGCGACGCGCGCGTGGCAGCCGTATGCCGGCTTCGTGTACTTCCACCTGCTGCTCGACGGCCTCGCGCAGGCCGGCGTCGTGCGGGCGGCATGATCCAGGAGAACGCGCATGTCAGACGCCCAGGACGATCGGCATCCTGCCGCGGCACCGCACCGGCGCCCGCATCCCCAGTCGATGGCGCTGCCTTACATGGAGTTCGATTTCGACGCCGAGATCGCCCAGTTGCACCGTGAGCCCGAGTGGGCGACGGGGCAGAACGCCAAGACGCTGGTCAAGCACGACGACTTCCGCATCGTGCTCATCGCGCTGAAGGCGCACGCGAAGATCCCCGGGCACCGCACCGACGGCCGGATTTCGATCCAGACGGTGCGCGGCCGGATCGCCGTGCGGGCCGAGGGCCGCGCGTTCGACCTGCCGGTGGGCAGGCTGCTCGCGTTCGATCGCGGGGTGCCGCACGACGTCGAGGCGCACGAGGAGAGCGCGTTCGTGCTGACCATCGCCTGGCGCGGAACGCCGGCCTGAGGCGCGGTCCCGGGGGGCGGGTCGATCGTCGTTCAGGATCCGCCGCGGCTCCGACCGGTCGCGCGCGCCGCCGGCGCGCGGTCGATCTCCACCGGCCGGCCATCGACGAACACCTGCCTGATGGTCATCGCCTCGTCGAACAGATCGCCCTCGACGACGATCAGGTTCGCGATCTTGCCGGGTTCGATCGAGCCGATGCGATCGGCGGCGCCGGCGATTGCCGCCGCGTCGATCGTCAGCGCCCTGATGGCCGCCTCGGCGGGCAGGCCCGCCCTCACCGCTTTCGCGGCATTGCGGATGAAGTCGCCCGGGTCGCGCAGGCCGCCGGTCGTGAAGGCGAAGCGCACGCCGGCGCTGGCGATCCCGGCCGGGACCTTCGGCGCGTTCGCCCTGACGGTGAGCGTCCTCAGCGGCTCGTCCGCGTCGGGGGCGAGCGCGGACGATCGGACGGGGAAATTGAGGCTGTAGATCAGGCGGGCCCGCGCCGCCTTCAGATCGTCGATGGTCTCGTCGGCCTCGAGGCCGCCCACGACGATCGGGTCGAGCCGGAATTCCCGGGCCACGCTCAGCGCGCGCCGGATCTGCAGCGCGGTGTCGGCGTGGAACGCCACTGGCTCGCGCCCGATCAGCGCGGGCTCCAGCGCCTCGAGTGCCTGGTCGTAGACGGGGCGGGCCATGCCGGCCGGCGCCTTGGCGTAGCGGTCCCGCTCGAGCTTGTAGTGCTCGGCGTCGAACAGCGTCTGCCGGACCAGGGCGATGGTGCCGAAGAGCGACATCGGATAGCTGCTGCCCGGCGACCGCTCCGACAGCAGGACGTGCAGCGCCACCGGGGTCTGGACGATGTAGAGCCCGCGCCGCTCGCCGGCGAGGCTGCCCGCCTGCGGCGGCTCGTCGGGCGCGACCACGTTGATGAGCGCGCTGTGGCCGCGGAACGCGTCGCCGGGAGGCGCGGCCAGGACGCTGGTGATGCCGGCCGAGGCGAGGCGGCGCAGCTCGGGTGCGTCGGCCCTGATGTGGCTCGCCGCATCGAACCACGGCCGCACGAGCTGCTGGCGCTTCGCGCGCTCCGCGTCCAGCCGGGTCCGCGCCTGTGTGGCCGGCGCCGGCGGCAGCTCGATGCCGGCCGGATTTCCCATGTCGATGAGGCCCGGGTAGACGGTGAGGCCCTTTCCGTCGATCACGGTGGCCGTCGGCGGAACGGGCACCGAGGCCCCGACGGCCTCGATCAGCCCGTTGCGCACCACGACGGTGCCCGCCTCGATCGGGGCGCCGGCCGCCGTGACGACGCGGGCGCCTGTGATGGCGTACTCGTGCGGCGCCTCGGCGCGCAGCGGCCCGCCGCCCCCGCCGGCCAGGACGAGCGTGATCGCCGCGGCGAGCGGCAGCAGCGCAACCCTCAGTGCAGGCGGCACCGAACGGCGCCGGGATCCTCCGGCGTCGGGCGCGCGACGTTCGACGTGCGGATTCATGGCGGCTCCTACTTCCGGTTGGCGTAGCGCTCGTAGAGCGCCTGCTGCTTGTTGGCGAGATCCACGTCGACCCCGTTGATGATCACGTGGGTCACCTCGGTGCGCGCCTCCAGGGCGTCGCCGTTGGCGACGAGCAGGTTGGCGACCTTCCCGGGCTCGATGCTCCCCAGCCGGTCGGCGACGCCAAGGATCTCGGCCGCGGTGATGGTGAGCGCCCTGAGGGCCTCCTCGCGCGGCAGGCCCCATGCGACGGCCCTGGCCGCGTGGTAGGGCAGCAGGCGGGCGTAGTTGCTGTCGTTGGTCGCGAACGCGAACCGTACGCCGGCCTTCGCGAGCTGGCCCGCCGCCATGTAGCTCGCGGCGTGGAACATGTCCTCGCGGGACGGGAGCGTGAGGACGGGCCCGAGGATGACCGGGATGTCCTTCGCCTTCAGCAGCGGCGCTACGAGCGCCGCCTCCGGCCCCGCGCAGATCACGATGCGGACCCGCGTCCGCTCGGCGAACGCGATGGCGTCGACGATGTCCTGCTCGCGCTGCACGGTGGTGAAGAGGGGCAGTTGCCGCTCGACCACCGGCACGAGCGCCTCGAGCACCCAGTCGCGCTCGCGGTCCGGGCCTGCCGCCTTCGCGTAGGCGCGCGCCTGATCGAACAGCGTCGCGAGGCGGTCCAGTTGCTGGTCGCGCGCGCGCCTGCGGGCGCCGTAATCGGATTCCGTCCCGGCGTCGGCGGCCGGCCCCGGCGCGCCGGCGCGGGTGAGGCCCGGGAACTGGAAGGAGATGCCGGCCGCCCGGCGGACCAGGCTTTCCTCCCACGTCCAGCCGTCGAGGTTCATCACCGGCACCTCGCCGCCGAGGATGCCGCCTGAGGGCATGACGGCCACCGTCGTGATGCCGTTGGCGCGCGTGACCGGGATGGCGTCGCTGTCGTTGTGGTAGGCCACGACGGTGCGCAGTTGCGGGTTGTAGTCGTGGAGGTCGGCCGTGTCCTGGAAGCCCGCCGGGCCCGGCTCGGTCAGGCCGGTGGTGGTCTTCGCGTTGATCCAGCCTGGATAGACCTCGGCGCCCCTGGCGTCGATCACCTTCGCGCCGTCAGGCACGGCGAGGCTGGCGCCGACGGCCTCGATGCGGCCGTCGCGGATGAGGATCGTGCCGTTGTCGATGACGGGCCTGGTGACGGGAACGATCTTCGCGTTGACGATGGCCAGCAGGCCCTTGGGCGTGATGGCGACCGGCCGCGGGCCCTGGTCCGGCTGATACGCCGCGCCCGCCGGGGGCAGCGCCGGCGGAGGCGTTGCCGCCGCCGGACTGGCGGTGGCCGGCTGGTTCGTCCCACCCCGCTCCGCGGCCACCAGGGCCTGTTTCCGTCGATCCACCTCGGCCACGCGCCGGAGGTCGGCCTCACGCTCGTAGTAGAGGACGCCATCGATGTAGGCGCGCTCGACCGTCGCATAGCTGCTGAGCGGGTGCGCGCTCCAGATGACGAGATCGGCGTCCTTTCCCACCTCGATCGATCCGATGCGCCTGTCGAGGCCCAGCTGCTTCGCGGGGTTGATCGTGACCAGCTCGAGCGCCTGCTGCTCGGTGAGGCCGCCCCACTTGATCATCTTCGCGGCCTCGAGGTTCAGCCGGCGACCGTGCTCCGCGCTGTCGGAGTTGATCGACACGATCACGCCCGCCTTGATCAGCAGCGCGGCGTTGTAGGGGATGGCGTCGTTGGCCTCGACCTTGAACCCCCACCAGTCGGCGAAGGTGCCCACGCCCGCGCCGTGCGCGGCGATCTCCTTCGCCACCTTGTAGCCTTCGAGGCCGTGATCGAAGGTGCGCACCTTGAAGCCGAACTCCTCGGCGAGCCGGATCATCATCAGGATCTCGTCGGCCCGGTAGGCGTGCACGTGGGCGAAGCGCCTGCCCTCCAGGATCTCGACGAGGGGATCGAGCTGCAGATCGCGCCGCGGCGGCAGCACGTCCTCGTGCGCCTTCCGCCGGCGTTCGTAGTCCTGCCACTGCTTCTGGTACGCCTTCGCGCGGGTGAACGCATCGCGGATCGTGTACTCGACGCCCGGACGCGTCGCCGGGTAGCGCTGCAGCGGGGTGCCGCCGAGCCGCTCCGGATGCTGCTTCGCGTTCTCTCCGAGTCCGAACTTCTGCCCGGGCACCGCCGCGTCGAAGACCAGTTCCTCGGCCCGCTTCACGCCCCATCGCAGCTTGATGACCGAACTGGTGCCGCCGATGGGGTTCGCGCTGCCGTGCAGGATGTTGGCGGCCGTGGTGCCGCCGGCGAGCTCGCGGTAGATGTTGACGTCGCCGGGTGCGATCACGTCTTCGATCCGCACCATGGAGCTCACGGTCGTGCCGTTCTCGTTGGTCGCGCTCTCGGCGATGTGCGAGTGCTGGTCGATGATGCCCGGCAGGATGAACCGGCCGGTGGCGTCGACGACCTCGGCATCGGGCGGTACCGGCAGGTTCGTGCCGACGGCGGCGATCCGGCCATCGCGCAGCAGGATCATCCCGTTCGGGATCGTGCCCTTCGTCACCGTCAGCACGGTCGCGCCCCTGATGAGGACCGGGGGGCCGGTCCTGGGAGCGGCCGGGACCAGCGACGCCGGCTGCGTGAGCTCGATCGTGCGTCCGGCGACCGGCGCCGGCGGGGCCATCCGTCCCGAAGGGGCCGCCGGTTGTTTTCGTGCGGCGGCAGCCTGCCCGGCAACGGGGAGCGGTCGCGCGACGGCGAGCAGCAACAGGAGCAGCACCAGGCACGAGGGTGGCAAGAGGGTTCGGCGAATCATGAGAGGCTCCACCGGGTCCGGTCTCCGCGACGACCGGACGTCTTCACACGATGCGATGGGCGAGGGCCATTGGTCCGGGCCACCGGCGCTGCGCCGCTGGCGCGAGACACGCACGCTTCGCCGGGCCACGCCAGCCGCCAGGGAATCACGGTCCCGTCCTATGGATTGCGGGCTGGCGAGGCGAGCCGGCGCAGCTCGGCCTCCGAGGCCCGCGCGCCCCAGGATGGGGCCAGGCCGGCATCGACGGCCCGCCGGAAGTAGGTTCGGGCGGCGTCGGTCCGGCCGTTCAGCAAGTGCCACAGGCCGATGCTGTAGCCGACGGTCGCCTCGGTCAGGTCGCCCTCGGAGGGCATCGTCGCCACGAGGTCGGCCTCTGTCTTCGCGCCCCGGAACAGCAGGAGGCGATCCTGATAGAGCGCGGCGTGGCCAGGGAGAGCCGCGGTCGGCACGCGCGCGAGCACGGCCTTCGCCTCCGCGCCCCGGCCGGATCGCATGAGGCTGGGAACCAGCCAGGCTTCGCACTCGATTCGTGCGGCGACCGTCGTGGATAGTTCGGCGCAGCGCCCGTAGGTGGCCGCGGCGCTCGCGAAATCGCCCTCGAGGTAGTGCGCCAGGCCGAGATGGTAGGCGACGCCGCGATCTCCGGGCGCGAGCGCGTGTGCCGCGACCAGGTCGGCCAGCCCCGCATCCACATGTCCGGCGTTCAGGTGGTAGTGCCCGCGATCGCGGAGGGCTTCCGCGTCGCGCGGCCTCGCGTCCAGCGACGCGCTGCAGGCGCCAATCGCCTCGTCGTACCGCCGCAGGGCCGCCAGTGACCGGCATCGCAGCAGGTGCGCATCGGCGTCGTGCGCATCGGTGGCGATCGCGCGATCGAAGCTGCCGACGGCCTTGTCGTGCTCGCCCTTGCGCTGCGAGACGACCCCTGCGGCGAGGGCTGGCGCCGTCAGCGACGGGGTCACGGGGAGATCGGTCCGCGGGCGGACTTCGACCGCGGCGAGCGCGGCAAGCGCCCGCGCCGCCATCCGGCGCTGGAAGGCCGCGAGGTCGTCGTTCGAGGGGTTGCCGGCGAGCAGCGCGGCGGTCTCTTCGACGATCTGACGCTCCACGGCCATCAGACCAGGCAGCCATCCCGTGCCGGCCGAGTTGTCGAGCCTCGTGAGGTCGGCGTATTCGTTGCGCTCGCGGCTCTTCAGCGGGCGCAGCGCCTCCTTCAACCGCATCGCCTCGAGGCTGATCGGGGCATCGGTTCCCTTCCAGAGCTCCTCGGGCGGCGTGCCCGCCGCAATCCACAGCGGCACGGCGATGGTGGTCACCGGCTCGCCCAGCGCCACCCACATGGTCGTCAGCCTGGGATCCTGGCCCGGGCGCACGCCCTCGACGACGACGGCCGAGGCCGTGCTGGGGCGATCGATCGTGTAGTTGCTGTGGACCCAGTACGGGCGGTCGGCGGGAAGCGTCTTCCAGGCCGAGCGAACCGGGTGCTGGAGGAGCGGATGCGCCAGGTCGCGCGACAGGACGTCGAAGATGGTGCCGGCGGCGAGGCGATCCGGCGTGATCGTCGCCAGCAGCTCGCTCGCGCGATCGAAGCGCATGTAGCCGGATCCCTCGTCGACGCCGCCGCTGCGCGAGAAGTTCGTGTTGACGATCCGGCTGCCCGGGAAGCTCGCGGCGTCGTACCGGGTGTGGCCGTTGTTGTGCGTCTCGATGATCACCGCCCCGCCCGCGGCGTCGAGGGCGAAGAAGTTGGTCCGCACGCCGAGCCGCTTTCCCTGCCGGCGCTCGATCAGCCGTTCGAGATCGTCGACCGTGCGGCAGGTGCGCAGTGCCTCGGCCATCACGACGCCTTCCTGTTCCCGCGCCTCGGTCGCAGGCTGCGGCAGGTTGTAGGAGGCGGTGTTCGCGATGGCGAAGCCAGCCGTGTTCACGCCGGCCCATGCGGCGCGCCCGGCGCGGTCGTCGGCATCGACCAGCGCCAGGAAGCTGTAGGGCTGCTCGGTGACGAGCAGCACCTTGTTGGACAGCGTGTTCGTGTCGCGGTTCTTCCAGAACAGCGGCCCGCCGTGGCGGGTGGCGGCCGGCGCCGCGACGAGCGTCGTGCACTCCTCACGTTCGAGTGCGCCGAGGTGGCCGAGCGACACCGCGCCGGTCAGCATCACGACCAGCAGGGTCAGCCTGAACGTCGTCTTTTTCACAGCTCCTCCTCCGATCGCGGTTGATGATCGCCGGCCGTACGCTCACCGGGCCGTGGCCGTCAGCGGATCCTCGCGAACGGTCAGCAGCGCGCGCGCGTGTGCCGTGCCGGCCATCATCTCGATTGTGTACGTGCCGGGGCCGGCGAGCTGGCCCTGGGGCGCCCTGGGCGTCGCGGGAGACGGCGATTCGCCCGCCGGTGCGGGAGGAGGGGTTGTCCCTGCCGGTGGATCGAATCGGCCGTCCCACGCGAACCTGGTGATGCCCACCCGGGCAGGCACCGTGACTTTCCGAACGCGGCCGCCGTCGAGGCTGCGGATCTCGAGCGTGACCGAGGTCTCCGGGGCGCTGGCGAGGTGCCAGGTGACGATGGGCGTGTTGGCGACCTTCGCCCGATCCTTCGCCATCCCGGAAGCACGCACCGATGGCGGGTTCTGGCCGGCGTAGGTGCCGTCGCCGACCTGCCCGCCGCGGCTGCGGTCGACCCACCACGTGGCCGTGCGCTGATCGAACAGGTGCACGGGCGCCGCCAGCGCCTCCGGCGTCAGTTGCTGCAGCGGCGTGATGTCGTCCAGCACGTAGAGCCCGCGCCCGTGCGTGCCCGCGATGAGGTCGTTGTCACGCGGGTGCACGACGAGGTCGTGCACCGCGACGGTGGGCATCCCGTTCATCAGCGGCCGCCAGGTCGTGCCGCCGTCGAGGGTGACCTGCACGCCGAACTCGGTTCCGACGAAGATCAGCCGGGGGTTGCGGCGATCCGACAGCAGGACGTGGACCGGCTGGCCTGCCGGCAGCCCGCGGCCGATGTTCGTCCAGGTGGCGCCGAAGTCGGTGGTGCGGAATACCCACGTGCCGAACTCCCCGCTGCGGTGACCGTCGAAGGCCACCAGCGCGGTTCCCTTCGCATGTGGCGAGGCCTCGACGTGACTGACCCACAGTCCCGGTGGGACGTCGGGGATCGTGCCGTCCACGCGCGTCCACGCCGCGCCGTCGTCTTGCGTGACCCAGACGCGGCCGTCGTCAGTCCCCGCCCACACGAGGCCTGCCACCAGCGCCGACTCCGACAGCGACACGACCGTGGCGTGTGTCTCGGCGCCGGTGTTGTCCGACGTCAGCCCGCCGCTGTCGCGCCGCGTGGTCTCGGGATCGTTGGCCGACAGATCCGGGCTGATGATCCGCCACGCCGTCCCGCCATCCACCGACTTCAGGACCTGGTTGCCGCCGAGGTAGATCGTGCGGCCGTTGTGCGGCGACACGAGGAACGGCGTCTGCCAGTTGAACCGGAACGAACGGTCGGTCCGGGCCTGCGCGGCGGCCGCGCCCGGGTCGGTGGCCTGCGTCCGGCCGGATGGGGGCGTCCCCGTGACCGCGTCGATGTTGGACACGTTGGAGGCGCCGGGCCGCGCGAAGCGTTCGGTGTAGGTCAGCGCGTCGTAGCGGCGGAAGCTGCCGTTCTCGGCCTCCGTGTAGACACGGCGCCAGTCGTCGGGATCTGCCGCCACGTGCATCCCGTCGCCCCAGTGGAGTTTCCAGGTGTCGTCGCTGCGGATGCCGAAGGCGTCGCGCGTGAAGCTCGGCACGCCCCACGTGCCGTTGTCCTGCGTGCCGCCGTAGACGACGTACGGGTCGCGCATGTCCACGCCGATCGCGTAGTACTGCGTGACGGGCAGGTTCTCGAAGAAGTGGAGCGAGCGTCCGTGGTCCTGGGTGAGGAAGAGTCCCTTGTCGTGGCCGAGGTAGTACCGGTCGTGCTGGTGCGGATCGAGCCACATGGCGTGGTAGTCGTACGGGAACTCGTGGGCGCCCCTCTCGAGCGTGCGGCCGCCATCGAGCGACACCCAGAAGCTGATGTCCATCACGTAGACGTGCCGGTCGTCGAGGGGATTGACGCGGATCTGGCTGAAGTAGAACGGCCGCACGTTGTGCCGGTTCATGAAGCGCCAGGTCTCGCCGCCGTCCTCGGAGCGGTAGATGCCGCTGCCGAGCCGCGTCATGTCCTCGTACGCGGGATCCTTCTGGGCGGGCTGGAACGTCGCCTCGACGATGGCCATCACGACCCGGGGATTCGTGCGGGAGATGGCCAGGCCGATGCGGCCGAGATCGCCCTCGGGCAGCCCGCGGCCCAGCCGCCGCCAGGTGCGGCCGCCGTCGGTCGACTTGAAGAGGCCGCTGCCGGGGCCGCCCGAGTCGAACCGGTATGCCCGACGCAGCCGTTGATAGAAGGCCGTGTAGAGCACGTCCGGGTTGCGCGGATCCATCACGATGTCGGTCGCGCCGGTCCGGTTCGAGTCGGGCAGCCCGCCGCGCAGCTTCTGCCACGTCGTGCCGCCGTCGACGGTCTTGAACAACCCGCGGTCCCCCGAGTCTCCCCAGAGGTTGCCCACGGCGGCGACGTAGGCGATCCGTGTGTCGGTCGGGTGCAGCACGATGCGGGCGATCTGGAACGTCTCGCGGAGGCCGACGTTCGTGAACGTCGCGCCGCCGTCGGTGGACTTGTAGACGCCATCGCCCCATCCGACATCGTTGCGGTTGTTGGCCTCGCCGGTTCCCACCCAGATGATCCGGCGGTCCTTCTGGTGGACGGCGACGTCGCCGATGGATCCTGTCGCGTACCGGTCGAAGATCGGCGTGAAGGTGGTCCCGGCGTTCTCGCTCTTCCAGACGCCGCCCGAGGCGGAGGCGACGATCACGAACCGGGGATCGTCGTCGAGGCTCTCGACGTCGACGATGCGGCCGGAACTGCTGCCGGGCCCGATGCTGCGCCAGGCAAAGTCCGCCAGCAGGCCGTCCTCCGGCGGCGCGGCGCGAAGCGCGACGCCCATCCAGACGCCGGCGCAGAGGATGAGGGTCGTGATGGCCGTTCCGCGTCGCTTCATGAGACACCTCGCCAGCGGCTCGCGCGGAGCCTGTTGCGGACGTGCGCGCCGTCGCGGGCGGCCGCCAGGCTCACCCGCGCCGGCGTGGGGGCGGGTGTCCTGACGGCCAGGATCCGGCGCGCGTGAGTCATGCCTCCAGATCCGTCAGGACGACCGCCGGGCCGAGCGGAGCCGGGCCTCGTGAGGCGACGCCCGGCGGGCCCGGCGGTCCGAGGCAGCGCCTCGCTAGAAGTTGTAGCTGACGGCCAGCCTCGCCACGCGCGGCGGGACGATGCTGGTGATCTGTCCGAAGCTCGGGCCCGACCTGGTCGTGACGCCCAGTTCCACGTTCGAGTTCGTCGCGTTGAACAGGTCGAACTGGAACGAGGCCGTACCGTAGCGCAGCTTCTGCCGCTTTTCGACCCGGAAGTTGAGCAGGTTCTGCGTGGGCAGCCGGTTGGCCGCCGCGTCCTCCATCCGGAGGATGAGGCTCCCGGAGCGGACCAGGCCGGCCGTGAAGCGGGCATCGCGCCCCCAGACGCTGCCGCTCTGGCTCGAGAACGTTCCCGCCACCTGGATGTCGTACGGCAGGTTGTAGCTGCCCGCGACCTTGTAGGCCCACTCCCAGTACTTGCGCTTCGGGAAGAACTCGTCGTTGGGCGTCACCGGCACGCCGCCAATCCAGTCGTCGACGTGAGTGGCCAGGAAGGAGGTGACCAGTTGCCACCGGTTCGACAGGCGCTTCTGCGCGGCCACCTCGATGCTGTTGTAGCTGTTCTCGTAGCCGGGAAGATTCTGGTCGACGGTGCGGATGTTCGCCGCGCCCGCGTAGGCCGCGCCGTACTCGTAGTACGTGATGGCGGGGCCGTCGTCGGCCGTCCCGATCACGCCGTCGGGTCCGGGATCGACCGCGGGAATCGCGATGCCGTAGGCCTCGCGCGGCCGCAGCACGTTGACGCCCTGGAACCGATCGACCTCACGCCGGTACACGTAGCTGGCGCGCGCCGAGAGGTTCGCCACGATCTGACGCTCCACCGAGGCCGTGATCTCGTGCGTCTTGGGTTGCTTCAGGTCGGGGTTGACCGCGACCGTCTTCGCGCCGGTCGCCGTCACGAAGTCGCCGAACTCACCATCGTCGTAGTCCCGGTTGCCGTTGAGGTCGTTCCAGCGATAGGTCGTCGACGCGGCGGCGTTGTTGTTGAACGTGTCGGAGTAGAGCGCCTGGGTCGCGAAGTTGAACCAGCCGTAGGTGGCCTTCACCACCGTCCGCTTGTCGGCGTCGAGCGGCAGCGCGAGGCCGATGCGCGGCGCCCAGTTGCGCCACGTCAGGATCTCCTGTTCCGGGAAGTCGCCGGCCGGGTAGAAGCGCCCCGCCGCCTTCGACTGGGCCGGATTGAAGACGTGGTAGCTCTCGTAGCGGAGACCCAGGTTGAGCGTCGCGCGATCGCCGAAGCGCCAGGCGTCGCGGAAGTAGGCCGCCTGCGTCGTCATCGAGCCCGTCGAGTCGTACGGGAAGTTGTAGGCGATCACCTGGAACGGCGCGCCGTTCTGGAAGCGAAGCTGGTAGTCGCGCCCGTTGGACTTCGCCGGCTCGTTCCGGAACCGGCCCTCGTCGGTGAACTCGACCCCGATCTTGATGTCGTGGCTGCCGCCCCAGGTGCTCGGCGCGAAGTGCGCCAGGCTGCCGTTGTACTGCCACCGGCTCCGGCCAACCGTGTAGGGCGAGGGGTTGTACCGGCCGGAGTACCAGAGCGTGACGGTGTCGTAGGCGGCGGGCGCTTCCGTCTCGTTCAGGATGTCGGTGTCGTAGCCCCAGTAGCCCATGAACGCGTTCACGTAGGTGCGATCGGAGGCGACCCACGACCAGTCGGCCTTGCCCGCCCGCGGCTTGAAGATCTGATGGAACGTCGATTCCCGGTAGTGGAATGCGTCGGCGGATCGATCCGGCTGATCCTTCTCCTGGACCTGCATGAACCCGCTGAAGCGGTGCTGGCCCGCCTGGCCGCTCAGCTTGCCGGTGTAGTTGGTCAGCGTCACCTGGTAGCTGCCCGGCACGTCGTCGGCCGTGCCGCGCACGTTGTCGGGTCCGGGCGAGGCCACGTAACCCAGCACACCCTGCTCGATGTGCTGGTTGCGGTAGGAGCCGTAGAACCACAGCGTCCGCCGCAGCACGGGGCCGCCGAGGTCCACGTTGCCGTCGTGGTAGGCCTTGAGGGGATTGCCTTCCTTCACGCCGCGGGCGCGCAGGGCGTCGGTGACGTTCCCGCTCTGGAGCTTGGGCGTCTCCCAGGCGAAGTACCCGGACCCGCGGAACGTGTCGGTCCCCGACTTCAGGATGCCGATGAACTGCGTTCCCGGCGTGGCCATCTCGGCGTCGTTGCCCATCGCCTTGATCTGCACTTCCTGGAACGCCCCGTAGTCGTAGTAGAAGCCGCTGCCGCCGGCGTCCTCCCGGGTGTCGACGCCGTCGATCGTCGGCTTGTTGCCGCCCGACGAGGTGCCGTAGTTCGAGTACGACTGCTGGTTGCCCACCGCCGACCCGCCGACGTCGACGCCACCGACCCGCAGCCCGGGCGCGAGGTTCATGACCTGCCACATGCTCCGGGAGGTCGGCAACTGCTCGAGCGCCTCCTTGCCCAGGTTCGTGCTGACGGCCGTCGTCCTGACGTCGACCACGGGGGAGACGGCGGTCACCGTCAGCGCTTCCTCGACCTGGCCGACCGACATGGTCTCGTCGAGCGTCGCGACGAAGCCGGTGTCGAGCCGGACCTCGCGCTTCTTCATCGCGAAGCCCTCGAGCTCGAAGCTCACCTGGTAGGTGCCGCTCGGCAGTGCCGCGAAGCGATACATCCCCTGGCCGTCGGTGACCGTGGATCGGCCGCCCGGCAGTGCGGGAGTCGTGATGGAAACGGTCACGCCAGGCAGTACGCCGCCGCTCTGATCGACGACCTTGCCCTCAATCCCCGAGCGATCCGTGGTCTGGGCCTGGACCGCGCCGGCGGCGAGCACCGCCAGCAGAACCGTTGTCCAGGCAAGCCGAACGAGCGTGCGCATGTGGTACCCCTCCTGATCCTGCTGATCCCGATCCGAGGCCGCCACCCGAGCCCGTGTCAGCCCCGTCGCTGACGTCGTGCGCGGGGACGCTTTCCGGGAACCGGGCGAACCCCGGCCGCTGACATGACATCGTCAGACTGCTGTCGCGGGAGCCGGCCTGGCAAGCGGCATCAGACGGCAGGCCCTGATGCCGCATAATGTCGCGAACCGGATCTTCCTGTCGCCGCCCGATCCCCGCGATCCGCGGCTGCCTGCCCGCGATGTCGACGCCCAGCCCCCCCGATCCCAGCCTCGTGCAGAACCGCGATCCCGCCGGCGAGCGGCTGGACGGCTGGAAGGCCATCGCGTCCTACCTGCGGCGGGACATCCGGACCGTGCAGCGCTGGGAATCGACGGAGGGCCTGCCGGTCCGCCGGCTCGAGCACAGACAGCGCGCATCGGCGTTCGCCTTCAAGGATGAACTCGACGCCTGGGTTGCCGCGCGAACGCTCGGCGAAAGTCAGGGCGTCGGACCGATTCCCGCGGAGGAAGACGACCCGTCGGATGCCGCGCCACCGCCGGAGGCCGGGACGCCGGCGCCGTCATCGCGTCGCCGGCTGGGCTTGTGGGCACTGCTTGCCGCGCTCGCGGTGGCCGTGGTGGTCCTGTACTGGTTCTGGCCCGCCAGGAAGACGTCCGCGGCGGCCGGCGACACCCGCAACAGCGAGGCCTACGCGGCGTTCGCTCACGGGCAGGCGCTCTACCTCTCGCGCCGCTACCGGGACGCGAGCATCTCGCTCGAGCGCGCCGTGACACTCGATCCAGGTTACGGGATTGCGTGGGCGTGGCTGGGCAAGACCTACGGCCGGCTCGCGCAGCCGGTGTGGGCCGGCGGTCCCGCGGCAGCCGCGCGAGCGTCTGAGACGGCGGCCAAGGCGGCCAGCCTGCTGCCGGATCTGGCCGACTCCCACATCGCCCTCGCGCTGGCGGCACGCGCCCGCGGCGACGTCGGGCAGTGGCGGGCCGAGGCCGCCAGGGCCCTGGAACTGGATCAGCGCGCGGCCGAGGCGCTGGCCCTGCTCGGCGACTCCTACAGTTCGGTGATCTACAGCTGCGGGATCGATCAGAATGCCGAACTGGCCGAGGATTACTACCGCCGGGCCATGGAGTTGATGCCCGGGCTCATCACGACCGTCACCAACCGCGCCGGCAACCTGCGCCGTCTCGGCCGGTACGGCGAGTGCGTCGACCTGCTGAACCGTGCGCTTCACGACTACCCGGACGACACCCCGCTGCTGGCCGCCCGGGGAATCTGCCGGCTGCTGCTCGGTGATCTGGAAGGCGCGACGGCCGACATCTCGTCGGTCCGCAGCAACCCGAGGCTCGCGCCGGCGGGATCCTTGGTCTATCAGGGCCTGCTGGCCCTGAAGTCCGGCCGCATCGAGGAGGGCGAGCGCGATCTCGAGGCGTTCACCCATTACGACCAGAGCGCGCCGAGCGAGTTGATTGCAGCCGAGGCGTATGTGGTGGGCGGGTTCGCCGATCGGGCGCTCACGCACATCCAGCGGGCGCTGGCGCTGGACGCGACCTGCGCGCCCTTCGTGAGCCGGGCCATCGCCTTCGCTCCCCTCAGGCAGAACGCGTCGTTCCGGGCCCTGCTCGCCGAGCACGGCGTCCGCTGACCGGCCGGGCCGGGCCTCGTCTTCCGCCAGCCGGACGACCGCGTCCGCTGAGCCGAGGCCCGGTCGTCACCCGCGCGGCAGGACGGCAGCGCCGCCCACGCCCGGCGGCTCAGCGCAGCCTCGTCGCCGTCACGTTCGATCCGCCCGCCCAGTTCTGGCCGCCGGAGTCCCAGTAGGTCGCCCGCTCGACCGCGATGCGCGTCAGGTTCGTCGTCCGGGCGATGACGCTGAACTCCGTCGTGCCAGACGGGTCGATGATCTCCGGCGCGTGCGACCCGATCGTCACCGTGGCCCGGCTGTTGGCCGGCACCACGATCGACTTCTGGACGGGCGAGGCGAGGCCGGTTCGCGCGAAGGTGAGCAGGACGTCGGCGGCCACCGGCTCGGGGTTCACCAGCAGCACGTAGGTCTCGAACTGCTCCGGCCCGCCCTCGCGGCAATCGGCCACGGCCCAGCGCTCACCCGTCTCCGTCAGGCCGAAGCTGTTGTGCGCCTCGCGCCACGTCCCGGGTCCGCCAGGCCAGTACATCGCCCGCTCGGCGACGATGGGCAGCGGCGCGGAGACGGTGGTCGAGACCGCCGTGTCGGCCAGCGCGGCGTCCTGCGTCTCCACGTTCACGGTCAGGCGCGAGTTCGGTGCGGCGACCAGCGTCTTCTCGACGACCTGTCCCTTGTCGGTGCGATAGGTGAAGGTGACGGGCACGCTCGAGTAGTTGGGGTTGCTCACGAGCAGGTACGTGTCGAAGAAGGGCCCGGTGGCGCCCTCCGCGAAGAACCACTCACGGGCGCCCCGCGTCACGCCCGACGACTCGTGTCCGCCCTCGAACAGCCGCCCGCTCCCGCCGCTGAAGTACATCGCGCGCTCGGCCGCGATCGGCTGCGTGGAGATGATCCTGATGCCGAATGACGAATCCTGCAGCTCGGGGATGGTCGCGGTCCAGACGGTCACGCGCTCGCCCGCCTTCACCGGGTAGCTTCTCACCACCGGCGGCCCGTTCTCCCGCAGGAAGGTGACGGTGGCCGTGGCGTCGTTCGCGCCGGCGTTGGCCAGCAGCAGGAAGGTGTCGAAGAAACCCTGCGAACCCTCGGCGAACAGCCAGAGGGTGGCCGGCTCGGCGACGGCGCTGCCGGCGTGGCCGCCGTAGCGCGACGCGTCCCAGAACATCGTCCGTTCGGCCACCAGCGGCTGGCCGCCGGTCGAGGTGATGACGCTCGACACCGCGCCCGAAGCCACCCCCGGGAACTCGCCCGCGAGCGACTCCACCGGGATGCGGATCCGGGAACGCGGCTGCAGGACGAATGGCTTGGGTGAGGTCTTGCCAGTCTCGGTCAGGAACGACACCGCGAAGGGGGCCGACACCGTGTTCGGGTTGAACACCGACAGGTCGAGGTCGAAGAACGGGCCGGTCGCGCCTTCCGGGAAGTGGTAACTGAACTGGCCGGCCTGGGCGACGACCGACTTCGAGGCCTGCTCGCCCGCGGCGTTGGTGAGCGTGAAGGTGATCGTGTTGCTCCCGGAGACGACCGGCACGTCCGCGCCGAAGATGCTCGTCGAGGTGCGCATCGCCACGCCCGTGGCCCCGTTGGCCGCGTTGCGCCAGATCACCAGCGCGTCGGTGGCGTCGTCGACGTCCGCCGTGATGTACACGAACGGGCTCGCGGTCTGGAACGTGGCGGGCTTCTCGATGGAGAGCATGGGGGTGGCGGCCGAACTCGTGGTGATCAACCGGAGCGACCACCCCGAGATGATCCCGGTGCCCTGCTGCACGTCGTCCACGGCGAACAGGTGCCAGGTGCCGTTGGCGCTGACGCCCCGGAACACCGACAGCGACGCCGGGTAGGGCCCCGCGGGGGCCGGGGCGGGGAAGACGTCTCCCGTGCCGTAGTTCACCGGCTTGCAGGTTCCGGTCACCACCGGTCCCGAGTCGCCGATCGTCGCCAGCGCCGTGTCGTCGAAGGTGAGGTCGACTCCGGGAAACGGAATGTCGGTGTAGCCACCGGCGTCGGACATGAGCAACGTGTGCTCTCCGCCCGGGCCGGCGAGCAGCAGATCCAGATCGTCGGGATCCTGGTGGCGGAGCTGCACCGTCGTGACGACCCGGTCGACCCGGCCGTTGACGCCGCTGACGGTCAGGGGAATCGGGTACGGGTTGGCGGGGCCCATCGTCTCGCCGGTGGTGCCGGCCGGCACGCCGATCTGGGTGTAGCCGATCCCGAAGTCCTGGTAGTAGCGCAGCACGAGCGTCCACGCCAGGATCTCGCCCTGATGGAGATTGCCGTTGCCGTCGACGACGAACAGCCGCCAGCTGCCGCCCGAGGACTTGCCGCGGAACGCCGCGAGGCTGGAGACCATCTTGCCGGTCGGCGCGGGCGGCGGGTAGTAGTCGGGCCATGCGCCGCCGTCGGTCGGACCATAGACGGCGCCGTCGACCAGACTGTCGGAGGGGACGGGCCACGCCCCGTCACTGAATGTCAGCGTGCGCGTGGCGGCCACGCCCGGGCAGCCCCCTACGTCCGACATCAGCACCATCGCGGTCCCATCGGGCCCCGCCAGCAGGATGTCGAGATCCTGGGGGCACGGGTGGGTGAGGCCATGGAGGATGACCGAGACGGAGAAGACGGCCGGGCCCGGACCGAGGTTGATGGTCGACGGATAGGGGCGGGCTGGTCCGCTGTCGAATGGGAGCCCGCTGGCGGGCGCGACGATCCGTGTCGCGTTGTGCTGGGCGAGCGACGGCCGCGCGACCAGCGCGACCAGCAGTCCGAAGGTGACGGCGAGCGGAGACCGGCGACGCATGACGGGATCCTCCCGGACACGCGGCGCACGGGCTCACGGGGCCGGTGGTGGCCCTCGCGCCGTGGGTGACCGCGGCGTGTCCATGCCCGGGAGAACGGCATCGGCCGGAAAACGGGGCCAGCGGCGCGGCGCGCGTCGTCGTGCCGTCATGCCGCCGCACGGCCGCCGTGTTAGAGTGCGCGTGTCCACGTCAGTGTGAAGGTGAGCACATGGCGCCAGAGCCCCCGGGCGACATCACGCTGCTGCTGGAGGCCGCCTCCTCCGGAGACCGGTCGGCGTTCGATGCGCTCGTTCCGCTGGTCTACGCGGAACTGCGCGCGCTCGCGCACCGCCGCCGCGCCCGCGGTGGCGGGGGGCTCGAGACCACCGAACTGGTGCACGAGACCTACCTCAAGCTCGGTGCCAGCCGGGCCCAGGCGTGGAACGATCGCCACCACTTCTTCGCCGTCGCGGCGCGCGCGATGCGGCAGGTCGCCGTGGACGCGGCGCGTGAGGCGCTTGCCGGCAAACGCGGCGGCGCGGTCATCCACGTGCCGATCGACGAGGTGACGATCGGCAGCGCCGAGGATGCGGCCGGGCTGCTCGACGTGGATCGCGCCATCACGCGCCTGTGCGGGATCGACGCCCGCCTCGCGCTGCTCGTCGAGCTGCGCTGCTTCGCCGGGCTCTCGGTCGAGGAGGCGGCCGAAGCGCTCCGGATCTCCGAGCGGACGGTGAAGCGGGAATGGCGCAAGGCGCGTGCGCTGCTCGTCGACGATCTGCGGCGGCGCGGCGTGACGTCGTCAGGGGACGCGTGATGTCCGACGACGATGCGGCCCGCCTCCGGCGCGCCGCGGAGATCTTCGATGAGATCGTCGACCTGCCCGGCGACGAGCAGGGCCGGCGGATCGAGGCCGCCTCCGCGGGCGACGTGGCCCTTCGCGCGCAGGTCGAGGCCCTGCTGCGGGCCGATGCCACGTCCTCCCATCTCCTCGACCGGCTGCCCGATCTGTCGCCGATCTCCGGTGCCGTGGCCGTCCCGGAGCCCGCCGAGCCTGTCGATCGCTCGGGCGAACTCGTCGGCCCGTACCGCATCCTCCGGCTCGTCGGGCGCGGCGGCATGGGCGACGTGTTCCTCGCCGAGCGCGCCGACGGCCAGTTCGAACAGCGCGTGGCGCTCAAGGTGGTGCGGCACGAGTTCGCGTCGCCGTCGGTGGTGCGGCGCTTCCTGCGGGAGCGGCAGATCCTGGCGCGGCTGCGGCATCCCAACATCGCGCCCCTGCTCGACGGCGGCGTGTCGGCCGGCGGCGAGCCCTGGTTCGCGATGGAATACGTCGACGGCCTCCCGATCACCGTCGCGGCCGATCGGCAGGGCCTCGCGCTGGAGGCGCGCCTGGCGCTGTGGCTCGATGCGTGCGCGGCGGTCCAGTACGCCCACCGCAACCTGGTGGTCCATCGCGACATCAAGCCCGGCAACGTGCTGGTCACGGCCGAAGGCCAGGTCCGTCTCGTGGACTTCGGCATCGCGACCGTGCTCGACCCGCGCCTGGAGGATGCCGGCGGCGCGACCACGATCTTCGGCGGCCGGCTGCTGACGCCGGCCTACGCCGCTCCCGAACAGGTCCGGGGCGGGCCCGTCACGACGACCACCGACGTCTACGCACTCGGGGCGCTGCTCTACGAACTGCTGTGCGGGCGGCGCGCGATCGAGCCAGGTTCGCCGATGGCGGCCGAGGTCGAGCGCGCCATCTGCGAACGCGAGCCGGTGGCGCCGAGCCGGCGGGTGTCCCGTGCGCGCGCCCGGCTCCTGCGCGGCGATCTCGACACGATCGCGCTCACCGCGCTCGCGAAGGCGCCCGAGCGGCGCTATGCCTCGGTGGAGGCGATGGCCGAGGACGTGCGGCGTCATCTGACGCACAGGCCGATCCGGGCCAGGCCGCACGGGATGGGCTATCACGCGGACCGCTTCGTCCGGCGCCACCGGGTGGCGGTCGCGGCGGCCGCCGTGGCGATTGCGGCCGTGGTGGGGGGCGGCGCGGTCGCGGTGTGGCAGGCGCGACGTGCGACCGCCGAGGCGCGGCGCGCCACGGCGGTCAGCGAGTTCCTCGTCGGCCTCTTCGAGACGGCCGATCCGGAGCACGCGGGCCGCAGCGACGTCACCGCGCGCGAACTGGTCGATCGGGGCGTGGCACGCCTCGACTCGACGCTGGCGGACAACGCGGCGCTGCGCGTCGAACTGCTCGTGCTCTCGGGCACCATCTACCGGAAGCTGGGACACTTCGAGCCGGCGATTCTGGCGCTGGAGCGGGCGGCGGAGGCCGCTGGCGAGAAGGGCGTCAACGCGGATGCCCGGCCCCAGGCCCTGCTGGCGCTGGGTACGGCGTACAAGGAGGCGGGGCAACGCGATCGCGCCGAGTCGGCGCTGCGGCGGGCGGTCGAGGAATGGCGGCGGCTGGGACGCGGCGCCACCCGCGAGGCCGCCGCGGCCATGGGCGAACTGGCCAATGCCATCGCCTGGCGCGGCGCCCACGACGAAGCCGAGCGCCTGCACCGCGAGGTGCTGGCCATCGACACGCGCCTGCTCGGCCGCGACCACCTCGACGTGGCCACCGATCTCGACAACCTCGGCACGTTCCTCCTGGGCGCCGGGAAGTACGACGAGGCCGATCGCACCTTCGCCGACGCCCTGGCGATCGCCCGGCGATCGCGTGAGCCCGCGGGCCCGGTCGCAATCACGATCCTCGGCAACCTCGCGGTGCTGCGGTCGGCGCAGGGACGCCACGAGGAGTCGCTCGTCCATCAGCGCGAGGTCTTGGCGGCCCGCCGGCGCGTCTACGGCGACGCGCACCCCGACGTGGCCATCTCGCTCTCGAACATCGCATCGACGCTCAGCGACCTGGGCCGGCTCGAGGACGCGCAGCGCGCCTGGGAGGAGGCGCTCGCCATCCACCGGCGGCAGCCGGAGGCGCCGCATCCCGACCGGCACATCGCCTTGAACGGCCTGGCCATCGTGGCGTACCGGCGCGGCGATCTCGTCGCCGCGATCGGTGCGATGCACGAGGCGGTGGCCGCCTGGCAGGCATCGGCGGGAGAAGACGGCCCCGCCTACCTCACGGGGATCAACAACCTGGGCGTCATGCTCTGCGATGCGGGTGAGTTCGCCGAGGCCGAGGCGCTGCTGCGGAAAGCCGCCGCCGGCCGCGAGCGCGTGCTCGGCGCCAGCCACCCGGAGGCGGCGCACGCCAGGCGCAACCTCGCGGTGCTACTCCATCGCACGGGCCGCGACGGCGAAGCCGAGGCCCTGGCCAGGGCGGCCTTCGAAGTACAGGAGCGGCAGTTCGCCCCGGACCACGCGCGACGGGTTGACGCCGCGGCCACGCTGGGAGCGATTCTGCTCGCGCGTGGCCGCGCCCGCGACGCCGAACCGCTGCTGCGGACCGCCGCCGACCGACGCCGCGCGCAACTGGGAGAGGACCATCCCGACACGCTCGAAGCGCGTGGGCTGCTCGGGGCCTGCCTGCTGGCGCACGGCGACCCGTCCGGCCGGGCGCTGCTCGTCCCGGCCTACGAGGCGCTCGCGGCGCGGCCCGGCCAGCAGCAGCGCGCCCGGGGACTGGCGCGGTACCTGCCGATGAGGCAGGCGCGGCGCTGAAGCCGGACGGCCCCTACGGCGGCGAGCCCGCCAGGCCCATCGGCCCGCGCTCCGTTCACTTTCCTGGAGTCGCCGGCTTGCACGTGGCGCCGGCCTGGGCCTTCGGCGCCTTGGTGGGGTCGCCCACCACCTGGAGGATCGCAGCGTCGGGGATCAGTTCCGCGTTGGATCGGCACATGCCCACCGAGATCAGGCCATCGAGCATCTGCCTGGCCTTGGCCTTCACCGCGGGGTCGGCCGCGTCGGCATCGACGCCGACGAACGCCGCGGCGCACTGCTGCGAGATCTTCACGAGATCGTCGTTCATCGTCTCGTCGAGGTTCCAGACGCGGCTCACGACCGTGACGCCCTCCCAGGTCTGCGTCTTCGACACCGGCTGGCACAGCAGGCCGAAGTAGTTCGCCAGGCAGGCCTTCTGGTCGGCGGTGAGCATCAGGCTGGCGAGCCAGGGCTGCAGGTTCGTGCAGACGTTGGCCGGCACCATCGCGTCGATGAAGCCTTCCTGGAACAGCAGGGTGGGGCCGTAGAGGCACATGTCGACTCTCGGCGGCCCGCCCGCGTCCACGCCCGGCTCGCACGGCGGCGGCGGGGGCGGCGGCTCGGCCGGATCGACGAGACACGCGGCCACGTCCTGATCGAACGTGTTGTACTCCGCGCCGTTGGGCAGGTGCGACCAGACCGCCGGCTTCGTCATCGCCTGGCCGAGCGAGGCGCCCGTGCCGATGCGCATCTGCCAGCGCTCGTCGTCCGGCGTGAGGGCGGAGTCGCTGTCGTACTTCGCGATCGTGGCGCCAGGAACCTTGAAGAACTGCTTGTAGAAGTCGATCTCGCCGAGCCAGCCCAGATCCATGTAGAAGGTGAGGCCGGCGCTGAGCCCGTCGAAGACGATGTCGGCAGACTGCCGGGGCCGCACCGTCACGGCCGTCACGGGGATCATCCGGTTCAGCAGCGGGCTGGTCCGCTGCTCGGCCGCCAGTGCGTCCCGGAGCACGTGTGACTGGCTCACCGTGCCCTTGATCTTCCCGGTCACCTCCGGCGTGAGCGTGAAGAACTTCACCGGGATGCCGATCGAGCCTTTCAGCCCCAGCGTCAGCTCGAGCGATGTGCGCGACTCGACGAGGTGGTCGTCGTCGGTCAGCGCCTTGATGTCGTGCGGCAGGAGGCCGGGCAGGATCGGCCACGTCCAGAACGGGTCGGTCTTGCCCTCGGGCTGCACCTGCCATTCGAGCCAGGGGCTGCCGCGGCGCCAGCCGAGCGCCCAGGCGCCGTCGTGGTGGCGGATGCCGGTGATCGGGTTCTTGAACAGGAGCCCGGTGCGCGTCTCCGACGGCCAGCCGGGCAGTGGGGACGCCAGCACGCGCGAGTTGCCCACCTCGGGCCGGCCTACCTCGTAGCGCAGGCCGAACAGGGCCGAGACGCGCAGCGGGCCGGCATAGAACAAGGTGAAGTCGGCGTCCACGCCGAAGCGGTTGTCCTCGCCGGTCGAGGGATCGAGCCAGAACCCGGAGGACATGACCGCGTCGGCGTGGCCAACCGAGTGGTACTCCCTGCTCTGCATCAGTTGGAGGCCTGGCGAGACGACGCCGCCGCCGCCGAGGTTCCAGCCGACCCAGACCGGCCGGCGGTCGCTGGCGGTGCGCACCTCGGAGTCGCCGGTGACGAGGTCCACCGGGACCCTCGCCTCACCGAATCCGGGCAGGCCGAGCCCGCGAACCGGCGTGACGCGGTTGCCGAACAGGAAGGGGATCGTGAAGGCCTGCGCGCCGTTGCCAGCCGCATCTCCCGCACCGGCGCCGGCGAAGAACTTCTTCGGGCCGTCGAGGCTCACGGTGGGCTCGATGACGAGGAAGTCGATCGTGTGGCCCAGGAGTTTCACGGAGAAGCCGACGCGCTCGCCCAGCGAGAGGGGCTGCCCGTTCTGGGCGAACTGCGCCGTGCGTGCGGCGCAGTAGAGGCGCGCGCCCTGCAGCCGGAGTTCGTTGAACCCACGATAGTCGGCGTAGGAGTACTTTTTCTCCGGCCCGTACCAGGCCGGGCCGACGTGCCCCCACTGGCTGCGCAGCCACCTGCCGCGCACGGGCTGATACCCCTGGAAGCGTTGCACTGGCGCACTGGGAATCGTGAAGCTGACGCTGGCGCCCGGGTCGTAGCCGTTCAGCGTGGCGAAGAGATCGAACGCGCCGGCGATGCCGCCCGGCGACAGCGCGGAGAGGTGCGCGGTGGCGGCAGGCAGCGCCTGCTCCTCGAGCAGCGGCCGGAAGGCCGGTGCGACGGCGAACAGGTGCGGGCCGGGCTGCGGAGGGTAGACCCATCCGAGCCACGTGGTCTTCGACGCCGTGCCTGGGGCCAGCAGATCCGGCCCCCACGTGAGCGCGCCGCCGTGAACGGCGGCCGGATCCGTCTGGGCGATCCACGCATCGGGCAGCACGGCCGACGCGCCGGGCAGCGGCGGGATCGCGCCGGTGACGGCTGGCGTCGAGACGGGAGAAGCCGGGTTCACCTGCGCGAGGCTCTCCGCGGGAATCAGCCATGCCGCGAGGCCTGCCGCGAGCGAGAGGGCGAGGATCGGGCGAGGTGAGCACACGGCGTCCTCCGGTTCCGCACCGGGGCGCGCCGTGGACGCGAGCGCGCGGTGACCCGGTGGCGACACCGGAGAGAACGGAAACCGGCGGGCGCGGGGGCCACGGTCGTGCCGGCAGTTGATGGCCGCACGATAGAATCCCGCGTCGTGTCTTCCGCGGGGCCCTGTCGGAACCACCGGCAGGCCGTCAGCGGCAGCAGCAGGGGTGGACCAGATGCGGGCGATCACGAACGGGGCCGGGTGGGGCAGGAGCGACGCCAGGGAGAGGTTTGCCCTGGCGTGGTGGGTCAGGCTCGCGGTCGCCGCGCTCATGGCCGTGCTCGTGGCGCTGCCGGCGCTGGCCGCCCCGCCGCCGGAACAGGCAGACGACCTCGCGCCGACGGTCATCCTCGTCTCATTCGATGGCTGGCGGGCCGACTACCGGCAACGGGCGCCGCTGCCGAACCTCGAACGCCTCATCGCCCGCGGCGTGCGCGCGGAGCACCTCGTGCCGGCGTTCCCCTCGAAGACCTTCCCAAACCACTACACCATCGTCACAGGCCTCTACCCCGGCCACCACGGCATCGTCTCGAACAGCATCTGGGACGAAGCCACCGGGCGCAGCTTTGGCCTGTCGAAACGCGAGGAGGTGCAGGACGGGATGTGGTGGGGCGGGGAGCCGATCTGGGTGACGGCCGAACGCGCTGGCCAGCGGGCCGCGGCGATGTTCTGGCCGGGGTCCGAGGCGCCCATCAAGGGGATGCGTCCCACCTACTGGATGCCGTTCGACGGCGACATGCCGGGCAGCGAGCGCGTGCGGAAGGTGCTCGGCTGGATCGACCGGCCCGCCGCGGAGCGGCCGACGTTCCTCACGCTCTACTTCGAGGACGTGGACACGGCGGGGCACGCGGGGCCCGATCTGCCGGCCGTCGAGGAGGCGCTGCGCAAGGTCGACGGGTACCTCGGCGAGCTGCTGACAGGCCTGGAACAGCGCGGCCTCACGGATCGGGTGAACCTGGTGCTGGTGTCGGACCACGGCATGGCGTCGACCTCGCTGGATCGCGTGGTCGTGCTCGACGACTACATCTCGCTGGACGACGTGCGGGTGATCGACATCAACCCGACGCTCGGCCTGTTTCCGAACGCCGGGAAGGAAGAGGCGGTCTACCGGGCGCTGAAGAAGGCCCACCCGCGGCTGAAGGTGTATCGCCGCCACCAGACGCCGAAGCACTGGCGCTACCGCGATCACCCGCGGATCCCACCCATCGTCGGCGCGGTCGACGACGGGTGGCAGGTGATGACGCGCCGGACGCTGGAGCGCCTGCGCGCCCGGGGCGATGCCCAGGTGAGCGGCCAGCACGGGTACGACCCGCGCGCGCGGTCGATGCGGGGTCTGTTCGTGGCCGCCGGGCCCGCGTTTCGCCAGGGCGTCGTGGTGAAGCCGTTCGAGAGCGTCAGCATCTACAACGTGCTGGCCCGCATCCTCGGTGTGACGCCCGCGCCCAACGACGGCGACCCGCGGGTGGTGCGCCGGCTGCTGCGGTGACGCCTGCGGCCGCGCGTCGCGCGCATGCGCGCATGCGCGTCACGCGCACGCCACGCTGGCGTCGGTCGGACTGCGCGCATTCCTCACAATGGTCACGACGGCACAGCGGGAGCCTGCAGCCGACATCCGTTCATGCGGCGCGACGTCGCGAGCCTCGTGCTGTTCCGGATGAAGCTCCTGAAGTCGTAGCGCCGGCGACCGTTCCGGGCCCCTCCGGCAGGCCAGGCGCGGCGACGATCGGGCCGGTTCAATTACCGATCTGGTCCAGGCGGCGCTACCACGCGCAGACACACTGCCAGTAACAGTCTCTCTGACCGCACGTGAAGGACAAGACGCCCTTCGCGCCCCTGCACAGTCCCTTGCAGGCCGTGCGTCCCGCGGAGCACGAATCCTGACCGCAGCCTGCCTGCGCTGGCGACGACCCATCGTCTCCCCGCAACTCGAGCGGGAACGCCGGCAGCCCGAGGCCGACGGGCGTCGCCGACATCAGCGCGCCCAGGGCGGTGCCGGCGCGTGTCCACGTGCCCCTGGCCGTGGCCGCACGATCGATGGCCACCAGCACGGCCGATCCCTCTCTCAACTGGAATTCGCTCAGTGACACAAGCCCTTCGGCCACTCCGGCCGGATTCAGCAGCCCGCGCAGCGGGTTGAGCAGTTGCACCTGGGAGCCCGCGAAATAACCGTCCGGACGCACCACGAACACGATCACCCACGTGCTGGAGACCCCCCGGCTCAGATCGCTGCCCACACGAATCCTGAGGGCGTTGGCGCCGGCCCACTCTGCGGCGGTCACACGCACCGGGGCATCGCCCTGGTCCAGCACTCTGATCTGGACGGCCGGCATGCTCTCGGCGGCAGCAGGGTCCGCCGCACCCACACAGAGAGCCAACGCCGTCGCCGCGACGAGAAGCCGACTCGACATCGCACACCTCCTTTGGGGAAGCTCAAGTGTACCTGAGCGTCAAACCATGTCAAGCCGCCGCGGGTGAACACCGGGCGCACCTCGACGCCTGCTGGCAGGCGTGCGAAGCCTGGGCTGATGCCGAATTCGGCGAGACGACGTCGGCCGCCATCGAACGCGCCGCTCAGCACGAGAAGGCCGCCAGGAACCGGCGGCCTTCTCGTGCTGAGCCGATCTTGTGGTGGAGGGCTTGCGCCCGTGACGCCTGGGTTACGAGGCCGACATCGGCAGCGCCACGAACAGGTCGCCGCCGCGGCGCGCCAGCAGCAGCAGCGCGGGGCGGTCGTGCGAGGCCGACAGACGCGAGCGCAGTTCCTGCACCGACGTCACGGCCTGGCCGTCCACCTGCTTGATCACGTCACCAGGCCGGACGCCTGCTTCCGCGGCCACCCCGGCCGGGTCCACGTCGGTCACGACCAGGCCCTTCTGATCGCGCGACACGCCGGCCTCGCGCGCCAGGTCGGGGTTGAGCGGCTGCACCGTCATCCCGACGCGGCCCTCGTCGAGCCCTTCTCCGCCGTCTCGCGACGAGGCCCTGCTGGCGCGGGCACCCTCGTCGGTGCGCTCGGCGAGCCGCGCGGTGATCTGCTCGGATCGGCCGTCACGGCGCACCGTGAGCGTCACCTCGGTGCCCGGGCGGCTGCCCGCCACCTGGTTGCGCAGCGCGTTGGCATCGGCCACCTCGCGCCCGTCGATCCGGGTGATGACGTCGCCCTGGCGCAGGCCGGCCCGCTCGCCGGGGCTGCCCGCCTCCACGCCGCTGACGAGCGCGCCGTGCACACCGTCGACGCCGAGACTGCGCGCGAGGTCGGCATTGAGCCCCTGCACGGTGACGCCGAGCCTGGCGCGGTGCACCACGCCATCCTTCATCAACTGCTCGGTGACCGCGCGCGCCATCGTCGAGGGGATGGCGAAGCCGATGCCGATGTTACCGCCGCTCTGCGAGAGGATCTGTGCATTGATGCCGACGAGTTCGCCGCGCAGGTTGACGAGCGCGCCGCCGGAGTTGCCCTGGTTGATGGGCGCGTCGGTCTGCAGGAAGTCCTCGTAGTTGCCATCGCCCACGCCCGTGGCGCGCCCCTTGGCGCTGACGATGCCCATCGTCACGGTCTGGCCGACGCCGAGCGGGTTGCCGAAGGCCAGCACGACGTCACCCACCTTCACGCGCTCGGCGTCACCGAAGGGGAGGGCGCGCAGGCCGGTTTCCTTGATGCGCAGCAGCGCGAGGTCGCTTGGCGGATCGCTGCCCACGACGGTGGCCGGGGCGCTGCGGCCGTCGGCCAGGTCGACGACGATGCGCTGGGCGTCCTCGACGACGTGATGGTTGGTGAGGATGTAGCCGTCAGCGCTGACGATCACGCCGGAGCCGAGTCCGCGCACGCGCCCGCCGTTGCGCTCACCGGGGCCGGGTCCGGGGCCGAAGAAGCGCTCGAACTCGGGCGGCCACGCGGTCTCGGTGGCCGTGGGCCGCTTCTCGACGCGCACGGTCACCACCGAGGGCGCCACCTGATCGACGATGGCGCTGTAAGAGCCTTGCACGAGGGGAACGGGAGGAGAAGCCTGTGCCTGGACGGCCTGCGGTTCGGGATGCGTGACGGGTGCGGCGGTCGCCAGCAGGCTGGCGCGGCCGGCCGCGAATGCGGTGACGATCGCCACCGCCATCACGGCGGCCGGCCAGAGGCGCAGGCGGCGGCGGAAGCTGGAAACTGTTGAGGCGTACTGGTCGTTCATGGGGTCCTCGCTCGGAGCGGGCGCCGTCTCGCGGCGCATCGATCCGATTGGACGCAGCGGCTCCTGATGCGGCCGTGTCAGGCCGATGACAGAACGGACAGGCTCGTTGCGGGAGCCCGGACTCGAGCTCGCCTTCCTGAGACGACGCGCCGTCGCCGAGACACGGCGGCAAGCTGACAGCGATGTCACGGGTCGGTCAGCGCCGCGTGAGATCCCCCTTCGTATCGTGAGCATGCGGAGACGACAGGGTGACGGCGCCAGCCCCCCTCCACTGATGCCGATGCCAGGTCGTGCCCGCCGGCCTCGCCGCGATTGAGTCGCGGCGAGGCTGCCCGGCGGCCGGGCCGCAACGGCCGCGCGGGGGATTCGGACCTGCGGCACACGCAGGAGGACCATGATGTTGCGTTCCACGATCGCCACCGCGCTCACCACGCTCGCCGCCATCGGCCTGGCAGCCACGACCTTTGCCGCGCCGGCCAGGCCGGCGAAGTCCACGACGCCGGCGGCCAGGTGGGCGAGCGGTCAGGTCGAACGCTTCGATCAGGCCGCTGGCACGCTCGTGCTGAAGCAGGGCTCGCACGAGATGACCTTCACGCTGGCCAAGGACGCCAGGCTGACCGAAGGCCGGAAGTCGATCGCGCAGTCGGACCTCGGCGCCGCCGTGGGCCACAAGGCGAGGGTGCACTACACGACGGAGGGCGCGCAGAAGACCGCGCACGCCGTCGAGGTGACGCTGCGGGCGGCCGCGAAGAAGGCGCCGCACCCCACGGAGTAGCGCGCAGTGATGCGCCGCCGTCGCATGCGGCGGTCGACGAACGCCGGCTGGCGGCCTGTGACGGCCGCGGCCGGCGTTGGTGTGTACGGGCGCAGGGCCTGAAGGCTCAGGCGACCGACGACCCGGCGATCGGCAGCGACACCGAGAACGCGCTGCCCTGTCCGGGCGTGGATGTCACGTCGACGCGGCCCCCGTGTCCTTCGACGATGGCCTTCACCAGCGAGAGGCCGAGGCCCAGGCCACGCGTGGACCGGCTGGCGTCGCCGCGATAGAGCCGGTCCCAGACGAGCGGCATGTCCTCGGACGACAGGCCAATCCCGTTGTCGCGCACCACGACGGTGGTCTGTCCCCCGACCACCGAAGCGCTGATGTCGATGCTGCCGCCGGCCGGGGTGTACTTGACGGCGTTGTCGATCAGGTTGGCGAACACCTGCCGCAGGCGCGTGCGATCGGCGACGAGTTCCACCGCCGGGTCGATCGTGGCCCGCAGCGTGAGGCCTTTCTGCTCAGCCGTGTCGGCGTAGAGCGTCACCGCCTCGTCGACCACCTCGGCCAGCCGCACCGGCGCCAGCGCCAGCCGCATCGTCCCGGTCTCGGCCTCCGAGATGTCGATCAGCGTGGTGAGCGTTGCGTTGACGCGATCGGCCTCCTCGAGCGCGTAGCCGAGGCCCTCGCGCATCGCGGTCTCGTCGCCCGACATCACGGCCGCCTCCGCGAGGTTGCGGAGCCTGGTGAGCGGCGTCCGCAGGTCGTGCGCGACGTTGTCGAGCGCGCCGCGCATCGCCGAGACCAGTTTCTGGATGCGATCCAGCAACTGGTTCACGAGATCGGCCAGGTCGTCGAGGGCATCGCCGGTGTGACGCACCTCCACGCGGTCGTCGAACCGCCGGGTCCGGATGATGGATCGCAGGTCGCGCTCGAGGCGGCGCAGCGGAGCGAGCCCTGCGTGGGTCAGGAGGCCGCCGCCCGCCACCGCGACGATCGTGACGAGCGCGAGGACCTCGAGGCCGGTGGCGCGGAAATGCCGCAGCACCTCGTCGCGCACGTGGGAGCTGCGTCCCACCTGGATGGCGACGTTGCCCATGCGGATCGATCCCACTTCGAGCGCGCTGCCGTCGGGCTGGCCGCCGATGGTCAGCCAGACGCTGTCGTGGCCGGCCGGCGTGTCGAGGATCGAGAGGTCGAACCCGCTCCAGCCCGCTGGCGCGGCGAAGTAGATCACCTCGGCGCCGGGCCCGACCACGCGCACCAGCAGGCGATCGTGGAGTCCGGCCGCGGCGTCGGCGTCGATCGCCCGCTCGAGCGACGCGAGGCCGCCCTCCGAGTAGCTCCCCGCGTAGTCGCGCAGCGTCGACTCGAGCACGCGATGATCCTGCGCGGCGAGCGAACGCCCGAGCAGCACGTAGGTGGCGCTGCTGAGCGCGATGGCGCTGACCAGGAAGACCACGACGTACCAGAGCGCCAGCCGCAGCACGAAGGCGTGCGTCAGCCGGTTACTCCACCTTGAGGACATAACCCACGCCGCGCACCGTGTGGAGGAGTTTCGGTTCGAACTGGCGGTCGATCTTCTCGCGCAGGCGATACACGAGCACGTCGACCACGTTGGTGCCGGTGTCGAAGGAGTAGTCCCACACGTGCGACAGCACCATCGTCTTCGAGACCACGCGGCCGGCGTGCCGCATCAGGTACTCGAGCAGCGCGTATTCGCGCGGCCGCAGGTCGATCGCCACGTCGCCGCGCGTCACGCGACGGGTGAGGCGATCCAGACGCAGGTCGGCGACGACCAGCTCGGTTGGCTCGGCCGACAACTGCCCGCGCCGCGTGAGCGCCTGGAGGCGCGCCACGAGCTCGGCGAACGCGAACGGCTTCGTGAGGTAGTCGTCGCCGCCGCTCTGCAGTCCCTTCACGCGGTCGTCGACCGTGTGCTTCGCGCTCAAGAACAGGACCGGCGTGTGGACGCCGGCGCGCCGCAGCGCGCCCACCAGGCTCAGCCCGTCGAGGCGCGGCAGCATGATGTCGATCACCGCCGCGTCGTAGGGCGCGTCGCGCGCGAAGTCGAGCCCGTCGACGCCGTCGGTGGCCACGTCGACGGCGTGCCCTTCCTGTCGCAGGCCGGCGGCGATGAAGTCGGCGATGCTCCGGTCGTCCTCGACCACCAGGATGCGCACGCGCTCATGGTGACCCCGGCCGGGGTGCGCGTCAAGGCAGGCGGGCGCCGCCGCCGGCGGCGCCGGCGCGCCCTGACACCGATGTCACGCGGGCGACACGCGCCGGCGAGCCGGACGGCCGTCTAATGAGGGCGAGCCGAGGACGTACTCGGACGCCAAGGAGGTACCACTCATGAGAATCATCGCCAGGACCACCCCCGTCGCGTTGCTGGCGCTTGCGTTGCTGGCGATCCCGCCGGTTGCAGCCAGCGCGGAGCCCGCACGCGGACGTCTCGCCGATTCCACACAGGCACTCGAGCCCCACGAGGCTGCGGTGCAGGAAGCGCTGCTGCGTCTTCCCTACTACGGGGTGTTCGATTTCCTCAGCTTCGCTTACGACAAGGGCACCGTCACGCTGGGAGGCTATGTCTACCAGGTCGGTCTGAAGGCCGCGGCGGAGCGCGCCGTCAAGCGCGTGCCGGGTGTCGACGAGGTGAAGAACACCATTCAGGAGTTGTCGCTGTCGCCGAGTGACGAGAACCTGCGGTGGCAGATCTTCTATGCCATCTACACGAACAGCTTCCTGAGCCGCTACGCGCCGGAGTGGGGCACGCCCTGGGGCCGCCGCGTGATGCTGCGGTTCTCAGGCCGGTTCGCCGGGTTCCCGGGCACGCAGCCGATCGGCAACTTCCCGATCCACATCATCGTGGATCGCGGCCACGTGCGCCTGCTGGGCGTCGTCGACAACGAGGCTGACAGGAGCGTCGCCGGACTCGCGGCGCGCGGTGTGCCGGGCTCCTTCTCGGTCGACAACGAGCTCGTGATCGCGACGTCGTAATGGAGTGTCGGGCCCTCGTGGCAGGGGTGGCACGCGTCCAGCCGTCGCGCCGGCGACGGCTGGCGTGTGCCGTGATGCTGTCTGCGCTCACCGCCGCCGGCAGCGCCGTCGGAGCCGCGCCGGCCACCGACACGCTGATGATCCGGGGACGCCCGCAGACCCTGCACCTGTATGGCGCGCGCGGGGGATCCCCGGTGATCGTCTCGAGCGGTGACGGCGGCTGGGTGCACCTGGGCCCGCAGGTGGCCGAGTTCCTGGCCGCGCGCGGCTGCTTCGTGGTGGGCGTGGACGTGAAAGCCTACCTCGTGAGCTTCACCGGTGAGGCCTCCACCCTGAAGGCGGAGCAGGTGCCCGGCGACTACGCGGCGCTGGTCGACTACGCGGCGCGCGGCGACACGCGGAAGTCGCTGCTGGTCGGCGTGTCGGAAGGGGCGGCCCTCTCCGTGCTGGCGGCCGCCGACCCGTCGCTCCAGTCACGGCTCGCGGGTGTCATCGGCCTCGGGCTGGGTGACGTCAACGAGCTCGGCTGGCGCTGGCGCGATTCGATCATCTACCTGACGCACGCCACGCCCCGCGAGCCGACCTTCAGCACCCGCGCGGTGGTCGACCGCGTCGCGCCGCTGCCGCTGGCCGCCATCCATTCGACCGGTGACGAATACGTTCCGCTGGCCGAGGTCCGCTCGGTGATGGATGCGGCGCGCGATCCCAAGCGCTTCTGGCTCGTCACCGCCTCCAACCATCGCTTCGCCGACAACCAGGCCGGGCTGCAGGCTCGGCTGATCGAGGCGATCGCGTGGATCGCCGGCCAGCCCGCGCGATGAGATCGATGGGGGCCGGCTTCCGCCGGACGCTGCCCGCGCTGATCGGCCTGGTGCTGTTCGTCGCGGCCCTGGAAGTGCTCCGGCACGAGCTGGCGACGCTGACGTGGCCGGTGCTCGTCGCCGACGTGCTGGGCACGCCGCGCTGGCGCCTGGCGGCCGCCGTCGCGCTCACCGCCGTCAACTACGCGGTGCTGACCGGCTACGACTTCCTGGCCTTCGCCTACATCGGGAAGGCGCTGGCGCGCTGGCGCGTGGCCGCCGCGTCGTTTCTCGCGTACGCCGTCGCCAACAACGTCGGCTTCGCGATGCTCTCGGGCGCATCGGTCCGCTACCGCTACTACACGCGCTGGGGCATCACGGCCGAGGACCTCTCGCGCATCGTCTTCTCGTATTCGGTGACGTTCTGGCTGGGACTGCTCGCCCTGGGCGGGCTGGCCATCGCCACCAGTCCGTTGCCGGGCGCGGCGGTCGCCGCCGGCCGCGACGCGATCGCGCCCATCGGCTGGCTGCTGGTGGCGGTGAGCCTCGGCTACGTCGCGCTGCCCTGGGTGCGCCACGAGCCGCTGCGGCTGGGCCGCTTCTCGCTGCCGCTGCCGCGGCCGGCGATCGCGGCGGCGCAGCTGGCCGTCTCGGCGCTCGACTGGGCGCTGGCCGGCGCCGTCTTCTTCGTGCTGCTGCCCCCGGGCAGCCCCGGCTTCCTCAGCGTGCTCGGCGTGTTCCTCGCCGCGCAGTTGCTCGGCGTCGTCAGCCACGTCCCGGGCGGCGTCGGCGTGTTCGAGGGGCTGGTGATGCTCATGCTCGCCCCGTCGATCCCCGCGGCGCAGCTGCTGCCGGCGCTGGTCGTCTATCGGGCGGTCTACTACCTGCTGCCGCTGGCGGTGGCGCTGCTGGTCTTCTCGGCCGAGGCATGGCGGCGCCACGGTCACCGTGCGCGCAAGCTCGGCGCCACTTTCGGCCGCGCGGCCCAGGCGGCGACGCCGCGCCTGCTTGCCGGTGTCACCTTCGTCGCCGGCGCGGTGCTGCTGTTCTCGGGCGCCACGCCGGCGGCCGAAGGCCGGCTGGTGTGGCTCGACCGCGCGATCCCGCTCGGCATCATCGAGACGTCGCACTTCGTCGGGAGCCTGGTCGGCGTGCTCCTGCTCGTGCTGTCGCACGCGCTCGCCCGGCGGCTCGACAGCGCCTACTACCTCACGACGTGGACGCTGTGGCTCGGCATCGCGGCCTCGCTGCTGAAGGGCGCCGACGTGGAGGAGGCGCTGGCGCTGGGCATCGTCCTCTTCGCGCTGCACCGCGCGCGCCCCGCCTTCGATCGCAAGGCGGCGCTGATCGAGACGCGCTTCTCGCCCGCATGGGTGACCGCCGTGCTCGCCGTCGTCCTCGCGTCGATCTGGCTCGGCTTCTTCGCCTTCAAGCACGTCGAGTATTCGCACGACCTGTGGTGGCAGTTCGAGATCGACGCCGACGTGTCGCGGTTCCTCCGCGCGTCGGTGGGCGTCTCGGCGCTGCTGCTGGCGCTCGGCGTCATACGCTTGATGGGCTACGCGCCGCACGAGGCCTCGCCGCCATCGGCTGACGACCTGGCGGCCGCCCAAGCGGTGATCGCCACCCAGTCGGCCACTTATCCTTACCTCGCCCTGCTGCGCGACAAGGCGCTGCTCTTCGATGACCAGCGCAAGGGGTTCGTGATGTACGGCGTCCAGGGCCGGACGTGGGCCGCGATGGGCGATCCGGTGGGCCCCACCGCGCATGCGCCAGACCTGATCCGGGCGTTTCTCGAACGCTGCGACGACTTCGGCGGCACGCCGGCCTTCTATCAGGTGAACCCGAACTACCTGCACCGTTATGCCGACTTCGGCCTCGCGTTCGTGAAGCTGGGCGAGGACGCCCGGGTGGATCTGCAGGCATTCACGCTGGAGGGCGGCGCGGGCAAGAAGCACCGACAGGCGATCCGCCGCCTGGAGAAGGAGGGCGGCCAGTTCAGGCTGGTGCCGGCAGGCGAGGTGGCGCCGCTGCTCGACCGGCTGCAGGCCGTCTCCGACGCGTGGCTGGCCGGGAAGCGCGCGGCCGAAAAGGGCTTCTCGCTCGGTTACTTCGACCGCGACTACCTCATGCGCCTGCCGGTGGCGGTCATCGAGCGGGAAGGCGAGGTGGTGGCCTTCGCCAACGTCTGGCCGGGTCCGGACCGCCACGAGCTGTCGGTCGACCTCATGCGCCATGCGCCCGAGGCGCCGCCCGGCCTGATGGACGCGCTGTTCACGCACCTGCTGGCGTGGGGCAAGGCCGAGGGGTACCGCTGGTTCGCGCTCGGCATGGCGCCGATGTCGGGGTTCGAGCAATCGCCGGTCGGCCCGCTGTGGAGCCGCCTCGGACGGCTCGTCTACACCCACGGTGAGCCGTTCTACAACTTCCAGGGCCTGCGCGCCTACAAGGAGAAGTTCGACCCGGTGTGGGAGCCGCGCTACCTCGCCTATCCCGGCGGGATCACGCTGCCACGCGTGCTGGCCGACATCGCGGCCCTGGTCGCCGGCGGCTATCGCCACGTGTTCATGCGGTGACCTCCGGCGGCGATCCCCTTGCCGGCAGCCACGCCGGGGAGGAATGATGGAAGCACGTTCAACGGAGGCAGACGATGCTGAGCACGAGACAGGCCAAGGAAGTCATCGTGAGGATGCCCAACGAGATCGGCGCCCTCGACCGGATGGTGAAAGCCGTCGCCGAGCGGGGGGTGAACCTGCTCGCCACCAGCGCGTGGGTGGAGGGGCCGGACGCCGTCATCCGGTTCGTGACCGACGACAACCTGCGCGCGGTGGACACGCTGGTGGCGCTCGGGCTGCAGCCGCGTGAGGTGGACGTCCTGGTGGCGGACCTCGCGCACAAGCCGGGCATGCTGCACCACGTCACGAGCCGGCTGGCGGCAGCCGGCATCGACGTCCACCACCTCTACGCTACCGCGTCGGTCCCGCAGGATCAGTGCTTCGTGGTGTTCTCCACGGCGAACAACGACACGGCGATGGTGGTGCTCAACGCGGCGCGTCCGGCCTGATCGGGACGGCCCCTGCGCCGGGAGGTCCGCCGCTGCGCGGCTCAGCGCGGCGCGGCCGCTTCGGCGACCAGCGTGTCCACGGCGCGCGCGGGCACCAGCCGCCAGTTGCCGTCCGGCGCGACGGGCAGCCGGTGGCGGCCGCTGAAGTAGTCGATCATCAGGTCGCGGACCTCCCGCCCGCTGCGCCAGACGATCTTCGCATCGCGGAACATCTCGTAGCCGCCCGAACCCGCGGCCCGGTAGTTGTTGATCGCCACGCGCAGCGGCTGATCCTCACGCAGCGGCGCCCCGCGATAGCGCAGCGACGTGATGCGCTGGCCGGCCGGCCGCCGCAGGTCGATCTCGTAGCTGACGCCCTGCGCCGTGTCGTAGTTGAACCCGGCCACCGACCGATCGACGAGCGGCCCCGTGGAGCAGGTCGGCTCGGGGCACGTCTGGAAGTAGCGCGCCGCGTTCTCCAGCGCCTCGCGCACCACCCGCCCCGTCGTCTCGATGGCGTAGAGCTCGTTGTCGTAGATGTAGAGCGCGGCGAGCTCCCGCGCCGTCACCGGGCCCTTCGGCACCTCCACACCGGGCTGGAAGAGCGTGGCGAAGCTGACGGTCGCCTTCGCGTAGTGCAGCTGCACCTCGTGGATGGCGTCCAGCAGCGCGTTGTCCTCGAAGCGGCCGCGCGCGCCGGAGAGCGTCGCGCCGGATCGTGTGACCGGCTGATCGAGGTACTGTTCCGCCGCCTCGTGGTACGGCTGCGCGATCGCGAGGATCGAGGGGTCGGCCGGCGTGTCCTTCGTCACCGGCAGCAGGCGGCTGGCGCGGTCGACGAGCGTCCATCGGCCGCCTGCGTCCGCGCGCTCCAGCGTGAAGTCGACCCGGGCCACGTCGCGTGCCCAGTTCTGCGGCTGCACCAGCAGCACCTCGCCCACGCGCAGCCCTTCCTGCCGCTGGTGGGTGTGCCCGTAGATCACCGCGCCCAGCCTCGGGAAGCGCTCGGCGATCTGCCACGCCTCGTTCTCGCCCGGCATCCCGCCCGTTCTGACCTCGCCGGTCTTCGGGTCGCGATCCAGGCCACTGTGCACGACCACGATCGTGAGGTCGGGCCGCTCGGCCTCGAGCAGGCCCATGGCGCGCGCGACGCCGTCGGCGGGCGAGGTCCACGTGAGCCCCTTGATCTGCTCGGGCTTCTCCCATTGCGGCACGCCTGCCGTCGTCGCGCCGACGATGGCCACCTTCACGCCGGCGACCTCCTTCAGCAGGAAGGGATCGAACTCGGGGATGACGCCCGACGTGCGCGTGTTGGCCGCGAGCCAGGGGAACCGGGCGGCCTGCCTGGCCGCCTGGAGGTTGGCGAGGCCGTAGTTGTACTCGTGGTTGCCGACGGCCATCGCGTCGTAACCCACCTGGCTCATCGCCAGCATCATCGGGTCGGGCGCCGTGCTCGTCCCGGCGCGCACCGCCGCCTGGTGCACGCCCTCGAGCGTGGTGCCCTGGATGGTGTCGCCGCCGTCGACGAGCACGACGTTCGGCGTCTCGCGCCGCACGCCGGCGACGATCGTGGCGACCGATGCGAGGCCGCGCGCCGCGGGTTTGCCGGTGAGGTAGTCGTACGGATAGATGTTGCCGTGCATGTCGGTCGTGGCCAGCACGGTAATCGTCACCCGTTCGGCGCCCTGGGGGCGGGAGGCCGTCGCCTGGTCGGACCGGGCGCACGACGTGGTGGCGAGCAGGAGCAGCGCGGCGAGGTGGGCGGCGCGAATCTTCATGGATGACCTCGGGGCGGGCCGGTTGCGGGCGGCCCGCCCCGTCATCCTATCGCGGCCGGGCGACGAGGGCGGCCGATGACGGCGCCGCCTCATCGTTGCCGCCGGGCGCGAGTCCCCGGCTCACGTCCCGGCCTGGCGTCTCACTGGCGGTGGACCACGCCACCCTTCATCACGAAGTTCACGCGCGTCATCTGGCGGATGTCGGCGAGCGGATCGCCGGGCACGCCGACGAGATCGGCGATCTTGCCGGCCTCCACCGTGCCGAGGTCCTTCTCCATGTCGATCAGCCGCGAGGCCTCGAGCGTGGCGGCCTTGATGGCGGCCATGGGAGGCATGCCCGCCTCCACCATGTAGACGAACTCCAGGTTGTTGTCGCCGTGCGGCGCCACGCCCTGGTCGGTGCCGAAGGCGATTTTCACGCCGGCCTTGTAGGCGCGCGCGAACGTGTCCTGGATCTGCGGGCCGATGGCCGCGGCCTTCGGCCGCACCACCTCGGGGAAGTAGCCGTCGATCTTCGCCTTCTCGGCGACGAAGCGTCCGGCGCTGATCGTCGGCACGTAGTAGGTGCCCCTCTCCTTCATGGCCGCCATCACCTCGTCGGTCATGTAGGTGCCGTGCTCGATGGAGGCGACGCCCGCGCGCACGGCGCGCAGCATGCCCTCGGTGCCGTGGGCGTGCGCGGCGACCTTCATGCCGTAATCGCGTGCGGTCCGCACGACGGCGGCCAGCTCGTCGTCGAAGAACAGCGGCGCGTCGCCGCTCTTGGCCAGGCTCAGCACGCCGCCCGTCGCGGCGATCTTGATGAAGTCGGCGCCGTCCTTGTAGCGCTGGCGGACCGCGGCGCGCACCTCCTCGGGGCTGTTGGCGACGCCCGGCAGGTGCGGCGCCAGCAGCTCCTGCAGCTCGGTGGCGAGACCGTTGGTGGGGTCGCCGTGCCCGCCGGTGGTCGTCACGCCGCCGGCGGCGATGATGCGCGGGCCCACCACGTAGCCGCGGGCGATCGCGTCGCGCATGGCCAGGTTGAGCTTCTCGCCGGCACCGCAGTCCCGGATCGTCGTGAAACCGGCCATCAGCGTCTTGCGCGCGTAGGTGGTGGCACGCAGCGCCGTGTCGGCGGGATTGGTGAAGAAGCGTTCGGCGTATCCGCCAGCGCCCGACTGCTCGCTGGTGATGTGGACGTGCATGTCCATCAGGCCGGGCATCACCGTGCCGGCCTTCAGGTCGATCACCGTGTCGCCGGCCGCGGGGGCGGCGAACCCGTCGGTGACCGAGACGATGCGGCCGGCGTCGACGGTGATGGTGACGTTGGAGCGCGCGGTGTCGGCGCGCCCGTCAATGAGGCGGCCGGCGTGGATGAGGGTCTTCGCGCCCGCGGCCGCGCCGGTCGCGATCACGATCGCGCACGTCGCGGCGGCGCGCAGACAGAGGCTCTTCACTGGAATCATGTCCCCCCCCGCGGCGCCGGCCTCGTGCCGGCGCCATCATGTTCGAGAAGGCGACACTATAACCCAGCGGTGGCGCGGCCTACTTCGCCGGCGTGGCGGGCGCCGCGGCCGCGGGCGCACCCTCGACGGGCAGCGTCCCGTTGGCCTGCACCACGCGGCGCGCGAGGTAGTTGACCACCTTCGCGTCCGCGCGCAGCCCGGCCAGGTAGGCCGTGCGCAGGATCTGCTCGCGCTGGCCGCGGAGCATGTCCGTGATGCGTTCCTTCACGCCGGGTGTCGACAGGTCGCGCTGTCCGGCCGGTTCGCGCGAGACCACCAGGACGATCGTGTACATGCCGCCCAGGTTGACGAGCCGCACCGTGCCGGGCTCGACGGCCAGCACCGCGTCCCGCAGCGGCGCGGGAACCTGGCGCAGCGCCGACCGCGGGACGAGGCCGAGATCGCCGCCGCGCGCCGCCGACTCGGCGTCCTCGGAGAACTCGATCGCCAGGTCGCGGAACGACGCACCCTCCTTCAGGCGCGCCATCAGCATCTGCGCCTTCTGAGCCGCCTGCTGCGGTGTGGTGGCGTCGTTGCGGGCGTGGCTGGCCGTTTGCGGTTCGGCCACCGGCGTCACCACGATTTGCGCGAGGTGCCACGCGTCCTCGGCCAGGTTGAACGACGCCCGATTGGCCTCGAAGAAGGCCGTCACCGCCGCATCGTCGACCGTGACCTTCGAGGTGACCTCGCGTTCGATCAGCTTCTGCGCGATCAGGTCGCGGCGCAGCGCCTCCCGCATGTCGGCCGCGGTGAGGTTGCGCCGCTGCAGCTCCTGCTGGAACTGGTCGTCGGGCACGTTCTTGCGCGCCTCGAGATAGGCCGTGTCCAGCTCGGCGGCCGGCAGTTCGATCTGCAGCTGCGCGGCCCGGGCCAGCAGGATGTCGCGAACGATCAGATCGTCGAGCAGCGTGAGCCTGGCCAGCAGCGCCTCGTCGCCCGAGGGAGACTGGTCGGGCGGCGCCGTGCGGCGGTAGACCCGCTCGACGTCCTCCCGCGTGATGCTCCGGCCGTTGACGACGGCCCATGTGTCGGGCGAGACGGCCGGCGCGACAGAGGACGATGCGGGAGGCGTCTGGCGGCAGCCACCGGCGAGGGCGGCCGAAGCGAGCGAGAGCAGGAGGGCAGGTGTCCGGAGTCTGGCGGTGATCATCAGGGCATTGTACGCGCGGGGCGTGCAACGTGTGACGAGGCCTCCGGAGCCGTCGGGTCGGGCTGATCGACCGACGCCGCACGCGACGCCGTCCGGGTCAGCCGTGCCCGGGGCGTGCCGCCGACGAATTCCAGGCCTGCAAGGCTCGCCGTCTCCCGCCCGGGCCGTGGCCCGGTCGTCCTCTGGCCGGGCCAGGGCCTCGCCCGGGCCGTGATACGTTCAGCGCACGACGGGGTCACCGGTCGGACAGGGGGACGCATGCGCCACGACGAGCAGCATCGCACGAACCGGATCGGCTGGCTGCGCGCGGCGGTTCTCGGGGCGAACGATGGCATCCTCTCGACGGCCAGCCTCGTCGTCGGCGTTGCCTCGGCCAACGCGACGCGGACCAACGTGCTGCTTGCCGGCGTGGCCGGGCTGGTGGCGGGCGCGCTGTCGATGGCCACAGGAGAGTACGTGTCGGTCAGCTCGCAGGCCGACACGGAGAAGGCCGACATCGCCCGGGAGAGGCAGGAACTGGCCGCGAACCCAGCCGGTGAACAAGACGAGCTCACCGGCATCTACGTGGCGCGCGGGCTGGATGCCGGCCTGGCCCGTGACGTCGCCCGTCAACTGATGTCGACCGACGCGCTGAGGGCCCACATTCGCGATGAGCTCGGGCTGTCCGAGCAGCTGGCGGCCCGGCCGCTGCAGGCGGCGCTGGCCTCGGCGGCCACCTTCGCGGCCGGCGCCCTGCTTCCGGTGCTGACGGCGGCGGTCGTTCCCGCTGCCTGGGTCACCGCGGCGGTGTCCATCGTGTCGCTGGCGTACCTGGCGACGCTCGGCGCCATCGCGGCCTGGACCGGCGGGGCGCCGGCTGGCGTCGGCGCCGCGCGCGTGGTCATCTGGGGCGCGATCGCAATGGCCCTCACCGCCGCCATCGGGCGGCTGTTCGGGACCGTCGTGTAGGCATCGCGTCGGCGCCGGCAACTCGACAGATGGTCTATCATCGTGGCGTTTACTCCATTCGGGAAGGGGACGCATGAAAACCAGCTCTCGCCGGCTGTCTCTGCTGTTCTGCCTCATCGGTTCGATCTGCATGACCCTACCGGCGTTCGGGCAGGTCACCGGGTCGATTGCCGGCCTCGTCCGCGACTCGTCGGGCGGCGTGCTGCCGGGCGCGACCGTCACCATCAGCGGACCGACGCTGCAGCGGCAGAGCGTCGTCGCCACGGCGGGCGCCGACGGCATCTACCGTGTGCCGCTGGTGCCGCCGGGCACGTACCAGGTGGTCGTGGAGCTGGCGGGGTTCAACCCGCAGACCCGGCGCAACGTGGAGGTCACCCTCAACCAGCAGACGACGCTCGACTTCGCGCTGTCGGTCGCGGGCGTCGCCGAGTCGGTCGACGTCACCGCGCAGCCGCCGCTCATCGAGGTGACGCGTTCGGCGCCGTCCAGCTCCGTGACGCAGCAGACGATCGACAACCTTCCGCTCAACGGCCGGAACTTCACCGATCTGATCGCGCTCGTGCCCGGCGCCAAGCCCGATCCGAACGTCGGCAGCAGCAACGCGAACATCGAGATCTTCGGCGAGCGCGCCGTGGCCGTGTCCTATCTCGTGGACGGCGCGGAGAACAACGACCCGGTCTACGGTGGCCCGCTGATGCGGTTCACCCAGGACTCGATCCTCGAGTTCGAGGTGATCACGACCGGCTACGAGGCCGAGTTCGGCCGGGCCCAGGGCGGCGTGGCGAACATCGTCACGCGCTCGGGCACCAACGCCTACAACGGCCGGGCGTTCTGGTTCGTGCGCAACGACAGCCTCGACGCGTCGAACGTGCCGGCGCCGAGCCCGCGCCCGCCCGATTACGTCAAGCCCGAGGCGCCGAAGCTGGAACGCTACCAGTGGGGGGGCACGCTCGGCGGCCCGATCGTGCGCGACAAAGCGTTCTTCTTCGGGTCGTTCGAGAAGCTGAACGAGACGCGCGGCCTGAACTTCGACCTGTCGGTGATTCCGGCGTTCGTGCGCAACGGCCTCGCGACGCCGAGCCAGAAGGAGGACTTCGGCGTCGCGCCCGAGACCACCGGCTTCACCGGATTGTTCAAGGGCGACATCAACCGCGGTCAGCAGAGCCACCTGACGGCGTCCTACAACCGCCGGCTGATGGATCGTGACGGACTGGTCGCCTCGGCGGCGGCGAGCACGCTGGCGCTGCCGAGCACGGCGGCCACGCGCGAGGCGCCGGGCTGGAGCCTCGTCGTGCGCGACACGACGGTGCTCGGCCAGGCGGCCTTCCTCGAGACCACGGGCTCCTTCGTGCGCGCCGAGGGCGCCAGCAACCTGGGCCGGACCGAGCGCGCCGAACCGCTCCTCCTGCTGCTCAACGGCGCCAACGGCGGCTTCATGCAGACCAACGCGCCGTTTGGCGGCAAGTCGATCCAGGTGGCCAAGCGCCTCCAGGTGCAGCAGTCGCTCAGCGTGCTGAAGACCGGCCTGGCCGGGGATCACCAGATCAAGGTCGGCTGGGACTTCAACCGCATCATCTTCACCGGGCAGTTCGATCCGGTGACGAACGACGTCGAGTACTCGGCCGACTTCCTCAATCCGGCCCAGGCGGCCTCGATGGCGCGGATGTTCCAGTTGTACGGGTTCCAGCAGTCGGCCGCGCGCTTCTTCTCGTTCCCGTCGAACGCCAGCGGCGGATCGGATCTCGACATCCGTTCGAACGACATCTCGGTGTTCGCGCAGGACCGCTGGCGGGTGCACCGCGACGTCACCGTGAGCGTCGGGCTGCGCTACGACCACGCGAGCCTCTTCAGCGGCTACAAGAAGGCGCTGGCGCCGCGGCTCGGCTTCGCATGGGACGTCGGCGGCCGGCACCAGACGGTCGTCAAGGGCAACTACGGCCTCTTCTTCGATCGCAACCTGATCGCCGGGACGCTCGACATTCCGGACAAGGGCGGGCTGTTCGCCACCTCGCTGTTCGACGTCGCCCTCCCGCGTCTCGGCGTCGACTACACGAACTCGCTCATCGACTACGTCATCACGTCCGGGTTCCCGATCGCGCCGGGCGTGTTCACCCCGCCGGAGAACCCGCTCTACCGGAAGATGGCGATGGATCTGCGCGCCAACCCGCTCACGCTCTACAACCTGCTCGGCATCGCGGTGGGCGATCCCGCGAGCGCGCCGGTCGTCACGGCGCAGAACGTCCAGCAGTTGTCGGGCAAGACGCCCGAGCAGGTCGTCGCGCTGCTGCAGGCGACCTATCCGGGCACCGAGTGGCGGTTCCTGTCCGTGCCGGGCGGGTCGATCCTCGGCGACCGGGTGCTGTCGTTCTTCCCGCGCGGGTCTTCGGAGACGACCAACCAGGTGTCACGCTACTCCCGCGACATGGTGCCCTACACCAACGCGTTCAGCGTCGGCATCGACCAGCAGATCGGATCGACGATGAGCGTGTCGGCGATGTACGTCCATCGCCGCTCGCGCGACCTGCTCACGCGGCGCATCGTCAACCTGTTCGACGTGCGCAAGGGCGACGCCCGCTTCGGCCACACGACCGACGGCGGGCCGAAGATCAGCGAGGTGACCTACGACGGCCTGATCAACTACGACGGCGTGATCGTGTCCCTCACGCGGCGGTTCGCGAACCGGTACCAGTTCGGCGTGTCCTACACGGCGTCGCGGGCGCGCGACAACCTGCTCTCGGGCGACTTCGGCTCCCTCTTCTCCAACAACAACCATCCGGAACTCGATTACGGGCCGTCGAACCAGTCGGCGCCGCACATCTTCAGCGCCAACGGCGTGGCCGTGGCGCCGTTCGGGTTCGTCGTCAGCGCGATCGGGTTCTGGCGCAGCGGCGCGGCGTTCAACCCGCGCGGCATCGAGGACACCGACGGCGACGGCCTGGTCGACTTGCGCGACCTGTCGGTGCCGCGCAACTCGTTCCGCGTGAAGGCCTATGCCGACGTCGACCTGCGGGTCGAGAAGCGAATCCCGCTCGGCCGCCACAGCGTGAGCGCGCTGGCCGAGGTGTTCAACCTCTTCAACCGGGCGAACGTCCTCGCGGTGAACGCGGTATCTGGCGCGCAGTTCGGGCAGCCGTCGGCCTACCTGCCCGGGCGCGAGGTCCAGATCGGGCTGCGCTTCTTCTTCGGAGAGCGGTGAGCGCGCGGCGGCCCGCGCCGCCCCGCGCGATCGACGCAGACGCGGCGGCTGGCTGGTGAAGCCGGCCGCCGCCGGCGCGCGTGCCAGCCCCGATTCCCTTCAGTCGCCCATCCGCACCGGACGCTGCGCCGCGGTGTTGACGTGCAGCGAGAACACGTCGGGCCGCGCGTAGTGGCCGACGGGATCGAAGTCCATCTGCGCCATCGGGACCAGCGACAGGTCGAGCTCGGCGGTGATCAGGGCGTCCTCGTCGTGGACCGGGCCGGCGAGCACCCGGCCCAGCGGGTCGACGATCAGGCTGCCGCCGCGCATCAGCACCGAATCGGCCGTGCCGGGCAGCCCGTTGTGCAGGCGATCGTCGGGGAACTGCGCGCGCCGGAGGTGCTGGCATGCCGAGAGCACGAAACAGCGCCCCTCGAGCGCGATGTGCCGCATGGTCGACGGCCAGCTGTCCCGGTCGTCGGCGGTGGGCGCGCAGTAGATCGTCACGCGCTGCTGGTACATCGCCATGCGGAGCATCGGCATGTAGTTCTCCCAGCAGATGACCGCGCCGAGCCGGCCCCAGGGCGTGTCGACGGCGGCCAGCGTCGATCCGTCGCCAAAGCCCCACACCAGCCGCTCGAGCGCGGTCGGCATCAGCTTGCGGTGCCTGCCGAGCACCCGGCCGTCCGGGCCCAGGTAGACCGCGGTGCAGTAGAGCGTGCCGCCGTCGCGCTCGATGACACCCACCACCACGTACATGCCGTGGCGGCCGGCCGCATCGGCAAGCTGCGCGATCTCCGGGCCGTCGATGGCCACCGCTGCGTCGTAGTAGCGCTTGAACTCGGCGCGTCCCTCGGGGGTGCGGCCGCCGAGGTGGATGCGGAAGTCCGCGCCCTTCGGATAGCCGCCGACCAACGCCTCGGGGAACACCATCACCTGCGTGCCCCGCCGCGCCGCCTCGGCCATCAGGTCGAGCGCACGATCGATGGTGGCCGGCGTGTCGAGCAGCACCGACGAGGTCTGCGCGACGGTGGCGATCGGCTTGTCGTTGTCCATGTCCGGTTCCTCGTGCGGACCGCCGGCGCGCGCGCCGGCGCCGCCCGACGGCCTTTGTGCCGGAACGGTGATTCTCCTACACTTCCACGCCGGGAGGCGCCTATGCTCCGACGCCGTTCGTCGATGTTCGTGTTCCTGCTGGCCGTCGTCTGCCAGCCGTTCACCGCCGCGCAGCCGGCCGCCGGACGCGCCATCACCGAAACGGATCTGTTGCGCTTCGTCTGGATCGCCGACCCGCAGATCTCGCCCGACGGGTCGCGCGTCGCGTTCCTCCGCGTGACGGTGGACGAGAAGAAGACGGGCTACGACACGGCGCTGTTCATCGTCGAGGCAACCGGCGGCGAGCCGAGGCCGTTCACCGCCGGCCCGCGCGATTCCTCTCCGCGCTGGTCGCCTGACGGGAAGTGGATCGCGTTCCTGCGATCGCCCGCCGCAGCGCAGGCCGGGCAGCCGCCGTCTCCCCCACAGATCCACCTGATCCCCGCCGCCGGCGGGGAGGCGTTTGCCATCACCGACCTGCCGAAGGGCGCCGGCGACCCGTCCTGGTCGCCCGACAGCCGGCGTCTCGTCTTCACCAGCACCACCAGTGCCGAAGACCTCGCGAAGAAGAAGGAGAAGCCGGATCCGTCGGCGCGCGTGAGCGACGTGCGCGTGATTGCGCGGGCCGTCTACCGCTTCAACGGCCAGGGCTTCAGCGATCCCACTCGTCCAGCGCACGTCTGGACCGTCGATGTGCCCGCCACGGCCGGCGCGCCGGCGGATCCGAAGCCGGTGACCACCGGCGCGTTCGGCGAGCAGCGGCCGGCATTCTCCCCCGACGGGCAGTGGATCTACTTCACGTCGTCGCACGTGAAGGAGCCCTACTACGAACCGCCGAAAGTGGACCTGTGGCGCGTCGCCGCCGCCGGGGGCGAGCCCGAGAAGGTCACGTCCATCGAGGGCGGCATCGGCGGCTTCGCGCTGAGCGACGATGGGCGCCGGGTCGTGTTCCAGGGCTCGCTCTCCGGCACGCCGATCAGGTCGTATTCGCAGCCCGATCTCTTCGTCGCCGACACCGCTCCCGGCAGCGCGCCGCGCAACCTGACGGCAGCCTACGACTACGACGTCGGCAGCGGGCTCACCGGCGACCAGCGTGCCCCGCGTGGCGGCATGTCGACGCACCCCGTCTGGTCGAAGGACGGCCGGAGCGTGCTCGTCGTCACCGGCGAGCAGGGCCGCGCCAACCTGATGCGCATCGACGTCGCGAGCGGGAAGGTCGAGTCCTTCACCCGCGGCAACCAGGAGATCCTCGCCTTCACCGCGACGCCAGACCGGTCGAGGATGGCCGTCCTGATCTCGACGCCCACGGCCATCGGCGATCTGCACCTGGCGGATGCGGGCGGTCAGCTCACGCGGATCACCGACGTCAACAGGGCGCTGTTCTCGGCGATCACGATCACCGAGCCCGAGGAGATCTGGTACACGAGCTTCGACGGCCGGAAGATCCAGGCGTGGGTGCAGAAGCCGCCTGATTTCGACGCGTCGAAGAAGTACCCGCTCATCCTCAACATCCACGGCGGCCCGCACGCCGCCTACGGCTACACGTTCGATCACGAGTTCCAGTGGATGGCGGCCAGGGGCTACGTCGTCCTCTACCCGAACCCCCGCGGCAGCACCACCTACGGGCAGGAGTTCGGCAACATCATCCAGTTCCGCTATCCGGGCGACGACCACAAGGACCTGATGGCCGGCGTCGACGAGGTGATCAGGCGCGGCTACGTCGATCCCGCCAGGCTCGGGATCACGGGCGGCAGCGGCGGCGGCGTCCTCACCAACTGGGCCATCACGCAGACCGACCGCTTCGCGGCGGCCGTCTCGCAGCGATCGATCGCCGACTGGGCTGGCTTCTGGTACACGGCCGACTTCGCGCTGTTCCAGCCGACGTGGTTCCGGGCCGCGCCCTGGGCCGACCCGAAGGACTTCGCGGCGCGCTCGCCGATCACGTTCGTCTCGAAGGTGAAGACGCCGCTGATGCTGATCGAGGGCGAGGCCGACCTGCGGACGCCCCCGTCCGACGGTGGCGAGCAGATGTTCCGGGCGCTCAAGTACATGAAGGTGCCGACCGTCATGGTGCGCTTCCCGGGTGAGTCGCACGAGCTGTCGCGCTCGGGCCAGCCCTGGCATCGCATCGAGCGCCTGCAGCACATCGTCGGCTGGTTCGACGTCTACCTGCAGGGGCAGAAGACGGACAAGTACGACGTGAAGTAGCGCGCGAGGCGGCGCGCCGGCGCCGTCTCGGCTGGCGTCATCGACAGGAAAGGGCCGTCGCCGCGCGCGAGAGGGACCGCTCCACGCCACGTGGCGCGGCCCGCCCCGCGCGGCTCGTTCCGCCCTACGTGCCGGCCCGGAAGCGCTTGAGCGCCGTCCACGCCTCCTCGGTCCCCCACCGCGAATCGCGGGTGCCGCCGAGCGTGGCCGGGACGTCCCAGATGCAGATGCCGGCGCCCTGCGCCGCCGCTTCGTTCAGGTGATCCGGAAGCGTGCGGCCCCTGCCGCCCTCGCCCCACTCGTATCGTCCGCCGGGAAGCCCGAGCAGCAGCTGCGCCGGCTGGAACCCGTGCTTCCTGGCCCAGCTGACCTGCCAGCTGAACCTGAAGATGTACTCGCCGTTCATGCAGACCTGCTGCGAGCCCTGCGGCGTGAAGGTCTGCGTGCTCCCCTCGTAGAGGTCGCCGTAGCCCATCGAGTGGATGGCATCCACCTGTCCCGCCCAGTCCTCCCACCAGCCCATGTGGGGCGCGTTGAAGCAGGGGCTGTGGAACGAGTCGATGGTGAGCAGCCGCCCGCGCGCGCGGAGCCTGGCCGACAGCTTCTTCACGAAGCTGGCGAAGGCGGCGCGATCCTCGTCGAGCGACCCGTTGCCCTCGAGATCGAGATCGACGCCGTCGAGCTGGAGACGCACCACCTCGGCGGCGAGGCTGTCGACGAACCGGTCCTGGTGATCCCTGAACGCCGCGCGCGCCAGCTCCCAGTTCCACTTCTTGCTGTCGTAGTTGTAGATCGTGAGCAGGACCTTGACGCCGTGCTCGCGCGCCCAGTTCCGGAACCAGGCCACCTCGGCGTCGTCGACCTTCTCCTCGTGGGTGGCGTAGCGGATCCCGCCCTCCTCGGTCGGCATCCAGAACTGCAGGCCGATGCGCGTGAGCCACTGGTCGGCGGTGACGGCGCCCGCCCGGTGCTGCAGCGCCTGGCGTGATTGCTCGAGCCGGTACGGCGGAACCCAGCTCATCACCTCCGCGCCCGACGCGGCGGTGTGTGCCGGTGGAGCGAAGAGCAGGACAACGACCAGCCACCAGCGCTGGCGCAAGGACACCATCGGCCTCATGACCCCTCCGTCACTGCGCGGGTGCGCGCCCGCCGCCGGCGCCGGTTCAGCCGGCCGGCGGCGCCAATCATACGCCCGGGATCCATAATCGTCAGGTCACCCCCGGCGTCTCCACCAGCCTGAAGAGGCTCGCGCCGCCACGCCGCCGGCCGGCGGACCGCGGGCAGGAGGACTTTCGCCCATGACCAGCCAACCGACGCGAACCGAGCGTGACACCTTCGGGCCGATCGAGGTGCCTGCCGACCGGCTGTGGGGCGCGCAGACGCAGCGATCGCTGCAGTTCTTCGCGATCGGCGGCGACCGGATGCCGATGGAACTGGTGATGGCGCTCGCGGAGGTGAAGCGCGCGGCCGCCATCGTCAACCGCGACCTCGGCCGCCTCGATGCGGCCCGGGCCGGCGCCATCACGCGCGCCGCCGACGAGGTGCTCGCCGGCGCGCACGCCGACGAGTTCCCGCTGTCGGTCTGGCAGACCGGATCCGGAACCCAGTCGAACATGAACGTCAACGAGGTGCTGGCCAACCGCGCCTCGGAACTGCTCGGCGGCGAGCGCGGCCCGGGCCGCCGCGTCCATCCGAACGACGAGGTCAACCTGGGGCAGTCCTCCAACGACGTGGTGCCCACGGCGATCCACGTGGCGGCGATCGTCGCCGTGCAGCAGCGGCTGCTGCCGGCCGCCGGCGCGCTGCGCGACACGCTCGCCGCCAAGGCCGGCGCCTTCGCCGACATCGTGAAGATCGGCCGGACGCACCTGCAGGACGCCACGCCGCTGACGCTCGGCCAGGAGATGTCGGGCTGGGTGGCGCAGATCGACCGCGCGCGCGAGGCGATCCTCCGCACGCTGCCGGGCCTGTGCGAGTTGGCGATCGGCGGCACCGCGGTCGGCACCGGGCTGAACACGCACCCGGAGTTCGGCGCGCGCGTGTGCGCGCAACTGGCCGAGCGGCTGTCGCAGCCCTTCGTCCCGGCGCCCAACCGCTTCGCCGCGCTGGCGGGCCACGAGCCGGCCGCCGCGCTGCACGGCGCGCTGCGCGTGCTGGCGGGCGCCGCCACGAAGATCGCCAACGACGTGCGCTGGCTGGCGAGCGGGCCGCGATCGGGCCTGGGCGAGATCCGTATCCCCGAGAACGAGCCGGGCAGCTCGATCATGCCCGGCAAGGTGAACCCGACGCAGTGCGAGGCGCTGACGATGATCGGCGCCCAGGTGGCCGGCAACGACGTGGCGGTCGGCATCGGCGCCGCGTCGGGCAACTTCGAGCTCAACGTCTTCCAGCCGCTCATCGCGCACAACCTGCTGCACAGCCTCAGGCTGCTGGCCGACGGCCTGGCGAGCTTCGACCGCCACTGCGCACGCGGCATCGAGCCGGTGCGCGCGCGCATCGACGACCTGCTCGGACGCTCGCTCATGCTGGTGACGGCGCTCAACCCGCACATCGGCTACGAGCGGTCGGCCGAGATCGCGAAGAAGGCGCACCGCGAGGACACCACGCTGCGCGAGGCGGCGCTCGCGCTCGGCTACGTCACCGCGGCGCAGTTCGACGAGTGGGTGCGCCCGCGCGACATGACGCGGCCGCACGCCTGACGACCCGGCGTGCCGGCAGGACGGGCGCCCGCGCCGCGGTAGGATATTTCCGCCGTACGTAATACTGTTGTCTCGACCGCGCGGGCCGGCACGCCTGCCTGCGCGCGCGCGAACGGCCGGCACGGGGCACGCGATGGCGCGGCCGCCCCCGAGGCCCGGGCCGGAGAGGACTCCACGTGTCACGTGCAACCGGGGCGGCGATCGGAGACGCGGCCATCGTGCCGCGTGCGTCCCGTGCTCAGCCCCCGGCGAACGCGCTGCTGGCCGGCCTCGCGGCGCTCGTGGCCGCGCTCGTCCTCGTCTCGCTCGTCCTCGGGCCGTACCACCTCGGCTGGGGCGATGTCTTCGCGGCGCTCACGGGGAGCGTGGACGGCGCCGGCGCCACGCCGCTCGCGCGGCTCCATCACACGGTGATCTGGCAGATCCGGCTGCCGCGCCTGCTGCTGGTGGTGCTCGTCGGCCTCGCGCTGCCGGTGACCGGCGCCACCTACCAGGGCGTCTTCCGCAACCCGCTGGTCGATCCCTTCATCCTCGGCGTGGCCTCGGGCGCATCCTTCGGCGCCGGCCTGGCGCTGCTGCTGCCCGGGTTTCCCGCCAGCCTGCAGGTGGGCGCGTTCGCGGGCGGCCTGCTGGCGGTCGCCATCGCCTACGGCGTGGCGCAGCATGACGGCCGGGAATCGGTGGCCAGCCTCCTGCTCGCCGGCATCGTCACCAACGCGCTCTTCCAGGCGGCGTTGTCCACCGTGAAGTACGTGTCGGACGACCAGGCGCTGCGCGCGATCGTGTTCTGGGCGATGGGTGGTTTCTACAACGCGTCGTGGACCGACGTGGCGATCGCGGCGCCGGCGGTGCTTGCCGGCGTGCTCGTGCTCTGGGGCGCCGCCTGGCGCCTCAACGTGCTCTCGGTCGGCGACGACGAGGCGCGCACGCTCGGGGTCGATCCGGGGCGCGTGCGCTCGCTGCTGGTCGTGGTGGCCACGCTCGTCACCGCCATCTGCGTATCGCTCTCAGGGGTGGTCGCCTGGGTCGGGCTCATGGTGCCGCACGCGGTGCGGCGGTTCGTCGGCGCCGACCATCGCGTGCTCATCCCCGCCTCGGCACTGGCGGGCGCGGCGTTCCTGCTCGTCTGCGACGATGTGGCGCGGCTGGCGACGCACGCCGAGCTGCCCATCGGCATCGTCACGTCGCTGATGGGCGCGCCCTACCTGCTCGTGCTGGCGAGAGGCCGGGGCGGCTGGTGGGGAGGCCGGTCATGAGCGGCCTCGTCGTCGACCGGCTGCACGCCGCCTACGGTCGCACGCCGGTCCTGCGCGGCGTGTCGTTTGCCGCCGCGCCGGGCGAGATCGCGGTGCTCTTCGGACCCAACGGCTGCGGCAAGACGACGCTGTTCCGCTGCTGTCTCGGCCTCGTGCGGACGACCGCGGGCCGGGTCCTCGCCAGCGGCCGCGACACCAGCACTCTGGGTGTCCGCGAGCGGGCGCGCCTGATGGCCTACGTGCCCCAGGAGCACGGCCTGCCGTTCCCCTACCACGTGCGCGACGTCGTGCTGATGGGGCGCACGCCGCACGTGGGCGCATGGCGCCTGCAGCCGGGCCAGGCCCACGAGGCGATCGCCATGACGGCGCTCGAACGTCTGGGCATCGCGGATCTCGCCGGGCGCCGATACACCGAGCTGTCGGGCGGTCAGCGCCAGCTCGTGCTGATCGCGCGCGCCCTCGCGCAGGCGGCGCCCGTGATGCTGCTCGACGAGCCGACGTCCCACCTCGACTACCGCAACCAGATCGCGATCTGGCGCACGCTGCGCGCCCTGGCGGCCGGCGGCATCACGCTGGTGGTCTGCACCCACGACCCCAACCACGCGGTGTGGTTCGGCGACCGCGTCGTGGTGCTGCACGAGCATCGCGTGCTCGCAAACGGGCCGCCGTCCGCGGTGTTCATCGACGGGGCGCTCGACCGCGTGTACGAAGACCACTGCACGGTGGCGGCCCTGGACGGCACCCACGTGGTGGTCCCGCGGGGCCTGGGGGCAGGCGCCTCATGAGATCCGCCCGCCGATGCGTCGCGGCGGCCGCGCTCCTGCTCGCGTCGGCCGCCTGCCAGCCGCGCGCCGCCGTCCCGGCCTCCGCCGCCGTCCCGGCGCGGGCGACGCGGATCGTGCGCGACGGCCGTGGCGTCGACGTGCGCATCCCGCGCGAGGTGCGGCGCATCGCGACGATCAGCGACGGACTGATCGAGGCGGTCCTGCTCGCGGTTCACGCGCCGGTGGACGTGGTGGCCGTCGGGTCGACCTGCCTCACCAGGAACTTCAAGTACAGCTTCGAGACACGAGACGGCCAGCGCTACACCTACGACGGCGGGCGGACGCCGGCCGCCGTGCTGTGGCCCGACCTTGCGAAGGCCCCGGTCGTCGCCATGTCCGGTACCGAGATCAACCTGGAGCAGCTCGCGCGGACCGCGCCCGACGTGCTCCTGATCCACGCGGGCTGCTGCACGACCAACTGGCGTGCCGGCGACCGCGAGAGGATGGCGCCCACCCTCGCGCGCCTCGAGGCCCTGGGCATCCCGACGCTCGTGCTCGCCGGCCCGCACTTCACGGGCGAACCATCGGACGAGGCCTTCGTCTCGGCGATCCGCACCATCGGCGCCGTCGTGGACCGCGAACCAGCCGCCGCGTCGCTCGCCAGCCGGTTGACCGACGAGGTGGCGTGGATCCGCGAGCGCACGGCCGGCGTCGCCGGCGACCGCCGGCCGCGGATCCTGATCTTCGGGCTGTCGCCGGCCGTCCGGCGGCAAGGCGGTGCCGGCAGCGTGGCCGGGCGGCGCACCATCGAGTCGTGGCTGCTCGAGCGCGTGGCCAACGCCCGCAACGCCTTCGAGGAGGACGTCTACAGCCGCGACGTGAACGCGGAGCACGTCCTGGCGCTCGACCCGGATGCCGTGCTGCTGCCCACGGCCGCCGGTTTCCACCCGGTGCGCGAAATCCTCGAAGGTCCGGCGTTCTCCACGCTGCGGGATCTGCCCGCCCTCCGGCGCGCGCGGGTCGCTTCCCTCCCGTGGACCCCGTGTAACTGCGACAAGCGACTGGAATATCCCCTCGACGCCCTCGTGATGGCGAAGCTGGCGTACCCGGACCGCTTCGGCGACGTGGACCTCGCGGCGCACGCCGAGGCGTTGCTCGGACGCATCTATCAGGTGGATGCGGCAACGGCAGGGCGCCTGCGACGCGCCCTGTGGATCGACGACGCGACGGCCGACTGACGCCGTCCCGACACCGGCTGGAGCATCCGGACATGGCCAGAACCTCACGTCGCGCCCTGAAGGCCGCCGCGCCCGCCGACCGGGGCCTCGAGCGCGTCAGCCTCGCGATCGAGCCGGCGCTGCTGCAGGAGTTCGACCGGCTGCTTGCCGCGCGGGCGCTCGGCAACCGGTCGGAGGCGATGCGCGATCTCATGCGCAAGCGGCTCGTGGAGGATCACGCCGCCGACGACCGCGGGCACGGCGTGGGCACGCTGACGCTGGTCTACGACCACGATCAGCGCGAGCTCTCGGATCGTCTGGTCGAGGCCGGGCACGCGCACCACGCCAACGTCCTGGCGACGATGCACGTGCACCTGGACTCGCACCTGTGCCTCGAGGTCCTGGCGCTGCAGGGGCCCGTGGCGACGCTGCGCGCCTTCGCCGATCGGGTACTCGGCCTGAAGGGCGTGCTCCACGGGCAGCTCGTGCTCAGCTCGACGGCCGTCTGGGCGGGGCGCCCCGCGCGACCGCATCGGCACCGCGCGGAGGGTGTCGCACGCGCCGGGCGGTGAGAGCGCCGGTGGTTTCCGAACCTCCGGCCGGGCGCCAGCCCGGCGGCGGGCGCGCCATCCCATCCTTTCTCTACAATGGTGGCGCCTGGCGGACGCCGTGCGGCGCCGCGGGGCGGGCTGGCATCGGGACGTCCGGCGTGTGGCCGGCGCCCCTCGCCCGTCCTGCGGCCGGCGGGTACGGCGCCGGCGTGTGCGCGTGGGGTGGTGATCGGCGCCGCCCGCGCGGCGTCGTGTCCTGATCCTGCCGATCCCTGTCCTGGCGCCCGTTCGCGGGCGAGACGTTCGAGGCGACACTCATGGCGTTCCCCCCTCCCGTCCACGAGCCCCACAAGGTGAAGACCATCCGGCCGATCGCGTTTCCGTCGATCGAGCAGCGCAAGCGCAACCTGGCGGCCGCGCACTTCAACCTGTTCGGTCTGACGCCCCGTCAGGTGGTCTTCGACATGGTGTCGTACGGCGCCGGGGCGATGACGCAGGAACAGCTCGCTGGCGAGCTCGTCGGCGACGAGGCCTACGCCGGGGCGCGCAACTTCGAGACGTTGAACGCGGCCATCACGCGCGTGCTCGGCCAGACCTGCGTCTGCCCGACCCACAACACGCTCGGGGCGGTCAAGCTGCTGCTGCGCGCCTTCGCGCGCAGCGGGCAGTCGCTGCCGAGCAACGCCCGCGGGCGCGTCGATCTCCACGCGCCGCGCGGCATCGAGATCCGCGACGCGCGCGATCGCACCGAACCGGTGTTCACCGGTAACTTCGACCTGGGGCGGCTGGCCGCGCTCATCGAGGAAAGCCGGCCGCCGTTCGTCGGCGCGCAGGCGTTTGCCGACGGCCAGCACCCGTTCAGCCTCGCCAACCTGCGGGCCGTGCGCGAGCTGTCGGATCGCCACGGCCTGCGGCTCGTGCTCGACGTCTCGCGCGTGGTCGAGAACGCCTGGTACATCCAGCGTCACGAGGCCGGCATGGCCGGGCGCACGATCGCCGAGCTCGTCCGGCTGATCGCCAAGACCGCCCACATCGTGCTGATGGACGGCGCGCAGGATCCGCGCGCCAACACCGGCGGGTTCCTCGCCACCGACAATCCGGCCGATCACGAGCACTTCATCAACGACGTCGTCGTCTTCGAAGGCCTGCACACCTACGGCGGCATGGCCGGGCGCACCATGGAGGTGCTCGCGCGCGGCTTCGACGAGATGTGCGACGAGACCACGGTGCAGTGGGCCATGCAGCAGACCGAACGCTTCAGCGCCAGGCTGCGCGACGCCGGCGTGCCGATCGAGCGCGGCTGCGACGGCGCCTACGTGAAGGCGGATGCGTTCCTGCCGCATGCCGTCCACTACCCGGCGCACGCGCTCGCCAGCGCGCTCTACCAGACGTCGGGCGTGCGCGCGCTCGTGCAGGGGCTGGTCGGGCGCGACCAGCTGCTGCCCGTGCAGATTCCGCGGCTGGCGATGACCAGCACGCAGCTCGACCAGGTGGCCGACGCGGTGATCGCGCTCTACCACCAGCGCCAGCACGTGCCCGCGCTCGAACTCGAACGCGGCGGCGAGTGGCACGACCAGCTGCGCTTCCGGTCGGTGTTCGCCGACCTCGAGGCTTTCGCCTTCGACTGCGAGCCCTGGGTGATCCACACGCTGGAGCCCATCGCGCGCACCACCCGCGAGCAGCGCGAGCGCGCGATCGTCGAGGCGGGATGGAACACCTTCCTGCTGCGATCGGCCGAGGTCACGATCGACCTCCTGACCGACTCGGGCACCACGGCGATGTCCACCGATCAGTGGGCCGCCTACGACGCGGCGCTGCCGACGCCGGCCACCAGCGAGGCCTACCTCGAGTTCGCCGCCGCCGTGCGCGACGCCTACGGCTACGAATTCGTCCTGCCGACGCACCAGGGCCGGGCGGCCGAGCAGATCCTCTCCGAAGTGCTGATCCGTCCTGGCCAGATCGTGCCGGGCAATATGTACTTCACCACGACGAAGGTGCACCAGGAGCTGGCCGGCGGCGTGTTCGTGGACGTCATCGTGGACGAGGCGCACGATCCCGCCTCCGACTTCCGCTTCAAGGGCAACATCGATCTCGGCAAGCTCGACGCGGCGGTGCGCGAGCACGGCGCGTCACAGGTGGCTTACGTCTCCTTCGAACTGTCGGTGAACATGGCCGGCGGCCAGCCGGTGTCGATGGACAACCTGCGCGAGGTGTACGCCTACTGCGGCGCGCGCGGCATCCCGGTGCTGTTCGACGCGACGCGCGCGGTGGAGAACGCCTACCTGATCCAGAAGCACGACGCGCGCTTCCGTGCGACCCGCGTGAAGGACATCCTGCGCGAGATGATGCTCTACGGCGACGGCGCCACCGTGTCGGGCAAGAAGGACTTCCTGATCAACATCGGCGGCCTGCTCACGTTCAAGGACAACGCCGAGTGGGCGCGCCAGGCCGAGGCCCGGCTGCGCATCTACGAAGGCGGCGTGCACGACGGCGGGCTTCCCGCGGCCGACCTGGCGGCCATGGCACAGGGAATCCGGGAGATGGTCGACGACCGCTACATCCGCGCGCGCGTCGAGCAGGCGGTGCGGCTGGCGGCGTGGCTCGAGGCCGAGGGCATCCCGGTGGTCGAGCCCACCGGCAGCCACGCGGTCTTCCTCGATGCGCGACGCTTCCTCCCGCACATCGACCAGGACGAGTATCCGGCGCAGCGGCTGGCCGGCGAGATCTACGTCGAGAGCGGCGTGCGCGCCATGGAGCGCGGCAACGTCTCGAAGGGGCGCGGTCCCGACGGCCACAACTGCCGGCCGGCGCTCGAACTGGTGCGCCTGACGCTGCCCCGCCGCGTCTACACCGACGATCACCTGCGCGCGGTCGCCGACGGGATCATCCGCGTCTGGCGCCGCCGGCACGACATCGGCGGCCTGCGGTTCGTCTACGAACCGAAGGAACTGCGCTTCTTCCAGGGCCGGTTCGAGCCGCTGGCGGCCGGGTCCACGCCGTAGGCCGGGCCGGCCCGGCCATGAAGCCCCGCGACTTCACACGCCTCGGCATCCCGCCAGGACGCTGCGCCGACGCCGCCCGCCGCGCGATCCAGGCCGCGCGCAAGGCCAGGCGCGGCGGCGAGCGCGCGCTCGACGAGTTGCGCCGCGTGGCGGCCGCGCCCGCCGGCTACGTGGAGGACGGGACGTTCGGCGAGCTGGCGCGGCTGCTGGTGGATCACGCCAGGGCGCGCGGCCGCTTCACGCCGCGCGACCAGGCCGCGCCCTGCCGGATCTGGGGCGAGGGCCTCGAGCCCGATGCCGTCAGGCAGATGCAGAACGCCTGCTCGCTGCCGGTGGCGGTGGCCGGCGCGCTCATGCCCGACGCCCACGTCGGCTACGGCCTGCCGATCGGCGGCGTGCTCGCCACCCGCGATGCCGTGATCCCGTACGCCGTCGGCGTCGATATCGCATGCCGCATGAAGATGACGGTGCTCGACCTGCCGTTGCGCGCGCTCGCCGACGATCAGGATCGCCTCACGAAGGCGATCGAGCGCGAGACGCGGTTCGGCGTCGGCGCCACCTTCAGGCAGCGGCGCAATCACGAGGTGATGGACGCCGACTGGAAGGTGACGCGGCTCACCGCCAGCCTCAAGGACCGCGCCTGGTCGCAGCTCGGCACCAGCGGGAGCGGCAACCACTTCGTGGAGTTCGGCCGGCTCGTCGTCAGCGACGCCGCGGCCGGCCTGCCGCCGGGCGAGTACCTCGCGCTGCTGAGCCACTCGGGCAGCCGTGGCACCGGCGCGCAGGTGGCGCAGTTCTACAGCCGCGTCGCGCGCGAGGCGCACCCGGAGCTGCCGCGCGAGCTCGCGCACCTGGCGTGGCTCGACCTCCGATCGGAGCCGGGACAGGAATACTGGGCCGCGATGGAGCTGATGGGCCGCTACGCCGCCGCCAACCACGCGTTGATCCACGCCCACATGGCGCGGGCGCTGGGCGTCGACGTGCGGCTCGACCTCGAGAACCATCACAACTACGCGTGGCGCGAACGCCACCGGCTGCCCGATGGCAGCGAGGCCGAGGTCATCGTGCACCGCAAGGGCGCCACGCCAGCCGGCGCGGGCGTGCTCGGCATCATCCCTGGCTCGATGGTGGCGCCAGGCTACATCGTCCGGGGCCTCGGCGTGGCGGCCTCGCTCAACTCGGCCAGCCACGGCGCCGGCCGGCGCATGAGCCGGACGCGCGCGAAGGAGCTGTTCACCTGGGACTTCGCGCGGCGCCACCTGAAGGCGCACGGCGTGACGGTCATTTCCGCTGGGCTCGACGAGCTGCCGATGGCCTACAAGGACATCGACGAGGTGATGGCCGCGCAGCGCGAGCTCGTGGAGCCGCTGGCGCGCTTCGAGCCACGGCTCGTCAAGATGGCGCCGGCCGGCGAGCCGCCCGAAGACTGATCCGAAGCGATCGTCCTTTCCCCTGGAACTCACCGTGACCGTGCCCCCAGACCCCCTGCTCGACGAGCTCGAGCGCGACATGGAGCCGGCGGCAGCCGCCGCCTTCCTCGCGCTCGTCACCGACTACCTCGCCGGCACGCGCACCGGGGACGGCCCGGTGTCCACCGCGCGAACGCCCGGGGAACTCGCGGCGCGCCTCGCCGAGGCGCTGCCCGCCGAAGGGCGGCCGCTCGCCGACGTGATCGCGCGCCTGCGCGCCGACGTCCTGCCCGACTGCAACCGGCTGGCGCACCCGCGCGCGATGGGCCACCAGGTATCGGCACCGCTTGGCGCGGCGGTGTGGACCGAGGCGCTCACCGCGGCCCTCAACCAGTCGGCGGCGGTGTGGGAGATGTCGCCCGTCGGAACGATCCTCGAGCTGCAGGTCATCCGGTGGATGAGCGAGCTGGCTGGCCTCGGGCCATCGGCCGGCGGCACCTTCACCTCTGGCGGCACCGAAGCCACCTTCGCGGGCCTGCTCGCCGCGCGGCACGCGGCGTTGCCCGACGCGTGGGCGCGCGGCGTCGGCGCCGACCCGCCGGTGGTCGTCTGCGGCGAGCACGCGCACTACGCCGTCGGCCGGGCGGTGGGCGAACTGGGCCTGGGAGCGGCCAACGTCGTGGTGGTGCCCTCGCGCGGGTTCACGATGAGCGTCGACGCGCTCGCGGAGACGCTCGACGGCCTGCGCGCGGCCGCCCGCCGCGTGATGGCCGTGGTCGCCACGGCCGGCACCACGGCCACGGGCTCGTTCGACGACCTCGACGCCATCGGGCGGCTGTGCGAGCAGCACGGGCACTGGCTGCACGTCGACGCCGCGCACGGCGGCTCGGCGCTGTTCTCGACCGCTCACCGGCACCGGATGGCGGGAGTGGGGCGCGCGCGGTCGGTGGCCTGGGATCCGCACAAGATGATGCTGCTGCCGCTCTCGGCGGGCGTCGTGCTGGTGCGCGAGCAGCGCGATCTCGACGCCGCCTTCGCCCAGCAGGCCCCCTACCTCTTCCACGTGCGGGAAGACGGGCGCGTCTGGGATCAGGGCGTACGCAGCTTCGCGTGCTCGCGCCGCGTCGATGCCCTGAAGGTCTGGGTCGCGATCCAGCGGTTCGGCGCGACGGGGCTGGGCCGGATCTACGACCGCCTCTGCGCGACGGCCGGCGCCCTGCACGACGCCGTGGTGGCGCGGCACGACTTCGAGGCGATTCACGAGCCGGAATCCAACATCGTGTGCTTCCGCTACACCGGCAGCCGCCGCCTCGACGAGGCCGCACTCGACGGGTTGAACCTGCGGCTGCGTGAGGAATTCAATCGCGGCGGCGACGGGTGGATCACGACGACGGTGCTCGGCGGCTGCCGCGTGCTGCGCGCCACGGTGATGAACCCGCGCACGACGGCCGTCGATCTGGCGTGCGTGCTCGACGGGTTGGCTGAGGTCGGCGCCCGTCTCGCCGGCGACGCGTGAAGGCCGGGCGTGCGCGGCCTCTGCGGATCAGCGCTGCGCGATCGCCCGTTCGATTTCCACGAACGCGATCTCGGCGCCGGTGGCCAGCCGGACGTCGATGCCGGCCGACGAAGGGGTGTCGTCCGGGTTGATCTCCACCGTGAGGGCGCCATGGCGGCGCGCCACGTCGAGCAGGCCCGCCGCCGGGTAGACGACCGACGAGGTGCCGGCGGTGAAGAAGACGTCGCAGTCGGCCGCGTCCAGGCAGTGCTGGAGGATGTCCTCGTCCAGGGCTTCTCCGAACCAGACGACGCCCGGCCGGAGCGGCCTGCCGCAGTGCGGGCAGGGAGGCGGCAGCGCCGCGAACGGCACCGTGTCGTCGCGCCACCGGCGCGGTGCGGCGCGGCACGCGTTCCAGCACCCGACGTCCCACAGCGATCCGTGCATGCGCAGCACGTGCCGCGTGCCGGCCCGCTCGTGCAGGCCGTCGACGTTCTGCGTGACGAGCGTGAAGCGCGGGAAGCGCCGGCTCCACGCGGCGATCACGTCGTGGGCCGGGTTGGGATGACACGCGGCCACCTTCTGGCGGCGCCAGTCGTACCACTCCCAGACCAGGCGCGGGTCGCGCGCGAACGCGGCCGGCGTGGCCAGCTCCTCGGGACGGACGTTGCGCCACAGGCCTCCGGGCCCGCGGAACGTCGGCACGCCGCTCGCCGCCGACACGCCGGCGCCGGTCAGCACCGTGATGCGCGCGTCGGGGCACAGGGCGCGGAGGAGGCGGTCGGGCAGCGTCATCGGCGACCAGCATACCCGGCAGCGGGGTGTGATTGGTACCCTGGCACGTGGCCGGGCATTCCCCCGGCACATCGCGATCCATGCCGTCCGCTGCTGGTCCGCGCGGGCGCCGTCGCGGGCCGCGGGTTAGACTATCGGGACCGGCCGCCGCCGGGTGGTCCGTCAATCCTCTTCTGCGGGTGAAGCTCATGTCCACACCACACATCGCCGGATTCAGCGGTCGCCGCCTGGTGCCGCCGCCCGTCAACGAACCCGTTCGCGCCTACGCCCCCGGTTCGCCCGAGCGCGCGGCCATCAAGGCCCGCCTCGACGCGATGGCGGCCGAGAAGGTCGAGATGCCGCTCGTCATCGGCGGAAAGGACGTCCGCACCGGCAACCTCGGCGCCTCGGTGATGCCGCACGACCACGGTCACGTGCTCGGCGAGTACCACAAGGCCACGCCCGAGCTGGTGCGCGAGGCGATCGAATCGGCCAAGGCCGCCCAGAAGGAGTGGTCCACCTGGTCGTTCGAGGATCGCGCCGCGGTGATGCTGAAGGCGGCCGAGCTGCTCACCACCACGTGGCGCGACACGCTCAACGCCGCGACGATGCTGGGGCAGAGCAAGACGGTCTTCCAGGCCGAGATCGACTCGGCGTGCGAGATCATCGATTTCTGGCGATTCAACCCCTACTACGCGCAGGAACTGCTGGCCGAGCAGCCGCTGAGCGACCACACGATGTGGAACCAGCTCGAGTACCGCGGCCTGGAGGGGTTCGTCTACGCGGTGACGCCGTTCAACTTCACGTCGATTGCCGCGAACCTGCCCACCGCGCCGGCCCTGATGGGCTGCGCCGTCGTCTGGAAGCCGGCGAGCAGCGCCATGCTCTCGGCCCACTACATCATGCGGCTGCTGCAGGAAGCCGGCGTGCCGCCCGGCGTGATCAATTTCGTCGCGGGTGATTCCGGGATGATCTCGCGCGAGCTGCTCGCGCACCGCGATCTCGCCGGCGTGCACTTCACCGGCAGCACCGAGGTCTTCAACGACATGTGGAAGACCATCGGCGCCTCGATGTCCACCTACCGCTCGTACCCGCGCATCGTCGGCGAGACGGGCGGCAAGGACTTCATCGTCGCGCACGCCTCGGCCGACCCGCGGGCGCTCGCCGTGGCGATCGCGCGCGGCGGCTTCGAGTACCAGGGGCAGAAGTGTTCGGCGGTGAGCCGCGTCTACGTGCCGAAGTCGATCTGGAACGACGTGCGCGATCGCGTGGTGGCGATGCTCGACGACATGAAGATGGGCGACCCGCGCGACTTCCGGAACTTCGTCGGCGCCGTGATCGACCGGAAGGCGTTCGAGAGCATCTCGCGCTACGTCGAGCACGCCAAGCAGCACGCGACGATCCTCGCTGGCGGCGTCTGCGACGGCTCGAAGGGTTACTTCATCCGTCCCACGCTCGTGCAGACCGACGATCCCGCCTACAAGCTGCTGTGCGAGGAGATCTTCGGCCCGGTGGTCACCGCCTACGTCTACGACGATGCGAAGTGGGCCGAGACGCTGAAGCTCGTCGACGCCACGTCGCCGTATGCCCTGACGGGCGCGATCTTCGCGCAGGATCGGCAGGCGGTGCGCGAGGCGCAGTCGGCCCTGCGCAACGCGGCCGGCAACTTCTACATCAACGACAAGCCCACCGGCGCCGTCGTCGGGCAGCAGCCTTTCGGCGGCGCGCGCGCCTCGGGCACCAACGACAAGGCCGGGTCGAAGCTGAACCTGGTGCGCTGGAGCTCGGCCCGTGCGGTGAAGGAGAACTTCAGCCCGCCGCGCGACTACCGGTATCCGTTCATGGCGGAGGAGTAGGGGCCGGGCCGCGGGCCCGCGGGTCCGCGGCCGGCGGTTGTCGGCGGGCTGGCTGGTTTCCCGGCCGGCCCGTCCACTTACCCGTTCGCTTTCAGGATCTGCTCCGCTCCCCGGTTGAACAGGGCCGACCCCTCGAGGTTCTGTCCCCCGTCGGCCACCAGCACCGTGCCGGTCACGTAGGAGGCCAGCGGCGAGGCGAGCACGGCGCACATCTGGCCGATGTCGTCCACCGTGCCCAGCCGCTGCAGTGGCACCGCGTGCCGGATCTGCTCGAGGACCGCCGGGTTCGCCAGCCGCTTCATGCCCTCGGTGCCCTCGATGGGGCCCGGCACGATGCTGTTCACGCGGATGCCGTAGCGCCCCCATTCCAGCGCGAGGTTGCGCATCATCATGTCGATGCCGGCCTTGGCCGCCGCCACGTGCACCTGGAACGCGTAGGGCGTGTAGGCCTGGCCCGCCGAGACGTAGATGATGCAGCCGCGCGTGGCCTTCAGTTGCGCGAAGGCGGCGCGCGAGGCGTTGAAGGCGCCGAGCAGGTCGATGTCGACGACCGTCTTGAAGCCGTTCGCGGAGAGGCGTTCGGCGGGCACCAGGAAGTTGCCGGCCGCGCCGGCCACCAGCACGTCCATCGGCCCCAGGTCGGCCTCGCTCCGGGCGAAGGCCGCCTCGAGCGCCGCCATGTCGCGAACGTCTGCCGCGACGGGGCAGACGCGCGCGCCCAGGGCGCGCAGTTCGACGGCGGCCGCGTCGAGCTTCTCCTGCGTGCGGCCGCAGATGGCGAGGTTCGCGCCGAGCGCCGCGAAGTTCTTCGCGATGCCGAGGTTGATGCCGCTGCCGCCGCCGGTGACGAAGACGGTCCTGCCCTTGAAGAGGTCGTCCCTGAGGATGGCGGTGATCTGCATGCGCGGGCTCCAGTGCGGGCCGGGGGCGACCTCATTCTGTGCCGTCTCCGGCCGGCGCCGCCAGCTTCGGTGAGCGGACCGATCAGCGACGCCCGGCGACGGGCACCCAGGCCAGCACCACCCGCTGCACGGAGACGTTGGCCTTGGCTGGCGTGAGCGCGACCGCCGTCAGCGGACGCTGCGACGCGTCGGCGGCCGATCCGAGGGCCTCGAGATCGGCGCGCAGCTGCGCGTCGAGGTCCTCGATCCGCTGCCTGGCCGCCTCGACGTCTTCCCTGGCGCGCGTCACGTCGCTGCGCTGCTGGATGACCTGTCCCGCGCCGCGCGCCGCCGTGACGACCCGGCGGTTGCCGAGCAGCGCGCCCACCAGTGACACCCCGGCCTGCCACATCGAACCCGTCGCCTGGTTCTGCTCGCGGACCACGGCCTGCTCGGTCTTGCGCAGCTTCTCGGTCGCCGCCGCGAGCTTGGGCGCGTATTTCTCCTTGAGCTTGCCGGCGGCGGCATCGCGCCGCTCGCGCACGATCTGCTGCAGGCGGATCCGGAAGTCGCGCTCGCTCTCACCCGGAGCCGAGACGACGCCGGAATCCGCGTCCTTCATCAGGTCGAGCCGCTGCGTGGCGAACAGCCAGCGCGAGAACTCCTTCTCCCATTCCCCGTAGCTCTTCGCCCTGGCGGCCACCGCGGGCAGCGGATCGAAGGTGGCATCGGCCTCGGGGTCGCGGCCGAGATCGCCGAGGGCGACGTCGGTGGGGGTCACCGACTGCCAGTCGATCGGCTGGGGGCCGTCGCTCACCGTGGCGAGGACGCTGACCGTGCGCGCCTCGTTGATGCCGATCTTCGCGTCGGTGAACTGGACCGACCCCGCGCAGAAGACCTGCGGCTGGTAGCGCGGGGCGCCGAGCGCGCGCGACGCGACGAAGAACTGGGGCACGTCGGGTGGCAGCACCGGGCGCGTGGCGGCGGTGCCGGCAGCGGCCGGTGGGGGCGCCGGCGCGGGTGAGGTCGGCGGGGGCGGCGCCGCGGGCATCGCGGCGACAGGCCCCTGGACGGCAGGCGCCGGCACCGGCGGTGCGGGCACGGCCGGTGCCGCCTTGCGTGGCGCCATCAGCGTCCGGATCTGGTCGCGCGTGAGCGGGCCGGCGAGATACGACATCGCCCACCGCGTCTCGAACACCGTGGGCGCCGCGTCGTGCACGTTGTGCAGCAGGAAGACGCGCTTGCCGAGCGCCGAGAGCTGGCGGTCGACGTCGGCGCGGCTGAAGTGCCCGCCTGCGCTCAGCGCGCCCTCCAGGCCGTCGAGCACGCGCAGCTTGTCGCGCTCGGTCTGCAGCCGGCCCAGCAGCCAGGTGCCGATGTTCGACAGCGCCTTGTAGTCGAGGTCGACCGGGTTCTGCGTCGCCAGCACCAGCCCCACGCCGAAGGCCCGCGCCTGCTTCAGCAGCGTCAGCAGGGGCGCCTTCGATGGCGGGTTCGCCGAAGGGGGCAGGTAGCCCGTCAGCTCGTCCATGTAGAGGATGGCGCGCAGGCTCGTCGTCCCCGCCTGCCGCCGCATCCACGACACCACCTGTCCGCACAGGATCGACACGAAGAACATGCGCTCGGCGTCGTTGAGGTGCGCGATGGAGACGACCGAGATCCGCGGGCGTCCCTCGGGTGTGTAGAGCAGCTGGCCGACGTCGAGCGGCTCACCCTCGAGCCAGGTGGCGAAGGAGGGTGAGGCGAGCAGGTTGTTGAGCCGCAGCGCCAGGGCGAACCGGTCTTTCGCGGGGAAGAAGGCGTCCAGGTCGATCACGCCCACCTTCTGCACCGGCGGCGACTGCACGCGGCCGATCAGCGCGGCCAGATCCATCGTCTCGCCACCGCGCCAGGCGGCCGTCAGGATGGTCGACAGCAGGATGTGCTCGCGGCTCGTGACGGGATCCGCGTCGATGCCGGCCAGCGTGAGCAGTCCCGACACCACCGTGTTCACGCGTTCGGCGAGCAGTTCCTGGTCGGCGAGCTGGTCTGGCGGCGGCGGCTCGAACGACCTGAGGATCGACAGCGGCAGCCCGGCGTTGCTGCCGGGCGTGTAGAGCGCGAAGTCGGCGCTGTCGCGCAGGCGCTGGATGCGCGCGCCGTCCTGCCCCCACCGCGCCAGTCCCGTCCGCCACATCTCGGCCTGGGACGCGGCGAAGTCGTCCACGCTCATCTGCTTCCGCGCGGCTTCCGCCGCGTCGACCCAGGGGCGGAACGAGGCTGGCGACAGGTCGGGGAAGGTCAGCAGCAGGTTGCCGAGATCGCCCTTCGGGTCGATGGCAATCGCCGGCACGCCGTCGATGGCGGCCTCCTCGAGCAGATCGAGGCCGAGCCCCGTCTTGCCGCTGCCCGTCATGCCGATGATGGCGGCGTGCGTCACCAGATCGCGCGAGTCGTAGAGCACGGGGCTCTCCCCGGTGCTGCGCGTCGCGGGATCGTGGTGGCGCCCGAGGTAGAACACGCCGAGCTTCTCGAAGTCCTGCACGTGACGATCTCCGGGCATTGGGCGGACCGAAGGGCCCCGGTCGCCATTCTCGCACCATCCAGCCTCGCTGTTGAGCCCGAGCCGGCCGCGAGCCGCCGGTGTCCGCCCGTGGCCGGCGCGGCCCCGCCGCCGGGGCGGCCAGGCGGGCCGGCCCGTCTCGTCGCCGCGGGAGGCGCCACATCCACGTTGCGTCGGGTCGGCGCAGCAGGCAGCATACGTGTGGCCGCCATGCCGGCGGCCGCGATCCCGCACACGCCGCCTGTCCGCCCATGACCCTGCCGCCTTCCCCGGATGCTTCCGCCCAGGCCGCTTGCGCTGATCGTCGCGCGCTGCCGCGCGGCTTCGTGCCGTGGGCCGCCGCGCTGGCGCTGCTCAGCCTGTTCACCGCCGCGTACCTGTATGTCATCTATCGCGGGCACGCGCCGATTGGCTGGCCCGAGGCGCTGCTGTCGGGCTTCGCCACCTGGTGCCCGTGGCTCGTCCTTGGCCCGGGCGTGCTCTGGCTGTCGCGGCGCTTCCCCTTCGAACCGGGACGCTGGCGCTGGTCGCTCCTGGTGCACGTGCCGGCCAGCGTGGCCTTCGGGGTGGCGCACGGGGTGCTGCGCTGGATGGTGGGGCCGCTGGTCGACTCGAGGCCGATTCCGCTCGACCGGATCGTCGTCGGCCAGCTCCTGCTGACCGTCCTCTCCTACGTCGTGCTCGTGGCGGCCTTCGAGGCGGCCGTCAACTATCGTCGTTATCGCGAGCGCGAACTGCGCGCCTCGCAGCTCGAGGCGCACCTGGCACAGGCGCAGCTGGAGATGCTGCGCATGCAGTTGCACCCGCACTTCCTGTTCAACACGCTGCACGCCATCTCGACGCTCATCCACCGCGATCCCGAGGCGGCCGACGAGATGGTGAGCCAGCTCAGCGACCTGCTGCGCATGACGCTCGACAACGTCGGGAAACAGGAGGTGACCCTGCGGGAGGAACTCGACTTCGTCCAGCGCTACGTCGACATCCAGCAGACGCGCTTCCAGGACCGCCTGCGCGTCACGCTCGACATCGATCCCGAGACCCTCGATGCCCGGGTGCCGAACCAATTGCTGCAGCCGCTCGTAGAGAATGCCATTCGCCACGGCCTCGACGGCCGGCCGTCGGGCGGCAGCATCGGCATCGCGGCCCGGTTGATGAGCGGCGGCGACCTCCAGGTGACCATTCGCGACGACGGCGACGGCGTGCCCGCCGGCTCGTCCAGGCCCGAGGGCATCGGCCTGGGGAACACCCGGGCCCGGCTGCGGCAGATCTACGGCCCTGACGCATCGCTCGAATTGGCCAATGGCCGGGAAGGTGGAGCCATCGTCACCGTGCTGATCCCACGGGCGTTGTCAGCCGGCTGTCGTGCCCCGCGACATCCGAGTGGAGGACTCGCATGAGCATCCGGGTCTGCATCGTCGACGACGAGCCGCTCGCCCGCGAGCGGATCCGGTCGCTGCTCGAGCAGGAGCCCGACGTCGAAGTGGCGGGCGAGGCTGGCGACGGGGCCAGCGCCATCGGCCTGATCCGCCGGGAACGGCCCGATCTCCTGTTCCTCGACGTCCAGATGCCGGGCACCGACGGGTTCGGGGTGCTCCGGGCGCTTGGCAGCGACGTGTCGCCGGTCGTCGTCTTCGTCACCGCGTACGACCATTACGCCCTGCAGGCTTTCGACGTCCATGCGCTCGACTACCTCCTGAAGCCGTTCAACAGCCGCCGCTTCAGGAAGGCGATGCAGCGTGCGCGCGCCGAGCTCTCGCGCGAGCGTCCGCCCGAGATGACCCAGCACCTGCTCTCGCTGATCGAGAACCTCCGTTCGGGCCGGCAGTCGGCCGATCGCATCGTGCTGAAGAGCGCCGGCCGCGTCTCGTTCCTCAAGGTGGACGAGGTGGACTGGGTGGAGGCCGAGGGCAACTACGTCCGACTGCACGTCGGCGCGCAGTCGCACCTGCTGCGCGAGACGATGAAGAGCATCGAGAGCCGGCTCGACCCCGACCGGTTCATCCGCATCCATCGCTCCACGATCGTCAACGCCGATCGCATCAAGGAACTGCACCCGCTGTTCCACGGCGAGTTCGCCGTGATCCTCCACGATGGCACCCGGCTCGCCGCCAGCCGCGGGCCCGACAACAAGCTGCGACGCCTGCTGGATGCCTCGAAGTAGGCGCGTGCGGCAGTCGAACGGGTGCATCGCGCGCCGGCGCGTTCCGACCTGTGCTTGAATACGGCCCGGAGGTGCCGTCGTGAAGGCCCATCGTGTGCGTTCAGGGGCGCTCGCCCTCGCTGCCGTCCTCGCGATGGCCGTTACCGCCGCCGCCGACCCGCTGCCCGGCCGATCGCCGCGCATCGTGGACTACCGGATCGACGTGAGCCTCGACACCGGCGAGAAGACGCTGCAGGGGCAGCAGCACGTCACCTGGCGCAACCCGTCGGCCGAGCCCGTCGCCGATCTCTGGTTCCACCTCTACCTGAACGCGTTCAGCAACTCCGAGAGCACGTTCATGCGCGAGACGCGCCAGTCGGGCGGCGTGCGCGCCTCGGCGATGTCCGATCAGGGGTGGGGCCGGATCGACGTGACGTCGATGCGGCTGGCCGACGGCACCGACATCGCGCCCGCGATGACCTTCGAGGCCCCCGACGATGGCAACCGCGAGGATCGCACGCTGGCGCGGGTGCCGCTGCCCGTGGCGGTCGCGCCCGGCGGCACGATCGCGCTCGACATCACGTTCACGGCGCGCCTGCCGCGCGTGATGGCCCGGACGGGCTACGCGGGCGATTTCTACTTCGTCGGCCAGTGGTTCCCGAAGCTGGCGGTCTACGAGCCGGCGGGCGTGCGGGGCCGCGGTGCCGGCGGCTGGAACGCGCACCAGTTCCATGCCACCAGCGAGTTCTACGCCGACTTCGGCCGCTACGACGTGTCGATCCGCCTGCCCTCGCGCTTCATCGTCGGCGCCACCGGACGCCGCACCGGCGTCACGACACACGAGGACGGCACCACGACGCACACCTTCGCGCAGGACGACGTGCACGACTTCGCGTGGACCGCCGATCCGCGCTTCATCGAGCAGGTGCACACCTTCTCGGCCTCGCGGGATGTCACGCCGGAGGAGTATGCCGGGACCGCGCGGCTGGTCGGCCGGAGCCTGGACGAGGTGAAGCTCACCGACGTCGAGATCCGCCTCCTGGTGCAGCCGATCCACCTGCCGCAGGCGTCACGCTACATCGAGTCGGTGAAGGCGGCGATCAAGTGGTTCGGGCTGTGGTACGGCCGCTATCCGTATGCGACGCTCACGGTGGTCGATCCCGCGCCCGAAGGCGGTGAGGCCGGCGGCATGGAGTATCCCACGATCATCACCGGCGGCACCTCGTTCGTCCTCAACCGCTGGCCGCTCGCCGGCCTGCGCGTCGTGGAGCAGGTGACGGTGCACGAGTTCGGCCACCAGTTCTGGTACGGACTGGTCGCCAGCAACGAGTTCGAGGAGGCCTGGCTGGACGAGGGCTTCAACTCGTTCTCGACCGCCGAGGCGCTCGATCGGACGTACGGCGCCGATCGTTCGGTGGTCGACATCCCCGGCCTGCGCCTCGGGACGCTGACGCTGGCGCGCATGCAGAACGCACCGAGGCTGCTCCCGCAGCGGGTGCGGCAGCTCGCCTGGTCGTATCCGGAGGGCTACGGGTTCCACACCTACACGAAGCCGGAACTGCTGCTGCGCACGCTCCAGCGGCTGCTCGGCGAGGAGACGATGGCGCGCGTGATGCGCACCTATCACGAACGGTGGCGGTTCCGGCATCCGTCGAGCGATGACTTCTACGCCGTGGCCAGCGAGGTGAGCGGGCGCGACCTGACGTGGTTCTTCCGCCAGGCGGTCGAGGGCAGCGAGGTGCTCGACTACGAGGTGAGCCGGGTCAGCGTGCGGCGCGTGCCCGCGCGCGAGGGCTGGTTCGAGGGGCCGGAGGGCGCCGCGCTGGAGAAGGCGCCCGAAGACGACGCGGCCGGCACCACGACGTGGCGCAGTACGATCGTCGTGCGGCGGCGCGGCGGGTTCGTCTTCCCCCTTCAGATCGCGTTGAAGTTCGAGGGGATGCCGGAGGAGCGGGTCTCCTGGGACGGCCGTGACCCGTTCACGCAACTGGTGTTCGACCGTTCCGAGCGCCTCGAGTGGGCCGAGGTCGATCCCGACCGGACGATGGTGCTCGACGTCGACTGGCTGAACAACGCGCGGCGCGTCACGCCGGACACACGGGCCGCGGCCCGGTGGACGTCGCACTGGTGGTTCCTGGTTCAGCAGGCGATCGCGGCCATCGGATGGTGAGCGGGGCTCGCGCGCCGGCGTCCGGCTCCCACGCGGCCGCCTCCCTGGGGTTGTGTCGGACCGGTAGGATGTGACGATGCTGAGATCCCTGACGACGGGCGCGCGCACGGCGCTGAGGGAACCGTGGCTGGCCGCGCTGCTGTGGACGTGGAGCGCGGCGCTGGCCCTGGCGGCCGCGCTGCCGGCCGGCGTGTGGCTGTCTCGCGGCCTGGCGTTTCGCCCGCGCGGCGACGTGCTGCTCGATGGCTTCAGCTGGGACGTGTTCAAGGAACTGACGCATTACGACGCGTCCTCCGTGGTCGCGCTGCTGGGATGGGCGGCGCTCGGCCCAATCGTCCTGTCGGCGGTCGCCGGCGCGCTCGTCAACGGCGGCACGATCGAAGCGATCTGGCCGCGCCAGGAGGGACCCGACCCGCGGCCGCGCCTGCACCGCTTCTTCCGCGGCGCGGGCCGGTTCTTCCTGGTGAATCTCCGGCTGCTCGTGCTCTCCGGCCTGGGGGCCTTCATCCTCCTCCTCTCGCTGCAGGCCGTGGCCTCGGTGTTCTCGCGCAGTGTCGACGACACGCAGGTGGAGCTGCTGGGGTGGGTGGGTCTGCTGCTGCCACCTGTCGTGACCGCCTGCGTCGCGATCGCGTGGGCGACGGTGCTCGACTTCGCCCGCCTGCGCGTGGTGGCCACCGATGGCCGGAGTGCCGTCGCCGCGCTGCGGTGGGCGCTGCCGTTCGTCGCGCGTCACCCAGCCGGCACGGTGGGGATCTGGGCGGTGCCATCGTTGCTGAGGCTGGGGCTGGCGCTGGCCGGGGCGATGCTGGTGCCGTACGTGCCCGCGCACGGCTGGGGCGTCATCCTGGCTACGGTCGTGACCCAGCAGCTGCTCGTGCTGATCGGCGCGTTCGTCCGTGTGGGCACCGTGGCCGCCGAGGTGCGCTACGCATCGGAGCGGGGCGTGGCCGGAACCGCGCCTTCGGTCCCGGCCGGCGAACCCGAGCCACCGCCCGACGGTGCGGAATCACCCGTGTCCTGACTGTTGGCCGAGAGTTCGTCCAGCAGGCTGGCGATCGCCTCCTGATGGCGAGCCAGCGCGCGCGCGGCGCGCGATGAGAGTCGCTGCAGGGCCAGGTAGCTGCGCACCGTCTCGAGGACGGCGACCTCGCGTTCCCAGGCCCACAGCGTCGCGACGGCGAGCAGCGGTTGCGCCAGTCCGGCCGCCCACCCCCACGTCGCGCCGGCGCGGGCGGCAACGGTGACGCCGATCGCCGCCATCCAGAGCGGGTAGAGCAGGCCGCCGCCGATCACCTTCCATGTGGCCTGTTCCTCGAGGTCGATCGGCAGCGCGCGCGCCAGCCACTTGATCGACTGGTACGGGACGAAGAAGGCCGCGAAGCCCGCTGTCAGCAGCGGCGCCAGCGCCGCGAGCCAGAACGTCTCCCGCACGGCGAAGCGAATCGCGGCGCCGCGCGGCACGTCCTCGCCGACCATCCGGTCGGCCACACCGAAGCGTGCCAGGCGGCGCCGGTACCGGGCGAGGGTCCCGATCAGCGCGTCGTAGGCCTCTGGCCGATCCCTCCGCAGGGCCGGCAGCAGCCGTTCGGCGAGGCGCTGGCGTCGCGCGAGCGACGAGGCCGCGTCGCTGCCGCCGTGACGCGCGGCCGTGTAGATGCGATCGAGCGCGTGCACGAGTTCGGCCTCGCGAACCGGTTCGACCTCGATCACGAGGTCGCGCAGCCGGCTGGCGATCTCCGCGGTGAGGGCCGACACCGCGTCGTGCGCGTCCGCCGCGAATCGCTCCACGAACGGCGCCGGCGAGAAGGGGTGACCGTAGGCGATCGTCGCGCTCGAGCGCAGTTCCGCCTTGCGGTCGAAGTTCAGCCCCACCGCCACGATTCGCACCGGGATCCCCTCGCTGGCGGCGGAGAGCGCGATGCGGGCCGCACCCGCCTTCAGCGGATCGAGCGTGCCGCGCGAGTGCGTGGTGCCCTCGGGAAACAGGCACACCGGCTCGCCGTCGGCCAGCGCGCGTCGGACGGCGGCGAACATCTCGTCGTTGCGCGACGGGTCGGCGCCCGCGCCCACGTCGACGCGGCGATAGACCGGGATGGCGCCCGCGCCGCGGACGAACCAGCCGACAAGGGGCATCGGGAAGAGCGTCGACTTGGCGAGGAACCGCGGGGTCCGCCCGGCGGTGGCCACGATCATCGGCGGATCGAGCAGGCCGTTCGGATGGTTGGCGACGACGAGCACCGGGCCGTCTGGCAGCGGGTGTCCCACGCGCTCGACGCGGTAGTACACGGCCACCGCCAGCCGGCCCAGTCCCCACACGAGCCTGCCCGTGGTCATCCGAGGTTGCCCGTCGCGCCGGCGGGCGCGCGCCACGGGTCAGTGCGCGGCGGCACCGGCCGGGGCCTCCTGTTCGGCGAGCCTCGCCACGCGCTGTCCCTCGGGCAGGTTCACCGCCGCCAGCAGCGCCGCGCCCGTCACGAAGAACAGGATCACCGAGAGGATGGCGTTGCGGCTCGATCCCGTGGCGCCGATCGTGTACGCGAAGATGGCCGGCCCGATGATGCCCGCGAACTTCTCGAAGACGGCGAAAAAGGCGAAGAACTCCGATGACTTCTGCCTCGGGATCATCGAGGCGAACATGGATCGGCTCAGCGCCTGGCTGCCGCCCTGGACCGTGCCCACCAGGAAGGCCAGCAGGTAGAAGTCGGCCGCCGAGTTCATGTAGTAGCCGAGCACGCTGATGGCCACGTAGACCGCCAGCGCGAGGAACACCGATACCTTCGCGCCGATCCTGCCGGCCAGCCAGCCGAAGGCGAACGAGAAGGGGATGCCGACGAACTGCACGAGCAGCAGCGCGAGGATCAGGTGCTCGGAGGCGATGCCGACCTGTGTGCCGTAGATCGATGCCATGCGGATGATCGTGTTGATGCCGTCGTTGTAGACGAGGAAGGCCGCCAGCATGAGCAGCGCCTGCCTGTAGCGCGCCAGTTCGCGCAGCGTCCCGCCGAGCTGCCGGAACGAGACGGCCAGAAGTGCCAGGCCGCCGGGGACCGGTCCGCCGTGCGTGCGCGGCTCCGGTACCCGCCGGAACAGGGGGATCGAGAACACCGACCACCAGACCGCGACGCTGAAGAACGCGGCGCGCGAGGCCGCGGCCGCGTCGGCGAAGCCGAACCACCCCGGTTCGGAGATCCAGAGGAGGTTCAGCGCCAGCAGCAGGCCGCCGCCGAGGTAACCCAGCGCGTAGCCGGCCGACGACACGCGGTCCAGTTCGTCGGGCTTCGCGATGTGGGGCAGCAGCGAATCGTAGAACGTGAAGGCGCCCGACACGCCGATGTTGCCGATCACGAAGAGGACCAGCGCGAACATCCACGCGCCCTCGCCGATGAAGACCATCAGCGCCGTCGCGACGACGCCGATCGACTGGAAGAGCAGCAGCAGCCGCTTCTTCATCGCCGCGAAGTCGGCGAGCGCGCCCAGCGGCGGCGCGGTGAGGGCGACGATCGTCAGGGCGATCGTCGTGGCGAGACTGAACTTGAGGGTGGCGTCGTTGGCGTCGAGGCCCCTGGCGGCCACCGACGCGAAGTAGACCGGGAACACCGCGGCGATGATGGTGGTCATGAACGCCGAGTTCGCCCAGTCGTACATCGCCCAGGCGCGCAGCTCGGGGCGGCTGAGTCCGAGCTGGTCGAGCGGGGACGTGCGGGCACGGGGCTCTGGCATGCGCTCCTCGGTGTGGGAAGGCGCTCAGTATGGCCCGCGAGCCACCCGTTCGCGCAACAGTGAATCGGCGGGGGGCGCCACCGCGTGCCGGACGGGCCGCGCCGGCCACGAGGTCCGCCGCGTCCCGCGGCTCGCCGGGCGCGCTGGCCGAGCCCTGTCAGATCTCGAGCCGGCCCGTGTAGATCGCCATGCCCACGACGGCGTCGACGCCCATCCGGTCGAGGACGTCGATCTCCTCCTGCGTGGTGATGCCGCCCGCGGCGGTGAGCCGCCGGGAGGTGGCGGCGCGGACCGCGCGCACCGCCTCCATCGGGATGCCGCCCATCAGGCCCTCGGTCTCGACGTGCGTGTAGAGGAACTCGCCGCAGTAGGGCTCGAAGGCGCGCGCGGCGTCGGCGGCGGCGGTGGCCGTCGCCTCGGTCCAGCCGCGAATCACCACGCGTCCGCCCGAGCTGTCGACGGCCGCGATCACGCGATCGGGACCGACGGCCTGCGCGAGGCGTTCGGCGAAGGCGAGGTCGGGGCGTCCGTCGCGAAAGAGCGCCGAGCCGACGATCACCGCCTGCGCCCCGGCGTCGATCAGCTGGCGCGCCCGCTCCACGGTGCGCACGCCCCCGCCCACGCGGCAGGGCAGGTCGTGGCAGATGCGGCGCACCAGGAAGTCGTTGCCGCCCGACTCCAGCGCGCCGTCGAGGTCGATCACCTGCACCCTGGTGAAGCTCCGGAAGCGCTCCACCCAGGCGAACACATCGTCGCTGGCCAGCGCGAGACGCCGTCCCTGTACGAGCTGGACGACCTGACCTCCCTTCAAGTCGATGGCCGGGATCAACATCGCGTCACACCATCCGCACCGGGACGCCGCGGGCGGCCAGGTAGCGCTTGAGGTCGGACACCGCCTTCTCCCGGAAGTGGAAGATCGAGGCGGCAAGCGCCGCATCGGCACGGCCTGTCGTGAACACCTCGGCGAAGTGCGGGAACTCGCCGGCCCCGCCCGAGGCGATCACGGGGATCGGCACGGCGTCGGAGACCGATGCCGTGAGATCGCAGTCGAAGCCGGCGCGCGTGCCGTCGCGGTCGATTGACGTGAGCAGGATCTCGCCGGCCCCGCGGCCGGCCGCCTCCCGCGCCCACTCCACCGCGTCGCGCGCGGCGGCGGTCGTCCCGCTGCGGGAGTAGACGGCGAACCGCCCGCCGTCGCGCCTGGCGTCGATGGCGACGATGACGGCCTGGCTGCCGTAACGCCGGGCCAGCGTGGTGATGAGCGCCGGCGAGGCCAGCGCGGCGCTGTTCAGGCTCACCTTGTCGGCGCCGTGATCGATGGCGGCCGCCGCGTCGGCCTCGGTGCGGATGCCGCCGCCCACCGTGAGCGGGATGAAGATCTCGCGGGCGACGGCGCGGATGGTGTTCGCCAGCGCGCGCCGGCCCTCCAGCGTGGCCGTGACGTCGAGGATGACGAGCTCGTCGATCCCCTCGACGTCGTAGCGTCGGGCGAGCGCGGCCGGGTCGCCGGCCTCGCGCAGGCCGCCGAAGTTGATGCCCTTCACCACCCGGCCGTCGCGCACGTCGAGGCACGCGATGATGCGCCTGGAGAGCATGATCAGGAGGTACGGGCCGCGAGGCCCGCGAAGTTGCGCAGCAGCGCCAGCCCGACCTCGCCCGACTTCTCGGGGTGCCACTGCACGCCGAAGACGAGGCCGCGCTCCACCACGCTGGCGAAGGGGCCGCCATGGTCGGTGACCGCCACGCAGTCACCTGTGATCGGCGCCGCATAGGAGTGGGTGAAATACGCCTGCGCCCCGTCGGCGATGCCTTCGAGCAGGCGCGACGGCGCGCGGCGGGCGAGCGCATTCCAGCCGACGTGCGGCACCTTCACGCGTGGCGCGTCCGGCCGTGGCATCGTGCCGAGCAGGAAGCAGCGACCCGGCAGCAGGCCGAGTCCCGGCAGGCCGGGCGCTTCGTCGCTGGCCTCGAACAGCCACTGCAGGCCCAGGCAGATGCCCAGCAGCGGCGTGGCCTGCGCGAGCCGCTCGCCGAGCGCGGCCCGCCACGATCCGTCGAGCGCGCGGGTGGCGCCGAAGTGCCCGACGCCCGGGACGACGATCCCGGAGGCCGTCGCCAGGTCGCCGGGCGTCGCGGGCGTGAACACGGCAGCGCCGGCCGCCGCCAGGGCCTTGCGGACCGAGACGAGGTTGCCGGCGCCGTAGTCGATGAGGGCGATCACGTCGTGAGCCTCGGGTCGCGCCGGGTTACAGCAGCCCCTTGGTGCTGGGCAGCATCCTGGCGAGTTGCCGATCGCGGGCGCAGGCCACGCGCAGCGCGCGGCCGAACGCCTTGAACACCGCCTCGACGCGGTGATGGCTCGATCGCCCGTAGAGCACCTTTACGTGCACGTTCGCGCGCGCGCCCATCGCGAAGCCGTCGAAGAAGTCGGCCACCAGTTCGCTCTGCAGGTCGCCGACCAGTCGCGCGCGCACGCCCGTGTCCACCACCGCGTGCGGCCGGCCGCCGAGATCCACGGCCACGACCGCCAGCGTCTCGTCCATCGGCATCACGAAGTAGCCCGCGCGGTTGATGCCGCGCCGGTCGCCGAGGGCGGCGGCGATCGCCTCGCCGAGCGCGATCCCGACGTCCTCCACCGTGTGGTGCTGGTCGACGTCGAGGTCGCCCTCGGCCCGCAGGTCGAGGTCGAAGGCGCCGTGCCGCGTCATCAGCTCCAGCATGTGGTCGAGGAACCTGATGCCCGTGCGGATGGCGTAGCGTCCGCGGCCCTCGATGCCGAGCGTCAGCGCGATCCGCGTCTCGGTGGTGTTCCGGTCGATCACCGCCCGTCGCACAGCAGTTCCTCCATCAGCGCGATTGCGCGCTCGGTGTGCTCCACCACGCCGGTGGTGATGCGCACGCAGCCCTCGCAGCCCGGCTGCGTCGACCGGTCGCGGATCGCGACGCCCCGTGCGGTCATCTCGCGCGCCAGCGCGGCGGCGCCATCGCCGACGCGCACCAGCACGAAGTTGGCCTCGCTCGGCCAGAAGCGCAGGCCGAGCCGGTCGCACATCGCGTACAGACGGCGCCTCGACTCGCTTACCTGCGCGCGGTACCAGTTCAGATAGTCGGTGTCGGCCAGTGCCGCGACGATGGCGGTCCGCGCGAAGACGTTCACGCCGTAGGGGGGCAGGAAGTGCCGGAGCCGCGCGATCGTGTCCGGGTGCCCGGCCAGGCAGCCGGCCCGGACGGCCGCCAGCCCGTGGGCCTTGGCGAAGGTGCGTCCGATGACGAGGTTCGGGTGCGCGGCCGTCAGGTCGAGGCACGACTCCCGAGCGAAGTCGACGTACGCCTCGTCGAGCAGCGCGACGGCGCCCTCGGGCAGCGCGCGCGCCACGCGCGCGACGTCGGCGCGGGGGATCGTCAGCCCGGAGGGGTTGTTGGGGCTGGCCAGGAACACCACGCGCGTGGCCGGCGTGATCGCCGACAGCAGCGCGCCGATCGGGAACGACAGGTCGGGGCCGGGCCTCACCTCGGCGATGCGTGCCGAGGCGATCTCGGCGCAGGCGGCGTACATGTCGAAGGCGGGCAGCACGACGATCGCTTCGCGGCGCGTGCCGTCCTCCGCGCGCTGGAGGCAGGCGAAGCTGACGCAGTGGATGCCCTCGTCCAGGCCGTTGAGCAGCAGCACCTGGTCCGGCGCGACGCCGAGGTTGCGCGCGCAGGCATCGACGGCCTCGCCGTACTCTGGGTAGAACGCTGCGTCGGTGCGCGTGAGGGCGCGCATCGCCTCGAGCACGCGCGGCGAGCACCCCGCGGTGTTCTCGTTCAGGTGCAGGCGCAGTGCCGTGCCGGCGTCGGGCAGCCGCTCGTAGGCGTAGTTCATGACAGGCGCACCTTCACCGAGGCGGCGTGCGCGGAGAGCCCCTCGGCCGCGGCCAGCGTGATGGCCGTGGGGCCGATGGCGTCGAGGCCGTGCCGTGTGAGCCGCTGCACGCTGCGGAGGCGCACGAAGTCGGCCGCGCTCAGCCCGCCGCGAAAGCGCGCGGCCCCGCCAGTGGGCAGGACGTGGTTCGATCCCGTCGCGTAGTCGCCGCAGGCCTGCGCGCTCCACGCGCCGACGAACACGGCGCCCGCGCGCGTCACGCCGTCCACCACCGCCTCGTCGTCGCACACCAGGTGCTCGGGCGCGATCGCGTTGGCCAGCGTGATGGCCTCCTTCAGCGTTCGCGTCACCACGATGCCGCCGTTGCGCGCGAGCGCCTCGCGCGCGGGGCCTTCGGCCGGAAGCTGGTCGTTGACCGCGTGGTGCACCTGCGCCGCGAAGCGTCTGCTGGGCGTGAGCAGGATGGCGCGCGCGTCGACGTCGTGCTCGGCCTGCGCGATCAGGTCGGCGGCCACCCACGCCGGGTCGCCGCCGCGCGCCACGATGACGATTTCGCTGGGGCCGGCCTGGAAGTCGATGGCGCAGTCGGCCTGCACGAGCGTCTTGGCGGCCGTGACGTAGGCGTTGCCGGGGCCGACGATTTTGTCGACGCGCGGCACGGTGGCCGTGCCGTAGGCGAGCGCGCCGATGGCGTGCGCACCGCCGATCCGGAACATCCGATCCACCCCGGCCTCCACGGCCGCCGCCAGCACCACCGGCTCCGGCCGCGGGCACACGGCCACCACCTCACCGACGCCGGCCACGCGCGCCGGGATGGCCGTCATCAGCAGCGATGACGGCAGGGGATGGCGGCCGCCGGGCACGTAGCAGCCGACGCGCTCGAGCGGCGTCACCCGCTGCTCGACGATCACGCCCGGCGCCACCCGCACCCGGCGTGAGGGCGGCACCTGCGTCCTCGCCACCGCGCGGATGTTGCGCGCGGCCTGCCTGAGCGCGCGCCGCACGCGTGCCGGAACCTGCGCCGCACCCGCGGAGATGGCCTCGGCGGAGAGTTCCATCGGGCCCGAGAGGCCGTCGAAGCGTCGCGCGTAGGCGAGGACCGCGCGATCGCCGCCCTTGCGGACGTCGGCGAGGATGGCGGCGGCCCGTCGTTCGATCGACGGATCGCGCCGGGCGCGGTGATCGATGAGGTGGCCGACGGCGCGGGCGTCCGACGAGGTGAGGATGCGCATGGCCGGAGCGGTTACAGCACGATCTTGTTGAGCGGGAACTCGACGATGCCCTCGGCGCCGGCGGCCTTCAGCCGCGGCATCAGGTCGCGGACGGCGCGTTCCTCGAGGATGGTGTTCACCGCGATCCAGCCGTCGCTGGCCAGCGGCGAGATCGTCGGGTTGCGCAGCGCCGGCAGCAGCGCCAGCACGGCGTCCAGGTCGGCGCGCCGCACGTTGAGCATGATGCCCACGCGGCCCTGCGCCTCGATCGCCGCGCGCAGCAGCAGCGCGATGCTCTCGATCTTCGCGCGCTTCCACGGGTCGGCCAGCGCCGCCGCGCTGGCCACGAACTGCGTGTTCGACTCCAGCACCGTGTCGAGGATGCGGAGGCGGTTGGCGCGCAGCGTCGATCCCGTCTCGGTCGCCTCGACGATGCCGTCGGCCAGCACGGGCGGCTTCACCTCGGTGGCGCCCCACGAGAACTCGACGTTCACGCCCACGCCGCGCCGCGCGAAGTAGTCCTGCGTGACGCGCACCAGTTCCGTGGCGATCGTCGCGCCCTCGAAGTCCTCGGCGCGGTGGAAGCGCGAGTCCTCGGGCGCGGCCAGCACCCAGCGCACCTTGCCGTAGCTCTGCTTCGAGTAGACGAGGTCGGCGATTGTCGTCAGGTGGCCGCGTCCGCCGTTGCCGAGCGCGTGCTCGCGGATCCAGTCGGCGCCGGTCAGGCCCGCGTCGAGCACGCCGTCGCCGACGTAGCGTGCCATCTCCTGCGCGCGGATCAGCATGCACGCGAGCTCCGGATCGTCGCTGGCCGGGAAGTAGGAGCGCGGGTTCACGTAGAGGGTGAAGCCCGCGCGCGCGAACAACGCCACGGTGGCGTCCTGCAGCGAGCCTTTCGGAATGCCCAGCTTGAGTGTCATCGTCTCGATCCGTCGTCTCCGGCGCGAGGGCCCGCGCGCCGCGGGACACTAGCTCATGTCGGCCGGCAGGTCGCCGGCGAAGCAGGTGCGCTCGCCCGTGTGGCACACGTTGCCGTCGCCTTCCCGCGTGGCCAGCACCAGCAGCGTGTCGTGGTCGCAGTCCACCAGGATGCGATCCACGCGGAGGCGGTTGCCGGAGGTCTCGCCCTTCGTCCACAGCCGTCCCCGCGTGCGGCTGAAGAAGGTGGCGTAACCCGAACGGCGTGTCTCGGCCAGCGCCGCCTCGTTCATGAAGCCCACCATCAGCACCTCGCGGGAGGCGCTGTCCTGGATCACCGCCGGAATCAGGCCGCCGAACTTGCCGTAGTCCATGACGTGCTCCCCGAAACGAAAAACGGCCTCGCCAGTTGCCCGGCGAGGCCGCGTCAGTGCAATCGAGAACTCGTGTTCAGACGCTCAGACGCAGGCCTCCGCCGGCCCGACGTGGTGATGGGCGCGATGGTGGATCGCGTGGCGGACGGCAAACGTCATGAGCGCGCGCCAGCGTAGTGCAATGCAGCGGCGGGTGTCAAACGCGTCACGTCACGCGGTGGTGGGGCGCGACGAAATGGTGCGGCCGGGACCGGGCGCGCGTCCCCGCGATGGGCTTCGGCCTCGCCGCCGGGGAACCCGCCATCTGGCATCTGCGCGATGTAGGCGCGGCTCCCAGGCCGTGCCCCGGGGAATGGAGCCCCACTCATCCAGGAGCAGTTGCTCATTCGGATCGGCTCGAGCGCAGCAGTGTGCCAGCCGAGCCGTTGACGTTCCGTCGCCGCTTTGGGTACGGTTGCACCCGACGCGAGGGCAGCCCTGGTGACGCCACCGCACGCGATCTGGCCTCGGTGCCCCCAGGCAGGACGGGCTGCCGAATGCCCGGCCCGCTCGTGGGTGATGCGAACAACGCGTGTTCGGCCTGCGTGAGCCTGCGCGACCCGGACACGGCAGTGGGCGCTGTGTAGTGGGAACCGGAGCCATTGACCGAGGCTGGATTCGTGGTCAGAGAAGCGCGAGCGGATCTGATGTTCTCGAGCACGAATCGGGGAATCCCTGAGCCTCCCGAGCTGCCGGGGCGATCGGCCAGAACTGGCGATGGCAGCGAGGGTCGTTGATCCATGCACCCAGACCTTCGACAGCGACTTTGGAACTGCGCCGAGATCCTCCGCGGCAGCGCCGTCGATCGAACCGACTGGAAGGCGTACATCCTCCCGCTGCTCTTCTTCAAGCGCATCTCCGACGTGTGGGACGAAGAGACGGCCGACGCCGTGGCTCTCTTCGGCGATGCCGATCCCGTCGATTTCCCTGAGGTCCATCGCTTCACCGTCCCGGCGGGCTGCCACTGGCGCGACGTCCGCGAGACGCCGGCCAACGTCGGCGCAGCGCTATCGCGTGCCATGCGCGAGATCGAGCGCGCGAACCCCGACACGCTCTACCGGGTCTTCGGTGCCGCCGACTGGGGCAATCGCGAGATGCTGACCGACGAGATCCTGAAGGATCTCATCGAAGGGCTTTCGGAGGTCTCGCTCGGCAACGAGTCCGTGACGACGGACGCGCTCGGCGACGCCTACGAGTACCTGATCGGCAAGTTCGCCGACGTCACCAAGCGCAAGAAGGCCGGCGAGTTCTACACGCCGCGCTCCGTCGTCCGCATGATGGTGGAGCTCCTCGACCCGAAGGCCGGCGAGAGCATCTATGACCCGGCGTGCGGCACAGGCGGCATGCTGCTCGGCGCCATCGAACACGTGCAGCGCGGCGGCGGCGACGCGCGCACGTTCTTCGGCAGGATCTACGGCCAGGAGAAGAACCTCACCACGGCGTCCATCGCGCGCATGAACCTGGTGCTGCATGGCATCGAGGACTTCCAGGTCGTGCGCGAGGACACGCTTCGCAACCCTGCGTTTACCGACTCGACCACCGGCGGTCTGGCCACGTTCGACTGCGTCATCGCGAACCCGCCGTTCTCGCTCAAGGAATGGGGCCGCGATCTGTGGGAAGCCGATCCCTGGGGCCGCGCTACGTTCGGTCTGCCACCCGAGAGCTACGGCGACTTCGCGTGGGTGCAGCACATGGTCGCGTCGATGGCTGTGCGTACGGGCCGCATGGCCGTGGTGCTGCCGCAGGGTGCGCTGTTCAGGAAGGACGCCGAGGGACGCATCCGAAAAGCGCTGCTCGAGCAGGACCTGATTGAAGCCGTCATCGGTCTCGCCCCGAACATCTTCTACGGCACCGGTCTCGCGCCAGCGGTTGTTGTCCTTCGCCGCACGAAGCCAGCCGCGCGGAAGCGCCAGGTCCTGATTGCCGACGCGTCGAGCCTGTTCCGCAAGGGCCGCGCGCAGAACTTCCTCGACCCGGAGCACGCCACGCAGATCGTCGCGTGGATTCGCGCCTTCACGGACGTGCCCGACCGAGTGAAGGTGGTCGGCCTCGACGCCATTGAAGCAGAGGAGTGGACGCTGAACATCTCACGCTACGTGATGCCGGCGGTGGGTGAAGACATCCCGCCGCTGCCCGAGGCTGTCGCCGCGTTCAAGCAGGCTGTAGCCGAGGCGCGTGCGGCCGAGGACCGCCTGCGTCAGGTGCTGACGGAGGGAGGCTGGGTCTGATGTTCTGGGTGAACGATACGATCGAGGCTCGGCATGCGAAGATCCGCGGCTTCGCGGCTCGAGACGTTGCGGTCGCCGGCTACATCCTGGCTGCCGCTGACTTCGAATGGACGATCAGGCGAGCGATTCTTGCTCTTGGCCATCGGGCCACCGGAGCCATTCGCGAGGAGACGCTGAAGCGCTGCACCGGAGATGAACAATACAAGGACGCGTGGAAAAGGGAGGTATATCCGAAGAAGGGAAAGCGCCTCCCCGAAGTCATCCCCAACTGGCACGAACTTGTCACCAAGGCGTTTCCGCTCCGCCACAGACTGGTGCACGGGGTGTCAGGCGCACCTGGACTGAACTACGTCAAAGAGCGTCGCGAGGTCTATCTGCTTGCGTCCAGGGCGCTCGTGGACTACGCCGCCAGCGAGGGTGCCAATCTCTACGCGCGACTTCCCGTGCGACGCAAGGACCGATGACATGCGCGGTACGCACCTGAGCCAGCAGGACCTGGAATCGTACCTCTGGGGTGCCGCCAACCTGCTGCGCGGCCTCATCGACGCCGGCGACTACAAGCAGTACGTCTTTCCGCTGCTGTTCTTCAAGCGCCTGTCGGATGTGTGGGACGAGGAGCACGCCGCCGCGCTCGCTGACACGGGCGACGAGGGCTACGCGTGCGCCACGGCCGACGACCGCTTCCGAATTCCTGAGGGCGCGCACTGGACGAACGTGCGCAACGCGTCACGCGATGTCGGCCGCGCGCTCGTCACGGCCTTCCGCGCCATCGAGGCGGCCAACCCGAAGCGGCTCGCCGGGATCTTCGGCGCCGCGTCGTGGACCGACAAGGCGCAGATGCCCGACGCGACGCTCAAGAACCTGATCGACCACTTCTCGCAGCACTCGCTGGGGCTGAAGGCCGTCCCAGAAGACGAACTGGGCAACGCCTACGAGTACCTGATCAAGCAGTTCGCCGACGACAGCGGCCACACCGCGCAGGAGTTCTACACGAACCGCACGGTGGTGCACCTGATGACGCAGATGCTCGATCCCCGGCCCGGCGAGCGCATCTACGACCCGACGGTCGGCACGGGCGGCATGCTCATCTCGTCGCTCGCCGAGGTGAAGCGCCGCGGGGGCGACACGCGCACGCTCGGTCTCTTCGGCCAGGAGCTGATCCACGTCACGGCGTCCATCGCCCGCATGAACCTCGTGCTCCACGGCGTGGAGGACTTCGAGATTGCCACCGGCAACACGTTGAGCAACCCAGTGTTCACCGACCGCGACCAGCTGCGCACGTTCGATCTCGTCCTCGCCAACCCGCCGTACTCGATCAAGAAGTGGAACCGCGAGGCGTGGCAGGCCGACGCCTGGGGCCGAAACTTCCTGGGCACGCCACCGCAGGGCCGCGCCGACTACGCGTTCTTCCAGCACATCCTGAAGAGCCTCGACCCGAAGACCGGCCGCTGCGCCATCCTCTTCCCGCACGGCGTGCTGTTCCGGAACGAGGAAGCGGAGATGCGACGGACGCTGGTCGAAGCCGACCTCGTCGAGTGCGTCCTCGGCCTCGGCCCGAATCTCTTCTACAACTCCCCCATGGAAGCCTGCATCATCATCTGCCGGACGACGAAGGCGAAGAAGCGTAAGGGGAGGATCCTGTTCATCGACGCCGTGCACGACGTGGCGCGCGAACGGGCACAGAGCTTCCTGAAGCCGGAGCACCAGCAGCGCATCCTCGCCGTGTACCGCGCGTTTGCCGACGAACCCGGCTTCGCGGCGGTTGCCAGCGTGGACGACGTGCTCGCGAACGGCGCGACCCTCGCGATACCGCGCTATGTCAAACCCGCGCGAGCCACGACGTCTGATGAGAAGCGAGATCTCGCCAGTGCCTGGGCAGCCTTCGACGAGAGCGGACGCGAGTTCTGGCAGCAGATGGACGAGCTGATCGAGACGCTGGATGCATCCGCCAGCGAAGAGGTCGTCGATGTCGGCTGACGCACGCCCTAAACCGGGATGGCGCAGGTACCGGTTCGACGAAATCGCAGTCAACGTCAACGAGCGCGTCGATGATCCGTCCGAGGCGGGCGTCGAGTACTACGTCGGTCTCGAACACCTCGACTCCGACTCGTTGACCATCCGACGGTGGGGATCGCCGACGGATGTCCAGGCGACGAAGCTGCGGTTTCGCGAAGGCGACATCATCTTCGGCCGCCGGCGCGTATACCAGCGCAAGCTGGGTGTCGCTCACTTCGACGGCATCTGCTCCGCACACGCCATGGTGCTTCGTGCGAAGGCAGACCTGGTGGTGCCGGAGTTCCTGCCGTTCTTCATGCAGAGCGATCTGTTCATGGAGCGCGCCAAGACAATTTCGGTCGGCTCCTTGTCGCCCACCATCAACTGGCCAGCGCTCGCACGTGAGGAGTTCTCGCTGCCGCCCCTCGACGAGCAGCGACGGATCGCAAGCGTCTTCAAGGAAATGGAGGCGACGTGTGGGGCTCAGCGAGCTGTGGGCCGCGCGGCGATGCGATTGCACGCGGCGCAGATCGCCTGGTTCGAACAGAGCGGACTGACCGAACGAGTCGCTCTCAATGTGCTGCTGAGCCGCATCGTCTCTGGCACGAGCGTGGTCGGCGCGACTGTACCGCCTTCTGACGGGCAGTACGGCGTTCTAAAGGTGAGCGCGGTCGATCCACATGGCTTCCAACCGTACGAGTCGAAGAGGTTGCTCCGCGAAGACGATTTCAACTCCGCACTCAGTGTCAAGAGCGGCGATCTCATCATGACCCGCGCGAACACGCCGGAATTGGTCGGCGAGGTGTGCTTGGTCGATCGTGACTACCCATCGCTGATGCTCTGTGACAAAACGCTGCGACTTGAGCCGAAGGATTCAGTAGACCGATACATCCTTTGGGAGGCCCTGCAGACCGACAGCGTACGGCAGCAACTGATGTCAGTTGCAACTGGCACAGGACGCTCGATGAAGAACATTTCTCAGGACAAGATTCGCGCACTCATTGTGGCGTATCCGCGCGATTCCGGAACTGCCGAGCTGTCTCAACGCCTTCGCGCGTCACGGACAGCGATTGACCAGGCAGGCGCCCGAGAGCGCGCGGCCGACTACTTGCGTCATGCGGCTAGGGCCACATTGTTGAGTTCGGCAGGGGCTCTATGAGCTTTAACGAGGCGAACACCGTCGAAGCCTTCATCCGCGATCGCCTGTGCGGCGGCATCACCCACCACACAGCAGTTGGCCCTGGCCTCGCGCGGCATGGCGGTGCGCTGTCCGGCCTTGGCTGGCACTTCCTCCCGCCGCAGCACCTTGGCCGGCTGCCGCAGGAGGTGCTCGTCGAGAGCCAGGTCCGGGACACCCTGATTCGGCTCAATCCCGACATCGCCGCACAGCCGGATCGGGCCGACGATGTGCTGTATCGGCTGCGGGCAATCCTGATGGGCGTCCGTGGCGACGGGCTCGTGAAGGCGAACGAGGAGTTCACGGCCTGGCTCACCGGCGAGCGCTCGATGCCGTTCGGCACGGACGGCGAGCACGTCACCATCCGCCTCATCGACTTCGACGACCTCGACCAGAACCAGTACGTCGTCACCACGCAGTACACCGTCCGCGCCGGCGCCACGGAGAAGCGCGCGGACCTGGTGTTGCTCGTCAACGGCCTCCCGCTCGTCGTCATCGAGGCCAAGACGCCCGTGCGCGCGAGCCAGAGCTGGTTCGACGCCGCCACGCAGATTCACGACGACTACGAACGGAATGTGCCGGAGCTGTTCGTCCCGAACGTCGTGTCCATCGCCACCGAGGGCAAGGAGTTCCGCTACGGGTCCATTGGTTTGCCGCTGGATCTGTGGGGCCCATGGCGCATCGACGCTGACCACGACACGCCGGCGCTGACGCGCATCCGCGACGCCGTCGATGCGATGCTGCGTCCACACGTCGTCCTGGACCTGCTGGCCAGCTTCACGGCCTACGCCACGGACAAGAAGAGGCGGCGCATCAAGATCGTCGCGCGCCATCAGCAGTACGAGGCTACGAACCAGATCGTCGCGCGCGTAGTGGCCGGCCACCCGAAGAAGGGCCTCATCTGGCACTTCCAGGGCTCGGGCAAATCACTCCTGATGCTCTTCGCCGCGCGCAAGCTCCGGCTGCACCAGGCGCTGAAGAACCCGACCGTGATGATCGTGGTCGATCGCATCGACCTCGACACGCAGATCTCCAGCAGCTTCCACGCCGCCGACACGCCAAACCTCGTGAAGGGCGACAGTCGCGCCGAATTGCAGCGTCTGCTCACGCAGGACAGCCGGAAGATCATCATCACGACGATCTTCAAGTTCGCCGAGACGGGTGGTGTACTGAACGAGCGCAGCAACATCATCGTGATGGTGGACGAGGCCCACCGCACGCAGGAAGGCGACCTCGGGCGCAAGATGCGCGAGGCGCTGCCCAACGCGTTCCTCTTCGGCCTCACCGGCACGCCCATCAACCGCGCCGACCGCAACACGTTCTACGCCTTCGGTGCCGAAGAAGACGCCGCCGGCTACATGAACCGGTATGGGTTCGAGGAGTCGATCCGCGACGGCGCCACCAAGCCGCTGCACTTCGAGCCGCGCCTGCTGGAGCTGCACATCGACGAGGCCGCCATCGACGAGGCGTTCACGGAGCTGACCGGCAGCCTGAGCGACCTCGACCGCGACCAGTTGGCGAAGACCGCCGCGCGCATGGCCGTGCTCGTGAAGGCTCCCGAGCGCGTGCAGCGCATCTGCGCCGACATCGCGAAGCATTTCCAGGAGAAGGTGGCGCCGAACGGCTTCGGCGCCCAGGTGGTCACGTTCGACCGCGAGAGCTGCGTCGCCTACAAGAAGGCGCTCGACGAGCTTCTCCCGCCCGAGACGTCGGACATCGTCATGACGGTGAACAGCGGCGAGGACGAGTACGCCGCCTGGCGCCGCGACCGCGACGCAGAAGAGAAGCTGCTCGACCGCTTCCGCGACCCGGCCGATCCCCTCAAGATCCTCATCGTCACCTCGAAGCTCCTCACCGGCTTCGACGCGCCCATCCTCCAGACGATGTACCTGGACAAGCCGCTGCGCGACCACACGCTGCTCCAAGCCATCTGCCGCACCAACCGGCCGTACGGCGAGAGCAAGACGCACGGCCTCATCGTCGACTACCTCGGCGTATTCGACGATGTGGCGCAGGCGATTCAGTTCGACGAAGAGGGCATCACCAGGGTCATCCGGAACATCGGCGAGCTGATTGGCCGGCTGCCGGAAGCCGTCCAGGAGTGCCTGGCGTACTTCGCGGGGGTGGACCGCACGGTCACCGGTTACGAGGGCCTCATCGCCGCGCAGGCATGCCTGCCGAACAACGACGTCCGCGACAACTTCGCTGCCGACTACAGCTACCTTGCGCGCCTGTGGGAGGCCATCTCACCAGACCCGGTGCTGACGGGGCACGAAACGGACTATCGCTGGCTGACGCACGTGTACGAGTCGGTCAAGCCGTCCACCGGCACCGGCCGCCTGCTGTGGCACGCGCTGGGGCCGAAGACCATCGAGCTGATCCACGAGCACGTGCACGTGGACGCCGTGCGCGACGACCTCGAGACGCTGGTCCTCGACGCCGACCTGCTCGAAGCCGTGCTCGGCGGGCCCGACCCCGGCAGGAAGGGCAAGGAGATCGAGATCAAGATCTCGCGCTGGCTGCGCAAGCGCGGCAACGCCCCGCGCTTCAAGGAGCTGGGCGAACGCCTCGAAGCCCTCAAGGCACGGCACGAGCAGGGCCTGCTGACGAGCGTCGAGTTCCTCAAGGAACTGCTGAAGCTGGCACGCGATGTCGTCTCGACCGAACGCACCGCGCCGCCGCTCGACCGCGAGGCCGAGGGGAAGGCCGCGCTGACCGAGCTGTTCGAGGAAGCGAAGAACGCGGACACGCCGATCATCGTCGAGCGCGTCGTCAGCGACATCGACGAGATCGTGCGTGTCGTCCGCTTCCCCGGCTGGCAGGCCACGCACGCCGGCGAGCGCGAGGTGAAGCTGGCGCTGAGGAAGACCCTGTTCAGGTACCGGCTGCACCAGGATCAGGACCTGTTCGACCGAGCGTACGGGTACATCCGCGAGTACTACTGATGGCCGGAGCGCTGGAGCTGACGCCCGAACGGGCCCTGATCTTCCGAATCACGCACATCGACAACGTGGCGTGGATCCTGGCGAATGGCCTGCACTGCAACAGCTCGCCAGTACGGGACCCCAACTTCGTTCAGATCGGCAACCCCGACCTGATCGTGAAGCGGCAAAGCCGGCGGGTTCCAATTCCGCCGGGCGGTGGTCTCGGCGACTACGTCCCGTTCTATTTCACGCCGTTCTCGCCAATGCTCTACAACATCAAGACCGGCTGGCATGGCATCACGCAGCGGCCTATGCGCGAGATCATAATCCTGGTCTCGTCGCTTCCGTCGTTTACAGACAACGGAGTGAACTTCGTGTTCACTGACAGGCATGCGTACCTCGCAGCCGCTCAGTTTTCGTCCAGCCCTTCGGACCTCGCCGGGCGCGTCGATTGGAAGATTCTTCAGAAGCGTGATTTCGCCCGCGACCCCAACGACCCGGGCAAGTGCGAGCGATACCAGGCCGAAGCACTCGCGCACGGCCATGTGCCTGTGGCCGCATTGAAGGGAGTCGTGTGTTACGGCCGCACGGGAACCGAGCATCTTCTTGAGCTGGTGAAGGATAATGGTGCTAGTCTGCCGGTCGTCTCGCGGCCGGAGTGGTTCTTCTGATGCTGACCTACACGCAGGGCAATCTGCTCGACGCTCCCGTCGACGCGCTCGTCAACACCGTCAACGAGATCGGTGTGATGGGCAAGGGCATCGCCCTGATGTTCAAGGAGGGTTACCCCGAGGCGTCGGCGGAGTACCAGCGGGAGGCGAAGGCCGGGCGCGTGAGGGTCGGCAAGGTCCTTGCCGTGTCCAGTAATCGGCTGGTCGGGCCACGGTGGATCATCCACTTCCCGACCAAGAGGCACTGGAGGAATCCGTCCAGGCTCGAATGGGTTCGGGACGGGCTGCGTGACCTGATCCACGTGATCCGTGAGAAGCGCATCGAGTCCGTCGCGCTCCCGCCGCTGGGATGCGGCAACGGGGGGCTTGACTGGGGCCTCGTGCGGCGTGAAATCGAGGCCGCCGCGGCCGAGATGCCAGACGTGGACCTCCTTGTGTTCGCGCCAACGGACCAGTACCAGAACACGCCAAAACGCGAGGGCGTGGAAGAGCTCACGCCGGCCCGCGCGCTCATCGCGGAGCTGATTCGAAGGTACGCCGTGCTCGGCCTGGAGTGCACGAACCTCGAGGTGCAGAAGCTCGCGTGGTTTCTCGATCGTTCGATTCGGAGCTTCGGCCTGGACGACCCCCTGAAGCTCACGTTCGTCGCGAACCGGTACGGACCGTACGCGGACCGCCTCAGGCACCTGTTGAACGGCCTCGACGGCAGCTATCTGCACTGTGAGAAGCGCCTGAGCGATGCCGGCCCGCTCGACCTGATCTGGTTCGAAGATGCCAAGCGCGAGCGTCTCGAGGGGTTCCTGGCTTCCGAAGCGGCTGCCGCCTACCTGCCCGCACTGGAGCGAACGTCGGCGGTCATCGACGGCTTCGAATCGCCGCTCGGTATGGAGCTGCTGGCGACGGTGGACTGGCTGGTGTTCGGGGGGGTCGAACCCACGACGTCCGCAGTCCGGCAGAGCCTCATCGAGTGGCCAGGCGGACGTGGCGCCGGTCGGCGGAAGCGTCAGCTCCTCGATGACAGGCTCGTGGAGCTGGCGCTCGAGCGCCTGACGGCGACGGCACCTGCCGCAGCGGATAGCCCATACCCCCTTCTTGACGATTCCAGACCAACGGCAACCGCCGGCAGTTGACTGAGGCGGCCGAGTCGACTGTTGAATCGTCGCCACGCCAATCGGTGGTGGGGCGCGACGAAATGGGGCGGCCGGGACCGGGCGCGCGCGAGGGCGCAGCGGAGTTCGCCGGAACCGATCTGATGTGCCTATCGCGCCGACTGGAGCGCGGCGCGGACGGTGACGCGGTCGATGGCGCCGGCGCCGTCCAGCGCGGCGAGAACGCTGGCGAGCGTGGCGTGCCCGCGCGCCTCGAGCTCGGCCTGGGCGGGCTGCGCCGCCGCCGTGCCGGGCGCGGCTTCGGGCGGAGGGGCAGCCTCCCGCGGCAGCGCGAACACCCACCGCATGTGCGGCCCGGGGATCCCGGGCGTCGTCTCGGGGTTCACCACCAGCGGCAGCGCCAGCCGTTCGGCAACCACGGCCTGCGCGATCGCGCGCACGCCGTTGGGCGTGGCGATGGCCAGCGCGGCGCCGCCCTCCGCAGCCTGCTCGATGGCCTGCTCGGCCACCGGCGTTTCGGACCGGTCGTCGCGCAGGTCGAGGCGTACCGGCAGCCCCTTCCCGCTTCCGAGCACCCGGACCCCGCCGGCCGCGTTGCGCTCGGCCACCGCGCGCTCGCAGCCCCGCGCGAACGCAGCGCCGGCTGGCGCGTCGCTGCCAGACATCGGCGCCGTCAGCACGATCGTCACCTCCGACGGGGATCCGCCGGGACTGCAGCCAGCCGCGGTCAGCAGCGCCACCGCCAGCGCACCCATCGTCAAGCCGCGCCAGCGGCCCCCGCGTGCGATCCGGACGCCCGTGCGGGCGTGAGCATCGGCGGCCATCGCGCGATAGGATGGCGCATGCGCCTGTTCCTGGTCCATCACGGAGAAGCCATCGGTCCCGAGGTCGATCCCCAGCGCCCGCTGACGGCCAGGGGCGTCGCCTCGTGCCAGCGGCTCTCGGCGGCCTGTGCGGCGCGCGGTGCGCGCCCCGCGTTCATCTGGCATTCCGGGAAGCTCCGCGCCCGCCAAACCGCGGAGTATTTCTGGCGAGCCTGCAACCCCCTGGCGGAGTTCGCCGCGGTCCGAGGTCTCCAGCCCGGCGATTCGCCCGGGTGGATGCGCGACCGTCTGGCGGGCGAGACGCGCGACGTCCTGCTGGCAGGGCACATGCCGAACCTCCCGCGGCTGCTGCGGCTGCTGCTCGCCGGCGACGACCAGCAGACGGCCGACTTTCCCCTGCATGGCGTGGTGGCGCTGGAGCGGGGCGATGACAGCAGTTACACGGAGGTGTGGCGAATGACCGAGGATGGCGAGATCGTCGCCCCCGGCTAGTGTCGCGTCGCGCGTCTGGCTTGCGCGAGCAGCGCCGCGCGGTCGAGCACTTCGCCACCACGGACGATGAGGGTGATGTCGGTCAGGGCGGCGAGGTCGGCCAGGGGATCGCCTTTCACCGCGAAGAAGTCGGCGGGCGCGCCCGGGCGCCACTGGGCGGCCAGGCGCTCGCCCAGCACCGCGCCCGAGCTGGCGGTCGCCGCGCGCAACGCCTCGGCGGGCGTGAGGCCGGCCGTCACCAGCCACTGCAGCTCCCGATGGATGCCCAGCCCTGGCGTGGGCCATCCCTCAGGGCCGGCGCCGCTGGCGGTCGCCAGCACGCCTCCCGCGTCGTGGAGGGCCTTGACGAACGCGAGGGCCCGCTCGAAGGCCTGCTGTCGCACCTTCGGATCCACGGCGGAGGCTCTTGCGGCGAGATCGCGCCTGGCTGATTCTGGCATCTGACTGATATCAGAAGCCGCCTCGGTGCGGCCAGCAACCAGCGCCTGTTCGTACAGCCTTGGGCTGACGGGGGTTCGCGAGCGGGCCAGCTCCGCCGCGAGCGTGCGCTGATCGCCGGCCGACAGCGACGCCCAGGCCGCATCGATCCCGATGTCGCTCTCGACGACGCCAGTCAGGGAAACGGCATGCGGATCGGCGACGTTGGGTGGAGGCGGCGGTTGGTCGGCAGGAGGCTTGACCGGGCTGCCCAGGCTGTCGATCAACGACACCCCGAGGCGGGCCGCCTGGCCCATCGGGGTGGCCCACGGTGTCAGGCTCACCTTCACCTTCGCCACGCGCGCGGCGGCTACAGCCCGCCTGACGCTGTCGGGCGGCACCTGGCTGGCCAGCCGCACCCATTCCGCACCCTGCGAGGCCTGCCGCTCCACCTCCCGGGCGACGCCCGCCGGATCCGACACCTGCACGAGCGGCGACAATCCGCCCGCAAGCACAGCTCGCGCGCGATTCCCGAGTGGCGTCCGCATGTCGAGCGCCGGCCCCGTGGTCCAGAGCCGGGGACCCAGCACGTCGCCGCGCGCCACCCTGGCGGCCTGCTCGCTGGCCCATGGCAGCCGGATGTCGACCGTCCGCACGCGCATCACCCCGTGCGCGAGCGACATCGCGTAGTAGTAGTCGACGTCGAGCGCGCCGCCCGGCATGGCCTGCACCGCCAGGTCGACGAGCGGCGGGACAATCGTCGCGCCGCCGGCGTCGATCGTCCGGTTAGGCTCCGGCAGGGTCTCCGGTTGTTTCTGGTGTATGGCAGAAATCTTCTGCCCCTCGACCACCAGTGCGGCCATCGGCCGACTCCGGCCGGCCGTGACATCGAGCAGCCTGGCGTTCAGGATCACCAGCGGGACGGGCGCTTGCGCGACGGCGAGCGTTGCGAGACCGAGCCCGGAGATGAACGCCATGACGACAGGGTGCCGCCAGGGGACGAACCGGGCCGACGCAGCCTTACGGGTTTCGCCGCGATGTGTCGGGCGCGTCCGCGAAGAGCTCGTCATCATACGTGTTTCTGGCGCTCGCCAGAAATGGGATTTGGATCCTTGGAGGCGTCCTGGAGCAGCCTGGCGGCGTGATGACGCAGCAGCGCCCAGGCTCGCGCAACGTGCCGCTCGCGCGTGCGGATGTTGCCCACGGCCAGGCGCAGGACGAATCGTCCGTCGAGCTTCGTGTGCGACAGGAAGACCTCGCCGGTGCTGTTCACCTCGTCGAGCAGGCGCTGGTTGAACGCGTCCTGTGCCTCCGGTCCGTCCACCTCGGCCGGCACGGCGCGGAAGCACACGACACTGAACGGGACCGGCGCCACCCGCAGCCAGCCTTCGGAGTCGTCGACCCAGCCGGCGAACAGCCGCGCAAGGCGGACGTGTTCGGCCAGGCGGGCTCGAAGGCCTTCCGCACCGAAATAGCGGAGGATCATCCAGAGCTTGAGCGCACGGAACCGGCGGCCCAGTTGCACACCGGTGTCCATCAGGTTGAGCACCTCGCCGGCGTCAGACGTGCGGAGGTACTCCGGGACCAGAGAGAAGGCGGCCTTCAGCGTGTCGAGGTGCCTGGTGTAGAAGGCGCTGAGGTCGAAGGGCGTGAACAGCCACTTGTGCGGGTTCAGCACCACCGAGTCGGCACGATCCACGCCCTCGAAGATCCACTCCCAGCCCGGCACCATGGCGCACACCCCCGCGTAGGCGGCGTCCACGTGAAGCCAGAGCCCCTGCTCCTGGCATACGTCCGCGATCGCGGGCACCGGATCGACGCTCGTGGTGGAAGTGGTGCCGACGGTCGCCACCACGGCCAGCGGCTCGCGGCCGGCGCGGCGGTCTTCCTCGATGGCCGCCCGCAACGCGTCGGGACGCATCTTGAAATCGGCATCAGCGGGCACCCTGACGAGGGCCGAATGACCGAAACCAAGGAGGATGGCGGCCTTGTCAACCGATGAATGCGCGTGCTCGGAGCAGTAGATCCGGTAGGCGGGCAGTGCCGGGCGCCCGGCCATCCCCAGCTCGCGCACGGCCGGGACACGCACCTCGCGGGCCATGGCCAGCCCGTGCAACGTGGAAATCGACGCGGTGTCGTAGATGACGCCGCGAAACGCGTCGGGAAGGCCGACCAGGCGTCGCAGCCAGTCGAGGGCGACGCCTTCCAGCTCGGTCGTGGTCGGCGACGTGCGCCAGAGCATGCCCTGCTGGTTGAGGGCGGATGACAGAAAATCTGCGAGGATCCCGGGAGCGCTTGCGCTGATAGAGAAATAGGCGAAGAAGCCCGGTTGGTTCCAGTGCGTGAAGCCGGGCGCCAGCACCCGGTCGACGTCGGCCAGGATGGTTTCGATGCTCTCGCCGCGTTCAGGGGCCGCCGGTGGCAACGCCGCGCGCAGGTCGCCAGGCTTCACCTGCGAGAGCACCGGCAACTTCTCGCCGTGCTCGAGGTAGTCGGCGATCCACTCGACCAGCCGGTGCCCTGCCGACCGGAACTCGTCGGCGGGCATGTCGCCAATGAGTTCCTCTGGCGAACGCCCCACCCTGTCGGGAACGGTCTCGCGCCCATCGTCTTTCGCCATGGTTCCCGATTATAGGTCAGCGAATCCGTTCCCGCCGCGTGCGATGCCCGATGTGGGTGGACGGGGATGCGGCAGCGGTGGCCGCGGGCAGAGGCAACTGCCGATCCGGCACCCGCGAGCGCGAGCCTACCGCGGCACGTCGAACGTGACGGGCTGAGACAGCCGCACCGTCACGTTGCTGCCGGCGACGAGGCGCGCGTCGTTGCGCTCTCCGGCGGCAGCGGCGGCCGCACCGGCCCCGGCGCCGGCTGCCGTGCCGATCGCGGCGCCACGCCGGCCCCCGACGATGGCGCCGATGATGGCGCCGCCGATCGCGCCCGCGCTCACCTTGGCGGTGCTTTCGCCGGCCGGCGATTCGCCCTCGCGGAATACCGCTTCCGTCTGGATGGGCACGGCGCCCTCCGCGGTGATCAGGGTGTGGAACCTGACACCGAGCCGGGCCCGTTCCTTGAACTTCCCGCCGCGCACCACGAGGACGACCGAGCCCAGCGCCCGCGTGCCGGCCGGAATCGTCACCATGCCACCCGCCCGCACGTCGCGCGTGACCCGGGCGGTGACCTGGTCTTCGAGGCGCGCCGTCTCGCTCGACAGCGAGTTCTCCACCTGCAAGCCGATCACCGCACCGGCGGGCACGACCACCTCCTCGAACTCGGGCGATGGCGGCTCGGGCGTGTCGGCGGGAACCAGCGGGACCGGAAGTGCCGCCACGTCGGGCACCGGAGGATCGGAGGTGTCCGGGGGCGACGGCTCAGATGGGACCGGCTCTGAAGCCAGAGCGTCCGTCGCGGCGGACCGCGGTGCGGAGGGCGCCGGCTTCGAGCCCGACGCGGCCGCCGGCGACCTCGTCTCGACCGGTGCGGAGGCGACGCTGCCAGTTGGGGCCGGGGCGACCTCCGTCGTGGCAGCCGTCTCGGCGGCGTCCGCTTCGCGCTCGGTGACGCCGGCCGTATCGGCAGCCATGGTTGAAGCCGGGCTGGCAGCGGGCACCGGGTTCACGGCGTTCTGCCTCACCGCGAGATAGGCTCCCGTGCCCGCAGCGCCCACGCACGCCAGCGCCAGGGCCCCGAATCCGAGGAGTCTCGCGTTCATGATCCGGTTCTCCAACCTGACCCACGGCAGCAAGACCTGTGCCTCACGGCGAGTCCGGCGATCTCGGGCTCCGTCGTAATTGTCGGCTGGCCGGGCCGCGCTGGCGTGCTGCGCATGGGACGCCGACCGTCCTCCGGAGAGGGCTGAAGGCCGCCGTTCCGGCGCCGGCGGCTCAGGCCGGCGCAACCCGTCGTGTTATAACCCACGCGCCATCGAATCGATCCCCATGCGCGACCGGCAGCCGGCGATCGACCCGGAACTGGTGCGGCTGACGCACAGCCGGGCTGGAGCGGCCCGATGGGGCGTTGGCCTGGCCCAGTGGGAGGCCACCATCGCCCGCAGCATCGCGGCGCGCTTCAAGGGCGCCGCCGTGCCCGCGCGTGACGTACGTGAGTACGTGCTCTCGCTCCAGCTCGAGGACCTCGCGCTTGCCGCGGCCTGTGCCGGCGGCGCCGGCGAGGCCTGGGATCACTTCGTCCTCACGTTCAGGCCGATCCTCTACCGCGCCGCCGACGCAGCGCGCGGCACGGGCGAGGCCCGGGAGGTCGCCGACGCGCTGTTCGGCGAGTTGTATGGCGTGCGCGAGCGTGCGGGCCAGCGCGTCTCCCTGCTCACCTACTACCACGGCCGGGCCAGCCTCGCGGGGTGGCTTCGCACGGTGTTCGCGCAGCGTCTCGTCGACCGGATTCGGGCCGCGCGACGACTGGTTCCGTTCGACGAGGCTGGAGCCGACCCTCACCCGGCGCCCGCAGACGAAGCTCCACGTACGGTGACCGTGTCTGGAAAGGCCGCGGCGGGGCAGGCGGCCGCACCGTGGATGGCCGGTGGATCGAGCGGCGATGATCCGGATCGCGCGCGCTACCTCCGCGCGCTGCGCGCCGCCCTCACGGCAGCCATCGCGGCGCTCGATGCGGGGCTTCGGCTGCGGATGGCGCTCTACTACGGTCAGGGCCTGAAACTGGCGGCGATCGGACGGCTGGTGGGCGAGTCGGAGGCCACCGTCTCGCGCCGGCTCGAGAAGGCTCGCCGGCAGGTCCGCGCAGACGTTGTGCGTCGCCTGCGCGAGGAGCACGCGCTCGTCCCGGCGCAGGTCGACCAGGCGATCGAGTACGCCCTGGACGACGAGGAGATCGACCTGGGCAGAGTGCTGCCCGGGCCTGGTCCGTGACGCGGCGGCCGCGCGCCGTGCCGCTGCAAGTTCGACTCGCAGGATCGTTCCGTGAGCAGAGGTGAAGGGGTGAACACGCGCGACCAGGACGAGGCGACCGATCGCCTGATGCGGCGCGTGCTGGCACGCGCCGGCGCGGCGCCGGGCGAGGTGTGCCCGGCGGCGGATATCGTGGCGGCCTATGCCGAGCGCCGCCTCACGCAGCAGGAAGCGGCCGTCTTCGAATCCCACGCGGCAACCTGCGGGCGCTGTCAGGAGATCCTCGCGCTGCTCTGTGAGCTTCCCGCGTCGCTGCCCGAACTGGTGCCGGCGCCTTCGTCTGCCCTGTGGAGGCATTGGCGGTGGGTGCTGCCGGCAGCCGCGGCGGCCGTGCTGGCGCTCGCCGTTTACATCGCCATCCGCCCCGAGCCGCCAGCGGACTTACACGTGGCCGGCGGCGTCGGGCTGGCGGGCCAGGCGCCCGCGGCTGTGAGCCCGGAGATCGCGCTGCCGGCCGGCCGTGTGTCGGGCACCGATGAGGACAGGCGGACCCTGTCGCCGCAGGCCGCGCCGGCCGCCGCGCCGGCCCCTGTTGCGTCGGAGTCGGCGCCTGCTCCGGAGGTCGCGGCGAGTGCTGCTCCGGGTGCCGCGGTCGGGCTGGAGCCGGCGTCACCTGTCCGGCCGCCGGAGGGGACGGCCGCCGGTCCCGGCGTCGCGGCCTCCAGGGCTGCGCGCGCGGAAGGCCAGAGGACCGGGCCCGCCGAGGTGGCGGCCGAGGCCCCGCTCGCCGCTGCCGCCTCGTCACCGGCACCCCCGGCCGCTGCAGCGCCCGCGTTGCGGGCCGGGACGGAGCGCTTTGCACCGGCGCCGCCGGCTGCGGAAGACGTCAGCCCGGCGCCGGCCGCCGGCCGCGCAGCCGCGGCGCCTCCCCCGGCTCCGATCCCTGCCGAGGCGGCGACAGCCGGCTCGCCTGGCGCCAGGCAGCGCCCGGGCATGGCCGTCGTACGCTGGCGCGTCGGTCAGCGCGGCACGATCGAGCGCTCGCTGGACGCCGGCCTCACCTGGCAGGCGCAGTCCGCGGGTGTCGAGGCCGACCTCCTCGCCGTGGCCGGCGTATCGGACCGCATCGCGTGGGCCGTCGGTCAGGCCGGGGCGGTGCTGCGCACCGTGGATGGCGAACGCTGGCAGCGCCTCGTGTTTCCCGCGCCGGTCGATCTCGTGGCCGTCTCCGCCGCCAGCGGCTCGAGCGCCATCGTCACGGCCCGCGACGGGCGGCGCTATGCCACGTCGGATGGTGGCCGCTCCTGGCGGCTGGCCCCATAACTGGATGGCTCCGGCCGCCGGCCGCTGCGGCCGCGGCCGCGACCCGTCAGGTCGGCCCGGGCCACGGTTCCCGAGACCCGGCTACCAGGGCTGGCGTTGGAACAGCGTCGCGTCGTAGCCGAGGCCGGTCGTGGCCGACAGGCTGGTCACCTGCCCCACCAGCGCCTGCGGCGAGCCGTCGTGGCCGATCTCCACCGTGCCGTTGATGTTGACCGCGGGGTTACTGATGTGACTCCGCGCGTTGATTCCCAGCGCGGCGTTGCCAGCGACCGTGCCGCTCCTTGTGCCGATAACCGTGCCGGCGGGGTTCCGCCAGGTGATGGTGTAGTTCACCGACGAGTTCGTCGTGTTGCGCAGGAGGACGAACGAGTTGTAGTCGCCGCCGATGAAGAACCACGAGGCCCAGAGCGTGGTCTCCACCACCCGCATCCGGTAGATGAAGGTGCCGCTGGCGAAATCGGTCACCTTCACGTAGAACGTGGGGGTGGAGGGGGCTATGAAGCAGGCGCGCGCGCCCAGGATGCTTTCGGGTTCCATGGCCGCATCATAGTTGTCCGCGAGCGACGTCGTTCCGTCAGAGGCGAAGATCTCCACGACAGGGTCGGCAGAAACTGCCTCCACTGCGCCCGACGTGTCGGCGCCGGAGCCGACTTCCGCGCAGTACGATCGTCCGGCGTGCGGCATGTACTTGAACCACTTCGCGGTTTGGTCGCCGTCGTTGATGAAGACGTTGTTCACCATGCCGATGTGACCGTCCCTGACGGGCGTGCTCGACGATGTGGCCTGGGCATTGGCGCGGGTGGGCAGCAGCAGGGTGGACAGCAGGAGCGTGGCGGTGCAGAGCGCATGTCGGGTCATCGGGAATCCTCCAGCGGTGGTGGGGAAGTCGTCGGGCGACCGGACGAGCAACATGTGTGCCGAGCCGCGGCCTGTCGGGCAGGCCACGGCCGCGCCCCGCGAGGCCGGGTTACCAGGGCTGGCGCTGGAAGAGCGTCGCGTCGTAGCCCAGGCCGGTGGTAGCCGACAGGCTGGTCACCTGCCCCACCAGCGCCTGCGGCGAGCCGGTGTGGGCGATCTCGACCGTGCCGTTGAAGTTGACGGCGGGGTTGCCGATGAAATTCCGCGCGTTGATCCCCAGCGCGGCGTTGCCGGCCACCGTGCCGCTGGTCGTACCGATCTCCGCGCCGGCGGGGTTCCGCCAGTAGACAGCAGGAGCGTGGCGGCGCAGCGCATCCATCCAATCATCGCGATTCCTCCTCAGGCGAGAGGCTGGCGCCGCGGCGACGGGATGGAGTCGCCGGATTCGGCGGCGAAAGGGGGCGGGCGGCTGCGCCGGCGCGCAGGCCGCCGCGGGGCCGGCCGATGTCGGCGACGGTCCACCGGCAGGCGGGTGGCGACTTGCCGACGGTGCCGGGGCGGCCGCGACCGGTCAGACAGGCCGCGGCCGCACCTCGGCAAGTCCCGGCTACCAGACGTTCTGGCGCTGGAAGAACATCGAGTCGTAGCCGAGGCCGGTGGTGGCCGACAGGCTGGTCACCTGCCCCACCAGCGCCTGCGGCGAGCCGTCGTGCGCGATCTCCACCGTGCCGTTGAAGTTGACCGCGGGGTTACTGATGAACGTCCGCGCGTTGATCCCCAGCGCGGCGTGGGCGCCCACCCCGCCACTGGTCGTGCCGATAACCGTGCTGTTGGGGTTCCGCCAGGTGATCGTGTAGTTCACCGTCGTGCCCGTCGTGTTGCGCAGGAGGACGAACGAGTTGTAGTCGCCGCCGATGAAGAACCAGGAGGCCCAGAGCGTGGTCTCCACCACCCGCATCCGGTAGGTGTAGGTGCCCGTCGACTGGGTGCTCACCTGCACGTAAAAGTCGCCGGACTGCTGGGCCCTGAAGCAGGCGCGTGAGCCCCAGCTGGAAACGGGCTCGACGCTCGTGTCTCCGCTGTACCCGAGCTGCGTCGTGCCATCGGACGCCCAGATGGTGACGGCGGGGTCGCTGTCCTTGGCGTTCGCATCCGTCGAGATGTCGGCGCCGGCGCCGGCTTCCACGCAGTACGATCGCCCAGCTCGCGCGACGTACAGATACCACTTATGCGCCTGGGTGGGGGTGCTGATGACGACGTTGTTCACCATGCCGATGTGGGCGGACTTGACAGCCGTCCCAGATGTCGTGGGTTGGGCGAGGGACCGGGCGGGCAGAAACAGAACGGACAGCAGGAGCGTGGCGGTGCAGAGCATCCATCGGGTCATGGGCGATACCTCCAGACCGGCAAGGATAGCGTCTGCGCCACGGAAGGCAACCGCCGGGTTCAGCGGCGCACGGGAGCGGACCGTCGAGGTGGCGCGCGGGCTGCAGTCGCCGGCCCGGCTGGCGCCAGCCAGCGCCTGCGGAACGCACCGGCAGGCGGGTGGCGCGCCGCCGGCAGGATCGTGACGGCCGCGACCCGTCAGGTCGGCCCCGGCCACGGTTCCCGAGACCCGGCTACCAGGCCTGACGCTGGAAGAGCGTGGAGTCGTAGCCGAGGCCGCTGGTGGCCGACAGGCTGGTGACCTGGCCCACCAGCGCCTGCGGCGAGCGGTCGTGCGCGATCTCCACCGTGCCGTTGAAGTTGACGGCCGGGTTGCCGACGAAGGTCCGCGCGTTGATCCCCAGTGCGGCGTTGCCGGCCACCGTGCCGCTGGTCGTGCCAGTGACCGCGCCGGTGGGGCTTCGCCAGGTGACGGTGTAGTTCACCGACGTGTTCGTCGTGTTGCGCAGGAGCACGAACGAGTTGTAGTCGCCGCCGATGAAGAACCACGACGCCCAGAGCGTGGTCTCCACCACCCGCATCCGGTAGGCGTGGGTGCCAGAGACGGCATCGCTCACACGCACGTAGAAACTGCCCGAAGCTACGGTCTGGAAGCAGGCGCGCGCACCCCAGAGGGCGTCAGGCTCTTCGTTCGTGTTCTGGTTCGACTTGATTAGCGTCGTGCCGTCGGCGTCGAAGATCGCCACGGAGGGGTCGCCGGAACTGGCGCTCGTTGCTGATGATTCGTCGGCACCGGCCGTGACTTCCGCGCAGTACGACCGTCCGGACATCCTCCCATGGTACTGGAACCACTTCTGGGCGTCTGTGTCGTCGATGACGACGTTGTTCACCGTGCCGATGTGGGCGGACTTGACGGCCGTGCCAGGCGACGTTGGCTGGGCGAGAGCCTGGACAGGCAGGAACAGCGTGGACAGCAGGAGTGTGGCAGCGCAGAGCATCCATCGGGTCATGGGGGATACCTCCAGACCCGCAAGGATAGCGCCCCGGCGATGCAATGTATTGGAGCCGGGTTCGAACTGGCATCGTGTCGGGCGGTCGAAACGCCAGGCGGGCGGCGGCCAGCGCGCCGCCGGCAGCCGTTGGCTGGGCCAGCGCGGGTCGCAGCCCCCACCGCGCGGCTGTCAGCCTGGGAGTGGATCGGCGAAGCGACCGAGACCGTTGCTCACGGCTGGGCGGAAGGCGCGCTCACCTGATGCAGCCGCGAGCTGCCACCGGCAGCTTCCGCAGCCCGATCTCGTCGTCCACCAGAAGGAGTTCGTCGACCATGTTCGCGACCACGCAGGCGTGATTGGGCAGCACCCGTACGCGGTCGCCGGGCCGGAGCGAGGTCCGGCCTCCGGCCGCATGTACCGTGGCGTGTTCTTCCGACAGCCGCTCGATCGTCAGCGACTCGTCCGGCTCGTTCGCGCGCGTGGCGGGCAGCACCAGGCCGAAGCCGTGTGCCGCGCCGAACCCGCGCGCCCCGTCGTTGGTGAGCGTCTTGCTGCCGCAATCGAGGATGAGGCGATCGCGCGCCGGGCGCGAGACCACCGTGGCGAGCACCGTCAGCGCGCAGTCGTCCAGCATCGCGGCGCCCAGCCCCACCTGCGTGCGGTCGTAGAAGACGTAGTTGCCGCAGCGCATCTCGGTGAGGCCCTCGAGCGCCGCGCTGGCGCGGGCCGACGGGGTGGAGCCCACGCTCAGCTCGCCGACCTCCACGCCGAGGGCGCGCAGTTCGCCGGCCAGCCCGCAGAGGATGTCGCGTTCGTCGCGGGCGATGCGGAGGATGTCGTCCGGCGATCCGGCCTGGTACGCGTGGCCCGCGTGACTGAGCAGGCCGCGCAACCGCAGACCGGGCAGGCCGGCCATCCGCGCCACGACGTCGGCGGCGTCGGCCGCCCGCGGGTCGATCCCGCAGCGGTGGAAGCCGACGTCCACCTTCACCAGGACATCGAGCGTGCGCCCCAGGCGCGTCAGCTCGCGTGACCAGTCGGCGGCTACGCCCGCGTCGTCGATCACAATCGACACGCGACAGCGATCGAGGAGATCGCCGATGCGGCCCGCGTTCAGCGGCTGCACGGGGTAGGCGACGCGGATGTCGCCGAAGCCGGCCCGGGCAAACACCTCGGCCTCGCCCAGCTTGGCGCAGGTGATGCCGATGGCGCCTGCCGCCGTCTGCTGGCGGGCGATCCAGGGGCTCTTGTGTGTCTTGACATGCGGCCTGAGACGCATGCCGCCGGCCGAGACGGCCTCCTGCATGCGAAGGATGTTGCGCTCGAGGCGGAGGCGGTCGACGAGGACCTGCGGCGTGGGGAGCTCGGGGAGCAGCACGTGGCGCATTCTACCCTCGCGGCGCCCGCGTTCACGGGCCGCTGTCGGGCAGCCGGGCCAGCTCGGGATCCGGATGGCATCGCGGCAGGCCGACGGCGTGGGGCGGGCTGACCGCGACGGCCATGCCCATCGGCAGGCGTGAGGGGAGAACGGGCCGGCGTGGTGTGACGCCGGCCCGTTCGGGCGGTGTGGGCTACTGCAGCCTGGTGGCGACGGCGTTGGTGCCGCCGGCCCAGGTCTGGCCGTCCGTGCTGTTCCAGTAGAGCGCGCGCTCGACGACGATGCCCACACCGTTGGTCGACTCGACGACGGCGCCGAACTCGCCCGTGGGCATCCGGTCGGGACCGAAGGTGAAGCGGGAGTGGCCGGCGACCGTCTCGGTCACGGTTGTCGTAGTGCCGTCCGGCTGCAGGAAGGTGACGCGCACCTGCGCGGCGGCCTCCGAGGCGTTGGCGACGAGGATGTAGGTTTCGAAGGCGTGCGGGCCGCCGTTGCGCCCCTCGGCCAGGCCCCACTTCACGCCGGTCTCGGTGACGCCGAAGCTGTTGTGCGCCTCGGTCCACGTGGCGAAGGTGCCGGGCCAGTACATCGCGCGCTCGGAGACGACCGGCGCCGAGGCTTCGACCGTCACCGACATCGTCGTGTTGGCCAGCCAGGCGGCATCGCCCGTGGTGATGTCGAGCGCGTCGGCGGCATGCTCGACGTTGACCGTGAAGCGCGATCGGGCGGCGATCACGCCGAGACCCGTGGCGCCGGGGGCGCGTCTGGGCGTGCCGACCACGACGCGGCCATCCTCGAGCAGGAACGTGAACCGCGTGGCGGCGTCGACGGTGCCGGGGTTGCCGACCAGGATGTAGTTGTCGAAGAAGTCGCCGGTGGCGCCCTCGGCGTGGAACCAGGTGGTGGCCAGGGCCGGGACGCCGGCCGATTCGTGGCCCCCGGCCCAGAACGGCACCTGTCCGAAGTACATGGCGCGCTCGGCGATGACCGGCACGTCGGCCTCCACCACGATCGAGAAGGCCCGATCGACGAGGGTCGCGTAGTCGCCGGCCCAGATCGTCTTGCGGGCGTGGGCGGCCACGGGGACGACGACCTCGACCGGGGCGGCGCCGGCGGCATCGAGCAGGAAGGTCACGGTGACCTGGGCGGGCGTGTCGGTGGCGTTGGCCAGCAGGACGTAGGTGTCGAAGAAGCCCTGGGAGCCCTCGCCGAAGTACCAGTGCCGGTCGGCGCCGGTGACGGCCGTGCCGCCGTGGCCGCCGTAGTAGGCGTCCGGGGTCCAGAACATGGAGCGCTCGACGACCAGCGGCAGGCCGGTCGTCGACTCGACGACGGTGGAGACGCCGGTGGCGGTGGCCAGCGCGGGCAGGTGCGTGCGCCCGACGCCGTAGGTGCGGCGGGATGTGGCCGGCAGCGTATCGGTGAGCGTCTCCACGGTGCCGTCCTGGTTGAGGAAGGTGAAGGTCACGGGCGCGGGCTCGGCGTTGGGGTTGGCGACGAGCACGTCGAGGTCGAAGAAGCCGTTGGTGGCGCCCTCGGCCAGGTAGTAGGTGAGCGACGGCACACGGCTGAAGGTGGCGGTGACGCTGGTGGCGGCGGTCAGGGCAAGCGAACAGACGCCGGTGCCGGTGCATGCGCCGCCCCAGCCGGTGAAGGTGGAGCCAGCGGCGGGCGTTGCGGCCAGCGTGACGCTGGTGCCGTACGCGAGCGTGGCGCTGCAGGTGGCGCCGCAGTCGATGACGCCGGCTGGCGCGGTGCTCGTCACGGTACCGGTACCTGAGCCGGCGCGGCTGACGCTGAGGCTGTAGGTGTCGAGCGTGAAGGTGGCCGTCACGCTCCTGGC